>Ga0207667_10009943_pt1 | contig 11159 bp, 8 predicted proteins | sample KBSCornC52_FD_184301 | JGI IMG/M metagenome (GOLD analysis project Ga0207667, IMG submission 184301) | Corn rhizosphere microbial communities from Kellogg Biological Station, Michigan, USA - KBS Corn C5-2 (SPAdes) (version 2) | ecosystem: Host-associated > Plants > Roots > Rhizosphere > Soil ...
CCCCTCTACCGCTGCAACCTCGCGTGCTCAGGCTGCGGCAAGATCGATTACCCGGACGAGATCCTCGACCAGCGCCTGTCGCTCGAGGAGTGTCTCGGCGCCGTGGACGAATGCGGTGCGCCGGTCGTGTCGATCGCCGGCGGCGAACCGTTGCTGCACAAGGACATGCCCGCCATCGTCGACGGCATCGTCGCGCGCCGCAAATTCGTCTACCTGTGCACCAATGCGCTGTTGATGGACAAGAAACTCGACCAGTACCGTCCCGGCCCGTTCTTCGTGTGGTCCGTGCACCTCGACGGCGACGAAGCCATGCACGACCGCTCCGTCTGCCAGACGGGCGTGTACCGGCGCGCGGTGGCGGCAATCCGGCGCGCGAAGGAAGCGGGTTTCAGGGTGAACATCAATTGCACATTGTTCAACGATGCCGTACCGGACCAGGTCGCCGCGTTCTTCGACTCGGTCAAGGACATGGGCGTGGACGGCATCACGATCTCGCCCGGCTATGCGTACGAGCGGGCGCCGGAACAGCAGCACTTCCTCACCCGCCAGGCGACGCGCCAGCTGTTCCGCGCCATCCTCGCGCGCGGCGACGGCGGACGGCGCTGGGCGTTCAGCCAGTCCAGCCTGTTCATGGATTTCCTGGCCGGCAACCAGACGTACCGCTGCACGCCGTGGGGCAATCCGGCGCGCACCGTGTTCGGCTGGCAGCGCCCGTGCTACCTGCTGGGCGAAGGCTATGCGAAAACCTTTCGGGAACTGATGGAGGACACCGACTGGGATGGCTATGGCACGGGCCGCTACGAGAAATGCGCGGACTGCATGGTGCACAGCGGCTACGAGGCAAGCGCCGTCGCCGACACGCTCGCCCGGCCGCTGGCCGCCGCCCGGGTCGCGCTGCAGGGCGTGGCGACGTCCGGCCCGATGGCGCCCGACATCGCGCTGGACGGCCAGCGTCCGGCGGAATACGTGCACAGCCGCCACGTCGCCATCAAGGTCGAGGAAATCCGCGGCCGGCGCGCCGCGGGCGCCAATCGGCCAGGCTGACCATGATGCCATCCGCCCTCGCCGTCGCCGGCGGCCTGCTCACGGCGCTCACCACCCTGTATGCGCTGGCCGCGCTGCTGTGCCGTCCCCGGACGCGCACCGATCCGCCTGCACGCCTGCCGGTGACGGTGTTCAAACCCCTGTGCGGCGCCGAACCGCGGCTGGAAGAGAATCTCGCCACGCTGTGCACGCAGACGCACCCGTACTACCAGGTCGTGTGCGGCGTATGTGCGCCCGACGACCCCGCGATCGCGGTCGTCGAGCGCCTGCACCGGCGCTATCCGGCGCTCGACTTGCGGCTCGTCGTCGACCCGCGCATCCACGGCGGCAATCGCAAGGTCAGCAACCTGGTCAACATGGCCGCCGCGGCGCGCCATCCCTGGCTCGTGCTGGCCGACAGCGACATCGCCGTCGCACCGGATTATCTGGAACGCGTGACGGCGCCGCTCGCGGACCCTGCCGTCGGCATCGTGACCTGCCTGTACCGCGGACGCGCCACAGGCGGCTTCTGGACGCGGCTGGGCGCGCTGTTCATCGACACGTGGTTCGTGCCCTCGGTCGCCGTCGCGAGCCGCGGCGGCGGCAGCGCGTTCGGCTTCGGCGCCACGATCGCCCTGCGCGCCGACGTGTTGCGCGCGATCGGCGGGTTCGATGCCTTGAAGGACCGGCTCGCGGACGACTTCTGGCTCGGCGAACTGACGCGCCGGCGCGGCCTCGCGACCGTACTGTCCGACGTGGTCGTGACCACCGACGTCACCGAGGAGCGTCTTGCCGACCTGTGGCGGCGCGAGCGGCGCTGGATGCGCACGATCCGTTCGCTCAATCCGTTCGGCTATGCGTTCTCCTTCGTCACGATCACCTTGCCGATGCTGGCGCTGGGCCTGGTGCTGGCACCGGCCGCCTGGAACTGGGCGCTCGCCCTACCCGGTCTCGGCGCGCGGCTGGCGCTGCAGCGGCGCGCGGCACCGGACGCGCCGCTGCTGCTGGCGCCGCTGCGCGACATCCTGCTGCTGCTCGAATGGCTCGGCGGCTTCGTCGGTGCCACCACGTGCTGGCGCGGCCACCGGCTGCGCGTCCATCATCCTGCAACCGGTCGGAGCCCGCCATGATGAAGACACTGTTCCTGCAAGCCCCGTCGTTCGACGGCTTCGACGGCGGCGCCGGTTCGCGCTACCAGGCGAAGCGCGAGATCCGCTCGTTCTGGTACCCGACGTGGCTGGCGCAGCCCGCCGCGCTGGTGCCCGGCAGCCGCCTGCTCGACGCGCCCGCCGATGGTCTCACCGTGGAGCAGACGCTCGCGCGCGCGGCGGACTACGAGCTGGTGATCCTGCACACGAGCACCCCGTCCTTCCCCAGCGACGCCCGCTTTGCCGAACTGCTGAAGGAACGCCGGCCGGAGGTCATCGTCGGCATGGTCGGGGCCAAGGTCGCGGTCGATCCCGGCCCGTCGCTGGCGGCGAGCGGCGCCATCGACTTCGTCGCGCGCGAGGAATTCGACTACACCTGCCGCGACATCGCCGCCGGCATGCCGCTGGCGGACGTGGACGGCATCAGCTGGCGCGCCGCCGACGGCGGCCTGCACCATAACCCGCCGCGCGCGATGATCGAGAACATGGACGAGCTGCCGTTCGTCGCCCCGATTTATCAACGCGACCTGAACATCCGCAACTACTTCATCGGCTACCTGAATTATCCGTACGTGTCGCTGTACACGGGCCGCGGCTGCCGCTCGCGCTGCACGTTCTGCCTGTGGCCGCAGACGGTCGGCGGGCACCGCTACCGCGTGCGCTCGGCGGACAACGTGCTGGCCGAAGTCAGGTGGATCAGGGAGAACATGCCGGAAATAAAAGAGATCATGTTCGACGATGACACGTTCACCGACTTCCGCCCGCGCGCCGAGGAGATCGCGCGCGGTCTCGGCAAGCTGGGCGTCACCTGGTCGTGCAATGCCAAGGCCAACGTGCCCTACTCGACCCTGAAGATCATGAAGGACAACGGCCTGCGCCTGCTGCTGGTCGGCTACGAGTCGGGCGACGACCAGATCCTGTTGAACATCAAGAAGGGCCTGCGCACGGACATCGCGCGCCGCTTCGCCGCCGACTGCCGCGCGCTCGGCATCACCGTGCACGGCACGTTCATCCTCGGCCTGCCCGGCGAGACGCGCGAGACGATCGCGAAATCCATCGCCTTCGCCAAGGAGATCAACCCGCACACGATCCAGGTGTCGCTGGCGGCGCCGTATCCCGGCACGCGGCTGTACGAGCAGGCCGTGGAAAACGCATGGATCCCGCCGAACCGGACGATCCACCTCGTCAACGAGAACGGCGTGCAGCTGGCCGCGCTCAGCTATCCGCACCTGTCGAGCGAGGAGATGTACCACGGCGTCGAACAGTTCTACCGCAGCTTTTATTTCCGCCCCTCGAAGATCTGGGAAATCGTCAGCGAAATGCTGCACAGCTGGGAGATGACGCAGCGCCGCCTGCGCGAAGGCGTCGAGTTCTTCCGCTTCCTGCGCGCCCACGGCGCCACGCACACGTGAAGGCGCGTGCCCCCGGCCTGATCATCACGGCCGACGACTTCGGCCTGCACGCCAGCGTCAACCGCGCGGTCGAGCGGGCCCACCGCGATGGCGTGCTGTCCGCCGCGAGCCTGATGGTGGGAGCAAAGGCCGCGGCGGACGCGGTGGCGCGCGCACGGGACTGTCCGGGGCTCGCGGTCGGCCTGCACCTCGTGCTCGCGGACGGCAAGGCGCTGCTGCCGCCCCGGCTGATCCCCGACCTCGTCGATCCCTCCGGCCGCTTCGGCGCGCGCATGGTGCGCGACGGCTTCCGCTTCTTTTGCCTGCCACGTGTGCGGCGCCAGCTGGCGCTGGAGATCCGCGCGCAGTTCGAGGCGTTCGCCGCCACCGGCCTGGCGCTGGACCACGTCAACGCGCACAAGCATTTCCACCTGCATCCGACCGTGCTGTCGCTGATGCTGGAAGCGGGCCGCGACCACGGGCTCTCCGCCGTGCGGCTGCCGCTGGAAGCCGGATTGCCGCGCTGGCTGCGGCCGTGGCTGGCGCTGCTGCGCGCCCGGCTGCGCGCGGCCGGTATCCGGCACAACGACTACATCGTCGGCCTGCGCCTGTCCGGGCGCTTCGACGAAGCCGCGCTGCTGGGCGCGCTGGCGACGCTGCCACCGGCTGGGGTCGGCGAGCTGTACCTGCATCCCGCGCTCGAATCCGGCGCGACGATCGCGGCGTCGATGGCCGACTACCGCCACGCCGACGAATTCGCCGCCCTCGTCTCGCCTCGTGTGCGCGCAGCGCGCGACGGCCTGTCCGCGCGCGGCATGCGCTTCGGCGGCTTCGCCGCGCTGTTGCCGGCGCGGTCGTGAGCATGAAGCGGCTCGCCCTCGCCGGCGCGGCCGCCGGCCTCGCCCTGTTGATCGCGCTGGTCGCGTGGGAGGGCTGGCAGGACGTGCTGCACGCGTTCGCCCGGGCCGGCTGGCCGCTGCTGCTGCTCGTGCCGCTGCGCGTTGCCACGCTGGCGCTGGACGCCTGGGCGTGGCGCATCCTGCTGCTGCCCCTCGCGCCCGCGCGCCCGCCGGGCCTGGCCTTCCTGCTGTGGGTCGCAAGCGTGCGCGAGGCGGTCAACCGGCTGTTGCCCGTGGCCGGCGTCGGCGGTGAAGTCGTCGGGCTGCGGCTGGCGCGCACGCGCATCCCGGACACGGCCGGCGTCGCGGCCAGCCTCGTCGTCGAGGTGCTGCTGACGATCGCCGTGCTCTACCTGTTCGGCGGCGGCGGCGTCGTGCTGATGGCGCACATCGCCGCCGGCATGGACGAAGTATGGACGATCGGCGCGAGCCTGCTGCTGTCGCTGCCGCTGCCGCTGCTCGCCTGGTGGCTGCTGCGCCATGGAACCGCGTTCCAGCGGATCGAACACTGGGCCGCCCGGCTGCTGGGACCACGCGCGGCCGCGCTGGACGGCGCCGCGCTCGACGCCGCGCTCGCCCGGCTTTCCGGCCAGCACGGCCGGCTGCTGCGCGCGCTCCTCTGGCAGTTGCTGGGCTATGTGGCGGGCAGCATCGAGACGTGGTACGCGCTGCGCCTGCTCGAGCATCCCGTCGATGCGACGACGGCCGTGGCCATCGAAGCCCTGACGCAGGCCGCGCGCCATGCCGGCTTCCTCGTGCCGGCCGGCCTGGGCGTGCAGGAAGCGGCCACGGTGCTGTTCGGCCACCTGGCCGGCGTCGGGGGCGACGTGGCGTTGTCGCTCGCCCTCGCCAAGCGCATGCGCGAAGTCGTGCTGGGCGTGCCCGCCCTGTTGTCGTGGCACTGGTTCGAAGCCGTCACGGTGCGGCGTTATGTGCCGCGAGATATTTAATAAGACCATCGATGCCGCCGGACGCGAGCTGCGCCGCGAACTGGCGCCGGTACACCTGGATCATCCACGCGCCCATCATGTCGATGTCGTAGATCTTCCAGCCGGCCCCCGTCTTGCGCAGGCGGTAGCCGATCGGCATCACGTCGCCGTCCGTGACGACGGTGGTCTTGACGACGGCATCGTTCGCGCCCGCCGCCAGCGGCGCCATCGGCGCGTATTTGAACGAGGTGTCCTGCTCGCGGACCTGCGTCAGCTGCAGCGCGTAGGTGCGCGCCAGCAAGGTCTGGAACTGGGTGAACAACGCGTCGCGCTGGGCGGGCGTGGCCGTGGTCCAGGCGGACCCGACCGCGTACTGCGTCGTCAGCATGAAGTCGGTGGCAGGCAGGAACAGCTCGCGGACGAGTTCGTAGGTCCGTTCCGGATCGCCGGCGCGGGCGCCGATATCGCTCCTGATCGCGGCCATCACGCGGTCGATCGTCGCCTTGACGACCTGCTCCGGCGCGCGCGCGTCGGCCTGCGCCAGCACGCAAGGCGGCGTCATGCACAGGAGGGCGAGCGGCACTGCGATCGACGGTCTCATGTGTATCTCCCGTTCGACAACCCGGCACGGTGCGGGCTCGGCCAGTGTACCGCAAGCACGTGTCCGGCCACGTCGCGCTGGCGCAATATGCGTGGCGAATCGTGCGGGCCCCAGCGCCGTTCTCGGTTCTAATGAAGGGCGGCATCCAAAAGCACGCGCACATGCTGACCCAACTGATCGCCAGTGTCGTCGACCGATCGGCCCGCCACGCCTGGGCCGTCGTGGCCGCGTTCGCGCTGCTGGTCGTCGCTGCCTGCGTCCATGTCGCCGGCCATTTCGCCATCACCACCGACGTCGGCCGGCTGATGGATCCGAACGCGCCATGGGCGCGGCGCGATGCGGCCGTCGCCGCCGCGTTTCCGGGCCGCGGCGACGCTACGCTGGTCGTCGTGCGCGCGCCCGCACCCGAGCTGGCCGCACAGGCGGCGCGCGACCTGGCGGACAGCCTGCGCCGGCAGCCGGCCAGGTTCCGCGCCGTCAGCCTTGGCGAAGGCGAGGATTTTTTCCGGCGCAATGGTCTGCTCTACCTGTCCGACGCGCAACTCGCCGAACTGACCGACGGGTTGCGCGACGCCCGCCCGCTCATCAACGCCCTCGCCCACGATCCATCGCTGCGCGGGCTGGCGAACCTGCTGTCGGTCACCCTGGGCACGCCGCTGCAGACGGGCCAGGTCAGCCTGTCCGGCATGGCGCCGCTGCTCGCGCGCAGTGCCGACGCCGTCGACGGGGTGCTGGGAGGCCGCCTGGCTGCGCTGTCGTGGCAGGCCTTGCCCGCAGCCAGCCCGCCCGCCTCCGCATTCAGCCTCGTCGAGGTCCGGCCGGTGCTCGATTTCACCGACCTGATGCCGGGCGCGGCGGCGGCGGATGCGATCCGCGCCGGCGCACGCGACCTGCGCCTGGCGGCACGCTACCAGGCGAGTATCGCGCTGACGGGGCCGATCCCGCTGTCGGACGACGAATTCGCGTCGCTGCAGGAAGGCGGCCTGGCCGGCACCCTGGTCGCGCTGGCGCTCGTGCTGGGGCTGCTGTGGTATGCGCTGCGTTCCGGCAAGCTGGTGCTGGCCGTGTGCCTGACGATGGCCGGCGGACTGGCGCTCACGGCGGCACTGGGCATCCTGATGGTCGGCGCGCTGAACCTGATCTCGATCGCCTTCGCCATCCTGTTCGTCGGCATCGGCATCGACTTCGGCATCCAGTTCGGCGTGCGCTTCCGCGAGATGCATCACCGCCAGACGACGCCCGCCGGCGCGCTGCACGCCGCCGGCCACGCGATCGCCCTGCCCCTGACCCTGGCCGCCATCGCCACCGCATTCGGCTTCTTCGCCTTCCTGCCCACCGCCTACCGCGGCGTGGCCGAACTGGGGCAGATCGCTGGGTGCGGCATCCTGTTCGTCGCCCTGCCCGCCTGCCTGACCGTGTTGCCGGCGCTGATCCGCCTGCTCGATCCGCCGCCGGCACGCACCGCGCCGGGGTTCCCTCGCCTTGCCCCGGTCGACCGCGCGCTGCAGGCGCACCGCAAGCCGCTGCTGGTGGGCACGCTGGCGCTCGTGGTCGCCGGGCTGCCGCTGCTGCGCCATCTCGACTTCGATTTCGACCCGCTGCACCTGAAGGACCCGCACAGCGAATCGATGACGGCCCTGCGCGCGCTGGCGCGCACGACCGACATTGGCCTCGACAACATCCAGGTGCTGGCCCCGTCGCTCGCGGCGGCTGCGACGCAGGCCGCACGCATCGAACGCCTGCCCGAAGTGGCGCGGGTCGTGACCGCGGCGAGCCTCGTGCCGGACGGGCAGCCCGGCAAGCTGGCGCGCATCGCGGCCACGCGCGCCCTCTTGCTGCCCGCGCTGGAACAGGCGCCGCTGCCGCCGGCACAGGATGCCGTGCGCGTGGCGGCCCTGCGCGCGGCCGCGCTGGCGCTGCGCAACGCCGCGCTCGACCATCCCGGCCCGGGCGCCGCGCAGGCCCAGCGCCTCGGCCGCGCGCTCGGGGCGCTGGCGCGGGCCGATGCCGCCGCGCGCGACCGCGCCGACGCCGCCATCGCCCTGCCCCTGCGCATCGCGCTGGACGGGCTGCGCCACGCGCTAGAGGCCAAACCGGTCACGCTCGCCAGCCTGCCCGACGCTTTGCGGCGCGACTGGATCGCACCGGACGGCCGCGCGCTCGTCGACGTCACGCCGCGTCGCGCAGTGACCAGGGCAGGCACGAGTGACGCCGGCCTGCGCCGCTTCGCCCGGGCCGTGCAGCGCGTCGCGCCGGACGCGAGCGGCGGGCCGATCTCCGTGATGGGCGCGGCCGACCTGATCGTCGACGCGTTCGTGCAGGCCGCGCTGCTGGCCATCGTCACGATCACCCTGCTGCTGTGGGTCACGTTCCGGCGCTTCGGCGACGTGCTGCTGACGATGGTGCCGCTGCTCGTCTCCGGCCTCGTCACGCTGGAGGCCAGCGTGCTGCTCGGCATCTCGCTGAACTTCGCCAACATCATCGCGCTGCCCCTGCTGCTCGGGGTCGGCGTCGCCTTCAAGATTTATTACGTGATGGCCTGGCGCAGCGGCGAGGCCGCGCTGCTGCAGCACGGGCTGACCGAGGCCATCATCATCAGCGCCGCCACGACGGGCACCGCGTTCGGCAGCCTGTGGCTGTCGCACCATCCCGGCACGGCCAGCATGGGCGAGCTGCTGGTGCTGTCGCTCGTCTGCACCCTGATCGGCGCCGTGTTCTTCCAGCCCATCCTGCTCGGGCGGCCGCGCGCGCAACCGCGCCGCGCGGCCGCCCCGCTCGAGCATTCGTCCTCCTGAACCGACCACCCCGACGGAGCTTCTATGCACACCCCGCACGCCACCTCCGCCGTACGCCTGCTCACCGGGGCCGCGCTCGCCACGCTGGGCGGCTGCGCCACCGGCCCGAACGCGACGCCGTCCGATCCGCTCGAACCATTGAACCGCGCGACCTGGCGTTTCAACGACTCGCTCGACCGAGCCATCGCACAGCCGGTCGCGCGCGGCTACAACCGCGTCGTGCCGCGGCCCATCCGCACGGGCATCGGCAACTTCTTCGCCAACCTCGGCGACGTGCCGGTGATGTTCAACGATTTCGCCCAGCTGCGCCTTTCCGACGGCATGCAGGACCTGCTGCGCGTGGCCGTCAACAGCACGCTGGGGCTGCTCGGCTTCCTCGACATCGCGACGCCGGCGGGCATCCCCAAGCACGACCAGGACTTCGGCCTGACGCTGGCCCACTACGGCGTGCCCAGCGGCCCCTACCTCGTGCTGCCGCTGTTCGGCCCGAGCAGCTTCCGCGACGCGGCCGGCTTCGGTGCCGACCAGGTCGTCTCGCCGATCAACCAGATGGACCCGGCCTGGCGCAACAGCATGTGGGGCACGGAATTCGTCAGCACGCGCGCCCGCTACCTGAACGCGACCAACCTGCTGGAGCAGGCCGCGCTGGACAAATACCTGTTCGTGCGCGACGCCTACCTGGCCCGGCGCCAGTCCAGGGTCGACGAGGGCAAGGAACAGAAGTTGCCCGACTACGACAAGGACCCGGAAGGCGCGCCCCCGGCGGGTGAGGACAAGTCCGGACCGCCGCGCGACCCAACGAGCGGTTGAACAATCACGGCCAGCGTGGCGGCGCCAGCGCGCGGCCCAGTTGCGCCCGTACCATGCGTAGCGAACGGCGCGCGTGCCACGCGTCCAGCGCCAGCGCGGCCAGCGGCCCGAGCTCGCGCGGTGCCGCGGCCAGCGCGCGCAGCAGCGCCGCGACGTCGGTGGCGCCATCCTCGCGCAACGCGGCCAGCGCGCAGCCGGGCACGCTGCGCCAGGCCGGATCGAGCACGACCCGGCACGCGGCGAACGGCAGGCCATGACGCCGCGCCGCCAGTGCCGCCGCGTGCGACTCCATGTCCACCGCACCGGCGCCGCAGCCGCGCCACAGCCGGGCCTTGTCCGCCTGGCTGGCGAGCGGCGTGTCGAGCCCCCGCAGCATCCCGGCATGAGCCTGCGGCAGCCGCGCGCGCAGGGCGCGGGTCCAGGCCGCGTCGGTCGCGAGTTCGCCATGATCGGTCAGCACGCCATCCGGCACGATGCTGCTGCCTGCCGCCAGCGCCGGATCCAGGCCGCCCGCGCAGCCGAAGCTGACGATACCGACGAACGTCCCCGCCGGTGCGCCATCGACGAGCGCGTCGATGCGCTGCGCGATCCGCCATGGCCCCGGTCCGCAGGCGACGGCGATCCCCTCCCCCGCCGCCAGCGCCGCCTCGAACGGCAGGCCGCAGGCCACGATGACGGTGCGCGCCGTCACATGCCGAACCCGGGCCGCGGCGCGCCGCCCGCGCGCAGGTTGCGGTAGCGCGCCAGCGCCCACAGCGGGAAATAGCGGGCGTAGCCGTGGTAGCGCAGGTAGAACACGCGCTCGAACCCGGTCGCCGTGTGATGCGCCTCGTCCCACAAGCCGTCCTCGCGCTGGTGCGCGAGCAGCCAGGCGATGCCGCGCGCCACCGCCGGCGTGTCGACCGCGCCCACGGCCATCATCCCCAGCAGCGCCCACGCGGTCTGCGACGGCGTCGAGGGGAACGGCCGGTGGCCGTCGTAGTCGAGGCGGTAGCTGTCGCCATCCTCGCCCCAGCCGCCGTCCGGATTCTGGATTGCCGTCAGCCACGCGACGGCACGCGCGACCGGGGCCGCTTCCAGGCCGAGGCCGGCCGCACCCAGCGCGCACAACACGCTCCACACGCCATACACATAATTCAGGCCCCAGCGGCCATACCACGCGCCGCCGGGTTCCTGTTCATCCAGCAGCCAGGCGAGCGCGCGTCCGGCCGGCGCGCGCGGATCCCGGCAAGCCGCGGGGTCGAGCTGGACCAGCATCGACAGGCAGCGCGCCGACACGTCGGCCGTCGGCGGGTCGAGCAGCGCACCGTGGTCGGCGAACGGGATGTTGTTCAGGTAGAGATGCGTATTCTCGGGATCGAACGCGCCCCAGCCGCCGCAGCCGCGGCACTGCATGCCAAGCACCCACTCCTGCGCCCGCGCGACGGCCTCGGCATAGCGCGGCCGCGGCAGCACCTGGTCGGCGCGGTGCATCGCCATCGCCACGACGGCGGTATCGTCCACGTCCGGATAGTGGGCGTTCGCATACTGGAACGCCCAGCCGCCCGGACGCAGGCCGGGCCG
>Ga0207667_10009946_pt1 | contig 11156 bp, 7 predicted proteins | sample KBSCornC52_FD_184301 | JGI IMG/M metagenome (GOLD analysis project Ga0207667, IMG submission 184301) | Corn rhizosphere microbial communities from Kellogg Biological Station, Michigan, USA - KBS Corn C5-2 (SPAdes) (version 2) | ecosystem: Host-associated > Plants > Roots > Rhizosphere > Soil ...
TGACGCTCTTCGGCCGTCCGTGCGTGGCGTGGCGCGGCACGACGGGGCGGCCCGTGGTGATGGACCGCCACTGCGCGCACCTCGGCGCGAACCTGGCCGACGGGCAGATCAAGGACGGGTGCATCCAGTGCCCGTTTCACCACTGGCGCTACGACGAGCAGGGCCAGTGCGTTCACATCCCCGGCCACAGCGAGGCGGTGAGCCGGCTGGAGCCCGTGCCGCGCGGGGCGCGCCAGCCGACGTTGGTCACCGCCGAGCGATACGGCTACGTGTGGGTCTGGTACGGCTCGCCGCAGCCGCTGCACCCGCTGCCCGAAATCGCCGCGGCCGACGTCGATAACAGCGGCTTCATGCACGTGCACTTCGCGTTCGAGACGACGACGGCGGTCTTGCGAATCGTAGAAAACTTCTACGACGCGCAGCACGCGACTCCCGTGCACGCGCTCCCGATCTCGGCCTTCGAGCTCAAGCTCTTCGACGATTGGCGCCCGTGGCCGGAGGTCGAGTCGCTGGCCCGGGCGGGCGCGTGGTTCGGTGCCGGGATCGATTTCACCGTGAACCGGTACTTCGGGCCCCTCGGCATGCTGTCGCGCGCGCTCGGCATGGACATGTCGCAGATGAACCTGCACTTCGATGGCTACCCGGGCGGGTGCGTCATGACGGTCGCGCTGGACGGCGACGTCAAATACAAGCTGCTCCAGTGCGTGACGCCGGTGAGCGACGGCAAGAACATCATGCACATGCTCATCTCGATCAAGAAGGTGGGCGGCATCCTGCGCCGCGCGACCGACTTCGTGCTGTTCGGGCTGCAGACCAAGCAGGCAGCGGGTTACGACGTCAAGATCTGGAACGGGATGAAGCCGGACGGCGGCGGTGCGTACAGCAAGTACGACAAGCTCGTGCTCAAGTACCGCGCGTTCTACCGGGGCTGGGTCGATCGTGTTGCGGAGCCAGCCACTCGACCGCGCCGCCGCGAGTGAGCGGCGATGCGTGAGTCGGTCGTCGGCGCTGGACACGCTTCACCACCGATGAACGCCGAGACATGCGCCGTTCCAAGCCTCGGGCGGCGTTCCTCGCAATCCTTCACTTGATCCTGACGACGACCTTGCCCTTGGCGCGTCCTTGGGCCAGGTATTCAAGTGCGTCCTTTGCTTGTTCAAACGGAAATACCTTGTCGATGACGGGATGGATACGTTCGGATTCGAGCAGTTGGCCGATCTCGGCGAGTTGAGCACCGTCGGGGCGTACGAAGAGAAACGAGTAGGTGACGCCTCGCTTTTTCGCAAGACGCATGATCTTGCGGCTCATCAGGCTGAATACGAACTTCAGGACGAAGTTCAGCCCGCGAGCACGGGCGAACGCTACGTCGAGCGGCCCGATAAGAGAGACGATCTTCCCGCCCGGCTTCAGGATTCCTACCGACTTCTCAACCGCATCGCCCCTGATCGTGCCAAGCACCACATCGTAGTCGCGCAGCACTTTCTCGAATGCTTGCTTCTTGTAGTCGATTACTTCGTCCGCGCCCAGGCTTGTCACCAACGGGATATTGCCCGTGCTGGTATTGGTTCCCACCTTGGCACCGAAATATTTGGCCAGCTGGATCGCGAATGTTCCAATACCGCCGGACCCCGCAGGAATGAACACCTTCTGACCCGGCTGAAGATTGGCACGCTCCTTCAGTGCTTGCCATGAAGTGAGCCCGACCATTGGGACCGAAGCGGCCTGCACGAAGTCCAGATTGACCGGTTTCGGCGCTGCAGCGCTCTCCGGTACCACGGCATATTCGGCGATGGATCCTCTTCCAAGGTCGAACAGACTTGCAAAGATGGCGTCGCCTTTCTTGAAGCGAGTGACGCGGCTGCCGACATCGATCACGATACCGGCCAGATCGCTACCCATGGTCGCGGGCAACTGGAACTTCAAGACGGGTTTGAACATTCCCGTTGGAATCACGTTGTCGATCGGGTTCACCCCCGCGGCGTGAACCTCAACCAGCAGTTCGTCGGGCTCGAGCGTGGGGCGCGGCACTTCGGCGAACCCGACCTCGGGTGATTTGCCATAGCGTTTGAATGTGAGTGCTTTCATGTTGCGCTTGCTCCGATGCTGCGTTGTATTCGCGAGAAACTTCATACGCCTCTGGTCCACAAAGTACTCATTGCGACAGAAATTCCAGTGCCGTGGGTACGAAGTTGGTGTGATGCTGGAAGATTCCACCGTGGCCGGCGTCCTGATATATGACGAGCTGCGCCTGCGGGATGCGGCGGGCCATATCGCGGCTGAGCGCGGTGGGCACCATGATGTCGTTATCCCCATTGGCGATCAGGACAGGCATGGGCAGACTCGCGAGGTCCTGGGGCGCCTGCTGGCCCCACGCCTTGATCGCCTTGAGTTGACGAAGGAAGGCGCGAGGTGTCGGACCCTTGTCGCGGCCAGCCTTGCGTTCCTTCAACCGTTTCAAGAACGCGCTTGCCGCCCGCTGGCCATTGGTTGTGGAGGTGAAGAACAGATACGCCTTCGGATCGCGCAGCGTGAGCAGGCCTTTGAGCATGAGTGGCCAGGACACGGCGCCGACACGATCGATACCGTGACCACCGGCGGGGCCCGTGCCAGTGAGAATGAGCTTGCGCACCAGACCCGGCGCCTTGAGCGCCACGTCCTGCGCGACGAAACCGCCAAGCGAGAAGCCGAGCAGATCCACTTGATCGATACCCATTGCGCGAATCAGCTCGATGGTGTCGCGCGCCATCTCGTCCACGGTCACGGGCGCGATGCCACCGGATAAGCCGATTCCTCGATAGTCAATCGCGATGACGCGACGCTTTTGCGCCAAGCCATCGACGATGCGCGGGTCGAAGTTGTCCAGCACGGCTCCCCAGTGATTCAGTAAAACCAAAGGAACGCCGCCGTGCGGACCCAGTTCACGGTAGGCGAAGCGGATTCCAGCCGCGTTGACGAACTTGTTCGGTGCCCGTGCATACGACGTTGTCGATTGGGTGTCCGGGTTGATGCTCTTCATCATTCACTCCCTGGGTGCTGCTTTCATATGTCGAGCATCATGCTGACGGGAAAAAAGGTGGGACTTCAATCCGCGCCGCAAACCGATGCTCAAGCGTGGCCTCAAGCATCGATTCGGACAACGGCTCTTCTTCGACTGCGCGCGCCAGCATCGGCGATGCGCTCGTGCGTGGCTGACTTCGCGGCTTTGGGCAAGCCCATCCGTCATCCGTGGATCCCCAGTTGTCCATCCCACCGCGGAAGTGCTGCAGGAACAGTAACGGCGGCTGCGAAGAATCCGCGTTACCCCTGCGGCGATAGGCGAATCGAGTACCGTTGACATTCACGAAGCGCGGGGTGTAGTGATATGGCTGTCGGTCATCGTGGTATCCATCGTTCCGCCGTTCGCTGCAATTGAATAGTCAGGCGCGAAGCTGATAACGCTCGGCCGCGTGTGCCTGTCGAATGTCCGACAACAGTCCCTGGCGAGCGCCATCCAGCGCGTCCCACCGCCCGGCTACGTGCAGCGGCGGGATCGTGACCAGTTCGCGACGGTCGAACCCGATCAGTGCCGCATCAACCAGCTCGCCCACTTCCATCACCTCGGGCAGCGTGTTCACGTCGACCCCGGCGCGCTCCCAGATCTCCGTGCGCGTCGCCGCCGGCAGGACGGCTTGCACGTAAACCCCCTTGGGCGACAACTCGAGATTCAGGCCCTGCGACAGGAACAGCACGAATGCCTTGGTCGCGCCGTAGATCGACATGCCGAACTCGGGCGCGAAACCCACCACCGAGCCAATGTTGACGATCGAGCCATTACCGGACTGCACAAAGCGTGGCGCGACCGCGGCTGCAAGCCTCGTCAGCGCCGTCGTGTTGAGCGTGATCAGGCGTTCGATGCTTTCAGAGGTTTGCTGCAGGAAGCCGCCCGACTGAGCCACGCCGGCATTATTGATCAGAATTCCTATTCGATTGTCATCGCGCAGACGGGCCTCGAGCGCGGACAGATCGGCAGACTGGGTCAGGTCGGCCTGCAGCACTTCCACGGCCACGCCGCTTTCCTCACGCAGGCGCGCTGCCAACGCATCGAGTCGCGCCTTGTCACGGGCGACGAGGACGAGGTCATGGCCACGCCGGGCGAAGCGCTCGGCGTAGGTGGCACCGATGCCGCTGGAGGCGCCGGTGATGAGGACTGTCGGAAGCGTGGTCATGGGTACTTTCCTTTGCAAGGGTTCTTCTGGCGGAGACTCAGTCAAGGGCACGAAGCCTTAGCCGGAAATCGTCGGGTAGTCGATGTAACCCGCAGCGCCGCCGCCATAGAGCGTCGCCGGGTTGAGTTGCGTCAGGGGCGCGCCGTGCTTCAGGCGTTCGACCAGGTCCGGGTTGCTGATGAACGGACGGCCGAATGCGAACAAGTCGGCTCTGCCCTCATTGAGTTGAGTGGTGGCGAATTCCACGTCGTATCCGTTGTTGGCCAGATAGGTCTGCTTGAAACGGCGGCGCAGCGCGTCGTAGTCGAATGCCGCCACATCGCGCGGGCCACCGGTCGCGCCTTCGACCACGTGCAGATAGACGATCCCCTGCGCGCTGAGCTGTTCGGCGATGTAGTCGTACTGCGCTTGCGGATCGCTGCAGGAAATGCCGTTTGCCGGCGAAACCGGCGAGATGCGCACGCCCGTGCGCTCTGCGCCGATTTCCTCGACCACTGCGGCGACGACTTCCAGCAACAGGCGCGCACGGTTCTCGATCGAGCCGCCGTAGTCGTCGGTGCGCTGGTTGGCGCCGTCCTTGATGAACTGCTCCAGCAGATATCCGTTGGCGCCGTGAATTTCCACGCCGTCGAAACCCGCGGCAATCGCGTTGGCCGCAGCCTGTCGAAAGTCGTTCACGATGCCCGGCAGCTCGGCGAGTTCCAGCGCGCGCGGCTCGGACACGTCGATAAAGCCGTTGTTGACGAAGGTTTTCGTCTCGGCGCGGATCGCGGAAGGCGCGACCGGCGCCGTGCCGCCAGGTTGGAGGTCAGTGTGCGAGACGCGGCCCACATGCCAGAGCTGCACGAAGATGCGTCCGCCCTTCGCATGGACGGCGTCCGTGACCTTGCGCCAGCCGGCGATCTGCTCGGGCGTGTACAGGCCTGGCGTGTCCTGATAGCCCTGGGCCTGGGCCGAAACCTGAGTGGCCTCGGTGATGATCAGGCCGGCCGACGCGCGCTGCGCGTAGTAGGTCGCGGCAAGCTCGCTGGGCACCAGCCCGGCGCCGGCACGGTTGCGCGTCAGCGGTGCCATGACGATGCGATTGGCGAGCGTCAGGCCACCGAGGGCGTACGGCTCGAAAAGGGTTTTCTCTGACATGTCGTTCCAGCGTCGGGTGGTGGGATTGGCTTAATGATGACGATCATAATCTAACGTGTCAATACTTTGATGACGACCAACATCAATGTATAGTCAGGCCATCAGACAGGAATGCGCCCACACGGAGAGGAAAAGTGAAAGTCACCAAGGCACAGGCCCAGGCCAACCGCGCCCACGTTGTCGAAACAGCGTCGACGCTATTCAGGGAGCGCGGTTTTGATGGGGTCGGAGTTGCTGATCTGATGAGCGCAGCCGGGTTCACCCACGGCGGCTTCTACAAGCACTTCCGCTCAAAGGCCGATCTGATGGCGGAATCGGCGGCCTGCGGCATGGCGCAGACCGTTGCGCTGTCGGCCGGGGTGGACGCAGCGGAATTCGTGCGACAGTATCTCGCGCGCGAGCACCGCGACGCGCGCGCAACCGGCTGCACGATGGCCGCGCTGGGTGGGGATGCCGCGCGTCAACCCGAAGCGGTCCGGGCCACATTCGCGGACGGCATCGAAAGACTGCTGGCGGCGTTGGTCCAGGAACATGATTCGTCAGACGGTGCAGACTCGGTGGAGGCCCGAGCCGACTGCCTCGACATCATGGCGCATGCGGTCGGCGCGATTATGTTGTCGCGCGCATGCCCGGATGATTCGCCACTGGCCGACGAAATCCTGACGGTATGCCGCGACAAGATTCTCGCGACACTCGGTCCGTCGAAGACAGCGCGCGAAGCGCGTCGCAATCAGGGTAACGGCAGCTCGGTCAAGTCGAAGTGACGCCGGGCGGCGATCGCCGCCCCTCTCAATCCCCACCCGTTACAGTGAAATCGCCCGGCGGTAGCGGGCGATTCGCGATGGCGTGCGCCTCGGCGCGCGCAATGCCAAGCGTCTGCAGCACGCTCGCGGCGGTCCGTTCCGGGAAACCGCCGACGCCGGCCGCCCGTCGCCGCGTCCCGCCCTTGACCGTCCTGGCGATGTGAAGCTGCGCGGCGATTGCCGCGAGAATCGTCCCCGTCGACGCCAGAACGCTGACGAATGGATCGCCGACGACGAAGCGGCGCGCCGCGATGCCGCGCGCGCTGTCCCGCCGCAAGCGCTGCCCCAGCCCGCGGTCGAGGGCGCGCACCGAAAGTCCTTCAAGCATCAGGAAACGACCCCACATCCACTCCTGATGCGCTTGCATCAGCGTATGGCGCACGCAGACCGACACGACCTCCGCCGGATCTGACAAGCCGCCGGTCACGCGCTCGAGCCGATCCGCGAAATCGTCGAACACCCATTCGATCAACGCGGCAAAGAGTCCGTCTTTCGATGCGAAGTGGTTGTAGAACGAGCCGAACCCGACGTCGGCCGCCTCGATGATCTCGCTGATCGCCACGTTGTCCATCCCCTTTTCCGCCATCAGCATGAACGCCGCCCGCAGCAGACGCATGCGCGTCGCCTGCTTGCGCCGCGCGCCCCGCGGCAGCCGGTGCTCGGTCGCGACGGCGGCCCCGATGGGCCGCGGCGGCTCGGACGTTTGTTCCATGACAGCGTCTCCCCCCTTCGAAATTTCTTGCACTCCACAATCTTAGATTATTGTCTCATACTTGACAATATTATCAGTTATGAGTCTAATCTCGGAAATCGCTGCGCCGAGCGTATCTGCCGGAAGGGTCCTCGACGTGCGGTAACGGCCAGCACGGGCATTCGATGCCCGCGCGGTAGCCAGCCCCACCGCTGCGTGCGGCGGGCGCAGGCTGCGTGACCTGGCGTGCCGGCATCGGACGCTGCCACGCAAACATCGGAGTACTGATTTAGAAAATGGATGCGCCGTCGGCAGCGAAGCCGGATCGCGCCGCGCCCCAGTCGGGCGGCCCGCCGAGGTCGCCGGATTTTTTTTAGTTGGCCCTTCATTCGTCTTGGAAACATCGTGAAATCACCAGGTCTTGATGCGCGCACTTCGATGCGCCGGCTCCTGACACGCATCGCGCCGCCGGTTCAGCGGGCGCCGATCGCGCTCGCATGCTGTGCAACTCTTCTGACGGCTTGTCATTCGCATGAGGCCCCCGCGCCCGAACCGCGGTCGGTGGTCGCGCTGCCGGCTCACGCAGACAGCGGCGCATCGCAGCGCGTGCTGCCGGCGCAGGTCCAGGCGCGCTATTCGACGGCGCTGTCGTTCCGGGTCGGCGGCAAGATCGTCGAGCGGCGCGTGCGCATCGGCGACACCGTGAAGGCCGGACAGACGCTCGCGGCCCTGGATCCCGCCGATCTGCACAACACGCTGCTCAATGCCCGCGCACAGCTCGACGCCGCCGAGCATCGGGTCGTCTACGCGAAGCAGCAGCTGGAGCGCGACCGCGCGCAGGCACAGGCAGCGCTGATCGCCCCTGCGCAGCTCGAGACAACCCAGGATGCCTATACGTCGGCGGTCGCACAGCGCGATGCCGCGCTCGCGCAGATGGCGCTCGCCGGAGATCACCTGCGCTACGCGACGCTCGTCGCGGATCACGACGGCGTCGTCACGTCCGAAGATGCCGATACCGGGCAGAACGTCGAGGCCGGGCAGGCAGTGTTTCATCTGGACTGGAGCGGCGAGCTCGACATCGTGTGCGACGCTTCGGAGCGCGACCTGCGCGATCTTGCGATCGGCCGTGGCGCGCGCGTCAGCCTGACGGCGCTGCCGGGCAAAGTGTTCGATGCGCGCGTGCGCGAGGTCGCGGCCGCCGCGGATCCGCAAAGCCGCACGTGGCGGGTAAAACTGACGCTGATCGCGCCGAGCCCGGACGTGCGCTCCGGGATGACGGCCAACGTCGCGTTCGACGGCAGCACCGATGCCGCCGCGGACCATACGATCACGCTGCCGGCCACCGCGCTCTTTCATCGCGGCGAAGCGCCGGCGGTCTGGGTCGTCCGCAAGGGCAGCGACACGCTGGAACTGCGCACGGTGTCGATCGGACGCTACGACGAACGCACGGTGTCCATCACGTCGGGGCTCGCGAGCGACGAGCGCGTCGTGATGCAAGGTGTCCATACCGTCACCGCCGGCGAACGCGTGCGCGTCGTGCCGCCGCTGCATCCGGAGGACTTCCCGTCATGAACGCCCCCGAACATCAGCAACTGCCGGACGACGCGCGAACCGACGCCGGCCCGGCCGACGACCGTCGCTTCAACCTGTCCTCATGGGCGCTCAAGCATCAGCAGCTGGTGATCTTCCTGATCGGCCTTGCGACGATCTTCGGCGTGATCGGCTATACGCGCCTCGCGCAGTCCGAGGATCCGCCGTTCACGTTCCGCACGATGGTGATCCAGACCTACTGGCCGGGCGCCACCGCCCGCGAAGTCCAGGAGCAGGTCACCGACCGGATCGGCCGCCAGCTTCAGGCCGCGCCGTACGTCGACAACATCAAGAGCTACTCTCGCCCCGGCGAGTCGATGATCTTCTTCGCGATGAAGGATTCGGCACCGGTCAATCAGGTGCCGGAAACCTGGTATCAGGTGCGCAAGAAGGTCGGCGACATCCGCGCGACGCTGCCGAAGGGCACGGTCGGCCCGTTCTTCAACGACGAATTCGGCGACGTCTACACGAACATTTACGCGCTCGAAGGCGACGGCTACTCGCCGGCGCAACTGCACGATTACGCGGACAAGCTGCGCGCGGTGCTGCTGCGCGTGCCCGGCGTCGCAAAGGTCGACTACTTCGGCGACCCCGATCAGCACGTGTTCGTCGAGATCTCGAACGCGCAGCTGACCCGGCTCGCGATCACGCCGCAACAGCTCGCGCAGGCGATCGACGCGCAGAATGCCGTCGCGCCGGTCGGCACGATCACGACGGCGGACGATCGCGTGTTCGTGCGTCCCACCGGCGCGTTCAAGGACGTGCAGGCGCTCGCGGACATGCCGATCACCGTGAACAACCGCACGTTCCGGCTCGGCGACGTCGCAAAGATCACGCGTGGCTACGACGATCCGCCGGTCACGCAGATGCGGACCAACGGCCACGCCGTGCTCGGCATCGGCGTGACGATGCAAAAGGGCGGCGACGTGATCGATCTCGGCAAGGCGCTCGACGCCAGGACCGCCGAACTCCAGGCAGGCCTGCCGGCCGGCGTGAAGCTGAGCGCGGTGTCGAGCATGCCGCACGCAGTCAAGCACTCGGTGGACGACTTCGTCGAGGCGGTGGGCGAAGCCGTCGCCATCGTGCTCGTGGTCAGCCTCGTGTCGCTGGGCTTGCGCACCGGGATGGTGGTCGTCATCACGATTCCGATCGTGCTGGCCGTGACCGCGCTGTGCATGCATGTGTTCGGCATCGGGCTCGACAAGGTGTCGCTGGGCACGCTGGTGCTAGCGCTTGGGCTGCTGGTGGACGACGCGATCATCGCCGTCGAAATGATGGCGGTGAAGCTCGAGCAAGGCTGGACGCGAACGCGTGCGGCGGCGTTCGCCTACACGAGCACGGCATTCCCGATGCTCACGGGAACGCTCGTGACGGTATCGGGCTTCCTGCCGATTGCGCTCGCGAAGTCGAGCACCGGCGAATACACGCGCTCGATCTTCGAGGTGTCGGCCATTTCACTGATCGTGTCGTGGTTCGCAGCCGTCGTGCTGGTGCCGCTGCTCGGCTACCACATGCTGCCCGAGCTCAAGCATCACGACGGGCATGCGCACGGGCAGGACGTGTACGACACGGGCTTCTACCGGCGCCTGTCCGGCTGGATCTCGGCCTGCATCGAACGCCGCTGGGTCGTGCTCGGCGTGACCGCGGTGCTGTTCGCGATCGCGATGGCCGCCTTCACGCGCGTGCCGCAGCAGTTCTTCCCGAACTCGGAGCGCCCCGAACTGCTGGTCGACCTGCGCTTGCCGGAAGGCGCGTCGTTCGACGCGACGCTGCGCGAGGCCACGCGGCTCGAGAAGACGCTCGCCGGCCGCCCCGAAATCGATCACGTCGTCGACTTCGTCGGCACCGGCGCGCCGCGCTTCTATCTGCCGCTCGATCAACAGCTTCAGCAGCCGAACTTCGCACAGTTCGTCATCACGGCAAAGGACGTCGAAGCGCGCGAGCGGCTGTCGCATTGGCTCGAGTCGACGCTCGCAACCCGTTTCCCGACCCTGCGCACGCGTGTGGCGCGGCTTGAAAACGGACCGCCAGTCGGCTTCCCGATCAAGTTCCGCGTGAGCGGCGACGACATCGCGACGGCACGCGCTATCGCCGAGAAGGTGGCGGACAAGGTGCGCGCCGACCCGCGCACGCGCAACGTGCAGTTCGACTGGGACGAGCCGGCCGAGCGCTCGGTGTCGTTCGAAATCGATCAGCTCAAGGCGCGCCAGCTCGGCGTGACGTCGGAAGACGTGTCGGGCTTCCTCGCGATGACGCTGTCCGGCTACACGGTCACGCAATATCGCGAGCGCGACAAGCTGATCAACGTCGACCTGCGGGCGCCGAAGAGCGAGCGCGTCGACCCGTCGAAGCTCGCCGGCATCGCGATTCCGACGCCGCACGGCCCGGTGCCGCTCGGCGCGATCGGCCACGTGCGCGACACGCTCGAATACGGCGTGATCTGGGAACGCGACCGCCAGCCGACGATCACCGTGCAGGCCGACGTGCGCGGCGACGCAGCGAGCATCGGCGTCACGCGCGACATCGACGGTGCGCTGGCGACGCTGCGCGCGACGCTCCCCACCGGCTACCGGATCGACATCGGCGGCGCGGCGGAGGAAAGCATGAAGGGCCAGACGTCCATCAACGCACAGATGCCACTGATGATCATCGCGGTGCTGACGCTGCTGATGATTCAGCTCAAGCGCTTCTCGCGCACCTTCATCGTCGTGCTGACCGCGCCGCTCG
>Ga0207667_10009947_pt1 | contig 11155 bp, 18 predicted proteins | sample KBSCornC52_FD_184301 | JGI IMG/M metagenome (GOLD analysis project Ga0207667, IMG submission 184301) | Corn rhizosphere microbial communities from Kellogg Biological Station, Michigan, USA - KBS Corn C5-2 (SPAdes) (version 2) | ecosystem: Host-associated > Plants > Roots > Rhizosphere > Soil ...
GGTCGAGCTGAAGGAACGGCTGGAACTGCTGTATCGCGAGAACAAGCTGGTCGAGGCGCAACGGCTGGACCAGCGCACCCGCTTCGACCTGGAGATGATGGCCGAGGTGGGCTACTGCCAGGGCATCGAGAACTACTCGCGCCATCTGACCCGGCGCGCGCCGGGCGAGCCGCCGCCCACGCTGTTCGACTATCTGCCGGCCGATGGGCTGCTGGTGGTGGACGAGTCGCACGTCACCGTGCCGCAGCTCGGCGCGATGTACAAGGGCGATCGTTCGCGCAAGGAAACCCTGGTGGAGTTCGGTTTCCGCCTGCCGTCGGCGATGGACAACCGGCCGCTGCGTTTCGAGGAGTGGGAGGAACGCGTGCCGCGGGCGATCTACGTCTCCGCCACCCCGCGCGATTACGAACTGCACAAATCCGGCGACGCGGTGACCGAGCTGGTGGTGCGTCCGACCGGCCTGGTCGACCCGGAAGTCGAGGTGCGGCCGGTACGCACCCAGGTCGATGACCTGCTCAGCGAGGTGCACAAGCGCGTGGCGATCGGCGACCGCGTGCTGGTCACCACGCTGACCAAGCGCATGGCCGAGAACCTCACCGAATACCTGTCCGAGCACGATGTGAAGGTGCGTTACCTGCACTCGGACATCGAAACGGTGGAGCGCAGCGAGATCATCCGCGACCTGCGCCTGGGCGAGTTCGACGTGCTGGTCGGCATCAACCTGTTGCGCGAAGGCCTGGACATGCCCGAGGTGTCGCTGGTGGCGATCCTCGACGCCGACAAGGAAGGCTTCCTGCGGTCTACCGGCTCGCTGATCCAGACCATCGGCCGCGCCGCCCGCAACGTGCGCGGCAAGGCGATCCTGTACGCCGACAACGTCACCCGCTCGATGCAGGCGGCGATGGACGAGACCGCCCGCCGCCGCGAAAAGCAGGTGGCGTGGAATCTGCAGCAGGGCATCACCCCGACCACCATCGTGCGGCGCATCGCCGACATCATGGAGGGCGCGCGCAGCGAGGCGGGCAACCGCCGCGGCAACAAGTCGTCCTCGCGCGGCCGTGCTGCCGTGGCCGAGCAGGCCGCCGACTACGCCGGGCTCAGCGCGCCGCAGGTGGCAGGCATGCTGAAGAAGCTGGAAGCCCAGATGTACAAGCACGCACAGAACCTGGAATTCGAGGACGCCGCCCGGCTGCGCGACCAGATCCACCAGCTGCGCGAGCAGGCCCTGCGCTGAGCCGGCAACCCGGTCGCCGGCGGGATATTGTCGAGCGCCGGAAGCTCCCGTATACTGCGCGGCTCGCGTAGTTGGTATGCGCGATACGGGCGGTTAGCTCAGCGGTAGAGCACTACCTTGACATGGTAGGGGTCACAAGTTCGATCCTTGTACCGCCCACCAATTGAAACCCAGCAGCGGCGCGGCCTTCGGGCTTAGCGCCGTTTCTGTGTCTGGCGATGACTGACCCCGCACTGACCCCGCGAAGCCGGGGTACATCCTTCGCTAGATCAGCAATCCATGCGTCCAGCGCCTTGCGCGCCTTGCCTAGATAGGACGGGTCGAACTTGGCATAGCCGCCCGTGGTGGAGGCGGCCTCGCCCTTCTTGTGGCCGATCAGTCCCGACACCTCCCAGCCCGGCACGCCGCGACGGCGAAGCTCGGAAGCCACCGTGTGGCGTAGCACCTTGGGCGCGAACCACGCAGGCAGCCCAGCGGCTTTGCGGATCTTCCTCCACGTCGTCTTGATCGACTTCACGGGCCGGCCGTGCCAGTTCACGTAATGCGCCGTCCCTGTGATCGTTTTGAGGTGCGCTGACAACATCCGGGTCAGCGGGACTTCTGGGCGGAACTTCTTCGTCTGCCTGCGCCCGGCCGGATTCAGCCGAATCAGCTTGTCATCCCAGTGCACCTGGAATGGCTGAAGGTCTACGGCGGCGTCACCTCGGCAGCCGGTCCCCAGCCGAATCAGGACGTAAGTCCAGATGTGATCCGGCATCGGCGTGTTCAGCAGCTTCACAAGCTGCGCACGGCTCGCCCGGTGCGGGTAGGCATCTCCGCCAGGGGGAAGCTGTACGAATGGCACCTGACGCACTTCTCCGCGCTTCCACGCCCTGTTCATGGCGGTCTGGCCTACGCCAACCAGTCGGCGCGTGTAGCCATCGCTGTAGCCGCGCTCGCGCAGCCAAGTCACAAAATCCTCTTGTGCCCCTACGGTCAGGTCGGCGATGGTCTTTTCCTCGCCCCAGTATTCGCGCCACAACGCCCGCGCACGCTTGGCAACGTCCTTGCTCGGCAGCGCATGCCCGCGTTGCAGCCAGTACCGGTCTATGGCGGCCATGATGAAGGTTTCGGAAGGCTCCGCATCGCGGATATCCGCAACCGTGAGGATCAGCTCTCGGGCACGCTGCTTGGCTTCGTCAAGGCTGCTACAGCCCGTAGCGCGGCTGACCTTCTGTCCCCGCTCCCTCCACTCGAGGTAGAGCTTCGCCGTGCCTTTGCGTGCGACGATGGCGTATTCGTCGGTGATTCGATAGACGATGCGGGACATTCCCCGTTCTCCAAATAGGCGCGCAGGTGTTCTTCGGTAAAGACGACATCGCGCCCGATCTTCTTGCTGGCGATCTTGCCCTGCCTGCGCCAGCGCCGCAGGGTGATGACGGATTTGTTGAGATAGGATGCGGCCTCTTTCTCGGTGTACAGCTCTGGCAATTTCTCGGCTGCGCTCACTCTGGCTGCTCCAATTCACGTGTCAGCGCGCCCTTGTCCAGCGCCCCGACATTGACGTAGTTCTTTCGTCCCGTCGCCGAAGTCTGTACGTCAACGTATTGGCCTGTGACCATGTTCAGTACCCGCAGGCACGACGCACCCTTGTGCGACCACAGTCGAGTTACGCGCTGGTGTTCAAAGTCGAAGCCGTAGGGGGTATTCACTCTGACTGCTCCGGTGTGCTTGGCGAATTGAGTTCATCCGCAACCTTCTGCGCAGACTCGCGCGAGTCAAACCATACGATGCGACCGGCGCCATTGCGATCAAGGTCTTGCTGTATGCCACGGTGACGACGGACAACTAGCGTCGTGTGCGGCCCGCTTGATTCGACTTGCCACTCCATCACTCCATCTCCCCACTATCGAAGCCCCATGAGCGCATGAGTTCGGATGCTCGCTCAATCACCATTCGCGGTATCGAGTATTCGATAAGAGCCTGCATCAGCGCATGAGCAGCAGCCGCGTCGTGCACTAGCATCTCTGCCTGCCGAAGCTCCACAGCATCCTCGTCCACGCAATAACCGCTGGCGTGCACGCAGCCGTCTTGCATCTCAGTCCTAAGCTTCATCGCCGGCTCCTTGCAGGTGGGATTGGATGCGCTTTATCGCTTCGGCGTAATGGCGCGGACCGAGGTAGCGCGACACATCCAACAGCAGCGCATTCGCCGCAGCGAGGCGGTTTCCAAGCCGTTCCGCCTGCTCGTCAGAGCGCTGGAATGCCTCGGTCACCTCCCCAAGCCTGATAACCAGTGGCTCGACACCCTCGGCTATTTCGGTCAGGCGGTGGAGTTCGGCGCGGATGGTGTCGTAATCGTCTGCGCGGAATACGATCAATCCCTGGCCAAATGTGTTCACCGGGACAACTTTGCGATTGGCATCAGCACGCTCCACCGCATCCTGTACTACCTGGGGCAGCTTCATGACGGCTCTCCCGGCGACGGGGCGGCGGCGAGCGTTGTGGTGATCGACGCGTGGACGTGCGCTGACCTTTCTTGTGCGTTATCCCCCTGCCGAGCTGCATTCAGCTCGCGCTGCCAGTGGCGCACCATGCTTTCGCGCACCAGCACCTGCCCGCCCGGCACTGGCTCGGCAGTGGTGGCAGCGCGAAGCTGTTGCTTAGCCATGACGGCATGCGGGTCCCCGCCAACGCGGAACGACATGGCACGCTCGATGCGCTGGTCAAGCTCAGCCTGATTCGGCGTTCCATTCTCGAACCCGATCCGGCGATTCTCGATTTCACCAAGCAGTGCCTCGACCTCAACGCAAAAATCTGTAGCTGGATCGGGGTGATGGCCGAACTTTGCAACGTCCAACTCACCCTGCGCCATTGGCTCGGCAGTGGGTGCAGTAGATGCACCGTGATGCCATAGGAACGCGCAGTAAGCCGCCACATCGCGAGGATCGACCTTGGTGATGTGCTGCATTAGGTGGGCGCGGCACTCGTCCATCCAGTCCCGCGAGCGCCATCCATCCGTGTAGCCATATTTCTTTTCGGCATCCGCAAGCTTGTTGCCGAGGGCCAAAGCGAAGTTCCAGACAAGGCATGCGGTGGCCGGATTCAGGTCGCCGAACTCGCGCATGAACCATTCACTAGCTTGCTCGGAAGCATCCATCTGCGCCGCCTGTGCTGGCGGGTATGGGGTAGCACCAGATTGTTTGATCCAGCCGTCGATGTGTTCTTCGCAACCATCCTGCAGGGCTTCGATGGACCAGCCTTTATGCCGGTACGCGTATTCAGCCCCGTACTGCGCCAGTCGAACGGCAACACGCTGATCCAACCCTTCGCGATCGCCACTCGGCAACAGGTGGGCTACGGATTGGAGGGCGGCTCGCATGGCTGCACGGTAGTCAATGCGGGTTTCTTCAGTCATTGTTTGCCAAGGTGCGTGCATACCAATGCCGCGAACTCGCATGTGCCGCTCAGCGGCAATCTCGACAACCTCATCCGTCACACCCTGCTGCGCCCGCTGGATCTGTTCCAGGAGATCGGCGTAAGCGGTGAGCATGCGTTGTATATGCAGTAAATCAGCCTTGCTGTAATTTCCACTCTTGAGGCGATTCTTTTGTTGCCGCACTTCATCCACCGAATACTCAGACATTGGATTCTCCTTGCGACTTGATGGCGGCGTCGATGGCTTGGTCTAGTTCTTCTGGACCGCCAGCGCTATATCCGGGCGAGTAACTACACCACTCATTCCATGCTATTTCACACGCAGAAACACGCAGCCACCGATACCTCTCCGCGTCCCTCGCGTCATCACTCACCCCGCCAGATCGCACCGGCTGGTGATGGGTGTAGAGATTGGTATCTGGCGCAAGCTGGCACGGACCGCCCTGATGCCAGATAAGCTCGGCGCACTCTCCGATAGTCAGAACCGGATCACCCACCGCCCCGCCATCGCCCTCGGCGTCGAGGGTTTTGACTGACGCGAGCGCAGCCAGTGCGACGCGTGCCTGAGCGATGTAATCCTCGGAATACATCTTCCAGTTGTCATCGTTGTTTACATTGCAGACTTGGGAATTGTCTCGGCAAAGCGCGCGGGCAACTGCGGTTAGCTGCGCATCCGAATACTTCCGCTCGGCCAGTTCGCGAAGGGCGGTCATGGCTGGATGGCCTGCCAATCGAGATTGGAGTCGTTCTGTCCGTAGACGCCGCCGTAATGGCTTTCTTCGGGCCAAGTCAGAGAGCCGCCGTAATAGCCGTTTGATTCATTGCGGTAGTCGATGATGATGTGACCGCTATCCGTGGTTATCTTCAGTCCATAGAATTGAAGCTCGCCATTCTGGTCATCGGCGTCCGCGTTCAACTCAACATCCTCCACGGCAGAGACAAGCGCAGGAAATCCTCGCGCAGGCAGCTCTATGCCTTCGATCCATGTATGCGAGCAGCAATCCGCATCGCATTGAATGGTGATTTCGTCGTCACCACACACGAACAGTATGGCTTCGCGGTCGGACGCAATCTTCATGTTTGTGATAGTTTTTCCGATCAAGATGTTTTGTTTCATGCTCATCCCTCAATCCTCTTCGTGGTGGTCAGGCTGCGATTAAAACGGCAACTCTTCTTCGCCAAGCGCCGTAGTCACAACACTGACCTTTGCCGACTTGCTCACGGCCTGAAGCACATAAAACTCGCGGCGCGGAGAACAGTCAGCAAGACGTTCGGCCTCGGTTATCGCCGACTTGTAGGTTTGGTGCCTATACGTCGGTTTGCCAGACTCCGGCTGCCAGACAACAAAGAACGTTTCGTTATTCATGGTCACTCCTCAGAACGGAATCGAATCATCCACAAACCCATTGCTGGCATCAGCATGCGCAGGCTTCGATTCATGGCGCTGCGGTCGATCGGACTGGCCGGGCTTCGCACCATCGTTTCCGCCGAGCATCTGCATCTCGCTGGCGATAATGTCCGTGCTGTAGCGCTCGACACCCTGCTTGTCGGTGTACTTGTCGGTGCGCAGCGAGCCTTCGATATAGACCTGGCGGCCCTTCTTCAGGTACTCGCCGGCGATCTCGGCCAGCCGGCCGAACAGCTTCACGCGGTGCCACTCGGTGCGACTCTGTTTCTCGCCGCTTTGCTTGTCTTTCCACTCCTCGTTCGTCGCTACGCTGAAGGAACAGACGGCTGTGCCGGATGTTGTGGACCGGGTTTCGGGATCACTCCCAAGCGTTCCAACAAGAATCACTTTGTTTACGCCACGCATTTGTCGATCTCCTTCCAGGTATCTCGCCGAATGATGCGGCGAATGTTGTCTACGGAAACGCCGGCCACGTCGGCCAGGTCCTTTGGCGCGGCGCCGTCATTAGCGGCTCTTCGAATAGCTTCCACTTGGGACACCACTAGCTTTGCTGATCCTGACTTTTCACCGCATATCAAGGCCGAGTGCCTAGCCCCACTGGAAAGCCTCATCTTTCGTTTGGCATCGCGCATGTTCTCTGTGCGAGTCCCAAGGAAAAGGTGATCGGGGTTGATGCATTGCCGTGTGTCGCACTTGTGGCAAACATCCATGCGCGCAGGTATTTCACCGAAGGCCGCTTCATATGCTGCGCGGTGCGCAGTTATGTTCTTTCTGCCATGACGCACGTTGCCGTAACCGTTTCCCTTTTCTGCGCCAAGCCACAACCAGCAGCCTGTTTCGGTAACCGGAATGGATCTGGCTTCATGCCACGAGGTATCCATGGTCATGCCACCTCTTGAAGTTTGAGTTTTTCGGTAGCCAGCTTCTTGACGAAAAAGTCCAGGTGCTCGGCAAGTTTTTCGGTAAACGAATCAGGCACGACGCGCACGATCAGCGGCTTGTGACCTGGGCAATAGGACATGAAGTCCCACCACTTGCGCCCGGTGATAAGTAGGCTCCCGTGAACCTGTGGCTTGTACTTGTCGGGAAGCGTTCCGGCGCGCAGATACCCGACGTGCTGCGGGCCATCGGGACATTTGATTTCCAGGCCGCCGTCGTTGCCGATCAGTGAATCAGGGCTGCACCCAGCGTCGCCAGCGTCGCGCAGCACGAAGCCCACTATCTGTGGCTCCACGTCATGCATGAATGCATAAAGCTCTCGCGCCTCCGGCTCCAACTCGTGCCCCCGGTCCGTGTCGGCGGTGCCCTGAAACTTTCGCTTTACATCGACGCGGATTGCCTCATCAATCAAGCGGTCTATGTACGTTTCATGCGCTGCCGCAAGGTCGCCCTTTTTCGGCGTAATGATCGAGTCGAACTCGGACGCTGACGGCACGCCGCGCCGCGCAGCCAGCCATTCAGGCGACCCTTGAGCGCAGTCGATGATTTTCACTTCTTGGATTCCTTCGCACGCAGCGTCGCCATCACGCTGTCAAACGACTTGGCTGGAATGGCGCTGACCTTTTCGACCTTCAACCACTTCAGGAACTTGGCCTTGTCGCTGCCCGTGGCCTCCAGCATCTCCGCGATCTGGATTTCCTGCGCGTCGGTGATCGTTTCAACCACTGCCGCATACGCATCGTCATCCTCGCCATGACTGGTGAGGTTCAGCAGTGCGCCGGCGGTGTACCGCTTGCCGTAGCTCACGCTGGACGCTACGGCCTGGACAGCGTTCTTGTTGCCGCTTGGATCTGCCGGAAGGGTGATGCTGGTTTCCTCGCGGTGGCCGGAGCGGTGCGATAGGACGCCAGTCACCGTGATCCCGTTGGTGAAGTCGGTACGGAAAGTCAGGGCGAAGCCGTGCTTCATCAGCACTGGTTTGATCGCCGAATTGATGTCCTCCCACAGCGCGTAGGTGTAGCGTCCGGCAGCATTGCCACGCTCACCAATGGCCGGCAATTCCGGCTGCATGGATGCCATCGCCTCATCAAAGGCGCCACGGGCCGCCAGCGCATCCGCGCTCACTTTCATCTGCATTAGGCGCTCCAACTTGTCGATATCGACTGCCGGATCACGCGCGGCCCGCTCAATCATGGCGAACATGGGCGACACATCGGATACCGCCAGTTCGTGTTTCTCGATTTTCGCTACATTGCTCATCTCAAGTCCCTTCCCGGTTAGCGCCGGGCCGCTGTGGTTAATAGGTTGTTCGTGGGGCCGGTGGTGAATTTCCGGCTTGTGCTGGCATGCAACTGCGCGCAATACATCTATCGGTGCCACTATCCAGAAGGTCACTTAAGACCTTGCACGGGCCTGGTCCCCCGGAGCCTGCTTAATCTGCCAATTAAGCCGGATACACCGCCTTCATTGCAGCCATGACGCATCACCACTGCGCATTCCCACGAACACAAAAGCAGCCAGCTTTTCGTCTCTACGGATCGGCCTGCCAGCCGACTAGCTGCTTTTGTCTTGGTGGGATGGAAGGCGGCACTACCACAATGCCGCCTTCCCAAATAAATTGATTCTCTAGTTACTACGCGACTAGAACGCGACGGCGGTTACATGGCGTAATCCTCTTGAGCTTCCGTGCATCAGGCCCACGGCGGCCATATATAAGGGAGCCGGCTGAATGACGCATTGCGGTGTTGCGTCACAACCAGTCCGCACTAGTTACAAGACCCATCTGCGCTCCGTCAGCGAATTCGCCTTTCGGTACAGTGCATGGAATGCCAACCGGCTCCCTTATGCACTCTTGGCATCCATTCCGCAGAGAGTGCCGCTGCTCCGGTACTGCAGTTCGTGGCTCGGATACACGGGGAAGTGCGCTGCAGTTCGCGTTGTAGGTGCCGCCCTCAGCCGATCACGGGGAGAGTCGTGACCTTGATGGCCTTGGGCGGCGTAGGGGTTACTTCTCGCTCGGCTGCGCCGGCTTGTCATCAGCCAGTTTCGTCAGCGCCTTTTTCGCCAAGTCGTAGATGTCGCGCGACTCTTTGCTCATCGTGTCGATGGCTTGCGGGCTGGTGATCTTCGGCAGCACGATCATGGCGGCGATGGTTTTTGTAGATGGCATCAAGATGCCCGCCCCGATCAGGAATGGACAAACCCATATGGCGATCCGACACATCTTGTAAGCCAACGCAGCTCCTTGGTCCGTATCCATATCCGATTTGGCTGCTGGCTTAATGAAGATGGCGATGATAAAAATCATGGAAGACAAAACCGCGATAAGCGCCAGCGCACTGCTAATCGTGTCGGCCTGAAACAACAAATACACAAGCAACGGACTCATTGAAATATCCCTGCCGGAACCCCGGCGTTATTGAAAGTCATTACCCAGCCAAGCCCTTAACCACCACGCCGAACATCCACACGAACAGGTCTGCGCATAGGACGAAGGCGGCCATTTTGCGTAGGTGCGGAGGGTGGTCATGGTTGAACGTCCTCAATCAACCCCTTGAGTTCATCCAATCTAGCCCTCTGCGTCTTTAGCAGATCCTCCGTTTTGGATATACGATCCCTCGCTTCGCTAACCAGCTTGCGCAGTTGCTCGTTCTTCGCCTCGGTGGGGGTTGGCCAAAAGTGCAGGCCTTCATTGCCATGCCATACGCGCTGATCGTCATCGTCATCGTTGTTGAGCATGTGCACGGCGACGATCCGGCTATAATCGTCCTGAGCCAACAACAACTGACACTGCCAGCCGTGCGAACACGTCTTGCACTCGACCTCAAGCTGAATTTCTTCAGCGCGCTCACGCCGTCCGGTGACCACGTACCGGAATACGCCAGCGCAAGTCACGTAGCGGAATAGTTCATCGCCAACCTTGTATTCACCGATTCCCTTGCTCATCCTTCCATCCTCAAAAGTTCGCCACCCACGCCAGGATCAGCAGGCGAGGGGTCACCCGTCCTGACATGGGTGGCGGTTGAAAACGTGCGCTGTGCATACGCATGGCGCGGGTAGTGATGTGCCGCGATGGCGAGTGACAACTCGGCGCGGAGCTGGGAGTCGGTCAGCGCGTAGGGGTTGGACAGGGTGTGACGAGCGGTCATGACATCACCTCGTCCTCCGCCGCACTAACGCAGCGCTCGGCAAACGAGTCCATCGCAATCTCACGGGCCAGCTTGCCGAGTTGGCAATCGTCCGTGCCGGTCATCAGCAGTTCGCGTACCTTGATCGTGCGCGCGTTGTCGTTGAACATGCCGTCACTCAACGCAATGTCCCACTCGTTGAGGTCACCCATCCGGCGAAACTTCCAGCCGTGCGCCGCGATGATGATCTGATTGGCGGACTCGAAATTCTCCTTGAGCGCATCGGCATGCTCCACGATGAGCCGGTCCATCGGGTCGAGTGATGTGCGGATCTGATCGGCGATGAAGGCATCGCGGCGTTCCCCGGCAAACGTGTCGTGATCGCGCGGCAGCGAGTTGTCGTGGCGCGCTTGGGTCTGGGCGAAGTTCATGCCGCAACCCTCCCCACAACCCGGCGCATCACCAGCGACCAACCTGCCGGAATGTGATCTACTGGACCGATATACGTAACGATCTGGATAGCGCCGTCGTTCATGCGCGCTATGCGGCAGCGGAAGGTTTTCATGCGACCACCACCGGCTTTCCGCCTTTGAGCGAATACCATGTGCCAGCTTTGATGCCGTCGCGCCCAGCGATGCCAGCCCATACGGCTACAATCTTTCGATTTGGATCACGCTCGACCAAAAACAGGGCGCAGCCGTCTATGCCGCGAACCTTGCCGGAGTCGCCCGATGCGGTTGCAGCGCCGGAGTAGCCCGATGCGGTTGCAGCGCCGGAGTAGCCCGATGCGGTTGCGGCGCCGGAGTCGCCCGATGCGGTTGCAGCGCCGCAGTTGCCCGATGCGGTTGCAGCGCCGCAGTTGCCCGATGCGGTTGCAGCGCCGGAGTAGCCCGATGCGGTTGCAGCGCCGGAGTCGCCCGATGCGGTTGCAGCGCCGGAGTAGCCCGATGCGGTTGCAGCGCCGGAGTAGCCCGATGCGGTTGCAGCGCCGTTCTTCGTGGTCGCGGTCGAACCCTCAACCGGCTTTGCG
>Ga0207667_10009954_pt1 | contig 11152 bp, 13 predicted proteins | sample KBSCornC52_FD_184301 | JGI IMG/M metagenome (GOLD analysis project Ga0207667, IMG submission 184301) | Corn rhizosphere microbial communities from Kellogg Biological Station, Michigan, USA - KBS Corn C5-2 (SPAdes) (version 2) | ecosystem: Host-associated > Plants > Roots > Rhizosphere > Soil ...
GCGGGTTATCGACTGGCGCAGCGACCGTACATCCCGCGTGGGCGCGCCGAGGCGCTCCGCATCGGATATCTGCTGCCTGGCTGCGTCGAAATCTCCTCGCGCGATTGAGTGCCGAGCGTTGAACAGCGCGGCTTCTCGCGCCGACTCCGTCTCATCCGGCGGAGCGGTGGGTCGTCCCTTTGGCATTATGCCTCCTCGTCAACAGTAAACACTGTCTCGCTCCGAACTCCCCTTCCGGCTTCCGGGTACGTATGAATCGTCTCCACGCGCAGCACGTTTCGCTCTGCGATCCAGCCGATTCGCGTGACGGGCGACGGGCCGCCATCAACCGAATCGAACTCGTGGGCGAACAGGGTTTCCGGCGCGATCGGCAGCCGGAGGCCGCTGCCTTCTGACAGATTGAAGGGGGCGATTCGGACCTGGCACTCGACACCGAATATGCGTGCGCACCCGGACACGGCGGATTCGCATGGCAGCTCGATCAGCGCGTCTGAAGCGTCAGGGGCCGGCCGGCACGTCAGCAGCTCGCTCAACTGCCAGCCGTCGCCCGTGATGGTGAGCGCGTGGCTGGCACCGAGAATGTTGAGATCGACCGACAGATCGCGCCACGAAATGGTACGCCGCGCAATCACGCGGAGCGGTTCGAGGTTCAGCGGTCCTGTTACGAGGCGATAGAGGAGTTCGTCGATCGTGTGGTTCATGGGCTCGGCCGGTGTGCTGCTTGCAGGACGCATTCGCCGAATGCGGCTGCGACTCCTTGTTCGGAATTTAAGAGCCGGATTCAGAGGGTGCGGCCGGGTTGTGATCGCCGCTTCTGCCACCATGCTCGCACAGCGGCGGCCATTCGGCCGCGCTCCGGCGTGGGAGCCCAGGCATCGTAGCGGGGGATCGCGGCCGGGGCGACACCGTGATGGTCCGTCAGGGTTCGAATCAACGTGTCGGAAGCCGCCGCGCGTACAGCAAGCCGCCTGTCCGAGAGGCCGCCAATTAACGCGTCGATTCCCGCCGGTCCCGTTGCAATCAGGAGCGCTGCGACCTTATCCCGGACGTTCCTGTCGAAGGCGCCGAGCTGGTCCACGAGTGACTTGAGCGCTCTCGCGGAATCGGACGGATGGGCTTTCGCCCACGCGGCGAAGTCCCTGGAGTGGACATGCGATTCGAGCGCGCTGATGGCAGCACGCTCGCCGGGTGGAGGCGCTGTACTAGAGCACGCCAGGCAGGCAGCGACGAGGCAGACCAGCAGCGACCGAATCAGCACGCGACTGTAGGTCGCCCTCACAGCTTACGCTCCATTCCGTGGGCGATCTTCGACCAGTACGCATCGTAGCGGAAGTTCTCGCTGTTCTCTTTGTCGTGGCACCGGACGCATGTGTTGGGGGTCACCGGCCGGAAAGTGGAGCGGACGTGGCGGGCCGCCTGCATCGCCTTCACGTGATCTCCGCCCCGGCCGTGGCAGCTCTCGCACTGCACGCCCGCGAGCGCGGGCGTTCGCATCTGGTTCAGGAACCCGTCCCGGGCACCATAGCCTACCGCATGGCACCGGAGGCACTCCGGATCGAATTCCGACCTCTTTGCTACGAGGGTTTCGAGCGCGCGGGTATGCGCGGCGGCGGAGTTGACGTGGTGCGCGGCGGGGTGGCAGGACGCGCAGGCCTGCTGGCCAACGTAGAGGTCGGCCGTGGTCTGCGCGCGCGAGATCGGGTCCATCCCCTCTTCGGAGGCTGTCTCTTCGCTGCGCTGGCGCAGGCTCTCCTTGTACTCGGTGATGAGGGAGGTCATCTCCGGCGCGGGCGCGACGGTGTCCTTCACCTTGATTGCCTGCGAGCTGACGAGGGCGAGGCCGGACCTATCGCGCTTGAACGAAAGCTTGCCGAGGACCTTTCCCTTGTCGGTCACGTTGAAGGCGACGGCGCGGTTAACGGTCTCCGCGGATTCGCTCGACTGCGGCACGTCTCCTCCGAGCAGGCAGTCCACCTCATGGAATCGATTCGCGATGTCGTGCAGGGTCTCGGGGCGAGCCCAGGCGAGGACGACCAGAAAGTCGCACCGGCGCTTGAGGTCCGGGAGGGTTTCGGCGAGCGCTTCGGCGGCCGGGCGCACCCGCAGTCCGGGCCCGACCTGCTCCTCCGCGCACTCTGTAACGCCCGTGATTCCGATACGGACTCCGGCAATCTCTTTCACGATGCCGGGCGGCACGATCGGCCGGCCTGTCGTCTGATCGAGCAGGTTGCACGAGACGAAGGGCAGGCGGCTCTCTCCGAGCGATCTGGCGAGGGTCTCGCGGTCGAGGCCAGCCTCGCGCGCGCCGAGGTTGACCGCGTCGTAGCCCATCTTCTCCATGCCGAGCAGAACGTAGTGGAGCTTTAGCAGCTCGTAGGATCGTCCGCCGCTGGTCAGATTGCCTACGTCGAGCAGCAGCCGATTCGGCGCTCCACTCGCTTTAGTCAGCGTCATGCGGGCGGGAAGGCCGCCGGCCTGGTCGCGCCGGCAGCCGCAGGGCTCGAGGTAGCCGCGCGTGTCACCGCTGACGAAGAGCGTGACGCGGTCGTCGCGACCGCCCTTGTGGGCGAGGAGCGCCGCAACCGCGAGCGCCGTGAACGCCAGCGCCGCCGCCGAGATAACCTGGAACCGATTCATGGAGATGTGCGGCGCGCCGGGAGACGAGACGCGCCGCGAGAGGGAGGTTCACCGGTCGTGGGAGGAGTTCCTGTCAACCGGCGTCATCGGAATGGCGCGGCGGCGCGAGACGGCCTGCTTTGCGCTTCCGCAATGGCCGCAGCCGGTCGCGCAGCCGCCCTCACCCGGATTGCGGAACCGCTGCCACGCCGCCCATGCGAGCCTGCCGAGATAGAGCGCGGCACCGGCAATACAGAGGAGGACGATTATCTGCTGGGTGGACATATCACCCCCACCCCATTGCGCGGCCGACCTGGAAGACGAGGAACGTGCCCGCCCAGGCGAGCACGAACATGTACCCGAACTGGAACGCGGGCCATTTCCAGCCGTTGGTCTCGCGCCGAACGACCGCGAGGGTCGACATGCACTGCATCGCGAGCACGTAGTAGATCATGAGGCAGACCGCGACGAGCGGCGTGAAGACATGACGGCCGGAGCGCGGATCGATGTCGGACCGCATGTGGTCCATGAGGTTGACCTGCCCGGTCTCCTTCGCGTCGCCGACGTTGTAGACCGTCCCCATCGCGGTGACGAAGACCTCGCGGGCCGCGAAGGAGGAGACGATACCGATGCCCATCTTCCAGTCGAAGCCGAGAGGCCGAATCACCGGCTCGATGGATTTTCCGGCCATGCCGACGAACGAGTGCTGGATTCGCTGGTCTTCGGGCAGGTCGTTGCGCTTCGGATAGGTGGAGAGCGCCCAGAGCACGACGGAGATGGCAAGAATGATGGTGCCCGCCCGCTTCAGGAAGAGGCCCGCGCGCTCGATCATCTGCTGAATCGCGGCGCGGAGGGACGGCATCCGGTAGGGCGGAAGCTCCATCAGAAAGACGGGAGGAACGCCCTTGAAGAGCGTGCGGTGGAACAGCCATGCGATTCCGAACGCCGTCACCATGCCGAGCAGGTACATCGCGAGCATCGTCGCGCCGGGCAGGGAGAGCAGGGTCAGGTGATGGCCGCCCGGAAGCGGGATCGCGAGCAGGGTCCTTGCCGGAACGAACGCGCCAATCATCAGCGTGTAAACTGGCAGACGAGCCGAGCAGGACATCAGTGGCGCGACCAGGATGGTGATGAGGCGTGCCTTCCGGTCGCCAATCGTCCGGGTCGCCATTATGCCGGGAATCGCGCAGGCGAAGGAGGAGAGCAGCGGGATAAAGGACTTCCCGTGGAGACCGACGCGGCTCATCAGGCGGTCCATCAGGAACGCGGCGCGCGCCATGTAGCCGGTGTCTTCGAGCAGGCTGACGAAGAGGAAAAGCAGCAGAATCTGCGGCAGGAAGACGATGGTGTTCCCCACGCCTCCGAGCACGCCTTCCTTCAGCAGGTCGCGTAGATCGCCGGCCGGCATGATTTTCGTGAGTCCGGTCCCCAGCGCGTCGATTCCGTTCTGAATCCAGTCCATCGGAACCTTCGCCCAGGTGAAGATGGATTGGAAGACGACCGCCATCACCACGAAGAAGAGGACGTAACCCCAGAACGGATGCATTACCACGCGGTCCACGCGGTCGTTCGTCATGAACGGCCTGCGCCGACGCTGATCCTCGCCGGGACCGCGGTCCACCCCCTCGCACACCCGCGCGATCCACGCGTACCGCGCCTCGATGATCTCCGATGCCGAATCGATTCCCTGGTCGGCCAGCCGCTCGCGCGCCTCTTTCGCCGCCCGCCGGCAGGAATCGGGAAGGTACCGCGGACCTGCGGAATCCGTGTCCTGCATCAGCAGCGTGAGCGCCTCGGTGAAGGCGACGCGCGGCTTCAGCTCCGCCTCGGTCCGTATGAGCTGCTGGAGCCGGAACGCCTCGGTAGCGACCGCGGGCGAGAACGTCCACTCGCGCTTGCGGACCTCCTGCCCGCCAGCATTCCCGACTGCTTCCAGCAGCTCGTCAGCGCCGATGCGCTTCGAAGCGATGACTGCGCGGACCGGCACGCCGATGGCGGCCTCGATCTCCGCCGCATCGACGGATCGGCCTTCCCGCTCCACCATGTCCACCATCGTGAGCGCCACGACGACCGGGATGCCGGTATCGAGGAGCTGGCTCGTCAGGTAGAGGTTGCGCTCCAGATTGGAGGCGTCGACGACGTTGATGATGACCTGCGGAACGGCTTCGCCCGGCAGCAGGCCGAGCAGGACCTCGCGGGCAATGAGCTCATCGGGAGAGTGCGGGGTGAGCGAATAGAGGCCGGGGAGATCGAGGAATCGGGCCGGCGTTCCGTTCGGGAGGGTTGCGCGTCCGGTCTTCTTTTCGACGGTGACACCGGGGTAGTTGCCTACCTTCTGCCGGAGGCCGGTCAGCGCATTGAAAAGAGTGGTCTTGCCGCAGTTCGGGTTACCGACCAGCGCGACGGTGAATTCCTGTGTCTCAATGGCATCGTCGGGTGTCGGCCCGGCGACGGTTGCTTGCTTCATCGGATAGAACCCGTCTCACCAGGTATTGGATGTCAGGGCTGGTCCTCGTCGCCGAGCCAGACGGCGGCCGCCTCTTCGCGGCGGAGGGAGAGCTGATAGCCCCTCACCTCGATGTCCACCGGACCTCCGAAAGCGGCCGCGCGGACCATGCGGACGTGCGTTCCCGGAGTCAGGCCCATCTCCAGAAGGCGCAGCCGCCCACAGAAGTTACCATTCAGGCGCATCACGCTTCCACACTCGCCAGGCTTCAGGTCCGAAAGCGCCACGTCTTTGCGGTAGAGCGCACCTGGGGAAGGCGATTGCGGCTGTGAGCTGTCGAGCATCCGCTGGCGCCGGCCGCCACCCTCCGCCCTCGAACGATTCGCACGGCGCGTATCCGGCTGCAAACCGTGGTCCCGCTTGTCGCGCGACGCCATTCTTCTCGGTTCCTTCGCGTGCTGTCTAAAGAATAGGGAGATGGACACGAGCTGCCCCGCAGTTGACCGCTCTTGCGGTCCGTTTCTATTGAGATGTGTGGACATAGACGGAGTTGGAGACCTCTTTGCCGATGGCGAAGTGCCGGTCTTTGCCCTCTACTTCCAGCATGAGCACGTCCCCAAACGGCGAGCGCTCCGTGATTCGGACGGGCGTTCCAGGCAGCAGGCCCACCTGATAGACGTAGGTCAGGAACTCCTCGCGCTCATCCGTGACCTTCGCAACTGTCAACTGCGCGTCATCTGGCGCGTCGGAGAGACGAATCGAGTGGTCTTCCACCGTCGCGTCGACCGGATTCCCATGCGGACAGGTGGTAGGGCCGTGGAGCGCCTGCTCGATACGGTTTGCCACATCCATCGAGACGTAGTGCTCGAGCTTGCAGGCGAGGTCATGGACGCCGTCCCACGGCAGGCCGAGGAAATCGACGAGCAGCCGTTCCAGAAGTCGGTGTTTGCGCAGGAGATCGACTGCCAGCGCCTCGCCCTTCTCGGTGCACTTCACGCCCTGATACGGGACGTGCTCGACGAGGCCGAGCGCCGCAAGCCGCTTCAACATGGTCGTGGCGGAGGCCGGCGTGACGCTCATGTACTGGGCGACTTCTCCGGTTCCGACAGTCTGCACCTCGCGCTCCAGCCGCCAGATTCCCTCGACATACTCCTCGATGGATTCGGTGAGCTCGCTCTTGTCGCAATCGCGCGCGCCGCGGGGCCGGCAGGTCGATGGAACGCGAAGGTGAATCTCTTTGATCGCCATGAAGAATCCCGATGGACAGGTCAGCATAAATTGGATGCTATGGTGGGATTATAACACAGCGAAAGGATGCTAATCAACGCGCGGCGGACAAATATTTAGCCGCGACTAAATAATCCGCCAAACTGTGGATAGAACTCCGTACCACCCGCGCCGCGCGGTATAATGAACAAAGCACCGCCGCCATGAAGACGGCACCAGAGTAGCCATTATGAACATTGTGAACAGAATAACGTTCATAACGGCTAAGAATCTCCCGGCTTTTCGCGCCTGAGGAAACGTGCGTCCAGAAGGACGCGGCTTTCGTGGGCGCTTCGCGTTTTGAGCCTGGTTGGAGGTGATTTATGGAAACAATGGCCGAGAACGGACGGGCGGCGCTCTCACTGGAACTCCAGGCGAAGTACGACCGGATGCGGGGCCTGCTGCGCGAGATGGGCGAAGTGGTGGTTGGCTACTCCGGCGGCGTGGACAGCACGGTCGTGCTCAAGGTCGCCCACGATGTGCTCGGCAGCCGGGCCGTCGCCGTGACCGGCGATTCAGAGGCATTTCCACAGGGCGAGGTGGACGCGGCGCTCAATGTCGCGAAGGAGATGGGAGTGGAAGTGGTGCGGACCCGCACGCATGAGCTGAGCAATATCCACTTCCGCGTGAACAACCCGGACCGCTGTTACCACTGCAAGACCGAGCTCTTCTCCGAGCTGCGGGAGGTCGCCGACGCGCGCGGCATCCGCTGGATCGCCGATGGCTCGCATGCCGACGACGTGGGCGATCACCGGCCAGGCATGAAGGCGGGCGAGGAGCGCGGCGTCCGCAGCCCTCTCCGCGAGGCGGGAATCCACAAGTTGGAGATTCGCGAGCTGGCGGCCCATCTGGGGCTCTCCAACTGGGACAAGCCGAGCTTCGCCTGCCTCTCCTCGCGATTCCCCTACGGTACGGAGATTACAAAGGAGTTGCTTGACCGGCTGGATCGGTGCGAGATGGTGCTCCGCGACCTCGGATTCCGGCAGTTCCGCGTCCGCCACCACGACACGCTCTGTCGAATCGAGGTCGAGCCGCCGGACATTCCGCGCCTCATCGAGTTGCGCGAAGAGGTGAACGCGCGATTCCGTGAACTCGGCTACACATATGTTACGGTTGACCTCGAGGGCTACCGGTCCGGCAAGATGAACGACACCCTTCCGAAGGGCGAGACGGCCACCATCCCCATCAGCTCGATCTTTACGGCGAGGAGCCGGTAGCGATGGAAGTCGAGCGCCTCCGCGCCCTCCTCGATTCGGTCCGTACCGGCGACACGCCCGTGGAAGACGCGATGGCGCGTCTCCGCGATCTCCCGTACGAGGATCTGGGGTTCGCGAAGCTGGACCACCACCGCTCTCTCCGCAACGGCTTCCCGGAGGTCATCTACTGCGAAGGCAAGGCCGTCGAGCACACCATTGCCATCGCATGCCGGCTCCGAGAGCGTTCCGGCAAGGTCCTCGCCACCCGCGCGAATCCGGCTGTCGCCGAAGCGCTCGGCAGCGCGATTCCCGGCTCCGTCTACCACTCTGCCGCTCGCATTGTGGTCATCCCCGGCACGACGGAATCCACCGATTCAGATAAGTCCGTTCGCGGCACCGTGCTCGTCGTCAGCGCGGGCACCGCGGATGCCCCGGTTGCCGAGGAGGCCGCGATCACGGCAGGAGAGATGGGCTCGCCCGTGGAACGGCTATACGACGTGGGTGTGGCGGGCCTCCACCGCCTGCTCGACAAGAAAGACCAGCTATTTGCCGCGTCGGTCGTGATCGTGGTGGCGGGGATGGAGGGCGCGCTGGCGTCAGTTGTCGGCGGTCTGGTCTCCTGTCCGGTCGTCGCGGTGCCGACCAGCGTAGGATACGGCGCTTCGTTCCAGGGGCTGGCGGCCCTCCTGACCATGCTCAATTCCTGCGCGTCCGGCGTCGCGGTAATGAACATCGACAACGGTTTCGGCGCCGGCTACTACGCCCACCTCATCAATTCGGGGTAGCTGGATACCATTGCCCTATGACACCGATCACGATTCAGTCAGATGAACGGCCAGCGGAAGGCCCACGGTATCGCGCGATCTCCGGCAAGAGACAGACGATGGGCCGAACCGCTGGCGAGGCACTGGATGCGCTCAACGAGCAGTCCGATTCCGAGTCTGGACCGTCCCTGGTGATAGTGCAGCAGATCGCGGCCGATTCATATTTTTCCGAGGCGCAATACCAGCGGATGGAAAAACTGATGGCTCGGCGCAATGTGCTCACGCCGGACGAACTATCAGAATTGGAAGAACTTGCGCGCCAGGAACTGGTCGCCGCGGCCGAGCGTACGAAGGCGATCGCCGACGCGCTGGGACGATGAATCCACGTTATGCGGAGCTCCTCCAGCGCGCCGGATTGCGTTGCGAGTACTGTCATGCTCCCGCCGTTGCGTTCAATTTCCCGCTGGAGGTGGAGCATATTGTGCCTCGCGCGGCAGGGCGCGACGAGGACCCCGGCAACCTCGCGGTTGCATGCCGCTCGTGCAATATCTTCAAGGGCGCCAAATTCGTCGGCCTTGACAATGAGACGTCGGAATCAGTACCGCTTTTCCATCCCCGAAAGGATCGGTGGGACGACCATTTCGAAGTGGATACGGATTCGCTCGCAGTCCGCGCGAAGACCGCGGTTGGCCGAGTGACAATTGAACTACTCCGGCTTAATAGCGACGAACAGCTCTTCGCTCGGGGGCAGTGGCGTCGCCTGGAGCTTTACCCATAAGCCCCACCTCATCAACTCCGGTTAGGATCGGTCCTGCTGGAGGAACACCAATCCATGGGCGGCAGGCGATTTCTTGCGGTTGTCGGTTTGCTCATCCTCACGGTCCCGCTCGCGGCGGCGGTCGCGCTTCGTGTGGCGCGGCAGCCCGAAGCTCCTCGGAAGCCGGGCACAATCGTGCGAACTGCTCCAGCGCCTCCACCCGTGGATATGGCAGAGCGGTTTGCGGTGCCGGTGCTCATGTACCACCGAATTGCCGACCTGGATGAGCGTGAATCACGCAGTCCCCTGATGCGCGATCTGACTGTCTCGCCGGCTGATTTCGAATCGCAGGTTCGCTATCTCGCTGAGAATGGATTCACGTTCCTCCTCGCCCGGGACGTGGAACAGGCGGTGCAGGAAGGACATTCCCTCCCCCGCAAGGCCGTCGCCATCACGATGGACGACGGTTACAAGGACAACTTCGCGCAGGCGTTCCCCATTCTTCGCAAGTACGGCGCGGTCGCGACCATCTTCCTCGTCTCTGCGACGGTGAACACGGCCGGCCACCTGAGCTGGGACGACTGCCTGCTCATGCGCCGCGACCGGGTGGGCTATGGATCGCACACCGTTCACCACTACGAGCTGCCATCGCTTACCGTGGCGGAGATGGACTACGAGCTCCGCGAATCGAAGCGCGCCATTGAATCGAAGGTGTTCGACACTGTTACGGCCGTCGCTTACCCGTCCGGCAGGTACAACCGCACGGTCACCGAGCGGGCAGAGGCGGCCGGCTATCTCGCGGGGTGGAAGAAGGGCGGCGGCCCGGTGCAGCCGGGAGCAGACATGTACCTGCTTCCGCGCGTGCGGGTGAACGGCGGCGAGAGTCTGAAGGACTTCCAGCGAATCGTCTGGAGCGGAATGAACCTGATGCGCGACCGAGCCGACGCCGAGAGGCATCGCTCACGATTGGCGCGTAGACCACAAGATATCCAGGGAGCGTAAGCACGTGAGCGAGCAGAGAAGGAAGTTCCGATTCGTTGTGGTGGGTTACGGGATGGGCGCGTGGCATGCGCGGCTCATCAGGCAGGTGGAGGGGCTGGAGCTCTACGGTATCTGCGATATCGATCCGGCGAAGCGTGAGAAGGCCGCCTCGGACCACCCGGACGCAAAGATCTTCGATCACTTCGACCAGGTGCTGGCGGACGATTCAGTCGATGCCGTCTCCGTCGTCACTCCGCACAACCAGCACGCGCGCATGGCGATCCAGTCGATGGACGCCGGCAAGCACACGCTCACCGACAAGGCGATGTGCCTCACGACGGACGAAGCGCGCGCGATGATCGCCGCCCGCGACCGCAACCGCGTACTCCTCTCTGTCTTCCACAACCGCCGGTGGGACAGCGATTTCGTCACGGTGCGCAAGGTCGTCGAGGAGGGACTCCTGGGCCACGTCTTCCACATCCAGTCGAACGTGACCTATTGGGGGACGCCGGGCGGATGGCGCAACGATCGCCCGCAGATGGGCGGCTGGCTGTTCGACTGGGGGGCGCACACCATCGACCAGATCCTCCTGCTCGAACCCTCGCGCCCGAAGCATGTCTACGCCTTCGACCACTATCGCCACGAGGGACGGACGTCCGTCGAGGACTATATCAACCTCACCATCACGTTCGAGAGCGGCCTCACCGCTTCGACCGTCATCAGCTACATCCACCGCTCGCGCATGCCGCGCTGGCACATCATCGGCCAGGACGGGGCGCTCACCGCCGAAGACTTCGACAAGCCGCTCACCATCCGAAAGAATCTGAACGGCCTCGACAGCGAGATCACAATCCCGCTCTTCAAGGCCGACTGGAAGTCTTTCTACGAGAATATCTCCGGCACTCTCGCCAACCGCGAAGAGCTGAACGTCAAGCCGGAGCAGATACTCCCCCAGATCGCGATCTCACAGGCAGCCTACCGCTCCATCGAATCGCAGCAAGTCGTCCCCGTGGAACGGACATCAATTCTCACCGCGAAGCCACTGACCCACCGGGTGGGTCTGAATGCAAAATAACTCTTGCAGGCGCGACTTACTTAGAAGCCACTGACCCACCGGGTGGGTCTG
>Ga0207667_10009956_pt1 | contig 11150 bp, 4 predicted proteins | sample KBSCornC52_FD_184301 | JGI IMG/M metagenome (GOLD analysis project Ga0207667, IMG submission 184301) | Corn rhizosphere microbial communities from Kellogg Biological Station, Michigan, USA - KBS Corn C5-2 (SPAdes) (version 2) | ecosystem: Host-associated > Plants > Roots > Rhizosphere > Soil ...
TTCAGCACATCATAATTCTTTTCCTTCTGAGGAATCATTTTTTCATTCGAATAGTTTTCAAAGGAATTTACACCAATAAAATTTTGTTGTCCGTTCCATATATTGTATCCATTGTATTTTGGCCAAATATCCAGTCTGCTCCATGAATGTGGTTTGAATTGGTCGAGCGATGCATCATACATACTTGCCAGCATTTCCGCCGCTACTTTTTCTCCTTTATTTCCTGTGATTTTTACTTTCCATTTTTCTTCACTTCCAGGCAACGTTTTATCCCGATACGTGTCGAAAGAAATGTTCAGTTCCTTGTTGCTCCACGGAACATTTATCGTATTTGAAATTGCATAAAAGCGATTGTCTTTTACAAAAAATTGATTCACACCAAAGCCGCCCCGATCATTTTCTGAAATGGGAAAATCAAAAGTTTTTTTACCATTATTTAAAGAATAAAAATTCAACGTATTTGTTTGTTTACTGCCGGTCGTCTGTTGCAGGCCGTTGCTGGACTTTTCCTTATTTATTTCCTGAACTAAAAACACATCGTTTGCAGAAGTTCCGGTAATTACTTTTGCAGTCTCTCCCGGTTGAAAAGAATTTTTTTCTACAGCATTCCATACATAAGATGCTGCGGGAACAGAAGCGGATTTCGGATCATAAACCTGGAAATATTTTACATCTTTTACTTGCTGTCCGTATTTGTCTTTCGCTGTTGCTTCAACGACGCACCAACCGCCAATGAACATTGAATCCTTTATCTTGAAAATTGAATCTTTATTTGTCGAATCGCTTTTTTCAAAGACTAAATCTCCTTTTGCCCACGACTCTCTTTTTGTTTCGTCTTTATATTCGTCATGTGGAAAATATTGTATGAATTCGTCTTTTGTATAAATAAATTCATCCGGTTCATCCCACAACCTTTGCCTGATAAGCCTTTCAGGAGTTTTCAATGTGTAAATTTTTACATCCGATTTTACAGTTTCAGATTCACCGCTTAGATTTTTACTGCTGATAGAAATGCTTTTTAAACTGTCTTTATTAATAACATCGCGGGGCAAAACAATTTGCAAATTCAAAGATTTATAGCCAACAGGAATGGTCATATCAGCGCTTCTTGTTTCGCCATTAACGTCGGTAACATCTGCTTCTACTTTATAATCAAAAACTGGGTCGTTTTTTTTATCAATGCTCAAGTCAGGAATCGCTGCAAAATTTATTACAAACTTTCCATCTGCATCTGTTGTCATTTCTCCATGAGCAATTTCCATTGGCCTTGCAATGGGAAATGGTTTCCGCCAAAACATCCACGGATAAAGGAATCGCGCTACTCTTGTTACGCGGTAAGAAACTTTTGCACCATCGATATTATTGCCAGCGTATGCTTTTGCAAAACCGGTGATACTAACGGTATCGCCTACACGAAAACTGCCTTTTGCCTTTTCAAATTCAGTGTAAAATTTGGGACGTTTATATTCTTCCACTGAAAACGAAACTTCAGAATTCTGATATTCTTTTACATCAATATTAAATTCACCATTCAGCTTGTTTCCCGGTATTTTAAATCGTCCATTGAATGAACCAAAATCATTTAATAAAACTTTTATCGAATCCATTTTCTGATTGTTGGCATCAGAAAAAACAACCGTCAAAGAATCTTTTGTTTGAAGAAGGATTGATTTTTTTGTTTTAAAATCTTTAGTAACACCAATCCCTTTGAAGTAAACAATTTGTCCGGGCCGGTAGATGCTTCTGTCGGTAAATAAAAACACTTTCGCATGGTCTTCGTTAAATTCTTTTTGATCTTGATAATCAGAATCTGGTTCATCCCTGTTGTAATAATTATAGTAGATGTATTGATAATCATCTAAAAACAACCGGTCGTTTTTATAAGTGATATCAAGTCTTACATTTTGCGATGAATTCTTTTCATCTTTAATTTCAGGTAATTTAAAATATCCATTTTTGTCAGTAACATATTTTGCCTCTTTGGTTAACGCATTACTTCGGTTGGTATAATCATATTTTTGATTCCACACCTGTACATTAGCACCGGTCAAAGGCTGACCTGTCGTGCGGTTCAGCACAAAATACTGTAAGCCGCTATTGATAAAACTGATATCTGAAATATAAAAATATTGGGCACAAAGGGGGTTTTTATCAAGACTAAAATTCTGATCAGCGCTTCCAATCAATGCATATTCTCCAACAGGCAAAGCGTCAATTTTTACTTCAACGGAATGGGAAAAATAATCGTTTGTTTTTGGCAGATCCTGATTCCAACTTTTGAGACTTTTTAAAGAAATTAATTTTTGAAAAAGTTTGTCGTTATCATATTCTTTCTGCAAACCTTGTTTTAATGCAGGAGTTAAAGAAATAATTCTGAAATAAACTGTATTGAAATTCTGATAATTAACCAACGTTCTGAACGGCTGTAATGGAACATTTATTTTTTCGGTTGTAAGATTTAAGGAAGGATGCAAAATCGTTTTCAAAAGATTCTGTGCATTAATTCCACCTTCACTTTTGGGAAACTTATTTATCAGATCATCAAGGATTTCTTTTGCTTTTACAATCGTATATTCTGTAATTGAATCCTTGTTTTGATGAGATTCAATTGCTTTGCTATAAATAGTTTGTGCTATCAGAAATGTAGCTTGGGCTGATAAAGGATTGCCGGCATATTTTTCACTCAGATGCTTTAGCGCATTGATGTAGAGCGAATCTTTATTCTGCATGACTCCATACTGATTTACAAAATTGATGCGTTCCATATCTGCATCAATCAAGGCATCAGGGTTTTTATCTTTTTGATGAAATGACAATAATTGTTGAAAAATAATCAGCGCTTTCTGATGAAGTGATGTTGAATCTTTGGAAATAAAATTGGCGTTTATAAATCCGTTTACTGGCGCAAAAGCAACCGGATTATTTATTTCAAAAGCATAGGCAGGGCGCGTGATATCACGCTCATCATTTTTAAAATAATTCAGTGCTCGATGAGCCAACAAATCATAAAGAGTGGGACGAAGATTACGCACATTTCCTTTCAGGATAATTGCATCGAAAGGTTCCAATTTAGTTTGTTGTAAAAGCGCTTTATTCTTTAAAGAAGTAACATATAATTCAGCAATTTTTTGATGCAAATCATCGGTTGTCCAGGTAGCAATATCTTTTTTATCAAAATTTATCGTGTTCGTTCTTTGGTATAATTTATACCGGTTTTGCTGAAAATAATTCCAATATAGTTCCGCTGCAATGCTTTCCAGAATTGACTTTGCCGGTTCTTTGGCAATGGCGATTTCATTTTCGATTGAATCAATACTTTTTACAGAAGCATCTTCAACGATATTTTGGCGCAGATTTATTTTAAATAATAAAGCCTTCACAACCTGCGGATCATTATTGTCTTTTTTTGCGGACCGGTAAATTTGTTCTACATCCTCTAATGCAGATTTGGTCAAACCTTTTTTTTGAAGTTGTTCTACTTTCTGCCATTGAGAAATATACTCACTGTTTTTTTTCTGAGCATTTAGAGTGGAGAATGTACAAAATGAAATCAAAAAAGAAAAAGTCGCGGGCAATAAAATATTTTTCAATCGCATGAAAATGAATTTGATTAAAGATAGAAAAAAGCAAATTTTAGGTTGTATGATTTATAACCGAAGACGCAAAAAAGATTTTATTTCATAAAAGATTATGAACTGCTATTGTCGTATTAACACAAATTTTAAGAAAGTACAGAATTATCCTGGCGAATAAAGAAATAAACGCAAATCTTAATTTGGACGACTTAATTACTTCAGATTGTGATACACTTTTTGCACGTCTTCATCCTGCTCCAGGTTGTCTACTAATTTCAACACATCGTTAGCATCTTCTTCTGAAAGTTCTAAAGTATTGGTAGGAATCCAGGTGAGTTCGGCAGTGACCACGTTTATCTTTTTTTCGTCCAAAGCCTTGTTCATGTTTCCAAATTCGTTATAAGCAGTGCGGATAATGATATTGCCTTCACTGTCTTCGCCGATCTCTTCAAGGCCAAAATCGATCAGTTCAAACTCAAGCTCTTCGATGTCCAGATTGTCCTTTTTGATCTTAAATTCTCCCATGTGGTTGAACATAAAAGCGACACTTCCACTCGTTCCGAGTGAACCACTATTTTTATTAAAATGCATGCGAACATTGGCTACAGTCCTCGTAGGATTATCAGTTGCAGTTTCTACCAGCAATGCGATTCCATGAGGTGCATATCCTTCATAAATCTCTTCGTGATAATCAGTTTTATCTTTTCCCATCGCACGCTTGATCGCCGCGTCTACACGATCTTTAGGCATATTGACCGCTTTTGCATTGATGATACACCTGCGCAAAGCGGAATTATTATCCGGATCGGGGCCGCCTTGTTTTACAGCAATATCAATTTCTTTTCCAATGCGTGTAAACTGTTTCGCCATTTTATCCCAACGGGCAAACATGGTTGACTTTCTTACTTCAAATATTCTTCCCATAATTTCTTTTTTTCCTGCAAATCTTTCCTAGTATCTGCTTTTAATGATCCGCAAAACTAAAATGTAAAATCCAAAATTCTTAAAAAAATACTCTTATCATTTTATTCCTTCACCATGGATGAAAATTTTACTTATTAAAAACCAAAAGTATTTTGGCAAAACAAAAGTATTTTGAACAGATTCTGTTTTTATGTAAAACTAAAACTGTATTTTAGTCAAATCACATCATTACTTAATCACTTTTTATCCAAAAAAAATTCCCATGAAGAAATTATTTCTGCTCGGCTTTTTATTTTTTTCGATAACACTGTTTGCCCAAACAAATGTGGTCATCGTACCAAAACCGGTTTCGCTGCAGATGCATTCAGGCAGTTTTAATTTTGATGCCTCCACAATTATTATTGCAGAGAAAGGCACCGAACATGAAGCTGATATGTTGAATGTTTATTTACAAAAATTGTACGGGTTCAAACTTCCGGTAAAAACTAAAATCGGCAAAGGAACTTTTATTGTTTTTAAATCGCTGCCTGGAAATGAAAGAAAAGACGCTTACAATCTGAATGTAGGATCGAATAACATCATTATAAGCAGTACTGGTAACGAGGGTTTGTTTTATGGAATGCAAACACTGCTTCAGTTATTGCCCGCAACTCAGACTGAGACCGCATCGATTCCGCAACTCGCTATAAAAGATTATCCGCGGTTTAAATACCGTGGCATGCACCTCGACGTGGGCCGTCATTTTTTTGATGTTGATTTTGTAAAAAAATATATTGATTACCTCGCCTATTTCAAATACAATACTTTTCACTGGCATCTCACAGAAGATCAGGGTTGGAGAATTGAAATTAAAAAATATCCTCGCCTTACTTCCGTAGGTGCTTATAGAAACGGAACGATTATCGGGCATTATCCGGGCACCGGAAATGACAGCATTCATTACGGCGGCTTTTATACACAGGAGCAAATAAAAGATGTGATCAAATATGCAGAGGAGCGTTTCATCACGATCATTCCTGAAATTGAAATGCCTGGTCACGCTTCAGCTGCAATTGCCGCTTACCCTGAATTGAGTTGCTTTCCAAATGAATCTACCAAAATATCTCCTAAAACTCCATGGGCAGGAAGCCGGGATGGAAAACAGGTTCAACAAACCTGGGGTGTCTTTGATGATATTTTTTGTCCGTCAGAATATACTTTCAAATTTTTAGAAAATGTATTGGATGAAGTGATGGCGTTATTTCCCTCAAAATATATTCATATCGGCGGAGATGAAGCACCAAAAACAAGCTGGAAAAGGTCTGCCTTTTGCCAGAAATTAATCAAGGATAAAAATTTGAAAGATGAACATGGTTTGCAGAGTTATTTTATCCAGAGAATTGAAAAATATATCAACAGCAAAGGAAGAAAAATCATTGGATGGGACGAAATTCTTGAAGGTGGTTTAGCGCCAAATGCAACGGTGATGAGCTGGCGCGGTGAAAAAGGAGGAATTGCTGCAGCACAACAACATCATGATGTAATTATGACTCCCGGTACTTATTGTTATTTAGATCATGCGCAAACAAAAGACAGTGACAGCCTGACCATTGGTGGTTATTTGCCATTGGATACTGTTTACGGTTATGAGCCGATTCCAAAAGAACTGGATGCCTCGGAAGCGCATTATGTACTAGGAGCGCAGGGAAACGTTTGGACAGAATATATGGCGAGTCCGCAAAAAGTAGAATACATGATCTTTCCACGAATGAGTGCATTGAGTGAAGTACTTTGGTCACCAAAACAAGATAGGAATATGGATCGCTTTAATTCTGAGCTACCTGATCTATACAAACGCTATGAATTGTGGGGAGCGAGTTATTATGAAAAGAAATAAGCGTTTTTAAATATAATTAAAAGGCCATTAAAACACTTGCGTTTTTAATGGCCTTTTTAACTTATAAGCAAATCCCAGCAAACGAAGCAATAAGTGGTTTTGCTGTTTTTAAAAAATCTCATTACGCCAAAAGCATATTTCATTTCAGATGGGCGTCTAATAATTTCTTCCAATCATGATATAACTCATTGTACAGTTCCACATTCGTCGGCTCGAACTTTTGAAGTGGTTTGAAATTCGCATATGCATGAGCATTAGATTTATAAATTCCTGCACCAACTCCTGCTCCCAGCGCCGCACCCACACTTCCATCGTTTTCATATAATTCAACAGCAATGCCGGTAGCATTTACAAAAGATTGCATAAAAACATCACTCAAAAATAAATTGGCTTTTCCGGCACGGATAATTGTTGGATGCAAATCATTTTCACGCATAATATCTAACCCGTAGCGGAATGCAAAAGCGATTCCTTCCTGAACTGCACGGAAAATATGAGCTTTCGTATGTTTGTTCAAATCAATGTTTTCAATGTGCGCATCAATCATTTTATTTTCCAACATCCGTTCTGCACCATTTCCAAATGGCAACACAAATAATCCTTCACTGCCAGGCTTTATTGTTGAAGCACGCTGATCCATTTCTTTGTAAGATAAATTGTCGCCACAAACTTTCTTAGCCCAGCTATACATAATTGCTGCGCCATTAACGCAAAGCAAAACACCAACGCGTTTTTCGTTGCTCGTGTGATTTACATGAACGAAACTATTTACCCTCGAAAATTTATCAGCAAATAATTTATCTGTTACTGCATAAATAACACCGGAAGTGCCGGCATTGGCTGCCACTTCACCTGGTTCGAGCACATTTAATGACATGGCGTTATTCGGCTGATCGCCTGCTTTATACGTAACGGGGATGTTATCGGGTATACCTAATTGCTGTGCTACTGCAGCAGATACTTTTCCATGCGATGAAAATAAATCCTGCACTTTTGGAATCAGCGAATAATCAAAGCCGAAAGCATTCATTACATCTTCTGAAATTTTATCTTTTTTAAAATCCCAAAAAATTCCTTCTGATAGTGCAGAAGACGTTGTTGTAATTTCTCCGGTTAATTTCATGGCAATAAAATCGCCCGGCAACATTATTTTATCAACCTGTTTATAAATTTCAGGTTCATTATTTTTTACCCATCCTAATTTGGATGCAGTAAAATTTCCGGGAGAGTTTAAAAGACAGGAAGAACACGTTTCTGCACCAATATTATTAAAGGCAAGATCTCCTATTTCAACCGCACGGCTATCGCACCAGATGATCGCATCTCTTAAAACCTTCTGATTTTTATCTACCACTACTAATCCATGCATTTGGTAAGAAATGCCAATGGCAGCAATTTTATTTGGATCAAATTTATTTGCTGCAACTAATTTTTTAATCGCCTGAACTGTCTGTTCCCACCACATCTCCGGGGATTGCTCAGCCCATCCTGAATGAAGAGAAGTTATCGCGTTTTCAGTTTCCGGATATTGTGCGCTCGCAACAGATTTCTGGGTATCTGCATCTACAACGGAAACTTTTATAAAAGACGTACCAATATCAATTCCTAATAACAACATGATTGTTTTTTAAAAAAGTTACATATTTTTTTGATTGGCCAGTGAAATGCCAACCACATCATAATTTTTTTTGATCTAGATAGTGAACACACAACCAGGGAAACTGCAAAAAACCAAAGTGAAAAAATGGCCGGCAAAGACACACCGGCCAGTACGATAGTCGGTTTTTCAATTAAGCTCTTCCCTATATTACATCACCGCTTTCTGTCACCACAAACGATTTATTTTAAACTCTTGCTTATGCCGAATTCCAATCCACGCAATTCCGCCAATCCCCTCAAACGCCCTATAGCACTATATCCTGGATAAGTTTTTTTATTTAAATCATCCAGCATCTGGTGTCCATGATCAGGACGCATCGGAATAGAAGTGTTTCTTTTTTTCATCATTAAAATAATTTCCTTCACTACTTCGTACATATCTACATCGCCGGCGAGATGGTCTGCTTCGTAAAAATTTCCTTCTTCATCGCGCTTGGTACTTCGCAGATGTATGAAATGAATGTTATCAGAAAAACGCTGAATCATTTTTGGCAAATCATTATCAGCTCTCACTCCAAATGAACCGGTGCAAAAACACAAGCCATTCGCAGGAGAAGGAACTGCATCAATCATTTCCTGCGCATCTTTTTCTGTGCTCATGATTCTTGGTAATCCCAAAATCGGATAGGGCGGGTCGTCAGGATGAATCGCCATTTTCAAACCAACCTCTTCAGCAACCGGCATAATTTCTTTCAGAAAATAACACAAATGTTGCTTTAATTTTTTTGCATCAATTCCTTCATAAGTTTTTAACGCCGTTAAAATTTCTTCTTCTGTAAAACGCTCTTCGCTTCCCGGCAACCCCAATAAAGTATTGCGATAAAGAATCTCTTTTTCTTCATCAGTCATCTTTTCAAAACGCTCCTTCGCTTTCTCAATTTCTTCTTTTGTATAATCTTTTTCCGCATCCGGTCTTTTTAATAAAAACAAATCAAACGCAATGAAAGCCGATTTTTCAAATCTCAACGCCTTGCTTTTATCCGGCATTTCAAAAGAAATATCGGTACGCATCCAGTCGAGGATCGGCATGAAATTATAGGTAACAACTTTCAATCCGCAGGCTGCAACATTGCGTAAACTTTCTTTATAATTCTCAATGTATTGCTGGTAATTTCCAGTGTGCTTTTTAATATCTTCATGCACCGGAAGGCTTTCAATTACAGTCCAACTCATGCCTGCATCTTCCACGAGTTTTTTTCTTTTATTGATTTCTTCTTTGCTCCATATTTCCCCTACCGGGATATGATGCAGCGCTGTTACAATTCCTGTACAGCCGGCCTGGCGTGTATGCCACAAACTAACAGGATCATTGGGTCCATACCAGCGCATCGTTTGTTCCATTAATTTCATGAATGTTTTGTCCAATTGTGTTTTATTTTTTTTCAGTAAAAGGAGAAATAAAAAGATTTTATATTTCCTGTTATTGAATGTTAAAGATTGCTTCCACCGGTTTTGCTGCTCCTAATTCGACGCTTCTTTCAGATGGCAGAGATTCTCCGATACTTACTTTTATTTTTCCTGAATTTAATACACTTTCTCCCGCTTCGTTTACCAATTTCATCATATCCGGAGTTATGGTAAATTTTACTTTTTGAGAAGCGCCGGGTGCAAGGTAAATACGTTTGAATCCTTTCAATGAATAGAAAGGAATATTTTCACCGGATGCGTGAGTCAGGTACAATTGAATTACATTGTCACCGGCGACTTTTCCGGTATTTGTAACGGTTACCTCTGCATTGATTGGTTGATTTTTTTTGATGTTGGTTTTGGATAGATGAAGACTTGTAAAAGTAAATTTGGTATAACTCAAACCAAAACCAAACGGATACAAAGCTTCTCCTTTGAAATAGCGATAGGTTCTGTTTTTCATTGAATAATCCTCAAATGGAGGGAGGTCTGAATCGCTTTTATAAAAAGTAACAGGCAATTTTCCGGAAGGACTATAATCGCCGAATAAAACGTCTGCAACTGCCGTTCCTGCTGCTTCGCCACCATACCAGGCATTAATGATTGCAGGAATATTTTCTTCTTCCCATGGAATGGCAATGGCGCTGCCGGTCATCATTACAAACACCACCGGTTTTCCGGTTGCTTTCAAAGCTTTTAAAAAATCTGTCTGAACAGTTGGTAAAGCTATGCTTGTCCGATCACCACCGCTGAATCCGGGAACGTGAACTTTCATTTCTTCACCTTCCAATCTTGGTGAAATTCCGCCAACATAAATAATGACATCAGCATCTTTAATGCTGTCAATTAATTTTGAAAAATCGTGTGGTTCTGTTGACACAAAATCAGTTGCTTTAGAGTAAAAAACTTCTGAATTTTTCAACCTATCTTTTATTGCCTGCAAAACAGTTGTTACCACAGAAGGATGTCCATTATAATTTCCCAACTGAGTGTTGGCATTGTCTGCATTTGGCCCAAGCACTGCAATGTTTTTTATGTTTTTATGAAGTGGTAATAAATTATTTTTTTGCTGTGCGAACGGCGCATTGCGAAGCAAAACAATCGATTCCCTCGCCATCTTCAAGGCAAGGTCTTTATGCGGCTGGCTTTCTAAATTTGAAATAGGAATTTGTGCATATTTTACCATACTGGTTGGATCAAACATTCCAAGCCGAAAACGAATGGTAAATAATCTTTTCAAGGAAACATCAATATCCTTTTCACTTAATTTTCCATCTTTCACCGCCTGCATCAATGTCTTGTAGGTATGGTTCCCGCATTCTACATCGGTTCCATGCAACACCGCATCTGTAGCGGAACTTTCTGCATCAGGAAACATTTTGTGTGTTTGATAAAAATCATCAATTGCGCCGCAATCAGAAGTAACATAACCCTTAAAATTCCATTTGTTGCGCAAAATATCAACCATTAATTTATCACTGCCACAACAAGGCTGGCCTGCATAAGCGTTATATGCGCACATTACGCCAGCCACTTTTGCATTCATCACCAATTGTCTGAATGCAGGAAGATAAGTTCCCCAAAGGTCATGATTATCGACATTCACATCAAACACATGGCGTTCAGATTCCGGGCCGCTATGGATTGCATAATGTTTAGCACAAGCGGCGGCTTTCAGATATTTCGGATCATTGCCATGCAAGCCTTCT
>Ga0207667_10009959_pt1 | contig 11149 bp, 5 predicted proteins | sample KBSCornC52_FD_184301 | JGI IMG/M metagenome (GOLD analysis project Ga0207667, IMG submission 184301) | Corn rhizosphere microbial communities from Kellogg Biological Station, Michigan, USA - KBS Corn C5-2 (SPAdes) (version 2) | ecosystem: Host-associated > Plants > Roots > Rhizosphere > Soil ...
CCAGCCGTCGTCCCAGTCCTGGATGAAGACCTGTTCGTTGCTGGTCCAGCTGTGGAGGTTCTGCGGGCAGTTGGCGCCGTACACGAGGGCAGGGAATTCATCGTCCCAGGCTTTGGGCGCCTTGGCGGGAAGCCAGCGGTTTTCGCCGGCGGTGGTTGCGCCGTAGGGCACGCCCTTGAAGGTGAGGACGTCGCCAGAGACGAAGCCCCGGACCTTGCCGTACTGGGTCTTGGCGACGGCGGAGCGAGGCGTGGAGCAGTAGCCGGGATCCTGCTGGTGGACGCCGGTCTTGATACTGTCGGAGGCCAGCGCGGCACCGGTAGTCGCGAGGGTAAAGCCGGCAGTGGCTGACAGCTTCAGCGCGTCGCGGCGATTGATGAGGGTACGTTTGGAAGAGTCAGCCATGTACGATTTGCTCCTTTGATTCCTGCTGGTGTGACACACGGTTCAGGCATGGCTCTGAAAGCCATTGGCCGCGGGCAAGAGGTATATCCATTCCGGAGCAGCAAGGTAGACTCCGCCGAGGACGACTGTCAAGGTGGAGAGCACGGCAGTGCTGCTTTCAACGGGCCTTTACTTCACCAGCATGAGCACCAGGCCGCCGCGGGGAGAGAGCTCTTTTTTGACGTGGTCGCTGCTGGAGAGGTTAGCGCTTTCGCGGTCCCACTGGTCGGGCTTGCTTCCATCGAAGAGCTCGGTTGCTTTCCAGGCGCCTTTTCCGAGGAATCCAAGCGGCAGATCCAGCATGGTGGTATCGCCACCGTTAATGGCTGCGATGAACCAGCGGTTGCCGGAGCGGCGCGCCATGGCAACGACCTTGCCGGGTTCGCTGCCGGGAAGAACGCGGGTCTCGTCCCAGACTGACGGAATGGCCGTGAGCACGTCGCGCGCGGGATTGGCGAGGTAATCGCGGGGATGCCCGCCAAAGCAGAGGTAGGGAGAGGTGAAGAGGATGGCCTGAGCCAGCTCGTGGCCCCAGGTGTTTCCCTGCAGCTCCTTGGATTCGAACACGGTGGGCGTGTAGTCGCCCCCTCCCGCGATGTAACGAGTGAAGGGCAGGATGGTGTCGTGCTCATCCGTGAGGTGACGCTTGTAGCGGGTGATCTGGTACTCATGGCCCCGGACACCCTCGCGGGTGAGCACATTGGGCCAGGTGCGCTCCAGACCGGCGGGCTTGCTGGCGCCGTGGAAGTCGAGCATCAGGTGGACCGCGGCGGCATCGCGCGCCGTGTCGTAATACCAGTTGGACCAATCTCGATTGGTTGGCCGGGGGAAGTCGACCTTCACGCCGACGACTCCCAACTCCGCGGCTCTGCGGAACAGAGTCTGCCTTGCCTCGGGGTCGTGGACTTCGCGGCTATGCACCCAGATCCAGAGCTTGACGTTCTTGCTCTTCGCGTACTCTGCGACGGATTTGAGAGCGTTCCATGGATCGTTCCATTTCTCCCAACCTTCGTCGATGAGGTAATACTCGAATCCGAGCTGATTGGTCCAGTCGACCCATTGCTGCTGGTCCGCCTGTTTGGGATCGCCGATGGCGAGCCATTGCCAGGACGATCGGCCAGGCTTGATCCAGTCTGCTTTGGCCAGATCAGCGGAGGGAGGCGGGTTCAGGTTCTGCACCAGCGTCGTGTTCACCAGCGTGGTGAGATCGCGGGCGATGATGGTGACGCGCCAGGGCTGAACGACGGCATCATCGGTGGTCCAACCCTGGGGATCGGCGTAGAGATAGCCTTGCAGGGCTCCGTCATCGCCGCGCTTAACCGCGAGATCGCCGTAGTCCTTGATCTGGGCTTCGGTGATGGTCACGTACAGTCCGCCGGTGTGGAAGGTGATCGGCATTCCCATGGGCTCGCTGGTCAGCTGGCTGAGAGTGGTTGTCCGGTAGAGGCTCTCGTATGAGTTATCGAGCTTGTCCACCCACATGGTGGGCTCGCCCTCCAGCTTCCAGCTGGAACGGTCCGCTTGGATTTTTCTGCCGGCCTTTGCCGGGAGGCGCATGCGAATCCCAACACCGTCGTCGGCCACGTGGAGGTCAACCGAGAAGGATTCGCCATGGGAGGTGACCGGGATGGTGGCTTCGTTGGCATGGTTGATGGCAACCGAATGTCCGCCCATAAACGGGTATTGCTCCCGGATCGAATGGGTGTGGGTGGAGCCCAGGGTCGCCGCCTCGCCGAGCTCGATGCCATCGCTGAGGATGCCGATGCGCGACGGAGCGAGGACCTGATGCCCATCGACCAGAATCCGATAGGTAAGCGAGCCGGAACTCACGCTGAGCTCGGCCGTGATTTTTTTGTCGGGGCTGCTGACTGTGACGGGCTTTGCCGCGTAGCTCGCCAGGGCGGAGCTGGACAGGGCGAACAGGGTCAGAAGCGCTACGCGACGCGTGGAAGGGATCCAGCTATTGGTTGTAGGATTCATGGCTCTCCGCTACTGTAACAGTTGCTGTATCGATGACTCATTTTTGGAGAACAGGCGTGAGCACGGCTGGCCGGCTTTGCCCATCGTGCCTTCAAGATCGCTTGAGGAGTGCGCTTATCGCAATACAATGATCGGGGCGTGGGCTGAAGGCTGTTTCAGGGACTCAAACTGTCCCCACAGCGAAGCGCCCTTCCGTACTGCCGGTTCCAGATCTCAGCAAGGGGAAACCATGTCCAGCATCTCGCGTCGTCATTTGATTGCTTCAGGTCTTGCACTGTCCGGTTCGTCGCTCATGGAGCGGAGCGCCTTTGCCCGTGCCGCTTCCATGCTGGAGGCAGCAGGTGGGACTTCTGCCGCCACCGGCTCCATTGGACCGCGCGAAGAGCTGCTGTTTGACTTCGGATGGAAGTTCAAGTTGGGCAACGGGGCCGACCCCAGCAAGGATTTCGGGTTCGGATTCGGGCAGTCCGATTTTGCCAAGACCGGCGATTTCAAGATCGCCAAGACCGGCTATGACGATTCCGGATGGAGGACGCTGGACCTCCCTCACGACTGGGCGGTCGAGCTGCCGTTTGAGCATGACGAGTCCGGCGAAGGCGATGCGCCGCTGCGCTCGCACGGCTATAAGCCGCTGGGCCGCAGGTTTCCGGAGACCAGCGTGGGCTGGTACCGTCGCGAGTTCGACGTTCCCGCGTCCGACGCCGGGCGGCGCATCTGGGTGGAGTTCGATGGCGCGTTTCGTGATTCGCTGGTCTTCGTGAACGGATGTTTTGTGGGCCGGAACAACAACGGCTACGCTCCGTTCCGTTTTGATCTGACCGATTTCCTTGCCTATGGAGCCAAGAACTGTGTCGTGGCACGGGTAGACGCGAGCTTTGGCGACGGATGGTTCTATGAGGGAGCCGGAATCTACCGTCACGTCTGGTTGACCAAGACCGATGCGGTGCATCTGGGCAAGTGGGAGACCGTGGTTCGCAGCGATCTCCACGGGAACTCCGCCACGCTATCGCTTTCGACTCTGGTGCAGAACGAGGGGACGCAGCCGGCGACCTCCTCGGTGAGCTGGAGGATCCTCGATGCAAAGGGCGCCACGGTGGCCACAGCGGAATCGCCGGCACAGATGCTTGCAGTCAACGGGTCCGGTGCTTACAAGGCGACTGCGCGAATCGCGAATGCCGCGCTGTGGTCGGTGGATGCGCCGACCCTCTACTCCGCGGAGGTGACGGTGAAGACGGCTGGCAAGACGGTAGATGCGGAGCGCATTCCGTTCGGCGTGCGCACTGCCGTTTTCGATGCGGACAAGGGCTTTTTCCTCAATGGCAAGCCACTCAAGATTCAGGGAACCTGCAATCACCAGGACCATGCCGGAGTGGGCGCGGCCCTGCCGGATGCGCTGCAGTACTTCCGCATGTCGGTGCTGCGCGAGATGGGGTGCAACGCGGTCCGCACCTCGCATAACATGCCGACTCCGGAATGGGTGCAGGCGTGCGATCGCATGGGCGTGATGATGATGTGCGAGACGCGCCAGATGAGCTCGAATGCCGAAGGCATGGAGCAACTGGACCGCATGGTGAAACGCTATCGCAACTCGCCTTCCATCATCATCTGGTCCATCGGAAACGAAGAGTGGCAGTTGCAGGCGGCCATGGCGGAACAGGGGCAGAGGATCGCTACCTCGATGGTGCAACGATGCCATGAGCTGGACCCGACGCGTGTGGTCTCGGCTGCGGTGAACGGAGACAATGAGAAAGGCGACTCCGTTCCTTTGGATCTGGTGGGCTTCAACTACAACACCCCAAAATTTCCGGAACCCTTTCACAAGAAGTATCCGAAGCGGCCGATTTTTGGCTCGGAGACTTCGAGCGCCATCAGCACGCGCGGCGTTTACACCTCCGATCGCCTGCGGAATACGGTCAATAGCTACGACGGCGTAGTGGCCTGGGGGGAGACGCCCGAGGCTTGGTGGAAGTTCTACGGAACCAGGGAGTGGGAGGCAGGCGGGTTTGCCTGGACCGGCTTCGACTATCGCGGTGAGCCGACCCCGTACGGATGGCCGTCGATCAACTCACAGTTCGGCATCGTCGATATGTGCGGCTTCCCCAAGGACTACTTCTACTACTACAAGGCATGGTGGCGGAACGAGCCCTCGCTCCACGTCTTCCCGCACTGGGACTGGCATGGACGAGAGGGCGACGAGATTCCGGTCTGGGTCTACTCGAATCTGGACGAGGTGGAGTTGTTTGTAAACGGGAAGAGCGTAGGCAGCCAGAAGGTGCCGCACCTGGGCCATGTGGAATGGAAGGTGCCGTATGAACCCGGAGCCATCGAGGCGCGCGGTTCCAAAGACGGCAAGGTTGTCCTTACGGAGAAGCGCGAGACAACCGGAGCGCCCACTTCGATCCGCCTGAGCGCCGACCGCACGCAGATCGATGCCAACGGAGAAGACCTCTCCATGGTGAAGGTCGAGGTGCTGGATGCCGCAGGCAGAGTGGTGCCTACGGCCGGCAATCCGGTCTCATTCAAGATCTCCGGGCCGGGACGCATTATCGGCGTCGGCAATGGCGATCCGAATTGCCAGGAGAGCGACAAGCAGCCGAAGCGCTCCGCCTTCAACGGGCTGGCACAGGTGATCGTGCAGAGCGCGAAGACAGCCGGTGAAATCCGGCTGGAGGCCACCCGAGACGGCTGGGGAGGTCGAGGGCCAAGGTCGGTGGAGCTGGTGATTACAGCCAGAAACGTCGAGCTGCGGCCATCAGTTCCGGTGCCCGCGAAGTCCTGAGCTTTCGGATGGGCCCGCACTTACGGAGCGAGGCAGTCTCCGGCAGCGGAGAGTGAGTATGCGCTCTCCGCTGCCGTGTCCCTGCTTTAGCGGAAGCTGACCTCGTACCGCTGGCCGGCTTTGAGGTGCAACACGCCATCGCTTGAGACTGGGGTTGCCGCCTTCCCGCTTCGGACCTGGGCGATGGTCTGGCCCTTGGGCGCCACCAGGCGAATGGCTCCATTGCTCCCAGCATTCAGTGTCAGCGATGTGATTTTGCCGTCGCTCCAGTGCATGGTGACACCCGCATTTCCGCGGACGCGAAGCCCCTCCACGGAGCCCTCGGGCCATTTGGAAGGAAGCGCCGGCAGCAGTTCTACTTCTACCGCTTCAGGAGTCCAGCGCGACTGCACCAGAGCCTCAAGCATTCCATTGGCGGAGCCAAGATTGCCGTCGATCTGGAATAAGCCCGGCGGATGCGTGTCCATCAGGTTGGGGAACGTGGATTGACGGAACATGACCTGCAGACTCTCGTAGGCCTTTTCGCCCTCGTGCAGGTGGTCCCAGTAATTGACTACCCAGGCGCGCGACCAGCCCGTCTGCCCGCCGCCGTGGGAGAGCCGGCTCTCGAGCGTCACGCGGGCGGCGGCAGCTAGTTCCGGAGTGCGCTCCAGCGAGATTTGCGTTCCCGGGAACAGCGCCCACAGGTGAGAGATATGACGATGGCCCGGCTCGCTCTCGTCATAGTCGTACTGCCACTCCTGTAGTTGACCGAACTTGCCAACCTTGAAGGGCGGCAGCTTCTTCTGTGCGTCTTCGACCTGCTTCAGAAACGCAGGATCTTCCCCGAGGATGTGTCCGGCCTGGAGCGTGCGGGTGAAGAGTTCACGCGCGATCTCGATATCCATGGTCGGACCCATGGTGAGGGAGTGACGCGTTCCGTCGGGCAGCTTGTAGGTGTTCTCCGGCGAGAGCGAGGGACCGGTCACCAGGTGACCCGAGCCGTCGTCGATCAGGTAATCCAGAAAGAAGAGCGAGGCGTCGTGCAGGATCGGCCAGGCACGGTTCTTGAGGAACACCTTGTCCATCGTGAACGCATAGTGATCCCAGGCATCGAGCGAGAGCCACGCACCGCCCATAGGCCAGATTCCGGAGCCGATGATGTCGATGGGATCGGCATCGCCCCAGATATCGGTGTTGTGGTGGATCACGAAGCCGCGGGCCTTATAGTAGTCGCGCGCGACCTGAGTTCCGGTGCCGCTGGAAGGCGTGCGCACCATATCGATCAGGTTGATCAGCGGCAGCATGGTATCGCTCAGTCCGCCGGGCTCCGCTAACCAGTAGTTCATCTCTGCGTTGACGTTGATGGTCCACTTGGAACCCCAGGGATTGTTGATCCCGGCAGCCCAGATTCCCTGCAGATTCGCAGGCAGACCGTCCGGGCGGGAAGAGCTGATCAGCAGATAGCGCGCGAACTGGAAGTAGAGCTGCTGCAGTGCCAGATCGTCCGCACCCGCTGCAACGCGCTTGATGCGCTCGTCGGTGGGAGACTGGTCGGTGCCGTTGGAGGAGTTCGCCAGCACCAGGCTCATGCGCCGGAAGACCGGCTGGTACACCGCCTCCTGTCGCGACAGCATCTGCGTAAACGAGTGCGTTCGGGCACGCGCGAGTGCCTGTTCGCAGTGAGCCTCCGGATCTCCGCCGGTGAACGGGCCGCCTTTGAAGTCGGTTGCCGCTGCAATCAGAATCGTGACCGAATCGGCATGGGCGACGGTAAGGTCCGAGCCGTCAGGCCGAACCGAGCCGCCCGCCGGCAGCACCAAAGCCTCGCCGGCAAAGTGGATCTCACCTTTGTGGTCCTTGCCCTCGCGCAGCACCAGCGTGTCATTGCCCTTTACGCGGACGGCGAAGTCATCCGCGCGGTCCATGCTGGTCTTGAAGCTCAGCGCGCCCTTTCGGTCGGCGGTCAGGCGCACGGCGATCACTTGGTCCGGCACCGACGCGAACACTTCACGCGTGTAGTGAACCCCGTTTTTCGTGTACGTCACGCGGACAACGCCGGTGTCGAGATCCAGCTGACGCTTGTAGTCCGTTACGTCGCCCGGCGTGGCGGAGCGCAGATAGAGATCCCCCAGCGTGCTGTAGCTCGGCATTCCGGGCGGCCTGCCGATCATGCAATCCTTGGCCAGCTTCTCCGCCTCAGAGATCTTTGCGCCGTCCGTCCAGTGCGAGTCCAGCAGCAACTGGCGGATCTTCGGCACGGACTCCGGAGCGCACGGGTTCAGCCGGTTGACGCGGCCGCCCTGCCAGATCGAGGATTCGTTCAGCTGCAGGTGCTCGTCACCGGCCGAGGTCTGCGAGCCATCCATCAGCGGCTCGTTTCGGCGCCTATCCTGCAGGTCGCCGTTGTTGGCGCCGGTATTAGCTCCGCCAAACACCATCGCACCCAGCCGGCCGTTTCCGACCGGAAGCGCATGATCCCAGATCGGCGCGGGGGTCCGGTACCACAGCACTTCGGCGGTAGCGGGTGCAGAGTGCCGGTCGGTGGTCGAATGCTGGGCGGCTGCCGCTATAGAAGCAAGCAGGAAGGGAGATACCGCAAGCGCAAGCAGGCGGAAACTCACGGAGTTGCGCTCGGCGGCGCGGGTGCTTCTGTTGGGCAGGGATGGAATGGCGTTCTGAATGGATGGTTTCACTTGGCCTCTTTGTCGATGACAATTATCGCTAAAGTTGCCGGGTTTTGCCTGCGATGCGAAAGCGTACGAGCGGGCCTGGCCGGATTTCAATGGCTGCAGCAGCCTTCAGTGGTAAAAAGGTTGCGCGTCCCATCACGCCTGTAAGCCGTTGTGGAGGAGCCTTGCGACACTCGCGTGTCATCGTTTTAGAGTTGGCTGCATTTCTGGTGGCAGACGGCGCAGCACTTGCGCAATCCGGTGCCACCCGCACCGCGCACATTGACTTCGCCCAGGTAGAGTCGCTCAAGGCGGCAAGCTCCGGCGCTCCTATCTATGAAACCAATGTCGCGGTCAAGAGAGAGCGTTTCTCGAGGGAACTGCCGCTCCGGACCAATGACATCTACTTCCTTACGCTTACACGTCTGAACGGCCGCTGATCGGGAAACTTTTTGGAACCAATCGACGGGTTCGCCCGTCCTCCATCTTGGAAAGGGAATTACATGAACAAACTATTCGGTTGTGCGGTAGCGCTGGCATTCTGTGCCGGCATCAGTGGAGTTCCAGCCCGGGCGCAGGTGAAGACCAATGTGCCTGATCCGGTGCCGGGCGCGAAGCCGGTTGCAGTGGAACACATCAAGATCCACGGCAAGTATCTGGAGGGCAACCTCGAAGGCGACGCAGTCGATCGCGACGTCATCGTCTTCCTTCCACCCAGCTACGCCACCCAGAAGAACCGGCGTTATCCGGTGGTCTACGCGCTTCACGGCTACTCCATCGGAGCGGAGCAGTGGACGCACGAGATCCATGTGCCGCAGACCATCGAGGGCGCATTCGCGCAGGGCGCGAAGGAGATGATCGTCGTTCTGCCGGATTCCAAGACCATCTACAACGGTTCCATGTACTCCAGTTCGCAGACCACCGGCGACTTTGAAAACTACATCGCGCATGATGTGGTTGCCTACATTGACGCCCACTACCGCACCTTTGCCAACCGCGAGAGCCGCGGCCTGGTCGGTCACTCCATGGGCGGCTATGGCGCCAGCCGCATCGGAATGAAGCATCCCGATGTCTTCGGCAGCCTTTACATCATGAGCCCCTGCTGCATGTCGGCGCGCATGGCCGGCGGTCCCCGCCCCCCCAATGGTCCCGGCCGTGCCAACGGTGCGGCCCCAGCCAATGCTCCGGCCCCCGCCAATGGCCCGGGCGCCGCCAATGCTCCGGCCCCAGCCAATGCTCCGGGTCGCGGAAATGGTCCCGGTCCCGGCAATATGGATATGGAGAAGGCGCTCGCTGAGGTTAAGTCTCCGGCGGAGGCGGCCAATCTGCCCGGCGGCCTCAAAACCCAACTGGCCAGCGCTGCCGCGTGGTCGCCCGATCCCAAGAATCCGCCGCTCTACCTCGATCTCCCCATGAAGGATGGAGTGGTGCAGCAGGATGTTCTCGCCAAGTGGGCAGCCAATGCGCCGCTCGCATTCGTCGACCAGTACATCGATAACCTGAGGCGCTATCACGGCATCGCCATGGACGTGGGCGATCAGGACGGCCTCCGAGTGGATGCCGGCAAACTGCACACCATCTTGGACAACTACGGCCTGAACAACAGCTTCGAGATCTACCCCGGCACGCACACCAGCGCCGTGGCGGACCGATTCCAGAATCACGTCATGCCGTTCTTCAGCCAGAACCTCTGCTTCCAGGCAAGCTGCCCAGGACGCTAAAGCACCAGAACCAACGCGACGAGCGCGGGACCAGTCCGGAATCTCCGGCCTGAACCCCGCGCTCGCTGCGTTGTGAGGCGCAGTTTGTTGAAGATCCTAAGCGATGGCCTGATTGAACATTTTCGAGACGCTGCATCCTCAGAAACCGCTTCTCTGCTTCAGGGCTTGAGGAAAAGCGAACCTCGCATCCTCAGACCTACAAATGTCCCGAACGATACGCGGAGCTTCTGACCAGCCCGCTGTTCTCCGTACTGAGTACGCGCTTGACTCGAAACCTCGGGACGCTTGCTGTCCGCTTCCGGTAACTCAACTGCGGTTGTGAGGGCAGTCAAGAGCGGTATTAGCTGTGAAGCAGATGTGCTCCTGCTCTTGAGTATCCAAATCCCCGCTCTTGGGAGCACACGCGGCCATCATGTGGCAGCGCAAGCAGATTGAATGCCATTCCTTATTCTCCGTGCGCACATGCTGATATGCCCTGACGAACGGCGGCGGTGGTGGGGGGAGTCGCATCATGGGATTGCCAGCCTCACGAAGGTCTTCCCCTTTCGACGGGCTTCAATCGAGGCCGTACCTGTGGATAACAACAAAAGGCGGAGCCGCAGCTCCGCCCTGTTCACGTACAGTGTCACGAACAGACCTAGTTAGCTGTTCTTGATTCCAGTCTTGCCAAGTTATCGAGAGTAAATGGTCGGGACGACTAGATTCGAACTAGCGACCTCACCCACCCCAAGGCGTATATCCTAAGCAGTTTCAGATACTTAGGAAATCTGGGTGCACTAAAAAGAGCGGAAAAGAACGCTCGAAAACCCTTATTGCACCCAAACTGCACCCGCGTTTGCACCCATGCCGGTTGCAGACCGTACTCAATACGCGACACAGCTAACACAGTTTCGCGCCGCTTTACTTGCGTTCCCCATCTTCTGTACCTATGGGTACTCGACAACGGTCATCCCACGGATGGATTCCAATTGTCGCCGTCATAGCGATGTGGGCTGCGATCCCAGCCTCCAAGCTGCCACATGCTATCGACCAAAGGTAATAGCGTCCGACTGTAGGGAGCTTTTTCATCCTCTGTGATGTCTACCATCACCTCTGGTGAGACGAAGACGTCTTCCCTAATCGGCCTATCGATATATCCCCAGCGGCCCGCAGGCGTACTAATATTCTTGTTCGACACACCCACGAGCGAAATGCCAACGTACGCCGCGCCGGTTCGGCGCTGTCGCCGTAGCCGTTCAATCGCATCTCCGTAACATTTCACAATCTGTCTCTCAACCTCCTGGCCGAGGATAGTCGGGGGACGGTTCGGGCCGAGTTGCGAAAAGATTTCGCAGTCGCCATACTCCGTGATCCCAGAACGAAAAATCTGAGCGTAGCCGTACACATTAGAGCTTGGATTCAGCTGCGATACGGCTAAGAAGCCATCTCCGTTATAGCGAACATTCGTCAGCATCTGCGGCACGTAGACCTTGTGCTTCTCTTGCTCGGAAACCTGCCACGATTCGCGCAGCGGTTCGCGATTGAAAGCCGTAGCCGGGATCACGTGGACCAGCAACTTGACGTGCGAGGCAAAC
>Ga0207667_10009971_pt1 | contig 11143 bp, 10 predicted proteins | sample KBSCornC52_FD_184301 | JGI IMG/M metagenome (GOLD analysis project Ga0207667, IMG submission 184301) | Corn rhizosphere microbial communities from Kellogg Biological Station, Michigan, USA - KBS Corn C5-2 (SPAdes) (version 2) | ecosystem: Host-associated > Plants > Roots > Rhizosphere > Soil ...
TTTGCACGGCTCGTCGTTGCTCGAGCGCGAACGACTCACGGTGCGGTTGTACTCGTGGATCACGGACAGCACGGCGCAAACCCCGGGGGGGTGACGATTGCCTTCATTCCCACTTGCCTGCGCTTGGCTCGCGACGCTCGCGGCTGGCTGTAACAGCGATGCGGGCACCCCCGGCACTGCCACTGACCACGCCGGAACTGGCGCGAGCGCCGGCGCGACCGGCGGCGAGCTCACTGGCGATGGGGCACGAGCAGCGCCGGAGGGTAAGCGTCTCGAGTCCGCGTTTGCTCCGCAGCGAGCACCGCCGATAAAAAAGGGACCGCGCGTTCGTCGCGAAGCGCCGCCAACTTCGACAACACCGGCAACGCCACTCGCTCCGACGCGAGTTCCGCCCTGCCCCAGCGCGACCCAGTCTGCACCAGCTGCGGATGGCCAAGCCGCTCGGTTGCACGGTGCGCGCACGGCCAAACTCAGCCGATCCCGAGCACGCGCACTGCCCGGAAATAGCTCGCAAGCTTGGCGAGATCGGAGACGTCCGTGGTGTAGACGATGTCTCCTCGTTGGGCCGCGGAGGCCATGACGATCGCGTCGATGGGGGTCGCGCCCTTTACGGCGGCCAGGGCCTCGCCGGCGAGCTTTGCGACACTCTCGGAAAGCGGCTCTACGCGCACGCTGGCGAGAATGCGATCGCGAGTGTCGGTTCGAACTTGCCACCATTCGCTGATGACGGCTGCCGGCACCGTGATGCGAACCTTTTGCTCGGTTGCCCGTTCCAGGATTTTTCGCGCGCGCTGTGCTCGGCGTTCTAGCGCGATGAGCGCACCGGTGTCGAAGGTGATGCCGTTTTTCACGCGGCCTTGGTGGGCTTGCGTGTGCGTTTTGGCACACGAGGTGGCGCCATCCATTCTCGGTCGATCGCTTGACGGTCGCGGTCGGTGAGAGTCGGGCCCCCCAGCCAATGGATCAGGTCGTGCATTCCCTCGAGCAGTGCGGCGTCGGCGGCCAGCTCCGAGATGACGGCGGAAACGTTGCCGGCGTAGAGGCGTTTGGCTCGCTTCTTCAGTGAGGCCAGATCGCTTCGGTTCAGCGAGATGCTGATTTTTTGCGTTACACCGGCGCGCTTCTTCATGATGCTACCAGGGTAGCACAGAGTGGTCGCCCACGGCTCTCGGAGAGTTGTCCGAGCGCGGATCCCGACCCGTCCCACACCGCGCGCCGCGCGCAGCCCGACTCCACACGCGGCGCTCGACCTGCGACGCCGAAGGCTTTGCCGCCCCGCGCGCGACGCGTGACCATCAAAAAAGAAGACCGGAATTCGCGGGCTGGAAGGCCCGTTCGTGGACGGCGGTTTTCGCGCTGGCGTGCCGGGATTTCGCGCGTAGGCTCTCGAGCATGTCGATTGACGGTGAGCAGGATGTAGTGGCGTTGAAGCGCGTCGGTGCCGTGGTGGCGGAGGCGCGCGACGCGATGGCGGCGCACGTCGCGCCGGGGGTGACGACGGCAGAGCTCGACGCGGTCGGACGGGATGTGCTGCGGCGGCACGGGGCGCGCTCGGCGCCGCAGCTCGCTTATCAATTTCCGGGTGCGACGTGCATCAGCGTCAATGACGAGATCGCGCATGGCATCCCTTCGCAGCGGGTATTGCGCGAGGGTGATTTGGTGAATATCGATGTGTCTGCCGAGCTCGACGGCTATTGGGCGGACAGCGGCGCGAGCTTCCCCGTCGGCCAGGTGTCGCCGAGAGCGCGCGCGCTCTTGTTCGGCACGAAGGCCGCGCTCGATGACGCGATCGCCGAGGTGCGCGCGGGCGCGCCGCTGCGCAATATCGGGCGAGCCGTGGAACGCCGCGCCCGGCGCAGCGGCTTCCGCGTGGTGCGCAATCTGTGTGGTCACGGGGTCGGCCGCCACATTCACGAAGAGCCTCAGGTTTCGAACACCTTCGAGCGCCACAACCCGCTGCTTTTGCCTGAAGGCTTGGTAATGACCATCGAGCCCTTTTTCACGACCAGCGCGACCGTTGCCATCGAAGGCGACGACGGCTGGACGCTGCGCACTCCCGACGGCAGCATCGGCGCTCAATTCGAGCACACGCTGATCGTGACTCGCGGGCAGCCAATCATCGTTACTTGAGGGTGGCGCTCGGGCAACGCCTTTCGGACACCACTTTCCGGAGCGCGTTTTCCGGCTCGGCTTGATCGCGCGTGCGCTGAACTCTGGCTCGCGATGGCTCACCCGGGCGCGCGCTCGCCAAACCGGAACCTGAGGTTCGCCAAGCTGTCACTCGAATGTGGCACGTTGGGCGGGATGGTGAAACGGCGCACGCTAGCTCATTCGATTTGCTTGTTTTTTCCGCTTCTCGCCCAGGTCGAATGTAGCGGTAGCCGCGGCACGACCGGCGGTTTGGCGACGACCGGCGGTTTGGGCGGCAAAGCTGGGAGCGCCACGACGCGGGGTGCCGGCACCGGCGATCTGAACAGCGATATCCAAACGATCGTCTTCATTTATGCCGAAAACCGCAGCTTCGATGGTTTGTTCGGCGGCTTTCCGGGTGCGCGCGGTCTGAGCGACGTGATCAGCACCGACGGTTTAGCGAGGGCGGGCTCCGTCCCGCAAAAGGATCGCGACGGCACGACCGTGCTCGGCAAGTTGCCGAAGACGTGGGCCGGCGCGACGCAGCCGGGTAATCCGACGACCGTGAGCGAAGCGCAAACCGACGGACTGTTGAATCGCCCGTTTGCGATCGAGGGCGCGTTCGTGACGAACGGCGGGCCGCCGCTGACCACGAGCGACGTCACACGCGATTTGGGGCACCGCTTCTTCGAGAACATGATGCAGATCAACGGCGGCACGAACGACCTGTTCGCGGCTTGGTCGGACGCGGGGGGGCTCCCAATGGGCCACTGGGATTACAGCCGAGCGCCAATCTACAAACTCGCGCAAGAGTACGTGCTTTTGGACAACTTCTTCCAGGGCGCGTTCGGTGGCTCGTTTCTGAACCATCAATACCTGATTTGCGCGTGCGCTCCGAGGCTGAGCGCGGCGATCGCTGCGGCCAATCCGAGCGCGATCAACGTGCTCGGCACGCCCAACGCCAAGGGCGTGCCGCAGCTCGCGCGCAACGGAAGCTCGCCAATGTCGGCTCTCGACGGCAAGCCGAGCCTGAAGACGGGCTACATTTCACCGCTCGACTACTTCGGCCCGGGCGATGGCTACCGCGGCGTGAACACGATGCAGCCGCCGTATCAACCGAGCGGCAATGCGCCCGCGGCCGCTGCCAGCGATTTCCGCTATGCCGATCCGGCGCTCGGCAACACGGTGCCGCCCCAAACTCAACCCAACATTGGCGATGCACTGACCGCCAAGGGCATCGATTGGGCGTGGTACGCGACGTACTGGGACGCGGCAACCGCCGACGGCTCGCAGACCAGCACGGCCGCGCGCGCGGTGATCTATGCACCGAACGGACCACGCGCGGAGCCGAATTTCCAGCCGCATCACCAGCCATTCAACTACTTTGCCGAGTTCGATCCGGCCACGCACGCCGGCGATCGCGCAGCGCATTTGAAGGACTATCAGGCGCTGCTTTCACAAATTGCCGCAGGCAAACTGCCGCCCGTGGTGTTCTACAAGCCGAGCGGGAATTTGAACCAACACCCGGGCTACGCGAACCTAGACGACGGCGACACTCATATCGTAAGTCTGGTGAATCGGCTCAAAGCAGGTCCGCAGTGGGCGCATATGGTGATCGTGATCGCGTACGACGAGTACGGTGGTCAGTGGGATCACGTCGCGCCGCCCAAGGGCGACTCGCTCGGCCCAGGCACGCGCGTTCCGGCGCTCGTCGTTTCGCCGTTCGCCAAGAAGGGTACGGTCGATCACACGCAGTACGACAGCGCCTCAATCTTACGCCTGATCACGCGCCGTTTTTCGCTCCCGCCGCTCGACGGCGTGAGCAAGCGCGACGCCGCGCTCGTGAGCGCGGGCGGAGCCCCGATGGGCGACCTGACCAACGCGCTCAATCTTTGAGCGCGGCGGAGAGCCGCGTGTCAGCGCTTGGCGGCGACGGGTACTAAATCTTCGTCGGTGAGCGTGCCGAGAAACGCGATCAGGTCCATCATCTCGGCTTCGTTCAGCGCGGGCGGCCGACCCGGCTTGCGACCGAATGGCGGCTCGCGATCGACGTTCCGGCGCGCGTCCGCCGGCAAATCGTCGAACACGCTGCCTCCTTTGCCGTACCATTCGGCCGGGTTCGTGTCGCGCTCGACGTAAAAGCGAATCACGTCTCTCAATCGGTGAAACACGCCGTTGTGAAAGAACACGCGGCGGAGGCTGACATTGCGCAACGTGGGCGTGCGAAATAGTCCGCAATATTCGCGATGGCGGCTCAGATCCGTGCGCAACGGCCCGCACAGACCCAGGTCGAAAAAGCCCGCATCTCGATTGGCGGGCAGCGCCGAATTGCGGGGCACGCCGAGGGCTACGAAACCGAAGTCGCTGAACGCCGGAAAGGCGCCGCTTCGCACGCCGCTCGGATGGCAGCTCGCACAATTGCCTTTCTGCGGATCAGCGAAGAGCGCGAGACCACGCGCCTCCCGCGCGCTCAAATTCACCCGGCCGCGCAGATAAGCGTCGTAACGACTGCGGTAGGGATAAAACTCTTTGGGATCTTGTTGGAACACCTCGAGCGCGAGCAGCACGGCCGTCGTGGCGCGCGTCGGATCCGAAAATACGTCTCCGCCAAATGCGGCGCGAAACTGCGCGGCATAGGGCGCCTGCTCGACCTTCGCGACCACGGCCTCGAGGCTCGGGTTTGCCATCTCGAGCGGCGAGAGCAAGGGCAAGCGCGCCTGGTCGTGGAGCGTGTCGGCGCGGCCGTCCCAGGTGTGCCCACCCGTCGGTCCTTGGTCTGCTTCGGCCCCGCCTTCTTCATAGTAATGCTCAGTGAAGGGGGGGACCGTTTGCAGATAGCGCAGTGACGGCACCGCGCGCAGTCCTGAGAGCTTCAATTCGGGTCCGCCGAGCTGTGTTGCGCGATCATTGGGCGGGCCATACGCAAAGCGCGGATCGTGGCAAGTAGCGCAGGCCATTTTGCCAGATACCGACAGGCGCGGATCGAAGAACAACGCACGACCGAGCTCGGTCATCGCCGCCGGCTCTGGTTTTTTGCTGAAGCGATCCGCGTAAAACGCCTGCGCGGCACCGGCAGACGCGGCCTGCGTCGCGACCGTTGGCTGTGGGCTCGAGCCGGAGCCCGCCGTGCTCGCGGTGCCGGGTTGCACGGCCGGGTCGCGACACGCACCCACGCTGGCGCACGAGGCGAGCAGCGTCGCGCAAGCGCGGAAGCGCAAGCCACGCCGAGCCGGATCCTTCGTCAGCTTGCCCCCGCTCATCGCGAGCGCGCCCTGCGCGACGGCGCCGCCTTTTGAAGCTGAGTGCCGAGCTCCGCGACGATCTCGATCAACGGCGCGAGCAGCGGCGAGCGCGCGGCGTCGGCGCGCCACACCGCGACGTCGCACAGCTCGACGCCGAGATCGCTGAGCGGCCGCCAGACCGCCGCCCCGAGATGCCGCGGGCCCGCGCCGGCGATCGCCCCACCCGCGTCGAGGAAGCGCGCGCCGCTCTCCGCAGCGAACGTCAAGCCGAGGCCACTCGAAACGAGGGTCCAAACCGCTTCGCCGTCGCTGCCCTCGGGCGCGAGATTCAGCACCACGCCCCGCGCGCGCACCGCGGCGATGATGTCGTCGTACAGGCGCGGGCGCAGCCGGCGCGGGCCCATCAGGATCGATTCGTGCGCCAGATCGGCGACTTTGAGCTGCGCTTTTTGGGCCAGGTGATGCGCCTTGGGTAGCCGGATCCCGATGCGCGTTCGCGATAGCACCACGCTCCGCAGCGCTGGGCCGTCCGGAAACTCATTGCCGTAGGCGAGCGCGATTTCGCCGAGCCGCAGCGCCTCCCATTGTTCGGTGCCGATCATCGGCAAGAGCTTCACGTTCACTCTTGGTTGCCGCTTGTGCAGCTTGGCGACGATCGTCGACAGGCAGCCGAGATAGCCGGCTCCTGGCTCGAAGCCGATGGCGATTGTTCCGATGCGGCCAGCGGTAGCCTCGCGGGCCTCGCCCGCGGCTGCGTCCACCGATGAAAGAATCGCCTTCGCCCGTTCCAGGAATAGACGTCCAGCCAATGTCAGCTTCACGCCCCTCCCCGACGGCTCGAAAAGATCGACGCCGATCTCAGCTCTGAGCTGTTGCAGCTGGCGACTGAGCGGCGACTGAGACACGTGCAGCTTCTCCGCGGCGCGGTGGAAGTTCTCTTCCTCGGCAACCGCGACGAAGTAGCGCAAATGACGAAGCTCCATTCGCTCTCCAGACTGGACGGGGGGATTGAGACTTAGCAGGTCTCAATCAGAGGTCCAACAATGTCTTGGACGAAACGGCCGCCAACACGCAGCATCCAGCCATCAATTCCCCTCAATGCCGCTGCGGCAAAGCGAACGGACTCGCCCGTGAAAGCAGTTCGATGCGGCAATACCGTGGCCCGCAGCGCTGACGCCTGATTCGGATCCGGAATTTTACGATGAACAAACCCTTGCTGGTGATCTTTGCCGCGATCGGCCTCGACGCGGTCGGCATCGGCCTGATCTTTCCGATTCTGCCGCGGCTACTCGAGCAGGTGACGCACACCCGAAATATCGCGCCCGAGCTCGGGATCATGACCGCGCTCTATGCGCTGATGCAGTTCATCTTTGCGCCTGTGCTCGGCGCCTTGAGCGATCAACTCGGCAGACGTCCGGTGCTCCTGATTTCGCTGGCGGGCGCGGCGCTCGATTATCTCGTCATGGCGTTCGCGCCCGAGCTTTGGGTGTTGCTGGTCGGCCGCGCCGTAGCCGGCTTGACGGGCGCGAATGTGTCGGTGGCGACGGCCTACCTCACCGATATTTCGGCGGAGAGCGAGCGCGCGCGCCGCTTCGGTCTCTCGAACGCGATGTTCGGCGTCGGCTTCATCGTGGGGCCGTTGCTCGGCGGGCTGCTCGGCGACTATTGGCTGCGCTTACCGTTCATTGCCGCTGCGGTGCTGAACGCCTGCAATCTCCTGCTCGCCTTGTTCGTTCTGCCGGAGTCTCGCACGCCGACTCGCGAGCAACTTGAGCTTGCTGCGCTGAATCCGCTCAGGCCGCTCCGCTGGGTCTTCTCGTTGAAGCCACTCCTGCCGCTCGTTTTCGTGTTTTTCATCCTGAGCGGCGCTGGCGAGGCGTATGGTACTTGCTGGGCGCTGTGGGGCTTCGATGCGTTCCACTGGAACGGGCGCTGGATCGGCCTCTCGCTGGGCACGTTCGGGCTGTGCCAAACGCTCGTGCAGGCGCTGTTGCCTGGCCTTGCGACCAAGCTGCTCGGCGAGCCGGGCGCGGTCCTCGTCGGCCTCGGGTGCGCTGGTGTCGCGCTCATCGTCATGGCGTTCGCCAGGCAAGGCTGGGTCGTCTTTGCCGTCATGCCCCTCTTCGCGCTCGGAGGCATCGGCACCCCCGCGCTGCAATCGCGAGCGACCCGACTGGTCGAGCCAGCGCGCCAAGGGCAATTCCAAGGAGTGTTGGCATCGGCCGTGGGCCTGGCTTCGATCGTGGCGCCGCTCGCGTTCTCCAGCTTCTACTTCGTGGTCCAGAAAGAGTGGCCGGAGGCGATCTGGCTTTCAGTAGTCCTCGTCCAGGCCATCGCAGTCCCGCTGGTGGTTTTCGGCACACGCCCCGCTCAGCCCGCCGAGACGGTGCAGCCGGCGTTGCGCTAATTGGGCGAGCTGCGCCGTGCGGCGATGAGCCGCGCTCGCTGACCAGTTACTTTTGGTCTCACCTAGACGTGAGCAGACTCGGCCGGACGCTCGTCCTCGTCGTCCGTTCGCTCGAACGAGCACTGCCGCGGCGCGTACGCCTTTTGCTTGTCGAGGCGCATGCACTCCCTGGACGGCAAAGTCGTGGTCATTACCGGCGCATCGAGCGGCCTCGGTCGGGCTGCTGCGCTCGAATTCGCCCGCAGCGGAGCGCGCGTCGTGCTCGCTGCGCGGCGAGCGGAGGCGCGGGAGGAGACCGCCAAGCTGTGCCGCGACATTGGCGGCTCAGTTTCCGTGGTGGTCACCGATTGGTCAGCTCCCGCCGGCACGCGCTTATCTGTTCGATCTGACGCCGAAGCAACTGCTGGCGATCGCCGGCAGCGAGCTCCCTTCCGGCTATCGCGCGCGCTTGGCGCGCTTTCGTTATGGTCCTGGAGTATTCAAAATGGATTGGGCGTTGAGCGCGCCCATCCCCTGGCGCGATCCGGCCTGCACCCGATCGGCCACGGTTCATCTCTCAGGCACGCTCGCGCAAGTGGCCGCCTCCGAACGAGCCGTCGCTGAGGGACGTGTTTCCGAGCAACCGTTCGTGATCGTCGTACAGCCGAGCTTGTTCGACGCCACTCGCGCGCCAAGCGGCAAACACACGGCTTGGGCGTATTGCCACGTCCCGAACGGCTCCAAACTCGATGCGACACGCCTGATCGAGGATCAGATCGAGCGCTTTGCACCGGGTTTTCGCGACTGCATCCTTTTACGCGCGAGCAAGGACACGGCGGCGATGGAGAGCTACAACCAAAATTACGTTGGCGGTGACATCAACGGCGGCGCCGCGACGCTGGGACAACTCTTCACGCGCCCCGTCGCGCGCTTCGACCCGTACGCCACGCCCAATCCGCGCCTCTTCCTCTGCTCGTCCTCCACGCCCCCCGGCGGCGGCGTCCACGGCATGTGTGGCTACTGGGCCGCGAAAAGCGCCCTACGCCACCTCTTCGGCAAGCACGAACACCGAACCGAAGCCGACTCAAGTCTCGCAAAGAGCCACGCCTAACCCGACCACTCTCGTCAATGCCCGCACTCTCCGACAAGACCCCAACCCCGACGCCCCGCGCAGCCCATCGCGCCCCCCAAAAACCTTGGCGCCCCTCCTCTCCCTTGGCGGCCTGGCGGTGAACTCTCCCTCCGCTCCACGACGAAAATAGACGTAACCGTGGTACGCAGCTTGCAGTCACTCGAACATGGTCCACGACTTGGAGCTTCAACGACACACGCGCGCTCCGTCGTGGCGAGAGCTCGCTGGGCTCGGTGCGGGTTTGCTGCTCGCGCCGCTTTCGTCCGCCGTCAGTCAACTCCGAAAAGCGCGCGTCTTCCACCCGGTTGGCCGCACGTTCCGCGCGCAAATCGAAGCCAGATCCGGTCTCGACGCGGAGTGGGCAGAGCTCGCCGCACGGCTCAGTGGTCCCGGCTTGGCGCGCTTCTCCGGAGCGCTGTGGCGTGGCAATTTCGAGGTCTGTGACGTGCTGGGTGTCGCGCTCCGTTTGCGCAAAAGCAAGGACACGAGCGCCGAGCGCCGAGCGAGCGATCAAGATCTCCTGTTCGCAACCATCGTCAGCCCGCTGACGATGCCGCTCGCTCCGTTCACGACCAACGCGCATGACTATTTGGCCAACAAATATTGGGCGGTGAGCCCGTTCGAGGTGGGGCGGCGTCGGCATGTGAAATTCCGACTTTCGCCCGTGAAGGGCCACCACCGGGCGCAAACCGGCTCCGAGCGGCGCGACCAAGCGTTGACCTCCGCCGTGGAGCGCGCGCACGTGCCGCTACGGCTCGAGGCCCGCTACACCTTCGAACTCGGCTGGCACGCGCTGGCGACCGTGTGGCTTACCGAGCCGCTCGCCATCGATCAAGAAGCGTTGCGCTTCTCTCCCTTTCAAAACGGGCGTGGGGTCGTACCGAGCGGCTTCGTGCATTCGCTGCGACGAGCGACGTACGCCGCAAGTCAGCGCGCTCGTCCGCGCCAGAGTCAGTGACCGAAGCGCAGGCGATGCAAAGCACGTTCTTTCACGATTGCTCCGAGAGCGCTCTGACCGAACGAGGCCGCGCGTGAGCCTGTCCAAACGCGACTGGCAATCGGTTCGCAAACTCGCGCAGGACAAACTGAACTTCGAGTCGCTGCGACCTGGGCAAAAAGAGGCCCTCGAAGCCGTGTTGCTGGGGCAGGACACGCTCGCCGTCTTGCCCACCGGCTCGGGCAAGAGCGCGGTGTACCAAATCGCCGGCGCGCTCATCCCCGGCCCCACCGTCGCGATCTCACCGCTGATCGCGTTGCAGCGCGACCAGCGCGAAGCGATCGCCGAGAGCGAGCTCGGTCAAGTCGCGGTCGTCAATTCGCTCGAGCCGGCGCGCGAGCGGGAACAGGCGCTCTCCGAGCTCGAGCAGCAAGCATTGGAATTTCTATTTCTAGCGCCCGAGCAGCTGAAGAGCGAACAAACGCTGGAGCGACTCCGGCGCGCCAAACCCTCCTTATTCGTGGTGGACGAGGCGCACTGCATCAGTGAATGGGGCCACGGTTTCCGACCCGACTATTTGCGGCTCGGCACGGTCATCGACGAGCTCGGCCACCCGCGCACGCTGGCGCTCACCGCGACCGCCAGCGCCGAAGTGCGGCGCGAAATCTGCGAGCGCCTGCATTTGCGTGATCCCAAAATCGTGGTGACGGGCTTCGATCGGCCGAACATTCACCTCAGCGTGCGTTGCGTGACGGGTGAAGCGCTGAAGCTGCGCGTGCTGGGCGAAGCCCTGGCGGACCAGGATTTCGATCTGGCCGGCGAGCATCGTCTCGCGTGCGACTCGGGCGGCGCCGAACCCGTGCTCGAACCCGCATCGTGAGCGGACGTCATCGTGAGCGGACGTCGCGCTCGTATTTCTTGGGTTGATGGTCACGCGCTACGTCGCAGACCGGCGTAGCCTTCGGCGTCGCGCTACGTCAGCGAGAGAGAAGCCGCCCTTGGACGCCGAAGGCTACGCCGCAGAGCGCCGCGCTCGGTGACCATCAATCAATCAAAATCCAGACCCAGCGCCCACGGTCGTGAGCCCTATGCCGCGCGCCAAAGCGCACGGCGCCGCTCAGCCGGGCACGACGCAATTCCAACCGGCGCAGGTGTTGGCACCCTTGCAGGAGTGCTCCGACAATTCCTGCGTGGTGATGTCGTAGGAGAAGCCTTTGGCGGTGGCAAAGCCTCCGCAGTGCGGCATCACCTCGACCGTGCCACTCCGCGCGTCGCAGCGCATCGTGAACTCTTCTTCCGTCATGCCGCTGATCGCT
>Ga0207667_10009972_pt1 | contig 11143 bp, 10 predicted proteins | sample KBSCornC52_FD_184301 | JGI IMG/M metagenome (GOLD analysis project Ga0207667, IMG submission 184301) | Corn rhizosphere microbial communities from Kellogg Biological Station, Michigan, USA - KBS Corn C5-2 (SPAdes) (version 2) | ecosystem: Host-associated > Plants > Roots > Rhizosphere > Soil ...
CGCAACTGTTTTTAAGGCTCCATGCACTTCTACAATCGCATCATGTGCGGCAAGAGATTCAAATTTATTTTCCGCAGTTTCAAAAGGCAGGCCTGTAAGTTCTGAAATGGTTTCTGCAACATTTTTGGCATAACCCGGTGGCGTATTTATTCCAGTTCCTACAGCCGTACCTCCCAGGGCAAGCTCACTCAAATGCGATAATGTATTTCTAATTGCTTTTAAGCCATGTTCTAACTGAGAAGCGTATCCGCTGAATTCCTGCCCAAGCGTTAGGGGAGTAGCATCCATAAAATGAGTGCGGCCGATTTTTACAACAGGCATAAATTCTTTTGCCTTTGTCGTTAATGTGTCCTTGAGACTTTCAATTGCAGGTATGGTAAGTTTATTAAGAATTGTATACGCTGCAATATGCATAGCTGTCGGGAAAGTGTCATTGCTTGATTGTGATTTATTTACATCATCGTTGGGATGAAGTATTTTTTCTTTATCAGTAAGTTTGCCTCCGCTTAGCACGTGGCCACGATAAGCGATTACCTCGTTTACATTCATATTACTTTGTGTTCCGCTTCCGGTTTGCCACACTACAAGGGGAAACTCATTATCTAACTTACCTTCAAGAATTTCATCACATACTTTACCAATTAGTTCGCATTTTTCTTTGGATAAAACACCTGCATCAAAATTTGTAATCGCTGCTGCTTTCTTTAAATAGGCAAATGCACTGATAATTTCTTTTGGCATTCGGTTAATGTCCTGCGCAATTTTAAAATTTTCAACGCTTCTCTGGGTTTGTGCTCCGTAATAAGCTGTGATGGGAACTTTCACTTCGCCCATGGTGTCCTTTTCTATTCTGTATTCCATTTTATATTATATTCTTTGTTAGTGTTGTTAATCAAAATAATTAGTTCAATTTGCCTTACTCCTCCTTTCAAATAACCGTTCATATTTTTTGTGCTTTGCTATCGCTCTTTTTCTCAAATAAATCATAATTAAGAAATTGATTATCGTTATTGCAATTACAATCAGTATTAAATAGACTGAAACAACAAAGCCGGAAGAAAATTTACCGCTCCATAGTCCGTTTTGTTTTGTATAATGAAACCGGGCATTTTCGAGTATGGCTAACGATATAACGCCTGCCATAAAATAAAAAACACTCCATAAAAAATAAATCCAATTACCGGTTCGCCAGTAAAAAATGTTGGAAAGTAATAATAAGATAATAGAAAAAATTGTAACGATATTATACAGGAGGTCATTATTGAGATCAAATAAGCGAACTACATTTGTTGGCGAGCCGTTGTTTTGCAAAACGGTATGTGTATGAAAAATCCAAAAAGCAGTAAACAAAATTATTACTGATAATAATAACAAAAAGACCCTGTCTATTATTGCCATCTTCATTTTCTCAAAGTTAATGTAACAATCGGCAAGATATATATCTTTTTAAACAATCAGTTTCCTGTAAAAAGGGGCTTTCTTTTTTCTATAAATGCTGCGGTTCCTTCTTTTTTATCCTGAGATGAAAATGCTTCCCCAAATAATCTTACTTCTTTTTCAAAGCCATTTGTACTGTTATCAAAAGAGGCATTAACGGCTGCTATTACTTTCGAAATGGCAACAGGAGATTTGGTAAGTATCAGTTTAATTATTTCCCTTGTTTTTTCAAAAAGGTTTTCTACAGACGTTACATGATTTACGAGGCCCAGTTCTTTGGCTTCATCTGCATCAATCATATTGCCGGTCATCATCATTTCCATAGCTTTACCTTTACCAACGAGCATGGTTAAACGCTGAGTGCCTCCGTATCCAGGAATTAATCCAAGGTTTACTTCGGGTTGGCCGAATTTTGCATTATCGCTGGCTAACCTAAAATGACATGACATTGCCAGTTCGCAACCTCCGCCCAATGCAAAGCCGTTAACCGCCGCAACAACTGGCTTCGTACAATTTTCAATTTTAAAGAAAATTTGTTGCCCTTTTCTTGCTAACTCCTCACCGCCATCGTCGCTTACCTCCATGAACTCAGCAATATCTGCACCGGCAACAAATGCCTTATTTCCCTGGCCTGTTATTATAACTGCTTTAATAGCTTTTTCATCATAAACGGTTTGCATTACCTGTTCAAGGTCATTCAAAACTGTTTTGTTGAGTGCATTTAATTTTTCGGGTCGGTTAATGGTAATGGTCAATATTCCATTTTCCAGGTCGGTTAAAACTGTTTGATACATATCAATAATGATTTTTTTCTAAAGAAGTAATTCGAATTGTCACACAACTAAAAACTCCTGTGTTCTTTAACCCAATCCTTTATATAATCTGCGATGTTGCTTGTTGGGGTGCCTGGAGAAAATAATTTTCCAACACCCATGTCGCTTAGCGATTTCATATCATCTTCAGGAATAATACCGCCACCTGTCAATAAAACATCATCCATTTCTTTTTCTTTGAGAAGCTGTAATATTTTTGGAAATATTGTATTATGAGCGCCTGATAAGATGCTTACCCCAATTGCATCAACATCTTCCTGCAACGCAGCATTCACAACCATTTCAGGCGTTTGTCGAAGGCCGGTATAGATAACTTCCATCCCTGCATCACGAAGTGAAGTTGCGATCACTTTTGCGCCACGGTCATGGCCATCCAGGCCAACCTTGGCAATAAGAACTCTTATAGGTCTTTGCTTTGATGAAATATTATCTGTGCCTATATTTTTTTGTACTGCCATGTTATAAAGATAAAAGAGCTTTTTACAAAGCAGCCGTTATGTTTTTTTGATTTAAAAGCGACAGGCCATGTTGTATTCTCCCGATAGTTTCTTCTTTGCCTAATACTGAAGCTATATCGAAAACACTTGGCCCCGTTTTTTTACCTACCAACATAATTCGTAAAGGTAACATGAGTTCTCCGGGCTTCAATTGATTAGTTGCAGCTATTTCTTTAAAGACATGTTCTGTTTCTGTTTCATTCCACAAGCTTATAAATTCGTAACTCCTGGCTAATTCATTAAAAAAGAGATTTTTGCTTTCATTCCATTTTGATAAAATTGAAGCAGTGTCCACGTCAACGGGTTTTACAAAAAAGAAACTTGCCTGTTCCCAAAAATCTGTAAGCAGCGTACATCGGTCTTTTACCAGATCAATAATTTGCAACAATTGTTTGTCATCTTTTATGGTGACACCTTTTTCAAGAAATACTTCATTAACGAGCGATTTTAAATCTGAAGAATGCGACTTCTTTATCCATTCGTGATTAAACCATTTTGCTTTATCAAAATCAAATTTTGCACCACTTGAGTGAACTCTTTCAATAGAAAATTTTTCTATCAATTCGTCCATTGTAAATATTTCCTGTTCTGTTCCATCATTCCAGCCTAACACTGCCAGCAGGTTTATAAATGCTTCGGGTAAAAAACCAAGTTCTTTAAATCCTTTCAATAAATCACCCGTGTTAGGATCTTTCCATTGCACTGCAAATACTGGAAAGCCAAGCCGCTCTCCATCCCTCTTACTAAGTTTGCCATTACCATCGGGTTTTAATATTAAAGGAAAATGAGCCCACTCCGGCATGTGATTTTGCCATCCAAGATATTTCCATAACAGCACATGAACGGGTGCACTTGGTAACCACTCTTCACCACGAAACGCATGAGTTATCTTCATTAAATAATCATCCACAACCACGGCGAGATGATAGGTAGGCATGCCATCTGCTTTTATTAAAACTTTATCATCAACAGAGTTTGTATCCATTTGTATATCGCCCCTTATCATGTCTTTAAAGGATACAAACTCATCGGGCTCAATTTTAATACGGATGACATGTGGAAAATTTATTCTCAACAACGCTTCTGTTTCTTCCGCAGGAAGGGTAAGAGAATTTCGCATATCGTTTCTTACATGATAGCCATATTGCAAATTACTTTTCCCTTCCGATTTTAATTTTTCTCTTAAGGATTCAATTTCTTCAGGTGTATCAAAAGCATAATAGGCATGACCGTTTTTTACAAGTTCTTCTGCATATTTTCTATACAAGTCTTTTCTTTCGCTTTGCCGGTAAGGTGCGTAGTCTCCTTGTTTATGCGGGCCTTCATCTGGCTCAATACCGCACCATGCTAAACATTCTGTAATGTATTGTTCTGCTCCCGGCACATAACGGCTTTGATCTGTATCTTCAATTCTTACTATAAAATCACCATCGTGTTTTTTTGCAAACAGATAATTGTATAAAGCTGTGCGGACGCCGCCTAAATGTAAGCCGCCAGTTGGACTCGGCGCAAACCGTACTCTAACTTTTTTCATTTTACAAAGATAAGAGAGATATAACCTGTATAAAACCTGGAAAATAAAAAAGCCACAGTTAGGTAGCTGTGGCTTTTATATATTTTTATTTCTTAAGAATTGCTAAATTAATATACTCCTATATACGTAAGTGATGTACCATTGGGACCAGTCCAAACCGCTTTGTAATAAAGAAGTACCGGGCAATTACTTACTGGATTACCTGATGAGTCGAGTCCGAATGTTACAGTAGAGGTTACTTTTGGACCGGAATGTTGTACCTGGCCACTAACCAGGTTAAAGTCGCAACTCTGGCTTACTACCAACGGTTCAGTAATAGTTGTAGTAAACGCATTTCCAAACCTGTTAGTTCCGGTTACGGAGCCGGTAGTTGAGATCACAATGCCATTATCATATTTAAATACGCGATTAAAATGAGTTTCCCAATTGCGTTGTTTATCATTGTCGAAAGTAACCGACATATTTGTATCATCAATTTTATGAACAATACTGTCTGAGGTAGCGAGGTCTTTCAAAAGTCCTCCCGAAACATTTGTAATGGTTCTTGTACCATTTATAACAACACTTTTGCCATCTGCATTACGGGTTACTTTAAAGTTTGTGAACTGAATGGTTAAAACTGAATTCGCTTCTTTCCATCTAAATCCTTGATCAAATGAAATAACGATGGTGCCGGTTCTCGTTCTTCTTAGGTCACAACTATTACCGTTATACGCAATTGTGATCGTGTGCGGGCTACTGGCAGTGTCAACAGTAACGGTCGCATCGCATGGTAGCGCGAATCCCGGAGGTGTTTCAATACCTACAGGTGTCTGAACAGAAGTTCCGCCATAAGCGTCAAAAGATGCGTTGGCATCATTTGTCGCGATGTCGGTTTCATTTGAAAAAAAGCTTTGGTCATCGGCCTGGGCTTTTGTTTCAGTTGTGGTATCCGTTGATGTACTATTATTATTTTTTTTACAGGAAGTAAATCCAATTGCAAAAGATGCTATCGCAGAAGCGACCAAAAGGTTTTTTAGTCTCATAAAGTGGGTTTTAATAAATAATTTTTAATGAATCTTAAGACGGTATTCTATTCATAGGGTTTAATTCATTAAAAAGATTTATTTTTCTTAAATGTTTTATCTCGCAAAAACGCCTGCATTTATTAAAAAATTGTACCCGGAATGTCTTTGGGATGTAAAAACAATTGAAAACATAATATACCTCACATTTGATGATGGCCCAACTCCAGAGGTAACTTTCTACGTATTAGATGAGTTAAAGAAGTATAATGCCAAAGCAACTTTCTTTTGTATTGGCAAAAATGTGAAGGAGCATTTTGATATTTACAAAAGAATTATTGCTGAAGGACATAAACCGGGTAACCATACATTCAACCATCTTAATGGATGGAAGACAGATGACAGGGAATATCTTGAAGATATTAAACAGGCCGCCAATATAATTGACTCCGAATATTTCAGGCCTCCTTATGGTCGAATCACAAAATTTCAGTTAAAAGCTTTGCAAGGCGAAAATTATAAGTTGAAAACCGTTATGTGGAGTGTATTGAGTGGGGATTTTGATGTAAAAATTTCGCCTGAAAATTGTTATCTCAATGTAATTAAAAATGTTAAGCCAGGTGCAATCGTAGTTTTTCACGATAGCTTAAAAGCCTTTGCCAGACTGGAATACGCTCTACCAAGGGTTCTTGATTTTTTTTCCGAAAAGGGTTTTCAATTCAAAATTCTCTAACCATATTTGCAAAAAAAATTGGGCCTGGGTAGATACCCAGGCCCGTTTTTAATCCGTACCCTATGAAAACTAGGGTGAAGTTAATTAAATATTTTTAACAAATCAACAACAATTTTTACTTATGAAGGGTAATAATATGGGTGACACCATTTATGGTAATGGTAGCTTTATTATCGCAGGTTCCAGTTCCGTAATCAAGAACCGCCATCGTAGTATCTCTCGTGATATTTACGGTGCCCTTAACTCTCCAGGGGCATGTAAATCTTTTTATTAAAGGAGCAACAATTTCTGCAGTCCACGAATTTCCGTTTGAGTTGGAACCAGAAGAATTGCCGGTTATTTCAAATTTGTCATCCAGCGGGTAAAGCGGGGTACCATTTCCCTCAACCTGAGTATGGGTTCTGGTGCTGTTCCAGGCTTTCCAGTTTCCGTTATTTGTATTGGTAATTTTTCCATCAATAACTTTTACGGTCCATTGTTGCTTGTTGGATAAGCTGGTATTTTCTACAGTGTGGGTTCCTTCAATCTTAAAACTGTCCACAGAATAATCTACAAATGTTGTGGAAGTCTTGCTGCCAGGAATACGCATAGGGCCAGTGTAGATGGTTACAATTTTCCCTTTACGAATCTTTCCGTCCTTTCCAATACAACCAGTAGTACCAAAATCGATGGTTATTGTTTTTGGAAACTGATGCAGAATGTGCGGTACAACTGTTACCGTAAAACAACGTGAGGAAACAGAATCCGGCGTACCGGTAGGCGTTCCATCCGCATTAGTTGTATTGCTATAAATAACGTCTACCCCTGCTCCAATGCCAATGTCTTCACCAACATCAGATGCCTGAACACCCATTGTAATATTAAATATATCGTCGTATTGCGTTTCCGCAATTGCGTCACTTTGAGTTGCATCCATCGTTGCAACTATTGCGGGTGTTTCTGCAGGTTGGTTTGTGCTGTTATCTTTTTTGCAGGAAGAAAATGTAGCAATACCGGCAATTAGCAACAGGCTCGCTAATTTTGAAATTTGATTTACTTGTTTCATAAATGATAAGATTAAGATGAATATTTTTTAAACACACTTATGACGGGAGTTGTGCAAATAAGTTTAATAAAGCGTTAAATATTTTTAATTTTTCTTTGCCTGATGAATCTGGTAGATACACACACCCACTTATATGTTGAGGAATTCTCAAAAGATATTCAACAAGTAATTGAGCGTGCCGAAAACGAGGGTGTAAATAAATTTTTTCTTCCTGCAATCGATAGTTCTGAAACGAAAGCGATGTTTGATCTTGAAAAAAATTATCCTGGTAAATGTTTTGCCATGGCGGGATTACATCCATGTTCAGTAAAAGAAAATTATAAAGATGAATTGGACAAAGTTGAACAATTGTTAAACGAACGAAAGTTTGCAGCAATTGGAGAAACAGGGTTGGATTTTTATTGGGATAAGACCTTTGTAAACGAACAGTATGAGAGCCTTAATATACAGGCGCAATGGGCATTACAATACAACATTCCATTAGTGTTACACACACGGGATGCTATGCAGGAAACAATAGATGTAATTACTTCTTATAACGGAAAAGGTCTAACCGGAATATTTCATTGCTTTGGAGGTACTCATCAAAATGCACAAGATATAATTAATCAAAATTTTTTCCTGGGCATCGGCGGTGTCGTTACTTATAAAAATTCAGGACTGGCCGAAATTATAAAGGATATTGATCTTGATTATATCGTATTAGAAACGGATGCACCTTATTTAACACCGGTACCATTCAGGGGTAAAAGAAACGAAAGCAGCTATTTAAAATATATAGCTCAGAAAATTGCTGAAATTAAAAATATCTCTGTTGAAGAAGTTGCAGAACGAACCACAAAAAATGCAGAGAAAATATTTGGGATTTAGTTTATTTCACAAGATGAATTTCTAATAGCTTTTTCCAGCTCACGTATAGTTCATCATATAATTTTGTATCGGTAGGTTCAACTTTTTTTATTGGTTTAAATTGACTGAAGGCATCATCAAAACTTTTATAGATCCCTGCTCCTACACCTGCACCCAATGCCGCTCCCACGCTTCCGTCATTACTGTACAATTCAACAGGCACACCCGTTGCATTTACAAATGACTGTACAAAAACGTCACTTAAAAATAAGTTGGATTTGCCGGCGCGGATAATGGTGGGATGTAAATTGTTTTCCCGCATAATATCTAACCCATAGCGGAACGCAAATGCTATACCTTCCTGCGCAGCACGAAAAATATGTGCTTTGGTATGTTTGTTCAAGTCTATGTTTTCAATGTGTGCTCCTACCATTTTATTCTGCAACATTCGCTCTGCGCCATTTCCAAAAGGCAAAATGAATAATCCATCACTTCCGGGCAAAATGCTCTCACACATGGTGTCCATTTCTTTATAGCTTAAACCATCGCCGCACATTTTCTTTATCCAACTATTCATAATCCCCGTTCCGTTAATACAAAGTAACACTCCTAAGCGTCTATCCTTCGCCGTATGGTTCACGTGTGCAAAGGCATTCACTCTTGAATATTTATCACTAAACAATTGATCTGTGACTGCATAAATAACCCCTGAGGTTCCGGCTGTAGCGGCAACTTCTCCCGGCTTAAGTACATTTAACGATAGTGCATTGTTGGGTTGGTCGCCCGCTTTATAAGTGACCGTTGTATTTTCATCTAGAGAAAGTTCGCGGGCAACTTCCGGCAATAACTTTCCATGCGTGGAAAATAAAGCCTGCACTTCCGGCAATAAAGAATTGTCGAATCCAAAGTAATTCATCACATCTGAAGAAATACCATTCTTTTTAAAATCATACAGAATTCCTTCTGATAAAGCAGACGCGGAGGTGGTGATCTGGCCGGTTAATTTCATTGCGATAAAATCCCCTGGCAACATAATTTTATCAATCTTATTGTAAACATCGGGTTCATTATTTTTTACCCAACCTAACTTTGAGGCAGTAAAATTTCCCGGCGAATTCAAAAGGCAGGAGGAGCAGATTGCTTCACCGATGGCATTAAACGCTTTTTCACCTGTCTCAACAGCCCTGCTATCGCACCAGATAATGCTGTCTCTTATTACATTTTTATTTTTATCAACAACAACTAGTCCGTGCATTTGATATGAAATTCCAATAGCTGCTATTTCTTTAGGATTAAACTTTTCAGAACTGTTTAAATTTCGTATAGCCTGTACCGTTTGGTTCCACCACATCTCCGGAGACTGTTCTGCCCACCCCGAATGCAAAGAGATAATAGCATTCTCTGTTTCAGGATACTGTGCTATGGCAACGCATTGTTGCGTCGTCGCGTCCACAACTGAAATTTTAATAAATGAAGTGCCGATGTCAATACCTAAGAGGAGCATTATTATTTTTTATTAGTTAATTAAATAGATGGATTTATTTTACACCAAGAACTACCTCCGCTGGTTTAGCGGCCCCGAGTTCCGCACTTCTTTCAGAAGGTAAAGACCCTGCGACGCTGATTTTAATACCGCCCGAATTCAAAACGCTTTCCCCGCTTTCATTTACCAATTTCAACATATCCGGTGAAATATTGAAACTTACTTTTTCGGATGTGCCGGCCGCAATGTGGATTCGTTTGAACCCTTTTAAAGAATACAGCGGAATATCTGCCCCTCCTTTCAAATGGGTGATGTACAACTGCACTACTTCATCGCCTCCAATTTTGCCGCTATTCGTAACCGTTAGTTCAGCATTTACTGATTCATTTTTCTCAATTTTTGTTTTTGACAATTTCAACTTGCCGTAAGTAAATTTTGTGTAACTCAATCCAAAACCAAATGGATACAGTGGAACACCTTTAAAATAACGATAGGTTCTGTTTTGCATGGAATAATCATCAAAAGGAGGCAAATCCGAATCACTTTTATAAAAAGTTACCGGCAAACGCCCTGCCGGGTTGTAATCTCCAAACAAAACGTCTGCAACAGCCGTCCCCGCTGCCTGTCCGCCATACCATGCATTGATAATGGCAGGAACGTTTTCCTCCTCCCAGGGAATCGAAACGGCGCTTCCAGTCATCATTACAAAAACAATCGGTTTGCCGGTAGCCTTGAGTGCTTTCATAAAATCTGTCTGAACGGTTGGTAGAGCAATCGTTGTGCGATCACCCCCGCTAAATCCCGGTGTTGTCACTTTCATTTCTTCACCCTCAAGCCTGGGTGATATACCGCCAACATAAATAATTAAGTCGGCATCTTTTATACTGTCAATTAATTTTGAAAAATCCTGCGGTTCAGTTGAAACAAAATCAGTTGCTCTCGAATAGAACACATCTGCATTCTTCATCTTTTCTTTTATTCCCTGCAAAACAGTAGTAACTACAGATGGCTTTCCGTTATAATTTCCCAATTGCGTGTTGGCATTATCTGCGTTGGGACCAAGCACTGCAATGTGTTTAATATTCTTATTTAGCGGCAATGTGTTATTTGCATTGCGAAGTAACACGATTGCCTCCTTTGCCATTTTTAATGCATGCTCTTTGTGGGGCTCACTTTCCAAATTTGTAATCGGAATTTGTGCATATTTAACCATACTAACGGGATCAAACATCCCTAGCCGGAACCGAATCGTAAATAATCTTTTTAAAGAAACGTCTAAATCTTTCTCCGTTAGTTTACCATTTTTTACAGCATCAATTAATGTCTTATAAGTGTGATTACCACATTCTACATCAGTTCCATGAAGTACCGCATCTGTTGCTGAACTTTCCGCGTCGGGAAACATTTTATGAGTCTGATAAAAATCATCAATAGCTCCGCAATCGGATGTAACATACCCGGTGAAATGCCATTGATTTCTTAAAATATCAACCATCAGTTTATCATTTCCGCAGCAAGGTTGGCCTGCGTAAGCATTATAAGCGCACATTACACCCGCCACTTTTGAATTTACCACCAGTTGTTTAAATGCAGGTAAGTAGGTATCCCAGAGATCGTGATTACTAACGTTCACATCAAATGTATGCCGCGAAGACTCCGGCCCGCTGTGAATTGCATAATGCTTGGCACACGCCGCGGCCTTTAAATATTTTGGATCATTGCCTTGTA
>Ga0207667_10009974_pt1 | contig 11141 bp, 6 predicted proteins | sample KBSCornC52_FD_184301 | JGI IMG/M metagenome (GOLD analysis project Ga0207667, IMG submission 184301) | Corn rhizosphere microbial communities from Kellogg Biological Station, Michigan, USA - KBS Corn C5-2 (SPAdes) (version 2) | ecosystem: Host-associated > Plants > Roots > Rhizosphere > Soil ...
CGGGAGGCCGCCACCACCGAGAAAACCGCCATGTTGAGCCAAGCCTACAAGGAACAGCTTTCCAGGATTCTTCGCCCGGCATCCCCGCCGCGTGAGATTGCGAACGTCTATACCGAAGATCAGCTGCAACGTCTGCTGGGTGTGGTGCGCGAGTTCGGTCCGTGGAAGCTGATCCTCGCGCATCATTTCGCCTCGCCCGAGGAACTGATCGCCACCCTGACCGGAGGGATGCCACCGGGCGTGAAGCCGACCCTGGAGATGTTTCTAACGCCAACTTTCCGCGGTTTTCTCGCGAACTACTCTACCTGCCTGTATCCCGGCCTGTCGGACGTCTTCTACAACGAAACATTTCTCGGTCACGCCAAGTCCTACTGGAACGCCAAGTACGCCAAGCCGCAGATGATGCTCTTCAACATCAACGGCTCGTGCGCCAACACCGATCCGGGACACCTGGACACGCCGAGCTTCCGGGGCATCCGCTACGAGAATTCCCCGACCTGGCTGTGCAGTGTCATGGGTAAGTCCGGGCTGTTTCGCGACTACCTGATCAAGATGGCCCAGGTCATCACCTGGTTCTCCCATTGCCCAACGAGCGGGTTTACGTACTGGCCGGACGGTCCGTTGGCGGCGCCGAAACGCCTGGCGCCCCCGGTTTATAACCGCGGTATCGTCGTACAGAACGAAATGATGCTTCATCGCGGTGAGGCCAACGGTCCGTTGGACCAACAGCGGCCCGTGGGGCTGACGTTGCAGAGCATGTTCAAAGGCGACCCGTCGAGCCGCAATCATTGGCTCGTCACGACCGGCGACAAGGTCGTCGCGCGCCACTCGACCGATGAGTTGCGCTTCCTCGTGCATTGGTCCGCCGAGGTTTTCGAGGACTACGCCGAGCTCAAAAAGAACATGGATGGCTCCGACAACCTGACTCACGAGCGAGTGTTCGACACCTTGATCAAGGATGTCAGGTCGCGTGGCATCAAGATCGAAACGCCCTCGGACCCGTTTCACGATCGCGCCTTCATCGGCACACTGCATCAGGCCTACGATGTCGGGGCCCCCGCGATGTATCCGCCGGAAGCTCCCGTCTCCTCATTCATGCCGGTCGCGGCCTGACCGATGCCGACACAGGCCCGCGCCGCCGCCGCCGAACCGGATGACATCCGCGAGCAACTGGTAAAAGTCGCCACGCAGTTGTTCCTCACCCGTGGCTACGCACGGGTCTCGGTTCGGGATCTCGCGGCGGCGTGTGGCCTGACAACCGGTGTCATCTACAACCGGTTTCGCGGCAAGGTCGAGTTGCTGGTGGCCGCCCTCGAGCAGCGCATCGACACGGATCTGGAATCCGGCCGCCGGCATGCGAGCGCAGCCGAGATCAACCGCAGTGCGACCGAGACCGGGCTGCTCGAGGCCGAGCTCTCGAGGCAGGCTGAAGCCTACCCGGACAGAGCGGCTCTCCGCGCTCTGCTCGTGGAGGGTGCGGTAGCGGCGCGCCGGGATGCCAAGACCCGCTCGCAATTACGCACCGAGCACCTGGATCACTTGCGCTGGTGGAAGGAGATCTACCGGGGCTGGCAGCGCGGCCAGAAGATCGACCCCACTGTGGACATCGAAGCCGTAATGATGCTGCTGTGGTCGGCGGAGCTGGGATTGGGCGTACTGGAGGCCTACGGCATCGAGCCGCCACGCCCGGCCGCATGGAGGCGTGCTATCGAGCGGGTGTTTCGTTCTTTGAGAAAGATCTGACAGCAGACATCCGTGAGGGGGAAGGCGAGAGCGATGCGCGTAGCGAAAGTATTGGCGCTGACAGCTTCAGTGGCGACTCTCTTCGGGTTGGCTTCGTGCAGCACGCTGCAAAAAACCTTCCAGGATCCTCCCAAGGCGGCACGTCCTTGGGTCAGATGGTGGTGGCCAGGCGGTGCCGTCGAGGACAGCGAGCTGGCCCGCGAGATCGCAGTGTTGGATGGCGCGGGCTTTGGCGGCGGCGAGATTCAGCCGTTCAACCCCGGAATCACGCATCTCAGTCCCGAGCAGCGTCTCGCGGTGAATGACTACGCCACACCGTCTTTTTTCGCGCGAGTGAAGAGCGCTGCGGATGCTGCTGCAAGGCGTGGATTGCAACTCGACTACACGTTCGGCTCCGCCTGGCCCTCAGGCGGGGGGCTCGCGATCACGCCGGAGCTGGCGCTGCTGGAGCTCACAGTGGCGCGCACCGGCGTAGATGGAGGAGCACCCGCCCCAATCAAGGTCACTGTGCCGCTGCGGTCGAGGAAGCTAGGTGTGCTGTCGCCTCTGGATCCGCGCACCAAGGATCCACGCGTTGCCGATTGGCCGTCGCGGATGGACTCACGCGCGCAGCTCGTCGCGGTGATTGCGGTGAAAGGCGCCGATCCGCAGATCAATCCGGATGTGAAAACGGGTGGCTTCAAGCTCTTCAGCTTTGGCGCCGTCGTCACCCGGCCGGGTGAGCTCGAGCCGGGTACCCAGATTGTGCTCACCGACAAGCTCAATCCCGATGGGACGCTCGATTGGGCGCCCCCGCCCGGACACTGGCAGGTGCTGGTCTTCAAGCAATACGCCGCCAACTCCGGGGTGATGGCCGGGGTAGGCGAGGGCCCTCAACTCGTCCTGGATCACTTCAACCCCGAGGCATTCGCAGCGCATGCCCATCGCGTAGGTGATCCCCTGATCGCGGCGTTGGGCCCGGCGCACGGCGGGTTGCGCGCCACCTTCATCGACAGTCTCGAGTTGATGCCGGATCTCTACTGGAGTGCGGATTTTCTCGAGCAGTTCCGGACACGGCGCGGGTACGACCTGACATCGTACCTGCCGCTCATTCTGCAGCCCGGCTGGATGGAGTCCTGGGACGATCACTACTCCCCGCCGTGCTATGTCATGGGCGACATCGGTGAGCGCGTCCGCGCCGACTACCAGCAGACCGTGTCCGAGCTGTTCATGGAGCGCTTCGTGGATCCCTACGTCAAGTGGAACCGGGACCACAGCACCTTGGCGCGCTTTCAGGCCCACGGCGCTCCGGTCGATCTGGTCGAAGCCTATGGCCGTGCCGATATTCCTGAGACCGAGGATCTTTACGAATTCGCGGATCCGCACTTCATGCGCATCGCGCGCTCGGCCGCGGACCTCTATGGCCATCGGCTGGTGAGCGCGGAGAGTCTGGTCTGGCAGGATCGGCCGTATTCAGTGACGCCGTTGGAAATGCGCCGTCGCGCCGATCTGCTTTATGCGAGCGGTGTCAATGAGCTGATCCTCCACGGGTTCCCTTATGTGTTGTCGGGGCAGAGCTGGCCAGGATGGCACCCATTCGCACCGAGCCCCTTCACACCGGGCTTCAGCAACATGTTTGCCGAAGCCAATCCGATCTGGGCGGCCGTCCCCGAGCTGGCCCGCTACATGGGCCGCCTGCAGGCGGTACTGCAACAGGGCCGCAACGTGGTGCCCGTCGCACTGTTTCTCGAGGAGATCGGCTACTTCAAGGGTATCGAGGATCACGGCGCCGGGCAGCACCGCACCGACAAGGCTCTGATCGCCGGGGGGTATGACTATGACCGTATTACCGAACACGCGCTGTCGGCGGCTCACGTGGAGGGAAAGCGGCTGGTGACTGCGAGCGGTGCCCGCTTCGAGGCACTCGTGCTCCCGCCCCTCGAATCGATCCGCGCGGAAACGATCGAGCGTATTGCCCAGCTCGCCAAGGACGGACTGCCGGTCGTGTTCGCGGATTCCGCGCCGGCCAAGGAGCGGGGATTCCTGGATCACGTGGAGCGCGATCAACGCGTCGCGACCGCAGTGGGGGCTGCCCGAAGTGCTGGCGCCCAAGTTGTGCCGGTCGCAGCAGTGCCGGATCAGCTGCGCGCTCTGGAGGTCCCTGCCAATCTGCGCTTCGCCGCGGACGCCCCGGATGTATTGTTTGTCGAGAAGGATGTCGACGGCCGGCGTGCCTATTTTCTCCACAATGCCGGATCGGAGCCGCGCGATGCGACGTTCGATACGCGGGCCGCCGGAGCGCCGCAGCGCTGGAACGCGCTCGATGGCACGATCGTCGCTCAGGCGGCGAGGGTGACGGCCAACACTACGCGAGTTTCCCTCCAACTTTCAGCGGGCGAGTCGGCGTTGATCGTGTTTGATCCGTCGCGACCGGCGCGGACAGGGCAACCTGCGGTACCCCGGACAACCGCCGAGCGGTCCATCCCAACAACAGGATGGACCCTGCACGCATCCGGTCATGGTGCAAAGGGGCGCGAAGTCGATTTTACGCAGCCGGCTGCCGCGCTCACGGATTGGCGCCAGGTTCAAGGTATCGAGGATCTGTCCGGCAGCGGGGTGTACACGCGCACCCTCGATTTGGATCGCGCGTGGCTCGAGCGTCGAGGTCGCGTCATGCTGGATCTGGGTGAGTTCCACGACGTGGCCGTGGTCACAGTCAATGGACATCCGTTTGCGCCGGTCTGGGAGGCCGGTCCATTGGATATCACGCGCGCTGTGCACGCGGGAGCCAATGCCCTGTCGATTGCTGTCGACAATACGCCCAACAACGCGCTGCTCGATCCGAAACAGCCGGGCTTCAAGAATCTCAAGCCGCAACCGGCCGGGCTTATCGGGCCCGTGGTCTTGCGTGCCGTCCGTCCCGAAATGGGTGTCACAGTCTTGAGCAGATAGCCGCTAGCCATAGAGGGGGATTCAGCTTGTCAGAGAGAAGCCATCGGGAGCTCATCGAGCCCGCACGTTCCAGCGGTCAGAATGTTGCAATCAAACTCATCTCGCTCCTGCATAGTGTGGGAGAGGAGACCCCGCTTCCCGGAAGCTCGTGGCGCGACCGGCCCGGGGAAGACCTCCTGGCGAGTGAGATCCGCATGCTGCCGGCTGATGAGTTGCGGAAGGTGAGCGCCCGCGCCATGAAATCTCTTGCGGATCTCGCGAATCGCCAGGACGGCCGTCCACCCATCCGCATGGACGACTGGCGCATGTTTCTCATTTGTCTTTCGAGCAGCCGGACGCTTCGGGAAGCGATCCACCGGGCGTCTGACTTTTATCGCATGCTGGATGACCGTTGGGGACGCCTGGAGCCGCGCACCCGCGGGGAAATCATCGAGATCCGAGCGGATTCGCTGCGCGAGAAGCGCAACCCGATCGCCTTCGCCGCCGACCTGATGGGCATGGCGGCCCTGCACGGCTTGTTCAGTTGGATGATCCGGCAGCCGGTGCCGATCTCCGTGGTTCATCTGGCTTATGGCGAAGACATGCGGCCGTATTTTGACGCCGGTGCGCTGGCTTTCCCGCTGACCCTGGGGGCGCGGTGTCACTCGATCCAATTTCCGGCGCGCTATCTCGACTATCCGATCACCCGATCGGTCGCGGACTACGCGGACCGCCTGCTCCTGAGTTGCTCCTCCGATGCCTGCGAGCGCTCCGGCGAGGCCCGGCTTTCCGAGCAGGCGCGCCTCATCATGTACCGTGCGCTACGGGATTCTCAGACGCTGCTGTCTCTGGAGGAGCTCAGCAGTCGACTGGGGCGCAACCGCGCCACCGTGCGGCGCCAACTCGATCGCGAGGGCCTCTCCTACAACCAGATCAAAGTGAGCTGCCGGCGTGAGCTGGCGCTCGAGCTGCTGCGTCGCTCATCCGTGAGCGTGGAGGAGATCACCGCGCGTCTCGGTTTCTGCGACTCGGACGCCTTCCGCAGATCCTTCCGCGTGTGGGTTGGAGTCTCTCCGTCCGAATATCGTAAGACAGCGGATCATCCTCCGGGCAAGATTACCGTAGTCCCCGAGCACGAATGGGGTATCTCCAGCGCACGCTACGCCGCGTGATCCCACGTTTTGCCGATACGGCCGTGTTTGGGCACACGGGGCCAGCGGCCGGGCAAAATCACCGTCCTGCCTGAGCACCAATGGGGTGTTAGCGACGCGCTGCCGGGGTGCATGATCGCCCGTAGCATGTAAAAAATGGGGGTTTACGGGATGTCAGGGCGAATTTCACCGGTCTCCTGTCTTGGCGCGGGCCTTGTATCGCTAACTTTTGGTGCACCCGGCTGGGCGCAGACGCTGGCGGCGGCGGCACCGGCGGCGGATCAGAACGAGGGTCCCGCCCTCGAGGAGATCGTCGTCACGGCGCAGAAGCGTACCGAGCGGTTGCTCGACGTGCCCATGACTGTCGATGCCTTGCAGGGCGACCAACTGCGCCAGCTGGCGATCTACGACTTCCAGAATATCTCGCAGCTGTCCCCGGGCCTGGTGATCAGCAACGAAAGCGGCCGCAACGGCACGATCCAGGTGCGCGGCATCTCGTTTCAACAGTACTCCGGCGCTTCGCCAGGCGTCACGGTCTATTGGAACGAAGTGTTGGTGGGGGCGACCACTGCTTTGCGTCCGATGTTCGATATCGGGCAGGTGGAAGTGCTGCGTGGCGCACAGGGCACCTTGCGTGGCGACACTTCGCCGGCCGGCCAGATCACCATCACCACACGGCGCCCGAGCCGCGACGAGTTCGAGGTCGACGCACAGCAGACCTTCGGTAATCTGTCCACCGTCAATACCCAGGGTGGGATCTCCATTCCTATCGTCAAGGAGGTATTGGCCTTGCGCGTGGCCGGCCTCTACGACCGCAACGACGAAGATGGTGCCGTCAACATTACCAACGGGCGACACAACAGTACCCAGACCCAGGCGGGCCGCGCCACACTCGAATTCAAACCGACCGACGATTTTGCAGCGACGCTCATCTACCAGAAGGAAAACTCGACCAACGTCACGTACCCAACGGCCGCCGGTCTCGGCAACGCGGCCTTGTTCCCGCTGACGCCCGACGGTCCGGCCTTGACTCCGCAGGATAATGCGTCCGTCACGCCAGGACCGATGGATTTCTATCATAAGGAGGAGGAGACGGCGCTGCTCGCGCGTTGGGACCTGGGCGGGTATCGGCTCAACTATGTCGGGTCGTACCAGGATGTGAGCGATCCTTCCAGCATCAGCTTCGATACCAACAATGCGATCCCCAATCCGCCGGCGAGCGCTTTTACCGGCACCTACCCGGGTCTTGGGCAGAACCTCTCCCAGAGCAGCTCACGCACCTACACCCACGAGCTGCGTTTCGAGTCGACCCGGGGTGATTTCTGGAATTTCCTGTTCGGGGCCTACTATTCGCACAGCCAGCTCAACGTGGAGGTCTTCCAAGGATCCGACAGTGCGGATACCACGACGACTCCGGGTGCCGTCCTCGATCGGCCAGGTCCGGCCGCGACACAAGTAGTGGTTCCGGAAAAACTGGCGACCGAGGCGCTCTTTACGGATCAGCGTTTTCAAGTCACAGAAGCAGACCAGGTTGATGTGGGTTTCCGCTATACACGCGACCCGCAGGAGCGCCAGAGCACGCTCTTCATCGGGTTGACGCCTGCCGGCGTCGGTGTACCTGCTGCATTTTTGCCAGCCGTCTGCGGCTTGGTCCCCGGTGGGACCTATGCAAACGGCTTGTGCAACTTGCCGCCGCAGCAAACCATTCCGGCAAGCGCATCGTCGGTCACCTGGACAGGGCGCAGCGGCTCGCTGAATTACAGCCACCATTTCGATGCCGATAAGATGGCTTACCTCAGCTATGCCCGCTCCTATCGGGCGGGCGGACCGGATGTCGGCGCTACCGCGACACTGCCGATCCAGTATCTGACCTTCCAGCAGGAGACATCCGATTCGTTCGAGCTCGGTTTCAAGGGGAACCTCTTCAACAACAGGCTGCAACTCATCGCGGATGTTTTCCACCAGAAATACAATAACTTCATCGGCACGGCCCAGAATCTCATCTATACCGCGACGCCCAACCCTGCAGGCACTCCGACCTGCCCCACGGGTACCGGTTCCTCATGTAACGTCAGCATCACGACCAACGGCCCGGCGGAATCCACGGGGGTCGAGCTGACTCTGCGCACGAAGTTCACCGAGCACCTTTATACGCAGTTGAACGTGGCCTACGCGGATGCGCACTACGTCAACGCGTCTCTGCCGTGCAACGACTACAACAACACGGGAGTCCCAAACGCCAGTGGCACCCCACGGGTGCAGCCCAACAAGTTCGTCTCGACGTGCGCTAGCAACGACCCGTTGAGCCCGACAGTCGGACGCTGGCAGCTCTCGGCAAATGGGGAGTACTCATACGGCGTCACCGGCTCGATCGAGGCGTATTTGCGCGGCCTGCTGAACTTCTCTTCGCGGGCCCCCGGAACCCCCGGCACGGCGCTGCCTATCCCGTCCACAACGTTTGTGAATGCGTTCCTCGGTCTGCGCAGCGTTGGCAAGGTGCATGGTTGGGACGGATTTCTATATGCCCGCAATCTGTTCGATGCGCGCAACTTCGTCGTTTCCACGAACCAACAGATCGTTCTCGGCGTGCCGACGGGGTATCAGAACTACTTCAGTCAGCCGCAGCGACAGTACGGCATAACGGTCAGCTACCACTACTGATCCGTACGGAAAGCTGGAGGATTTGGCGGCGGTGCACGACCGCAAAACAGTCTTCCTGACAGGAGCGACTGGCAACATGGGGCGTGAGGTACTGCACGCGCTACGCGCGCGTGTGGTCCCTCACCACCTCAGGATCCTGGTCCACCCGGATGATCGCGACAAGAAGTCGGCTCGCACGCTCATCCGGGATTGCGGAGCCGAGGTGATCTGGGGCGACCTGACGCGGTATGAGGATGTGCTGCGAGGGGTCAGCGGAGCCGATTGGGTCCTGCACGTCGGCGCAATGGTGTCGCCCTTGGCAGACCGTTTGCCCGAGCTCACGCATCGGGTCAATGTGGGTGGCACCGCCCATATCGTGAAGGCCATCCAGGCCCAGCCGGATCCGGATCGCACCCGACTCATTTACATCGGGACCGTTGCGCAAACCGGTAGCCGCATGCCGCCGATCCATTGGGGACGCACGGGCGACCCCATCAAAATCAGCCGATTCGACCACTATGCCGTCACCAAGACCCAGGCCGAAGCCATCGTGGCGGAGTCGGGTCTGCGGTATTGGGTGTCACTGCGCCAGACGGCGATGGCGCATGAGCAGATCTGGAAAGTCTTCGACCCGATCATGTTCCACAACCCCCTCAACGGGGTGTTTGAGTGGGTTACCGCGCGTGATTCCGGGCAACTCCTGGCCGGAATATGTGAGGAGCCCCTGGCCGATTCCTTCTGGCGCAGGTTCTATAACATCGGCGGCGGGGCGGCTTGCCGTGTCGTCAACCATGATTTCATGCGCGACATGTTTGGCGCGCTCGGTATCCGCGACATCCGCACCGTGCTGCGTCCGAACTGGTTTGCAACACGCAACTTTCACGGTCAGTGGTACTCGGATTCGGACGTGCTCGAGCGACTCATCCCGTATCGCAGCCAATCGATTCAAGATTTTCTACAGGAGCTGGCCCGAGCGGTTCCCCTCCTGGTGAGAGCAGTCGGCCGGCTCGCGCCCGGCATGATCAGCCGTAGCATCCGCAGGCTTGCGGAAGGCGAAGGTGGGCCGCTGCACTGGGTGGCGAACGGGGAAGCCGAGCAGCTCGAGGCCTACTTCGGCTCGCGCGGGCAATGGAGTGCGCTGGCAGCGGATTGGGATGAGTTCCAGGTGGACTTCCCATCGAGGATCTCACAACGGCTGGAGCACGGCTTCGACGAGAATCGACCCAAGGAGAGTTGGACACTGCACGACCTGCGCGAGGCCGCCCGCTTCCGGGGGGGTGCCTGCTTATCGAGTCACCTCCAGGATGCTTACTCGAAGCTCGAGTGGCGCTGCGCCTTGGGACACCCCTTCACCATGTCCCCGAATCTCATGCTGGCCGGTGGCCACTGGTGTCCGACCTGTATGATCGATCCTGACTGTTATCCACACGTAGCCGCCCGCAGCCCGTTCTTCCGGCAGGTTTGGCAGGAGTAGGGCGGTGCGAAATCAGCCGGCTACATCCACTCCCCCCGCCACGGCGCCCACACATCGACGTGCGGCGAGCCCCGATCCTCGATGAAGTCTCCGAAGCGACCCCGATAGAACGCGAGCGGCGCGCTTCCGGGGTGCGAGGTGAGGCCGAGCACTTCACCCACGACAATCACGTGATCCCCACCGGGATGCAGTGCGCTGACGTGGCAATCAAAACGACACAGCGCATCGGCCACGTGGGGGGGCGTGGGATTCGTGCGCCAGTGCCGATCCACCTCAAACTTGTCGCGAGAGCGGCGCGCAAAATGCAACGCGAGCTCGCGTTGTCCGTGTCCCAGGACGTGGACCGCAAACGAAGCGCCTGGGCCGAAGGCTTCGAGCGTTGAGCTCGAGCGGGCCAGGCACCACAGCAGCAAAGGCGGGTCGAGCGATACGGAGGTGAAGGAATTGACGGTCGCGCCCACTGGCTCGCCGTTGGGACGCACCGCCGTCACCACGGTGACTCCGGTCGCGAACAGACCGAAGGCGTCGCGCAGCTCGCGCTGTGAGAATGCAGGCTTCAAGGGCGTCTGATCCCCATGAATGCGTAATAATAGAGGCTAATTTATACGAGTTGCATATTCAAGAGGAAGAAATATCGGTATATTGCGCTGTAGATTGACTGACCGGGCACTGGCTCACCGAGGATTGCATCTATGGCTACAGCGGCAGCTTCGCTCGAATCAGGCGTTTCGGCGGCCGAGTGGAGCGCGCGCGCGCGTGCGCTGATTCCAGTACTGAAGGAGCGATCGGCTCGAGCGATAGAGGAGCGTTGCATCCCGAAGGAGACCATTCGGGACATGCAGGAGGCGGGACTCTTCCGGGTGGTGCAGCCCAAGCGCCACGGCGGCCTGGAGCTCGATCCCCGTGTCCTGTTTGATATTCAGATGACGTTGGCGGAAGGCTGCATGTCCACCGCCTGGGTTTATGGCGTCCTGGCGGTGCATCCCTTCCAGCTGGCGCTATTCGATGCGCGTGCCCAGCGCGACGTGTGGGAAAAGGACGCCGATGTCCTGGTGTCCTCTTCCTATCAACCTGTTGGTAAGGTCGAGCGTGCCGATGGGGGATTTGTGCTCTCGGGCCGGTGGGGCTTCTCCAGCGGGTGCGATCACTGCGATTGGGTGCTGTTGGGCGCGCTCATTCCGCCGGCCACGCCGAACGATGCGCCCGACATGCGCACGTTTCTG
>Ga0207667_10009979_pt1 | contig 11139 bp, 10 predicted proteins | sample KBSCornC52_FD_184301 | JGI IMG/M metagenome (GOLD analysis project Ga0207667, IMG submission 184301) | Corn rhizosphere microbial communities from Kellogg Biological Station, Michigan, USA - KBS Corn C5-2 (SPAdes) (version 2) | ecosystem: Host-associated > Plants > Roots > Rhizosphere > Soil ...
ACCGAAAAACACGACATTAAACTGATTGCACTCGGTGGTATTGATTATTATTCCCTCGATACAAAAGCCATATTCCCTACAGCCCTGCAGTTTGAAAAAGATGGCAATGGCACCAATGGCGCATTAATTTATGGAACAACCGTTTCGCATAATTCAAATTACTCTGCACTGGGTGTGTATGATTTTAAACCGGGCAACGGCATGGAATTTACCACGCAGGCCGGGGTGAATGCTTTTAATGTAGACCTTAATACTATTGTAAATACGGCCACCCAGGTAATCGGAACACAAACTACGCTGGGCCAGGCAGGATCTTTACAGGCACAGCAGAATAGAAACATTTCAAAAGACCGTGGCTTTTTTGCACAGGAAGAATTTAATTACCAGGATAAGGTAATTGCAACCCTGGGTGTAAGAGGCGATAAATCGAGCCGTAATGGAGATGCCAATAAACTGTACTATTACCCTAAGGCATCGCTGGCTTTTAACGTGCTAACGCTTGCTCCTTCAGTTAAAGAGATCAGCCAGTTGAAAATACGCGGCGCCTATGGCGAGTCTGGTAACTTTGCTCCCTTTGGCGCTATCTATACCGCCCTGGTGCCCATTTATATTAATGGTGCAGGCGGTTCTATCGTTGACATAACCAGGGGCGACCCAAACCTGAAACCCGAAAAACAAAAGGAACTGGAACTGGGGCTCGATGTCGGTGTACTGGATAACCGTATAGGGCTCGAATTTACCTGGTATAAAAAAGACGTTGAAGACCTTATATTAAAAATACAAACAGCCAGTTCATCCGGCTTCAGTACCAAATGGAAAAATGTAGCCGCCATTCAAAATAAAGGTGTTGAAATTGGTTTAAACCTTGTTCCTGTAATTACGAAAGACTGGCGATGGAATATGCAGGTAAACTGGTGGAAAAACAAGGCCAAAGTTACTCAGCTCGATGTACCTGCCTTTAATGTGGGCGCGTTTGGCTCAACATTGGGAACTTATCGTATTGAAGAAGGTAAAAGCCCTACCCAGCTCGTTGGCATCGGCGATTCTGCCACTGATAAAGTTGATCCCGTTTCAAAACTGGCAGTCTTTGGCAATGCAGAGCCCGACTTTAATTTGTCGAGCTATAATACCGTCACGTATAAAAATTTTGAGTTATCGTTCTTACTGCACTGGAAAAAAGGTGGCGATAATGTAAATCTCACGACACTGCTCAGCGATATTTTTGCTACATCCCCGGATTATGATAAAAAAACGCTGGATCCCAAAGGCCAACTCACAAATGGCGCATACCGCCTGTCTATTCTTGGTGTTACTGCCCGTCCATGGATCCAGGACGCTTCTTATTTCAGGGTGCGTGAATTAGGATTAAACTATACGTTACCCACCAAATGGTTTAAAGATGTTGCCAAAGTAAAAGTTGGTTTTTCAGGAAGAAATCTCATCAATGTTTTCAAGTACAAAAGTTATGATCCTGAACAATCAAATTTTGGTATAGATGCCATTTCAAGCAATGTTGAAGTAGCGCCTTTTCCATCAGCAAAGAGCTATTACTTCAATTTGTCAGTCATTTTTTAATCCATCACACTTAACAATTTGTTTATGAAATATCAACATAATTTGTTAGCTTCTTCTTCGCGTCCTTTGCGCCGCCTTTGCGTTCTTTGCGGTGCCAAAATCGACGCCAATAGCACCGCAAAGAGCACAGAGAAGACGCAAAGTGCGCAAAGAGTTGCAGCAGCAATTTTGCTTTGTATAAGCTTCTGCTGGTCGTCGTGTAAAGTTGAACCGATTCTCGATCCCAATAATCCGGGCGTCAACACCATCACACAAAATGCTTCATTGGGCGAAATACAAAATCTGGCAACAGGCAATGAAGCTGCCATGAGAAATAATATAAACTTTTATCTGGATGATGTGAGCGTGATCGGCAGAGAGTATTACCGGTTCTCCACTTCTGATCCCCGTTTTACCTCTGACCTGTTAGGCAAAGGAAGTGCAACACTTGACAATAACACTTTTTATACAACCAATCCATTCGATGCGAGATACAGGGTAGTGAAGAATGCAAACATTATGATCCAGGCTGTACAGAATACAAAGGCGCTCATTACCGATGCGCAACGAAAAGCAGCTATTGCTTATGCCAAAACCGTAAAGGCGCATGAATTGCTGATGGTGTTCAATCTGGAGTATGACAACGGCATCAGGGTAGATGTGTCGAATCCGGATAGTTTAGGTCCCTTTCTTTCAAAAGATGAATCATTGAATGCCATTCAGAATTTACTGAATGAAGCCAATACCGATCTGAAAGGCAACAATGCCACCTTTCCGTTTCATACAACTTTGTATAGCGATACGGCCAGCCAGTTTTCAAAATTCAATCGCGCCCTGGCTGCACGCGTAGCTATTTATCGTAAAGACTGGAACCAGGCAAATACTGCGCTGTCAGAATCTTTTTTAAATCTGAACGGCAGTTTAACAGATGGCGTTTACTATCTTTTTTCAACAGGTGGCGGCGACATATTAAATCCCGTGTTCTTCCCTTTGAATACACCACCTGCCGAAGACCGCGTAGTACAACCTTCTTTTATTACAGATGCTGAAGCAGCAGATAAAAGATTGAGTAAAGCACCGATACGTACGTCTGCAGCGTCACAGGATGGCTTAACGAGCGACTATGATTTTTATGTGTATAAATCCAATGTGGCGCCGATCCCCATCATTCGTAATGAAGAGCTGATACTGATCTATGCTGAAGTGCAGGCCCAGTTAAATAATACCGCCAATGCAGTGAATGCGATCAATAAGATCCGCAATGCAGCGGGCCTGGGTAATTATACCGGGGCAACCGATCTGAACAGTCTTATTACTGAAATATTAAAACAACGGCGTTATTCTTTATTTGGTGAAGGTCACCGCTGGATAGACATGCGCCGGTATAATCTTTTGAACCAGTTGCCGATTGACAGATCAGGAGATGATGTATGGACGCAATTCCCGCGCCCGGCAACTGAACTGTAGTGTGTGGATGAAAAATGCGGATTGAAAAACTTTGCGCCCTTTGCAAGTCCCAGGCTGAAGTGAAAGGACTTGCAAAGGGCGCAAAGTGATTTAAGTGTATATGTCTAATGGGAGGTTAATGTAATTTTCACTACCTGTCCGCCGCCGATAGACATTGGGCCTAAGCCCACGTTGGAAACATACAGGTTGCCATCAGGGCCCATGGTCATGCCGGTGGGCAGTGATAAACCGGAGGTAATAGTAGTTACTTTTCCTGACGGATCGATCTGTACCACCTTTCCCATATTCGGGGTAGGGAAGGGAGCACCTACTGTCATTTCCAGTACATACATTCTGTCGCAGTTATCAAACACCAATCCAAGTATTGTATTCAATCCGGTAGCTACCACTTTAATTTCACCTGAAGGAGTTATTTTAAAAATTTTTGATCCACCCGGTGGAATGGGAAAAGTATCGAGGTTGCCTACATAAAAGTTGCCATGATAAGCAAGGGCAGTAGGAACTATATGTCCCTGGCTGGCAGAAATGTCGATCACCCTGCTGATGTGACCACTGGTTGTTACTTTATCCAGTTCGCCATGATTGGGCTCCAATGCATACAGATCGTCCTGCACATTGATCATACTGTACCAGGTGCCGTCAGGTTCAAAATCATCCGGCTCCGGGTTAGCAACAGGGTGCGATTGCTGAAATTCACTGAGATTTGCGATCAATGAGAACTTACCGTTTGGATTCACTTTTACAATACCATTCGGTAAACTTGTTACACCATGCGAACAACCAGCGCCTGCTAATAACGCGTACAACGTATTGCCAACAAATGCCACATCAGCTACACCTTCAACATCTCCTCCTACCAGTTCATTATCCTGGCTCGACGGAAGCTGATCTGTTACTGTTGTTCGATTTCCATGTGCATTAATTTTAGAAATTCGTCCGCCCGTGTTGCTGCCCATATACGGACCAACAGGAGGCACCACCTGCGTGCATTGCCCTACGGTTGAGTGTGTTCCTCCGGTTCCGCCTTCTGCAACGTATAAGTATCCGTCGGGACCAAATTTCAACCCGCGCGGATTATTTAACCCCGTTGCAAAAACTGAAACGGTTCCCTGTGTAGTACCACTGCATGCCAGAGCATGCTGTATTTTTTCCTTGAGAATGTCAACTGCCTGATCGTCTTTATGGCAGGAATATATAAATATGCCAACAACCGCGGCTGCAACCGCCAACTTAAAGGAACTTTTCATAAATACCTCCTATTATTGGTTAATGAATATGCAAAACCAATAGAACAAAGGATCAATAAATGATTCCATGGGGATGGCAACTTGTACTTAAAATGCTTAAGGGTTAAGGCTATGCGGAACGTTTATTCCTGTAATTCAGCATTCTGCTTTATGCTAAGCGTTCAGCGTTTTGCTTCTGGCTGTGTACGGTAAGGCAAAGGTTGCAGCACGGAACTTACTTACAAAAACAGGTGGAATAATGTGGATTAATAAATAAAAATGAAGATGAATTCAGAAGTATGGTACAAGCTAATTAATTTTACGAAAACCGCCAAATCGGAAAGTCAGAAGTCCGATATCAGAAGACGGAATTTGACATATCTGATATCTGATTGCCGACCTCAGCATTCAAACATATGAAAACCGCAACCCCCGAAGTAAAATCCAAACTATACGGCCTTGATCATTTACGCGCGCTTGCTATTGTACTGGTCTTTATTTTTCATTACGGACACGTGTTTGCTTCGCCTGAATGGGTAACCACCATCGGCAAGTTCGGATGGACAGGCGTTGACCTGTTCTTTGTTTTAAGCGGCTTTCTCATAGCATCGCAATTGTTTGCAAAAACTGCTTCGCCGGAAGGCATTTCATTCAAAGACTTTTTTATTAAACGCTTCTTCAGAATTATACCGGCATATCTGTTGGTGGTAGCTATCTACTTCTTATTTCCAGTATGCCGCGAGCGGGAAGCGCCGGCGCCCTTATGGAAGTACTTAACCTTTACACAAAACCTGGGGCTTGATCTTCGGCATCAGGGAACATTTTCTCACGCCTGGTCGCTTTGTATAGAAGAACAGTTTTATCTTTTATTACCAATAGTACTGATCATACTCTTATACTTCAAGGCATTAAGAAAAGGCTGGGTACTGATCCTTTTGTTTTTTTTAGCGGGTTTTGCAGCCAGACTTTATTGCTGGTATTCACTGGTTGTGCCATATGCAGGAGACGATTCATTTTGGATGCAGTGGTATCAATGGATCTATTACCCCACTTATTCGCGGCTCGACGGGTTGCTGCTGGGTATTTCCATTGCTGCCGTGTTCCAGTTCAGACCAGCACTTAAAGAAGAAATACAAAAACACGGAAATGCACTACTGGGTATCAGCTTATTAATATTAACCGCTGCCTATTTTATTTGTTTTAATGAGCAGTCGTTCGGCGCTTCTGTTTTCGGGTTTACCATGGTTGACATAGGCTATGGCGTAATGGTGCTGGGCGCCGTAAGCCGCACCAGCTTCTTATATAAAAGAAGGCTTTATTTTACTTCACGTCTGGCGGCCTTGTCGTACGCGGTTTATCTAACCCATAAAATAGTCATCCACCTGATCCAGACCTACCTGGCTAATGATAAAATAGAAAAAGAAAGCAATGCCATGTTGCTGGTTTGTGTTCTCGGTTCTTTGCTGGCAGGTTGGCTGTTGAACATTCTGATCGAAAAACCTTTTTTAAGGTTGAGAGAGAAGTTGATAATATTGCGACATGAAAAAACAGATGAAAGACATATTAAAGAAAGGTGATTATAAAGTGAATGGAAGTCTTTGGATAGAAGGTAACGGCACCCGCTTTTTTGGTCCGGGTCCCGTGGAACTGCTGCAACTGATCGAACAAACAGGCTCCATTAACCAGGCGGCAAAAAAAATGGGCATGTCGTACAAAAAAGCCTGGGAACTTGTAAACCGCCTGAACAATATGGCCAATGCCCCGCTGGTAATTACTGCTACAGGCGGCGAAAAAGGCGGCGGCTCTTCTATTTCCGACGAGGCCCGGCAAATGATCGCCTTGCATCAATCCCTCCGCGAACGGTTCCGCAAATTTCTGGAACAGGAAACACTTTCCCTTTTACACGAACGGAACAAAAGAAACGATAAGAGCATTTAAATTTGGTTACTAAAACACCCACATTTATGCGTAAGTTCTTCCTGTTGCTCTGCCTGGGCTTTTCGCTTGCTGCTACTGCCCAAAAAACCAAAGACAAAGCGCCGGCTACATTGAAATCTATTTTACTGGAACAGTTTAAAACAACTTATACGAACCAGGACTGGTTTGTACCCGTTATGAAGGGTTTAGAAGGACTCACCGCACAACAGGGCATGTGGAAGCCGTCAGATTCAAGTCACTCGATCGGACAACTGGCTTATCATATTCTTTTCTGGAACAAGCACGCGCTGGATAAATTCAACGGAAAAAACCCGCCAGACTTTAACGGCAATAACGATGAAACGTTTACGGCTTTCACCGAAGCTTCATGGAAATCTACTGTTCAGCAATTGGATGAAGTTATGAAGGGCTGGGAAACAGCGATCAGCCAGTCAGACGATGCAAAACTGCAATCATGGTATTCGACAATCGCTCATATCAGCACACATACCGCCTATCATACGGGGCAGATCCTTTACATCCGCAAGCTCGCAGGTAACTGGGATGCATCAAAAGGAGTGAAGTAAGGATCAGTTGTTTCACCTGAACTCAAAGGCATTCCTGCTATGGGTTTTTTGGTTTATCGTCAGCGATATTTATTTTATTTCCCGATCCCCTGAGGTTCATCATTTTGCTTAGCAGATCGAACCAGAAAGGAGATCCCAATGAAATAGCCAGTGCTGTAATGATCCAGCCCATGAAAGCGGCGAAACCTGGTTTTTTTCCTTTCCATCCCAAACCCATTAAGGAATTGGTACCGGCGATATCTTCGTTAATTATTTTCTGTGCGTTATTTATCAGCGAGGTAACTGAATCGTAACCCGTTTTAGCGTCAGAGAAGGCAGATGTATTCGTTTGACCGTTGTCTCTCAAAGCCTGTAACTGAGCGCCCATTTGCTGCTTTTTTTCCAGCAAGGCGCCGGCATTTTGAACGAGCTGTTCACGTAGTTTAGGATCGCGGGATAGTTTAGTTGCAATGGCAATGGTATCTACATTAAAAATGGCGGCTATGGTAAAACCGATAATAAAAAGAATCATTTGCGTATATCTTTTATACCACTCACTGGCCCGCTCCATAGTATCGTCGTACCATTTTTCCAGCTTCATCCTAAATTTCTTTATATCGTTGCCTGATTCATATAAAACAGACAACAAAAACAATTGCGTTTCCCGGTTAATAACAGGAGGATCTGCAACTACAGCCTTCCTGGTTTGCTGAATCAAAGCCTGGTTTGCGGGATTGGCATCGTCCATTCCCGGTTTGACCATAAGATTTAGTTTTCTGTTTATTATGGAATCTTTGATTTTCGATAAATCCGCCGTAGTAATATCAGCGTCAACGCCATGGAGCAGATCGATAATGATCTTTGAAAAATTAGATGCATGCAGGTACGCTGGCTTGCTGTGATAGTTATCTTCGGCCAAATATTTTATTAAAGGGTGAGTATAAAATGCAGTGGCAAACCGTTTATCTTTTAAACGGTTTGTTGTTATGATTATTTCAATAAATCCTTTGATCCGGTCCAGCAGCGGAAAGCGGGTTGTAGTTTTACCGTCTTCGAGCATACGAAGAATAGCTTTTTCCAGTACTTTAGCCCGAAAGGCCAATTGAGTAGCTACAATTTCCTGAACAATGGTAGCCAGTAAACTATACAATAAAAAAATAAAGAGCAGGCCGATTACTACATCGAGCGCAATGTTATTAAACATACACAACGGTTAATGGGGTTAATCAATCTAAATACCATAAATCCCCTTGTGCATCAGATCGTCGAAGAAATCACCCTTTTTGTAGAGAGGTTTTAGTGGACTTGGATAGTATAACAAGAAAGAATAGCTGCACTGAAGGTAAGCCGGTTCGGTTTCAATAACAAAAGGGAACTACTTTTTTTAATGCGTAAATTTACCTGAAGAACTGTTCAGTCAATTACTAAACACTTAACAAAAAATCCAGCAGCTCCGTCATAGGCTGGTTATTGGCCGATTTAACAAATTTATATACCTGGCTGCTGCGGCCGTTCGGGATTTCAATTTCATATTGCAGCAGGTCGGCGCCTATTTCACCATTGCCTTTTTTCGTTTGGGCGGCATAAAAAGTTTGGACCTTATCGAGCAATGATTCCAGTAATGAGCGCTTTTCGGGCGATAATTGCTCTTCTGAAATTTCTTTTAACTGAACGCGATCTCCGGCAAACCCGCCTGACTGAAATACTTTTATTGTCATATGCTGTATTTGGGTTGGGTATTATACACTTTAAAATTAAAAATAAATAGCTGACAGACCTTCGTTCTGACCTACGCCATTCAAATTATCTGTGTTTATCTGTGCAATCCGTGGCGAAAAATCGCCGCAGGCGACATTAGCCGAGCGAAGCGAGGTAAAAAAAAGCCGGCCCGGCATAAACCGATACTCCTCCCATGCCTGGGCCGGCTGCTCACTGTTCATCTAGCCTCGGGGCCCTTAGTCCTCTTTATCGTCCTTCTTACTGCTTGCTTCTTTTAAATCTTTTTCTTCTTTTTTCAGATAACTTTCTATGTCGAAGTATTCGTCGTGCTTCATGGTGCCGCAACAGGTGCTTCTGTCCTGAGTCACTGTTTTATGCAGCGATTCATGTTCGAAAGCCTTTAACTCAGTACCATCTTTATATTCGGTGGTAAGCGGCGTGGGAGATACCACTACTTCACGATAGGTAAAGCGGTTTCTGATAAAAGTTCTGTATTGTATCGGTTTGCCATCGGCAAAACATTTAACCAGCATTTGGTTTACAACACTTGCGAAGGTGGCAGCCGTGTTTGGCGCGGCAATAATAGAGCGCAGTAATAGTCCTAATAAGTACTGAGCGCATTCGTGTAACGTTTGCGCATCATCTTTTTTCGAAATATTCCTTTCAAATGCAAAAATATCAGCCAGTACATCATAAATACCACCGGTAAATACCTGCGAAATAGCATGTACTTCGGTGCCTGTTTGACTTAATTTAAGATCATTATCTGCATTGCGTAAACCGTTGGGACGACCCAGTGCAAGACCGAATTGTTCGGCCAGATCACTGAGGAATGTTTTGTCGTGCAGATTGGCTTTGGTTTGAGCTATAATAGCTTCTACCTGATCGTACTGAGATAATGTAAGGAAGATAGCCATCAGGTCGCCAAATGATTCATGCAAACCACCTGTTTGGGGCGGATTGCCGGCCAGGATCCACGATGGTTTTAAAGAATCCAGAATAGCATGACCTGTTTCGTGAGATACAATATCCAGAGAGCGACAGGTAAAGATGCGATTGGTAGTACCCGGAGCCACAAAGTCGCCGAATTTTACACTCCTCAGCGAGCGGCTGTAATAGGCATTCATTACATCGGGTAATCCGTGTGCATGCACCTGTAAGGGATCAATATTGGTTGCAGAGTTCCACTGCCAGGGAAGCGCGTTGGGCAATCCGTTCAGCGCCAGTGCTCTTTGTACCATTGTTAAAGTTAAACGCGCTACAGCAAAAGCCTGTACGCTGTCGAATGCATCTGTGTTGGGCGTTTGAATAAAATCACCAAAGGCATTTTTACTTACGGTAGCGAGTCCCATGCTTTTTAAACGAAGATCCTGCGGACCGTTAGATACAAAGGAGGGGAGATATACTTTTCGTATACCTATTTCCGCTACGGACGGGTCCTGCTTATATATAAGTACTCTTGAACCCGTTAATATCGGCAGCGGAATAGGAACTGCCTGAATGGGTGGGTTCAGCGGAACATGGGCATGGGTAGGCATACCACTGCCTTCAGTGGCGGCCTTTTGTTTGCGATGCTGGCGGTATTGATTAGTAGGGGTAGGTACCAGGCCAACTGGAACAATTGTTTCAGGAGTTTTGGCATCGAGGATGGGCGTCTCCATAAATAACATGGTTTTAATTGCCTACTCTATAATGACCGTTTTCGGCATACCGGTTGCTTTTAAACCAGAATTCCTTAAACCATAACCATTGCCCGAACCATGTGTACACCTGCCTTTATGCATGATATATGCTTTATTAAAACGTTTTACGGCATCACTAAAGCGATACAGCATACGACATAACAGGTGTATTCAATAAAATACGGAGAACTCGCTGTGTTGATATTACATGAACAAAACCGATGGGACTTCTTAATTAATTGCTAACTGCAACAGACTACGTATACGAAAGTGTGCAGGAAAGATATAAACATTTTTTAAACCGTGCGTTTTTTTGCACTTGATATTAATCATGAAATTGTCTGAGTAATTGTGTTCTTGTTCCACATACTGCAGCAAGCTGTTCCATTACCATAGTTGAGAACAAACGACCTGCAACAGCCTGATTCTTTGCCTTTGTTTGCTGATGCACCACTGCAACAAGCTGATTCACATGCATGGCTTGTTGATGCAGCACTGCAGTAAACTGAATCCTGTGCTCTGTTTGTAGAACCAGTACCGCAACAAGCTGATTCGCGTACCTGGTTTGCTGATTCATCACTGCAACAAGCTGATTCATGCGCATGGTTTGTTGATTCATCACCGCAGTAAGCTGAACCATGTGCCTGGTTTTTTGAACCAGTACTGCAACAAGCTGAATCATGTATCTGGTTTGTTGATGCAGCACGGCAACAAGCTAAATCATATGCCTCGTTTGTTGATGCAGCACTGCAGCAAGCTGAATCATATGCCTGGTTTGCTGATACACCACTGCAACAAGCCGATTCATGCATTTTTTTTGTTGATTCACGTGTGTTCTTTCAAACAAAGGATGCCCTGCATTAAACAAAGGGTTTGTCGTTGCTTGTTTCACTATCGTTGCCCTTAACAAAGGCTTAATATGGCAAAACCCGGGGTTATTTATGCTGATATGTAACGATTATATATAAAACTATTATCTTTAGTTTTCGGCTACACGTTTCATATGGT
>Ga0207667_10009980_pt1 | contig 11139 bp, 12 predicted proteins | sample KBSCornC52_FD_184301 | JGI IMG/M metagenome (GOLD analysis project Ga0207667, IMG submission 184301) | Corn rhizosphere microbial communities from Kellogg Biological Station, Michigan, USA - KBS Corn C5-2 (SPAdes) (version 2) | ecosystem: Host-associated > Plants > Roots > Rhizosphere > Soil ...
CGCGCCACGCAAAAGCTCGACGGCCCTCGTCGATTCCGAGCGCGCGCCGGTCGCGCCGGCGGTGACTTCGCCGCGCCATCGACCCATCGAGCTGCTCGTCGCCGGAAACGTCGCCCTCGTCGGTGTGCCACGCGCCACGCTGTGGGGCGGCTCGCTCGGGGCACGCTGGGGCGTGACGCGCGCGTGGTCGGTGCTGGTCGATACGCGCTTCGAGCGCGGAGAAGAGCGCCTAGGCTTGGCCGACGTGCATTGGACGTTGCTGTCGGGCTTCGTCGGCGCGGGCGTGGGTACCATCGTGGGCTCCGTGCGCCTGTCGGGCGGCTTCGGGGTGCGGGCGGGCTGGTTGGCGCTCTCCGCTCGCGCGGCGGTGCCCAACGAAGGGTTGGGCTTTACCGCGCCTTGGGCGGGAATCGCGGTTCCGCTGCGGGCGGCGTTCGACATGGGCGGCTTCGTCTCGCCGTTCTTCGGTTGCGAAGGCGGCTACGTGCTCGCGCCCGTTCGCGGCAAGGTCGACGACGGTAGCGTGCTGATGGAGCAGCGTGGAGCATGGGTCGTGGGCAGCGTCGGCGTGGCCGTCACGCTTTAGCGCGAATCTCGGCTGCTACTCCGGCTCGAAGCTCAACCAGTCGACGTGCATGACCACGTCGTTGGTCGGAAAATCTGCGCTGCCCTCGGCCGGATACCAGTGCGTGTCGGGGTGCCACAGGTTGTACATGACTTGCACTGGCAGTTGCGGCACCCGGTCGCTACCGCTCAGAAGCCACAAGTCGCGTTCGACGTCGCCCAACATCAAGAAGAAGCGCAGCGAATCAGGGTGCCATTCGAAGCCCAGCTCGTAGAGCGCGTCCGGCGCGAGCAGCTCGGGAGCGTGCAAGAGCGGATCGTTCCTGGCCGGCCCGTACTGTTCGCTGTCGGGCGCCACCGTGTCGAAGGTGTCGCCGCTCGCGAAGTCGACGACGCGGGTGAGCTTGCGGAACCGATTGCCTTGCGGCGGCTCCTCGTCGTCCGTAAACACCGTGAGGTAGAGGTAGCGGGGCGCGCTGCACGCCGCCTGCACGTCGATCTCCAGATCGTCGACGATGCCGTCACCGTCGTGGTCTTGCCCGTCGTTGAAGTAGCCGAGGAACGCCATCACCGCTTCCTCGTTGGCGCCACACGCGCCAAAGCCAACCCGCGTGCGGTAGGTGCCGAAATGAAAGCGGTCGCGCGTCGCCAACTGCGTGACGAACATGGCGCCTACTTGCTGGTTTGCGCCGTATTCCGGGTGCCCCGGAAAGCGCAGCTCTGCCCAATGACCGTCGCGCGCGCTGCCACTGGCATCGCCGACGCTGGTGGCGGCCCCCGGCAGCACCGTGTCAGAAAGCCAGCCCGCGTTCGGCTCCACGAATTCCTCGAGGAATCCGCCAGCGGGTTGGCCGGCGGCGCCGAGAGGCTGGACGCCGACGATACCGTCTTGGTGTCCGCACGCCGCGAGCAGGCCGAGCGCGAACGCCCAAGACCCACGCGACCGCCGCGCGTTACGGGGTTGCCAGCAGCCGAACATCGGCGACGTAGGGGCTCTGGGGGTGGGCACGCAAGAAAGCATCGGCACGGCGCCGTGCCGACGCGCGCTCTCCGCTCTGGGCCAGGGCTTGGATGGTCAAAGCTTCGCGCTCTTGCCCCAACGCGCCGCGCGGAAAGCGAAACCGCGCCTGCTCGAGCAGCGCCAAGCTACGTGCTGCGTCGCCAGCGCGCAGCGCCGCGCGCGCCGCGAGCAGAGCCACGCTCTCTTCGCGCAATTGGCTGCTGCTGACTGGTGCGGGCTTGGCGTCGCTGGGCACCGGCTGCACAGTGGCGACCGGCTCCGGCGTCAGCGTCGCATCGGTCGCGCTGATCGAGGCCGCGCTGACAACGGGAGTCGCCGGGGGCAGGGGAGGCGTCGACCTGGACACAGCGGCGCGTGGCGACTCCCTACGCGGCAAAACTTGCAGAGCGCCCACGGTCAGCCCCGTCACGGTCGCCACGAAAACCAGCCCTTTCGTAAGAGAGGCGCCCCAACGCGCGGTCGCCGCGGCCCGGGCCGGCGCTGCGCTGGGTAACGGCGCGGCAACCGGCAAAGCCAAAGCAATGCTGGCCCACAGCGCGCGCCGCTCGCTGTCCGGCAGCAGCGCGGCTTGGCCCGCGCGCACCAGCTCTCGCTCGAGCTCGCTGGCTTCGCCGGCTTCGGACCAGCGCGTGGGATCGGTCATGCCCCACCTCCCGCGCTGCGCTGCGCCCGCGCTCTTGCGTCGCCGAAGCGTTCGCGCGCGCGGGTACGTTCCAGCTCTTCACGAAAGGCCCTGCGCGCCAACTGCAGCCTGGAATAGACGGTGCCGAGCGGAATCGCCAGCACCTCGGCCAGCTCTTCGCCGGTCAGCTTCTCGATTTCGAACAGGATGAACACGTTGCGTTGCTCGCTCGACAACGTGCTCAAAATTCGCTCGAGCTCCGCTAGTTGTTGCTGATGCTCGACGGCTCGTCCCACGTCGGCGCGTAAATCGATTTCGTCGTCCAGCTCGCCCGCCTTCCAGAGCTCCGCTCCGCGCCGTTCGCGTCGGCGAAAGTCACGCGCCACACTGCGACAGATCGTGAACAGCCAGGTGTTGAGCGAGCTGCGTCCCTCGAAGCGAGCAAGCTCCGCGTGCACGATCAAAAATACGTCGTGCGTGGCGTCGCGCGCGTCGCCCTCCGCGACCCCGAGCCGGCGCAGCGTGCGCCAGACGAAGTCGGCGTGGCGCTCGTAGATCTGCTCCAGATTCATCGCGATCGGACCACTCACGATTAGAGGCTTGAGGCCTGCCGATTCACCAAGAAATCGACCGGGGCGCGCTTTCAGAACAGTGACAGCCCCAAGCCCGCGGTCAAAACCGCCGCCACCGGCTTGGATTCCCAAGCAATTCCCGCGTTTTCTACAGAAAAGGTTTGCCGGCGGGTCGGCACCCACAGGGTTGCGGCAAGCGCCAGGTACAGCGCGCCCGCCACCGGCGCCTCGGCCGCCAACCCCAAGCCAGCCGCGGTCCAAGGCAGCGATGCGGCTCGAACTCGCCCGTAGCCGTTGCCCTCGCCGTGCAGGCGCCCGAGGCCGAGCTGCGCGCAGGGCGCAACGAGGAGCGATCTGCCGATCAAGTAGCAACCGCGCAAGCTGCCGAACACGAGCGACGTGCGCACGCTGCCGGTGTCGAAGCTTTGCTCGCTGGGTAGATTGCCTCCCGCGCCGAGGTCGAGCAGCCAGCCACCGCGGCGAGCTCCGAGCCGAGCGAAGCCGAACAGTGCGCCGCTGCCCCCGAGGCCGTAGCCGCCTCCCACTTCGAAGGCAGCGCGCGCCGTCCAGCGGCGGGCGTCGAAGCCGCCCATGGTTTCCGCAGGCCCGTCGTTGGACGGATGCGCGGGAGCGGGCGCTGCCGGCCCGTCGACGGGGGCGACGCTCTCGCGCGATGGCGAGGGAGCGTCGTGGTTCGGCCGCGAGCTGTCCAGTAGCAGCGCGATCGCGACACTGACGGCTTCTCCGAGCGCGTCGCAGGTGGGACTGCTATCGCGCAGGTGGCGACGTCCCGGCTTTGGTCCGGTGGCGGTCACCTGGGCGGTGAAGGCGTTTGGTGTGCGCTCGAAAAGCACGTCGAGCGTCAGCTGTGAGTCGGCAACCACGTCCGAAAGCGGGCGCTGCAAGATGCCTTCGACGCGCCGTTCGAGCTGCTCCTGTTTCAGGCATTGCTCGGCGCCAGCAGCTTTTTCGACGTGCAAGCGGGCCGGTAAGTCGCGCGCCCCGGCGGCAGCGACGGGCGAGGCCAGGCACAAGATCGAAAGGAACACACCGCGCACGGCTCCCTACTTACCCCAAGCCGCTCCGCGCGTGCCCAACGTGTGCTCGGGCCGCCGGCCCGGACACCCCCCGACGCGCGGAAGGGTTGCCGCACGCGGGGCAATCCCGCATTTTGAGAGCCCGCCGTCATGACTCCCACCCTCGCGTTCGCGACGCCCGCCGCCTTCTCGACTTGGCTCAGCAAGAACCACGACAGCACCGACGGCCTCTGGCTCAAGTTGGCCAAGAAGGACTCCAAGGTGAAGTCATTAACCTACGCAGAAGCCATCGACGTGCTGCTGTGCTGGGGTTGGATCGACGGGCAGAAGCAGACGGCCGAAGCCGGGTTTTGGCTCCAAAAGGTCACACCCCGCCGTCCGCGTAGCATCTGGTCGCAGATCAACTGCAAGAAGGCCGAGGCGCTGATCGCGTCGGGGCAAATGAAACCGGCGGGTTTGCGCCAGGTCGAGCTGGCCAAAGCTGACGGTCGTTGGAAGGCGGCCTATGCGTCGGCAAAAACCGCGACGGTGCCGGCCGACTTCGCCGCCGCGCTGGCCAAGAATGCGCGCGCCCGCAAGTTCTTCGAGGCGCTCGATGGCACGAATCGCTACGCGGTTTTATGGCGCATTGGCCAAGCCAAGAAGCCGGAGACGCGGGTCGCACGCATCGCCAAGTTCGTGGACATGCTGGCCGCGCATGAAAAGATTCACAAGTAAACGTCGGGCTCGATGAGTCGACGGCGAAAGCGAGCTGGTGTAGTGAGCTTTGCCCATGAAGACAGGGAAGCTCATCATCAGCAGCATCGTCTTGGGGCTCATCGCGGCGGCATGCGCCGGTCAGCCCACGGAACCGCCCGCAACGCCGGAAGTGCCTCCGGCCGGGCCTCCGCCGGCCGAAGCGCCGCCCGCGGCGTCGGCCACGCCCGCGCCCGCACCGGCTGAAGCCGCGGCGGCGGCGCCCGCGGCCGCGCCGCGCAGCATCGAAGTTCCGATCGAAGCCAAGAGCGGCTCGAAGCTCTCCGGCAAGGCAGTGTTGACCGAGACCGAAGGCGGGGTGCACGTCGTGCTCACGCTCGAAGGCTTGGAGCCGGGCGAGCACGGGGCTCACGTCCACGAAAAAGGGGACTGCAGCGCGGCCGACGGCGCCAGCGCTGGCGGTCACTTCAACCCGCAAAGCAAAGACCACGGCCTGCCCGGCGCCGAGAAGCGCCACTTGGGTGATCTCGGCAACATCACCATCGCCAAAGACGGCAAGGGCTCGCTCGACATCACGGCTCCGGGCGCCAACCTCAAAGCGGGCGACGCGGCGTCGTTCGTGGGCCGCTCCATCATCGTCCACGCCAAGAAGGACGACGGCGGTCAACCCACCGGCAACGCCGGCGGCCGCGTCGGCTGCGGCGTGATCAAAGGCTAGCCAGCTTCTGTTCCAAATCGGCCAGCAGCGCCTGAGACTCCTTCAGGCTCTGCTCGGCCGCTTCGGTCTCGCGCCGCAGGCGTGAGAGCTCGCGTTGCTGCGTGTCGCGCACTGCCGTAGCTTCGCGCAACAGCCCCGACAAACGCTCACGCTCCGCCCGCCGTCGTTGACGTTCGGCTTCTTCGGCGCGGCGCCTTTCGGCCTCTGCCGCTCGCTCCGCCTCCGCCTCTTGGGCACGGCGTCGTCGGTCGTCCTCGGCGTGCGGCAGCGCCGCGCCATGCTCGCGCTTCTCGGCGGGGGCCGGCGCCGCGGCCCCGAAGCCCAACGTCTCGAACCCGGGGGGATCGCGATCGGCACTGAGCGCGCCTGCCGGATCCGGTTCGAAACCGCCGCTGGCCGCCACCGCCGACAACGTGGTCGTTACCCGGCGCAAGGTCGGTTCACTGGCGGCGTTTCCGGATTCGCGCAGCAACTGCGCCGCCACGTCACGCAGTTGGCCGAGGGCTTGGCGATGCTCTTGGCTCGCCTCGCGGTCGCCGGCTTTGACGCGCGCGGCCGCCGCCAAAAGCGCCTGAAACGCGTCTTGCTCGCGCCACCACAGTTGATTGACGACCCACGCCGAGACGGGCGGGCGAACCAGCTTTCCGACGCTCGCGGCTGCGTCCTTATGGCCGGCAGTTTTGAGCTCACCGGCGAGGCGCTTGCGCTCGGCTACGAACTCGCTGAGTGGGGCTCGATACAGGGTCGCTACGGCTTCGTCGTACTCACTCATGACGGCACGGCTGCGGACGGAATGGCGTGGGCGAGGGTGCCACACATTTTTTTTCGCGAAAATGCGACGGGGTGGGCATCCCGACACCTGCGGGAAACACGAGGGGAGCAAGCTCAGCAGCGAAGGTCAAGCGTATGCCGGCCGGCTCACGACATCGACGCCGTGGAGGTTGAATAGCGTTCACCCCGTAGAGACGGAACAATGTCCAAACAGCGCCTGGTAATCGTCGGAAACGGCATGGCTGCCGCGCGCGTCGTAGAAGAGCTCCTGCAGCGCGGTGGGGCCAAGTCGTTCCAAATCGTCATCTTTGGCGAAGAGCCCTGCCCGAGCTACGACCGGATGCAGTTGGCGGACGTCATGAGCGGAGCACGTCGGGTCGAAGACATCCTCCACCTGACGCCGGGTTGGTACGAAGAGCATCGCATCACCGTGCACTGGGGCGAGCGCGCGGTGTTGGTGAGCCGCCAGGCACGCACCGTTTATGGCTCGGCCGGCTCCGTCGAGCGCTACGACAAGCTGGTGTTCGCGACCGGCAGTAGCCCGCATTTTCCGCCGATCAAGAACCTGTTCAATGCCGAGGGCCAACGCCTGGCCGGCGTCTGCGACTTCCGAACGTTGGCCGACTGCGTTCAAATCGTGGGCTTGAGCAGGGGCGCTCGCGCCGTCAGCATCATCGGCGGCGGCTTGTTGGGGCTGGAGGCGGCGCGCGGGCTGGCTCCGCACGCCTGCCGCGTCGATCTCGTGCATCGCGGCGCGCGACTACTTCGGCCCGGCGAAGACGAAGAGGCGGCGTACCAAGCCCAGCGTCGCCTGGAGGGTATGGGCGTACGAGTCCGCCTGAACCGCAGCGTCGAAGCGTTGGTCGGACGCGAGCGGGTGACCGGCCTCTTGCTCGACGACGGCACGGAGCTGCCGAGCGATCTGGTCGTGATCGCGACCGGGCTGATCCCCAACACCTGGCTGGCGTTTCAATGCGGGCTCGGCGTCGAGCGCGGAATTGCGGTGGACGGGCAGCAACGGGCCATCGGCGACCGGCGCATCTACGCGCTGGGCGAATGCGCGCAGTCGCTGGGCAAGGTCTACGGCCTCTCCGGCGCGATCCGACAGCAAGCCAAGTCAATCGCCGAGCATCTCACGCGCGGAGAACCGAGCTCGGCCTTGGCGTCGACGGCCGTGCGCGAACGACAAGCACGCCAGCAAGCGCACCCCTCCGGCGAGGCGCGCTGACGCATGCCTTACGCCCGCCGATACGAGGCGTAGCGCTCGCGGCGGCCGGCCTGGTACCGTGTCGCGCATGAAAGAGCTCATTTCGCAGCTAGTCAGCAAGGCCGACTTGACCGAGGCGCAGGCGGCGAAGGTCGCGGACGTCGTGCGCGGCTTCCTGTCCAGCAAGTTGCCGGACTCCTTGCGCTCCGTGGTCGACGGCGCCTTGACCGGTGAAAACGTCGACAGCGCCGTGGATCAAGCCAAGGGTCTGCTCGGAAAACTGTTTTGAGCTGAGCGCGCTTCCGGCGGCTCGCCGCCGCGGGCCGTCGAATCCCGCCATCCTTGTAACTCCCGCGGTACGTCGCCCAGGCGTTAAGTCTCTTTCGACACGCAACTCCGGTTGCAAAGGAAGAGCACATGACCAAGCACAAAACTGGCACGCGCAACGAATGGCTCGCAGCTCGCATCGAGTTGCTGCAAGAAGAGAAGGAGCTCACTCGCCGCAGTGACGAGCTGGCGCAGCGACGCCAAGCCTTGCCCTGGGTTCGGGTCGAAAAGGCGTACCGCTTCGACACCGACACGGGCCGGGCCTCTTTGAAGGATCTATTTCAGGGCCGCTCGCAGCTGCTCGTCTATCACTTCATGTTCGGCCCCGACTACGAGGCCGGCTGCCCGTCGTGCTCCACCATTGCCGACGGCTTCAACGGCTTCGCCGTTCATTTGGCCAACCACGACGTGACGCTGGCGGCGGTGTCTCGCGCGCCGCTGACCAAGCTGCAGGCGTTCAAGAAGCGCATGGGCTGGACGTTTCCGTGGGCGTCCTCGTTCGAAGGTGACTTCAACGTCGACTTCAACGTCCAGTTCAGCGAGCAGCAGCGTGAGGGCGGCATCGAATACAACAACTACCGTCGCGAATCGCAGTGGACGCTGAGCGTTGCCCCCGAGCCCGGCAATGAGTCACCGGTGCACCAGATTGCGGCCATGACGTCCACCGACGTCGCCACGTACACGCGCGAGCGGCCCGGCGTCAGTGCCTTCGTCGTCGAAGACGGCGTCGTCTATCACACGTACTCCACTTACTCGCGCGGTCTCGATGGACTGTGGGGCATGTACCAGTGGCTCGATCGCGCCCCCCTCGGCCGCAACGAGACCGGCATTTGGTGGCGACACCGCGACGCCTACGGGCGCCGCGCCGGCTAGGGACACCCCCTAGCTCGCAGCGTTCGGCGTCGCCAAGCCCAGGGGCCCCCGGGGCAGCACGGAAGCGCGCCCACGTCAGCGGGCGCGCTCGTAGTGCAAGCCGACCACGCCGCTCGGGTAGGGGGTGGCTTCCTTCAGCTTGAAGCTCAAGTGCGTGCCTTCCGGCAGTAGGCGCTTTCCGCTGCCCAAGATGACGGGGTAGACCAGCAAATGCAGCTCGTCGACCAGGTCGTGCTTCAAGAGCGTGTGCACCAACTGGTGGCTACCGTCGGTGAGGATGTTCTTTCCCGGCGCGGCCTTGAGCTTCTTCACGGCCTCGACGACGTTGTCGCGAATGAAGGTGGTGTTGCGCCACACCGGCTTTTCGAGCGTCTGGGAGACGACGTATTTGGCCGGCGCGTTCATCATGTCGCCGAAAAAATCCCCCGCCGGCAGCGGCTCGAATGCATTGCCGTGGATCAAGTACGTCTTTCGGCCGAGCAGGAAGGCGTCGGTCTCCTGCATCATCCCGCCGAACGCGGCGCCAATCGCGTCGTGCCAGTACGGTCCCGTCCAGCCACCGTGCGCGAAGCCACCCTCGGTGTCTTCGTCCTTGCCGCCGGGAGCCTGCATCACGCCGTCGAGCGAAAGAAATTCAGAAACGATCAATTTGCGCATGTTGTTTCTCTCCATGTCTCCATCGTTGGCTCGGCCTCGTGCCTCGCTTCTGAAAGGGCGACGCCCGAGCCCCACGCCGATCGACACGCGCCCGCGACTTTTTTTCGTCGCTAGGCAGCCGTGAGCTATGCGCCGCTCGACCCAGCCGACAGGTCGGCCAGACCGACGCCGCGCAGCCATTCCGGCGTGGGCAGCACCAGCTTGCGAGCCTGTAGGTCGAACAGACCAATGACGAAAGCTGCTTCGCAGCACAGCTCTTGCCGGTCGTTCAGCAATTGCTGGTGAAACCTGTGCACCTTGCCGGTGTACGACTCGGTCCAACTGTTGATGGTCACGCGCTCGCGATTTCTGACTTCGCGCGCGAAGCGCAAGTTGATCTCGAGAATGGTCGGCCCGGCTTGGCGTCGCTTGATTTCGTCCAGGCCGTAGCCGTTGCCGGTGATCAGCTGCCAGCGAGCCTCCTCGAACAGCTGCAAATAGGTGGCATTGTTCACGTGCCCGAACGTGTCCAAGTGCGCTTCGTGAATGGTCAGCTCATAGCTATGGATCGACCCGAGCATGGGGGCCGAACTATGCGCGAGCTGGTGGGCGGATGCCTGTGTTTACCAGCGCGAGCATAAGCCGCCTGGGTTGGAACTCTAGCCCTGAAGGAATATCAAAGCGTGGTTACACAAAATAACTACACGTAAGTACATGGAAAAAACCGCACAGCGCACCAACTTTGCGTGACGGCTCCGACGCTGTCTTGCCACTGCTACGAATAGACCATGGTGATCCGGGGAAGCTCCTCCCTCCCATGCTCGAACAGGAAGTCCCCGATGACGCTAAGATTCCCCAGCTTCGGCGTGCTCGCGCTGGCTGTTGCGGCCGCGGCCTGCACAGCGAACATCAGCGGTCCGGGTTCCGACGGCCCTAACGGTACCGACGGCAGCAACGGTCCCAACGGTGGCCCCGGTTCCAATGGGGGCGGTGGTCTCACTCCTGGGGGTGGTGGTTCGCCAGGATCACTGCCGGCCGGCGCAAACGGCAAGCTCAACCTCAAAGGCTCGCCCGCCTACTATCGCGTCGTCCGCCTGACCAACGACCAGTGGACGAACAGCGTGCAGAGCTTGCTCAACCTGCCGTCCGCACCGACTCAGGCAGAGTCGTTTCAAAATGCCGTCTCGGGCACAACGGACTTCACGAACAACGAGCTCGTCCTCGACGTCGACAGCCGCGGCTGGTCCGACTTCCAGGCCGCCGCGGAGGCGTTGGCCAAGCAGGTAACGTCAGACGCTGGCTTGCTAGGCAAGCTGTATTCGGGCACGGACGGAACGGGCTTCATCAGCACGGTCGGTCGTCGCATCTACCGCCGCCCGTTGACCACGGACGAAGCGGCTGCTTACAAAAAGCTCTTCGACATGGGCCCCACGCTCTCGGGCACCCAGAGCGCGTTCGCCAAAGGCGCCGAGGTCGTCCTGGAAGCCATGCTCCAGTCGCCCAACTTCCTCTACCGGACTGAGCTCGGCGCGGCCGGCACTCCGCTCTCGGGCTACGAGATGGCAGCGAAGCTGTCGCTCTGGTTGCGCAACACCACTCCGGACGACGCTCTCCTTACTGCTGCCGCCGGTGACGGCAAGCTGGACACGCCCGCCGGCGCCGCCGCCGCCGCCCAAAAGATGCTCGACGACCCGGCCGCCAAGGCCGTCATGCGCAAGTTCCACGGCGAGTTTTTGCACTTCGACCGCTTTGCGAACCTGAGCAAGGTGGGGGTTGCCAACTACAACCCGGCCATCAACTCCGAGTTGGCGGAGAGCTCGTACTTGTTCTTCGACAAGATCTTCAGCCAAGGGCTGGGCCTGAAAGACATCTTCACGTCCAAGAGCGGCTTCTACGGCGCCAACATGGCTCCGCTGTATGGCGGCAAGGCCGCGCCGGCCAGCGGCTTTGCCGAGGGGGACCTGGGCAACAGTCGCCTCGGTTACTTCATGCAGCTGCCCTACTTGGTGCTCTACGCTCACAATGGCGACCCTGACTCCATTCACCGCGGCGTCAGCATGGCGCTGGACGTGTTGTGCGCGCCGCTCGGCCCGCC
>Ga0207667_10009981_pt1 | contig 11139 bp, 9 predicted proteins | sample KBSCornC52_FD_184301 | JGI IMG/M metagenome (GOLD analysis project Ga0207667, IMG submission 184301) | Corn rhizosphere microbial communities from Kellogg Biological Station, Michigan, USA - KBS Corn C5-2 (SPAdes) (version 2) | ecosystem: Host-associated > Plants > Roots > Rhizosphere > Soil ...
AAGGGACCGGGCCTGTTCATCCTGGTGCCGATCGTGGACCAAGTGGCGATGTGGATCGACCAGCGCATCCGCACCACCGAATTCGGCGCCGAGCAGGCGCTCACCCGCGACACGGTGCCGGTCAATGTCGATGCCATCATCTTCTGGATGGTGCATGACGCCGAGCGCGCGGCACTGGAAATCGCCGACTATAACAGCGCCGTGCAGCGTGTGGCGCAGACATCTTTGCGCGAAATGATCGGCGCCTCGGTTCTTTCCGCGCTTCTGTCGGAGCGCAAGGAAGCCGACGCCACCCTGAAGCAGGTGATCGGCGCCAAGACTGCCGAATGGGGCGTCACCATCAATTCGGTGGAGATCCGCGACGTCGCCATTCCCGCCAACCTGCAGGATGCGATGAGCCGCCAGGCCCAGGCCGAGCGCGAGAAGCAGGCCCGCGTCACCTTGGGCGCCGCCGAAGAGGAAGTGGCGCAGAAATTCGTCAATGCCGCAAAGCTCTATGCCGGCAGTCCCGAAGCGCTGCAGCTGCGCGCCATGAACATCATCTATGAAACCACCAAGGAACGGGGCGCCACCATCCTGATGCCAAGTTCCATGGTGGATGCGATGAACCCGGGTGCCGCCGCTTTTGCTTTGCAGATGGCCCGCAACGATGCCGGCGGCGCGCCTTCGCCGCTGCCGTCCGGGCCTTCGGTGCCATCGGCGGGAAAAAGCGGGGGCTGAAAAAACAGGCTTGGGGAAAAACAAGCCTGCGCGCGATGATTATTTTTCGAGGGCGACGCTTTTTGCATCCGCAAAAGCCTTGACCCGACCTGTGCGGCGGCGCGAGCATCAAGGGGCTGGAGGGGCGCGATAGCGGCCTGAATCCGCGGGCTACACCGGCTGCGGACGGACCTCCTGGAAGGCGCCCTGAACGCGAAAATTCATCGCGAAGGAGGCGCTCATGTCCAATCCCAGAAGCAAAGCCGGCACCCGATGCATCGCCCTGATCGGGCCTTATGGCAGCGGCAAGACGTTGCTGCTGGAAAGCATAGCGGCGGTGACGGGCGCGGTGAACCGGAAGGGTTCGGTCAATGGCGGTACCAGCCTGGGCGATTTTTCCGCGGAAGCGCGCGCCCGGCAGATGAGTGTCGAACTCAATGTCCTTTCCACCCAATATCTGGGCGAGGATTTCACGTTCCTCGATTGCCCTGGCTCCATCGAATTTCTGGCCGACACGCTGAACGTGCTGCCCGCGATTGACGCGGCGGTGGTGGTGTGCGAGCCGGAACCCGCGAAAGTCCAGATGCTGCAGCCTTTCCTCAAGGCGCTGTCGGACGCGAAAATTCCCCACTACATCTTCGTCAACAAGATCGAGCATGCCACCGGCTCCCTGCGCGACATGCTGGCGCTGTTGCAGGAGACCAGCGAAAAGCCGCTGCTGCTGCGCCAGATCCCGATCTGGGAAAACGGCATCGCCACGGGCTTTGTCGACCTGGCGCTGGAACGGGCCTTTGTCTATCGCAGTCATGCACCCTCGGAAGTGATCGATATCTCGGATTTGCGCCGGGAGAAGGAAGCGCGCTTCCAGATGCTGGAGCGGCTGGCCGATTATGACGAACATCTGATGGAAGAACTTTTGGGCGATATCGAGCCGGAGCGCGACGAAGTGATGCGCGATCTCAGCCGCGAATTCGCCGAAGGGCTGGTGGTGCCGGTCCTGATCGGTTCGGCGGAAGGCGATCACGGTGTCCGGCGCCTTTTGAAGGCGCTGCGCCATGAAGTGCCGGAAGTGACGGCGGCGGCCGGACGCGGCGGCATAAAAACCGGCGCCACGGTGGTGCGGGTGATCAAGACTTTCCATGGCGGGCATGGCCGCCTCAGCCTGGGACGGATCGTCTCCGGCACGCTGAAGGATGGCGCGGTGCTGCATGGTCCCAGCGGCGATGCGCGGGTGGGCGGCATCCTGGCGCTTTGCGGCGACAAGCAGATCAAGAAAAGCGAAGCGCGGGCGGGCGATACCGTGGCGCTGGCGCGGCTCGACAATGTGCTCACCGGCGACCGTCTGTCGTCCGAAAAAGTGATGGCCAAGCGCATGCCGGTGGCACTGGGCGCGCCGGTCTATCGCCTCGTCGTCGAAGCGGCGGATCGCAAGGACGAAGTGAAGGTCACCGCCGCCATCGCCAAGCTGATCGAGGAAGATCCCTCGCTGGTGTTCGAGCAGAATCCGGCCGCCCAGGAAATGGTGCTGGCGGGACAGGGCGAGATTCACTTGAAGGTGGCGATCGAGAAGCTGAAGAGCAAATATGGCCTCAAGCTTCTCACCCGCGCGCCCCGGGTGCCTTACCGCGAAACCATCCGCAAATCCGCATCCTCGCGGGGGCGGCACAAGCGCCAGTCGGGCGGGCACGGCCAGTATGGCGATGTGGTGCTGCACATCGAGCCGATGCCCCGCGGCCAAGGCTTTGTCTTCCACGACCGCATCAAGGGCGGGGTGGTGCCCAAGCAATGGATCGGCTCGGTGGAAAAGGGCGTGGTCGAATATATGAAGGCGGGTCCGCTGGGCTTTCCGGTGGTCGATGTCGCCGTGGCGCTGACGGACGGATCCTATCACTCCGTGGATTCCTCCGACGCCGCGTTCCAGACGGCGGGACGGCTGGCGATGAGCGAAGGCATGCCGGGTTGCGGCCCGGTGCTGCTGGAACCGGTGATGAAAATCGCCATCCATGTGCCCAAGGACGCCACCGCCAAGGTCAACGGCCTGATCGGCACGCGGCGGGGCGCGCCCTTGGGCTTTGACGGCCGCGAAGGTTGGCGGGGCTGGGACACGGTGCGGGCGGAAATGCCGATGGCGGAAATTTCCGACCTGATCGTGGATCTGCGCTCGCTCACCCAAGGCGTGGGCACTTTCGAAATGGAGTTCGACCATTTCGCGGAGTTGAACGGCAAGCTGGCCGACCAGGTTGTTGCGACGCAGCGGGCGGCTTAACTGCCCAGACATGAAAAAGGCTGCCAGAGCGTGAAAGCTCTGGCAGCCCTATTTCGCGCTCAGGGGGGAGAGAGCGCGGGTGTCGCGCCCGGGGGGAGAAAGCGCGACAGAAAGGAAATAAGAACGGGCCGATTGAGTTTCAAGCCATCCAAAAAATGGAGGAAAATCAATACTGCCAGTCCTTGGAACCCTTCACCAGGAAGTCCCGGAACGCCGCCACCCGCTTGGATTGGCGCAAGGCGTCGGCATAGACTAGGTGGACGTCGAAGCCGGGGGCCGGAACCTCGGGCAGGACGGACACCAGGTTGGGATGTTCCGCCGCCACAAAGTCAGGCACCACGCCGATCCCCAGTCCCGCTTCCACCGCCTGCAGGATGCCGGTGATGTTGTTGATGCGGATCACGCTGCCCGGACAGCCGGGGCGGTAATTCTTCTGGTAGAGCTCCAACAGCCAGTTGATGTCCCGGATCTCCGGCGCCGCCGTCTCGCCATAGACGATGATGGTGTGATTGCAGATTTCCTCCAGCGTGGTGGGCGCGGGATGGCGGGCGAGATAATCCTTCGACGCGTACATGTGATAATGCACGGTGAAGAGCTTGCGCTGGATCAGGTCGGCCTGGACCGGGGCGCGCATGCGGATGGCGAGGTCGGCGGCGCGCTGTGACAGGTCCAGTTCGCGGTCGTCCATCACCAGATGGACTTCGACTTCCGGGAACTCCTTCAGGAACTCCTGCAGCCGCGGCAGCAGCCAATAGGCGCCGATGCCGTGGCTGGCGGTGATCTTCAGCGAGCCGCGGGGGCTGTCATGGATGTTCTTCAGCGCTTCCTCGGCGGCGGCCAGGCGCGCCAGGACGTCGCTCACCGCGCCATAGAGAAGTTCGCCCTCATCGGTGAGGGTGAGGCCGCGCGCATGGCGCTGGAACAAGGGCGTGGAGATTTCTTCTTCCAGGGCGCTGATCTGGCGGCTCACCGCCGACTGGCTGAGGGTGAGCATCTGCCCGGCATGGGTGAAGCTTCCGGCGCTGGCGACGGCGTGAAAGATGCGAAGCTTGTCCCAGTCCATGACACTCCCCCTCGCGCATCGCCTGCCGGACGGCCCAGCCGCCCGCGATGTCGCATAAAGCCGCTGCGTTCAGGCAGACAACGGCAATTCTCCCCCGTGCGACGCCGCCAGGAAACGCTCCGCTTCCAGCGCCGCCATGCAGCCCATGCCCGCAGCCGTGACGGCCTGACGGAATATCTTATCCTTGACGTCGCCCGCAGCGAAAACGCCGGCAACGCTGGTATGCGTGGAATCGGCGGCGGTCTTGATATAGCCGCTCTCATCCATGTCGAGCTTGCCCTTGAACAATTCGGTGGCCGGCGAATGGCCGATGGCGACGAAAAGGCCGTCGACGCCGATCTGATGGCCGGAGCCGGTGACGGTGTTGCGCAGCTTGATGCCGGTGACGCCTTTGGGCTCGCTGGTGCCAAGAACTTCGGTCACTTCGGTGTCGTAGACGATTTCCACTTTCTTGTTCGCGGCCAGGCGCGTCTGGTTGGTCTTATCGGCGCGCAAGGTGTCGCGGCGATGGATCAACGTGACCTTGTCGGCGAAATTGGTGAGGAACAAAGCTTCCTCGGCGGCGGTATTGCCCCCACCCACCACCGCGACCTGCTTGCCGCGGTAGAAGAAGCCATCGCAGGTGGCACAGGCCGAAACGCCGAAGCCCTGAAACTGGCTTTCGGTGGGCAGGCCCAGCCAGTTGGCGCTGGCGCCGGTGGCGATGATCAGCGTGTCGCAGGTATAGAGCGTGCCGGAATCGCCCGTCAGGGTGAAGGGCCGGCGCGAAAGATCGACCGCGGCGATGGTGTCGGAGACGAATTTGGTGCCCAGATGCTCGGCCTGTTTCTGCATCTGGTCCATCAGCCAGGGGCCCTGGATGGCGTCGGCGAAGCCGGGATAATTCTCCACTTCGGTGGTGATGGTGAGCTGGCCGCCGGGCTGGATGCCCGAGATCAGCGTCGGCTCCAGCATCGCCCGCGCCGCATAAATCGCGGCGGTGCAGCCGGCCGGGCCGCTGCCCAGGATGATCACTTTGGAATGATTGCTGCTCATGGGATGGGCCGGCTTTCAGGCGAAACTTCGAAGCCGCCTGATATCGGGGCAGGGGCTCAAAAGATCAAGCGGGCGACAAACACGAAATAGTGCATGATGTTAGCTGCCTGGCAGAGGGCCTGTGGGTCCCTGTCCGAAAAGTCATCTTTATAGAAATATTATTGCGTCTATCCCCCAGGGCGCGTAAAAGCGCGGGTCGCAATTCCAGGATCCGGCTTTGGACAATCGCAAACTCGACACCATCGATCTGCGCATCCTTGCGGAGCTGCAGGCGGATGGCCGTATCACCAATGTGGAATTGTCCCGTAAGGCCAAGATCACCGCGCCGCCCTGCCTGCGCCGGATGCGGGCCTTGGAGAAGGCCGGCTATATCGAGGGCTATCACGCGGTCCTGAACGGCAAGGCGCTGGGCTATGCCGTCACCGGCTTCATCTTTGTGGGCCTGGCCAGCCAGAAGGACGCCGACCTCAAGCATTTCGAAGAGCGCGTGCGCAAATGGCCGGAAGTGCGCGAGTGCCACATGCTGTCGGGTGAAGTGGATTTCATTCTCAAATGCGTGGCGCAGGACCTTTCCGCCTTTCAGACCTTCGTCACCGAGACCGTGACGGCGGAGCGCAATGTGGCCAGCGTGAAAAGCTCGCTGGTTATTCATCCGTCCAAGATTGAACCAGGCGTGCCCATTGAAATTCCGGCTTAGTTTGACCCCCATCTGTCTCTTTCGCGCAAGCGCTCAGAGACATCTTCCCCCGTCAGGCCTTCGGCCACGGGGGAAGAAAGCCTGAGGCTGGCACAAAGGTCCTGGAGTTTCGTTCAGAGCCAAAGCTGTTAAAGTGGCCCGGATGAAAACGGCTTTCCTTGTCGCGCTCGGATGTGCGCTTCTTGTTCAACCCGCGTCCGCCCAGGACATTCCCCGCATCAAGGCTCGTATTCTGGCCTTTGACGGCAAGACCCTCAGCCTCACCTCCGGCACGGCGGGCCAGAGCTTGTCCGTCGGCCTGATCCCGACCACCCGCCTGATGTACGAGGAAAAGCTTGATCCCGCGTCCCTGAAGCCGGGCGATTATGCGGGCGCCACCTTGGCCAAGAACGGGAGCAAGTGGCAGGCGAAGGAAGTTCATCTTCTGCCGGAGTCTTTCAAAAGCGTGGGCGAAGGGCTTTATCCCCTGCCATCGGCGCCCGAGCAGCGGATCGTCACTGGCACGGTGGCCAAGACCGAAGCGGGCCTTTTTTCCATCGCGTTCCGGGGCAGCGTGGGCACGGATGGGGCCACCTGTTCCGGCCGCGCGCCGCGCGAAGGCGGCTGCAAAGGCGAAACGAGTTTTGCGCTCGATCCCAAAGCGCCGGTGGTCGCGATCAAGCAAGGCGATAAATCCATCCTGGCGGTGGGAAAAGTGGTGGCGATCTCGGTGGTGGCCGGGCCAGGCGGCACCTTGGTGACACCGGGACTGACGGTCGAGAATGAGACCGGCGGCGTGGTGATCGACGCCCCCAAACCCGCAAAATAATCTTCGAAAACCGGAGCCGACCATGCGCCTGTTGCCTGTTCTTCTCGCCACAAGCCTTCTTGTGCTGCCCGCGATGGCGGCAGACACCAATGCGTCGCACAAGCCCAAGCTGGGCAGCTTTGGCGTCGATCTCTCCTCCATCGACAAGGCGGTGAAGCCGGGCGACAATTTCTTTCTGCATGTCAACGGCAAATGGTTGGCGACGGCGGTGATCCCGCCCGACCGGTCGCAGACCGGTTCCTTCCAGAATCTGCAGATCCTCAGCGAAACGCGCATGCGCGCCATCATCGACGATCTGGAGAAGAAGCCGCGCGCGCAACTGAACGCGGAAGAGAAAAAGCTGCGCGATCTTTACGATGCGTTCGAAGATACCGATGCGATCGAGGCCAATGGCCTTAAGCCCATCCAGAAGGATCTGGATTATCTCAATAGCTTGCAAACGCCTGCCGATGTGGCGCGGGCGTTTGCCTCGGTGCCGCTGGCGACCTCCAGCATCTACAATATCGGCATCGGCGTGGACGACAAGAATCCCAACAATTACTCCCTCAATCTGGGCCAATCGGGCTTGGGCCTGCCGGACCGCGACTATTATCTGAAGGACGACAAGGCGCTGGTCGAAACGCGCGACAAATATCGCCAATATCTCACCGACATGATGACCCTGGCGGGGATCAGCGATGCGGCCGCGCGCGCCGATCGCATCCTGGCGCTGGAGACCGAGATCGCCAAGGTTCAATGGACCCGCGCCGATCGCCGCGACGCCGACAAGATCTATAATCCCATGCCGGTGTCTGCGCTGAAAACGCTGGCCCCGGAATTTCCCTGGGATTCTTTCCTGGCGGAATCGCGCATTCCGCTCACCGCCGCCAATGGCAGCGAACGCTATGCCATCGTGGCGGAAAAGACCGCCTTCGAACCCTTGGCGAAGATTTTCGCCGCCACCCCGGTCTCGACCTGGCGCGATTATCTGGTGGTGCATTACCTTCGGAATTTCGCGCCCTATCTGCCCAGGCGCTTCGACGAGCGCAATTTCGCCTTTTACGGCATGGTGCTGGCGGGCAATACCCAGCAGCTCGACCGCAAGACGCGTGGCCTCCATCTGCTGGACCGCCTCTTGGGCGAAGCGCTGGGCAAGCTTTACGTCGCGCGTTATTTCCCGCCCCAGTCCAAAGCCAAGGCCGATCGGCTGGTTTCCAACTTGCTCAAGGCCTATGAGGCCGACATCCAGACCTTGGATTGGATGAGCCCGGCGACCCGCGCCAAGGCGCTGGAGAAGATCCATCAATTCACCCCCAAGATCGGATATCCCGATCACTGGCGCGATTATTCCGCTTACGATGTGAAGCGCGACGATCTGATCGGCAATATCCAGCGCGCGACCGTGTTCGAGTGGAACCGCGACGTCAATCGCATCAACCGGCCGGTCGACAAGACCGAATGGGGCATGTCGCCGCCCACCATCAATGCCTATTACAATGCGTCCTTCAACGAGATCGTCTTCCCGGCCGCCATTCTGCAGGCGCCCTTCTTCGATCCCAATGCCGACGATGCGGTGAATTATGGCGGCATCGGCGCGGTGATTGGCCATGAGATCAGCCATGGCTTTGACGATCAGGGCAGCAAATATGACGGCAAAGGCGTTTTCCAGGATTGGTGGACCAAGGAAGACCGGGCCAATTTCGACGCCCGCACCGCTGAGATGGTCAAGCAATATGACGCGTTCGAGCCCCTGCCGGGCCTACATGTGATCGGCGCCAATACGCTGGGCGAAAATATCGCCGACAATGCCGGCATCGCCATCGCGCTCAAGGCCTATCACATCTCGCTGAAGGGCAGACAAGCCAAGGTGATCAATGGGCTCTCCGGCGATCAGCGCTTCTATCTGTCTTTCGGCCAGATCTGGCGCACCAAGCAGCGCGATTCAGCCTTGCGCACCCAGACCTTGTCGGATGAGCATGCGCCGTCGGAATTCCGCGTTATCGGTCCCACCCGCAACCAGAATGAATGGTACGAGGCTTTCCAGGTGCAGCCGGGCGACAAATATTACCTGCCGCCGGATCAACGCGTTCACCTGTGGTGAACGCGTTGTTTTTTTTGATTGTCGCGCGATCATCGCCGTGCGACCGGGCAAATTTTGACCGCACGAGCTTGGCTCGCTCGCGCTCCGGGGCGTCCATTTGCGGTGCGTGACAGTCAGATCCTGCTGAGAATCTCATAGGAGCGCAGCCGCGCGGCGTGGTCATAGATCTGGCCCGTCACCATCAGTTCGTCGGGTTGATGCTGGTCGATAAAGGCTTCGACGCCCGCCTTCACGGTTTCGGGTGATCCAACCTGGGCCAGCGACAAGACGCTGTTCAGCATCGCTTCGATGCGCGGATCGAAGAAAAGCCCGCTGATGTCGGCGACCGGCGGAGGCAATGGACCGGGATTGCCGGTGCGCAGATTGACGAAAGCCTGCTGCAACGAGGTGAAAAGAAATTTTGCTTCCGCGTCCGTGTTGGCTGCCACCACATTGATGCCCAGCATCACATAGGGCTTGTCGAGAAAGGGCGAAGGACGGAACTGGGCGCGATAAAGCGCCAGCGCCTGGGTCAGCTGTTCGGGCGCGAAATGCGAGGCGAAGGCGTAAGGCAGGCCCAGCGCGGCCGCGAGCTGCGCGCCATAGGTGCTCGATCCCAGCATCCAGACCGGCACTTTGCTGCCTTGCCCCGGAATGGCCCGCACCGGCTGGCCGGGCTTGGGATCGTCCATATAAGCGATCAGCTCCAGCACATCCTTCGGGAAATCGTCGATGTCGCCCTGCAACGTCCGGCGCAGCGCCAAAGCCGTGCGCTGATCGGTGCCGGGCGCGCGGCCTACGCCCAGATCGATGCGGCCGGGAAAGAGCGCGGCTAACGTGCCGAACTGTTCGGCGATCACCAGCGGCGCATGATTGGGCAGCATGATGCCGCCCGCGCCCACGCGAATGGTGGATGTGCCGCCCGCGATATGGCCGATCACCACCGAGGTGGCGGCGCTGGCGATGCCGGGCATGTTGTGATGCTCCGCCACCCAATAGCGGCGATAGCCCCAGCGTTCGGCATGCCGCGCCAGGTCCAGGCTGTTCTTCAGCGCCAGCGCTGCATCGCCGCCTTGAAGGATGGGAGAAAGATCGAGAACGGAAAAAGGAACGGATGCCAACGGGCCCAACATATTTTGAAATGCCGCAAAGCATGATGCGCGAGGCGGGATGGCCCGTCCAGCGGCCCCGATCAGGCGGCAGCCATGGCCTGCGCGCGACGCCGGCCGATGAATTTCATCAGTCCATATTGACCCAGAAAGAGTGTGGTCTTGCTGGCGATGCTCCAGATTGTCATCGCCATTCCCCATGCCGCCACGCTGAGATCGAGCGCCAGGATCAGATTCAGTGCTGCGGACAGAAACATCAGGCCCGCCCAGACATAGCCAAAGGCGATGGTGAGATCCGGCAGGAACTCCAGCGCTCGCGGCGGCAGATAACGGCGCATCCAGCCGTGCTTCAGCATCGCCGCGCCCACCATCAGATACATGAGGCTGGGTTTGACCATCATGAAGACGGGGTTGTTGGTGACGAGCGCGGCGCTGCCGGAGGACAGCACCATCACCGCGCTGATCCATTGCAGCGTATCGATAGGCCGGCGCCGCAGCAGCTCCCAGCCGATCTGGCCCGCCGCCAGGCCCAAGCCCAGCGCCACAGCCACCGCCAGCCGGCCGGTGAGGGCATAGATGCCAAAAAACAGGATGGTGGAGGCCAGGTCCGTCAGCAGGGGCCGGGCGGCGGACAGAAGCGCTTTCATGACATCGCCCCGTAATAGGCGGCCGGCTTTGCCACATCGAAAAAGGGGCGCAGCTTGCTGAGCGGCTCGGGCAGCATCGCTTCCCAATCCATATCCGCGAACCAGCGCGCTTTGCGGCCATGACGCCAGGCTTCGATCACCGCCTTGCGCGCGGCCCGGCTTTCCAGCCGCCCCAAACCCATGAGCACGATCAGCGCCATGCCCAGATTGCCGGTATGCGGATACATGAAAGCCAACAGGCAAAGTTCGCCCAGAGGATCGCGCCCATAGCCGGTGAGAATGTGGGTGAGGTCGTGCATGTCGCGCATCCGGTCGCGGAACAGCGCCACATCCTCCGGCACCATGTCGTCGCGATAGGCCTGAGACGGCGCCACCAATCCTTCCGCCGAAAGATTCTCCGACGCCATGAAGCGATGATATTCGCGGCCAAGGCTGCCTGGGGGCAGGGCCGCAAGCGTGGCGCGGTCGCAGAGCGCGGCGATGAGGCTGCGCTTTTCCATCAGGATGCGGGCGCCCATCCGGCTTTGCGCGAAGCGGCGGAAGAGCGCGATGCCGGAACGACCCCGCATGGCGCGCAGGACCACAAACACTTCCTCGGTCGCTTCGGGGTTGGCCATCAGCCGGCGCACGGCCTTGACGGCCTCGAACGGGCGGAGCCGAGTATCCAGTGCGGATTGCGCGAACATTTCCCGTCCTTGTTTCGATAGCGGGATCGTGTCTATTATCTACAATATTGTCAATATAGAAAGTTTGATG
>Ga0207667_10009986_pt1 | contig 11133 bp, 8 predicted proteins | sample KBSCornC52_FD_184301 | JGI IMG/M metagenome (GOLD analysis project Ga0207667, IMG submission 184301) | Corn rhizosphere microbial communities from Kellogg Biological Station, Michigan, USA - KBS Corn C5-2 (SPAdes) (version 2) | ecosystem: Host-associated > Plants > Roots > Rhizosphere > Soil ...
ATGCTGGGTGTGAAAGCGACCATCGTGGTGCCCGTGGGGACACCCGAGCTGAAGATCGAGAACACCAGGGCGCTCGGCGCGGAAGTCATCGAGTTCGATGGCAATACCCCGGCCCGGTGGAAGCACGTGTGCGAGATCGCCGCGGAAAACGGGTATGTCGCCGTCCACGGTTTCGAGGACCCGCTGGTGATGGCAGGCCAGGGGACGATCGGTTGTGAGATCCTCGACGACCTGGCGGATGTGGACACGGTCATCGTGCCGCTGGGCGGCGGCGGCCTCATTTCGGGCATCGCCACCGCCATCAAGGAAACGAAGCCGTCGGTGCGCGTCATCGCCGCCGAGCCCGCGCTGACGCCGAAGTATTACCAGAGCCGGCTGAACCGGGAGCGGACGGTGCTGCCGCTGCTGAACACGATCGCGGACGGCCTGAGGATCAGCGTGCCGGGCCAGAACCCGTTTCCCATCATCGAAAAATACGTCGACGAGATCGTCCTCGTCGAGGATGCCGACATCGTCGCGGGCATGCGCGCGCTGGCGCGGGACGCGAAGCTGATCGCCGAACCCGCCGCCGCCATCGGTATCGGCGCGTTGCTGGCCCGGTCCATCGATGTCAGGCCGGACGAAAAAGTCTGCGTCGTCGTGACGGGCGGCAACTGGAATTTGTCCGATCTCGCCGCAGTTTATCAGGACGCCGGGTAAGCCCATTGCGCCCGGCGCACAACGTTTGCGCCTCCAGCCCGTCCCCACGGGCTCTTCGTCCGCGGACAGCGATGTCCGCGGATTTTTTTATCCGCAGGGGCTTTTCGGACCCGCAGCATTTTCCTCCGTCTGTATGCATGAATTTGTTTTCTTATGCTTTTTGGGAAGGGTTTTCAAGGACTAATTCCGCGTGTTCAAGCCTAAAGTGAATCATCGGCGCAAGCGGTTCAAAGGCACACAGAGGCCGGAAAAAACCAGATCATCCACGAGACTCTAGCAGCATCCTGAAGGAGAAAAATATAATGAAGAAGTTCTTGTTCGCCTGTGCCGCCATCGGCGCCATCGCGGGGCCCGCCTGGGCGCAGAGCAACGTCACGGTGTACGGCATCATCGATGCCAGCCTGGCCCGCTCGTCGTCCGAAACCGCTCCCACCAAGATCAGCGTCGACAGCGGCAACTGGTACGGCTCGCGCCTCGGCTTCCGCGGTTCGGAAGACCTGGGCGACGGCCTGTCCGCCATCTTCCAGCTGGAGAACGGCTTCAGCGTCGATACCGGCAACCTGGGCCAGAGCGGCCGCCTGTTCGGCCGCCATGCGTGGGTCGGCCTGAAGGGCAGCCTCGGCATGCTGCGCGTCGGCCGCTCGTGGACGCCCGCGTATTGCGCGCTGACCGACACCATCGACCCGTTCGAGGACGGCATGGCCGGCGCGGCCGGCGCCTTCTTCGGCCGCAACGTGTTCAACGCGATCGACATCCGCATGCAGAACGCGCTGTTCTACACGACGCCGACGGTCGGCGGCATGACGGGCGAAGTCGCGTATGCGCTGGGTGAAGTCGCGGGCAACAGCAAGGCCGGCAGGCAGCTCAGCACCGTGCTGACCTATGTCGGCGGACCGCTGCGCGCCGTGGCCAGCTACAACGAAATGAACAATGCCACGGGCACCGGTGCGGCCAAGCTGTATTTCGGCGGCGCGCGCTACGACTTCGGCCCGTTCAAGCTGCACATCGGTCTCGACCGCCAGAAGACGGACAACGCCGGGGTGCTGACGACCGATGCCAACGACACGATCGTGGCGCTGACGATCCCGGTGGGCCGCGGCACGATCCTCGCCTCGTACAACTACCTCAACGACCGCAGCCCGGCCAATGCCGACATGAAGCAGGCAGCAATTGGTTACAAATATGAGCTGTCGAAACGCACGACGTTGTACACCTCCTATGGGCATATCAACGTTAACGATGCAAACCGTGTGATGGTCGGCATCCGCCACCGGTTCTGAAAGGTCGAGTCCCTTGATGCCGCACCATGAAGTCCAGGAGGGCGGGCGTCGTTCAGGTTCCGAATGAACCTGCGGCTCCCGGAATGGAATACACCGTAGCATTCAGGATCGGGAGCAGCAATGAAAACGCACACCCAGCCGACCAAGGAACAGGTGCGGCAGTATCTCGAAACACGGCGGACCCAGGCATCGCCGCCGCCGTCGATCACGGAAATCCGGCGCCAGCTCGGCTGGACGTTCATGACCACATTTGCGGACAAAGGGGCTGCCCGGATTGCAGCCGGTGATACCGCTTCCGGCAGCGCTCAGCCTTCGTCCCGTCGCGCAGCCGCCTCGGCATCGTCTGCCGCCTGGCGCGCGGCGCGCGCCACCGGCAGGTGCCAGTCCAGCCTGATGGCCGCCAGGCGCAGCCCGAAGCACAGCGCGGCGCCGGCACAGGCGCTGACGGGGCCGGGCAGGCCCAGCGCGTCGCCCGTCACCAGCACGGCCGCGCCGGCCAGCGCCGCCACCGCGTAGATGTCCGAGCGCAGCACGGCCGGGATCTCGGACAGCAGCACGTCCCGCGCGACACCGCCGCCGACGCCCGTCAGCATGCCCAGCAGCGCGGCCATGACGGGCGACAGGCCGAACACGAGCGCCTTCTGCGCGCCGGCCACGCAGAACAGCGCCAGGCCCGCCGCATCGAACACCAGCACCGGGCTGCGCAGGTGCTTGATGCGTGGGTACCAGAAAAAAATCAGTACGCCAGCCAGCAGCGATGCCGCCAGGTAGCGCCAGTCGCGCAGCGCGGCCGGCGGCGTGGCGCCGATCAGCACGTCGCGCGCGATGCCGCCCGAGTTGGCGGCGACGAACGACAGCACCAGCACGCCGAACAGGTCGAGCCGGCGGCGCACGCCGGCCACGGCGCCGCTGAGCGCGAACACGAACGTACCGAGCAGGTCGAGCGTCAGCAGCAGGGTCTTGATGGCCGTATTGACGTCGAGTGAAACGGGAGCGAACACGGGACCTCGGCGGATGTGGAAAGTCCTCCATTATGCCGCGCCTGCCGCCTGAAAGCTAAATGAAGGGTTGCGTCGATATAGTTGGCGCCATTCACCGGGTTGATCATCCGTATTACCGGACGCCATATCTGGCGCCAGCCTGGAGCATGAGGAGATGACAATGAATACGACGACAACGACTTATACCCCGGCGCGTGCAGACGACACGCCGGTCCCCGCTTCCTGGCTGGCCGCCTGCCGGCGCATCGCGGCCACCCGCGTCGGCATCGTGCCGCTGCCCGTCTACGTGCTGCTGCTGGCGCTGATCGGGGGCTTCGTCGCCACGGGCAAGGTGCCGAACGACATCTGCGTGTCGATCGCGATCCTGACGGTCGGCGGCTTTTCCTGCGCCGAAATCGGCAAGCGCCTGCCGTTCTTCCGCAGCATCGGCGCCGCGGCGATCTTCGCGACGTTCATCCCGTCGTATCTCGCGTTCAGCAAACTGCTGCCGGCACCCGTGCTGAAGAACGTCGTCGACTTCACGAAGTCCACGAACTTCCTGTACCTGTTCATCTCGTCGATCATCGTCGGCAGCATCCTCAGCATGGACAGGAACGTCCTGATCAAGGGCTTCCTGAAGATCTTCGTGCCGCTCGCGATCGGTTCCGTCGTGGCGGCCGCCGTCGGCACGGCCGTGGGCACCCTGCTGGGCCTCGGTCCGTATCACACCTTCTTCTACCTCGTCGCGCCGATCATGGCCGGCGGCGTCGGCGAAGGGGCGATTCCGCTGTCGATCGGCTATGCGGGCATCCTGGGCCAGGAGCAGGGCCATCTGTTCGCCGAAGTGCTGCCGCCCGTGATGCTGGGCAGCCTGACCGCGATCCTGCTGTCCGGCATGCTGAACGCGCTCGGCAAGAAGCGTCCGCACCTGACCGGCCAGGGCCGCCTGCAGCCGGGCGAGGACGACGTCGCGCCGCAGCAGGAATCGACGCCGGGCCAGTTCGACATCGCCAACATCGCGGCGGCTGGCATCACCTCGATCGCGCTGTACATGGTCGGCATGATGTGCTTCCGCCTGTTTGATTTCCCGGCGCCGGTCGCCATGCTGTTCGTCGCCGTGATGTTCAAGCTGTCTCGCCTCGTGTCGCCGCAGTTGCAGCAGAGCTCGTACATCGTCTACAAATTCTTTTCGACAGCCGTCACGTATCCGCTGCTGTTCGCGATCGGCGCCTCGATGACGCCGTGGGACAAGCTGGTCTCGGCATTCAACGTGGTCAACCTCGCCGTCATCGTCGCGACGGTCGCCAGCCTGATCGCGACCGGCTTCTTCGTCGGCCGCCGCATGAACATGTACCCGATCGAGGCGGCCATCATCAACGCCTGCCACAGCGGCCAGGGCGGCACGGGCGACGTGGCCATTCTGACGGCGGCCGAGCGCATGCAACTGATGCCGTTCGCCCAGATCGCCACCCGCATCGGCGGCGCGATCACGGTCACCCTGACCCTGTTGCTGATGTCGCAACTGCACTGAATCGTTTGCTCGCGGACTACTTCCCACGGGTATGATGGGGACCATGAAAGCATCCAGCATCCTGCTGTTGTCGCTCGCGTTGTCGACCGGCTTCCCGGCGGCGGCCGCCGAGTGCCTCGTCCCCTCGAAGCCGGGCGGCGCGATGGACATCACCTGCAAGCTGGCCCAGAAAGCATTACAGGCCAACCCCGGCGCGCCGAAGCTCAAGCTGAGCTACCTGCCGGGCGGCATCGGCGCGGTGGCGTGGCACACGGTCGTGTCGCAGCGCCGCGGCGAGCCGGACACCCTCGTCGCGTTTTCCGGCGGCTCCCTATTGAACCTGGCGCAAGGCAAGTTTGGCAAGGCCAGCCCCGACGACGTGCGCTGGGTCGCGGGGCTCGGCATCGACTATGGCGTGATCGCGGTGCCGGCCAACGCGCCTTGGCGCACCTTGCACGACCTGATGGAGGCGCTGCGGCGCGATCCGGAAAAGATCGTGATCGGCATGTCCGGCACGATCGGCAGCCAGGACTGGCTCAAGATGGCGCTGCTGGCGCGCCAGGCCGGCATCGATCCGCGCCAGTTGCGCTTCGTCGCGCTGGAAGGCGGCGGCGAGGAATTCGTCGCGCTGCAGGCCGGCTATGTGCAGGTGGTGTCCTCCGACGTGTCGGAGACGGGCCTGTACACGGGCGCCGGCAAGGTGCGCGTGCTGGCCGTGCTGGCCGCGCAGCGCCTGCCGGGCGCCTTCGCCGCCGTGCCGACGGCGCGCGAGCAGGGCTACGACCTCGTCTGGCCGCTGATCCGCGGCATCTGGATGGGGCCGGACGTGCCGGAGGCGGATTACCGCCGCTGGGTCCAGGCGTTCGAACGGATGGAATCGGCGCCTGACTTTGCCCGGATGCGCGCGCAGGCCGGGCTGTATCCGCTGGCGCTGACGGGCGAGGCGCTGACGCGTTACGTCAAGCAGGCCGTCGCCGACTACAAACGGCAGGCGCGCCAGTTCAATCTCGTGCGCGAGCACTAGTCTCCTGTACCGGCACCTCGGCGGCCTCAGGCGGGTCGGCCGCCTGCCGGTGCCGCACCCGCTGGGCGGCCACGACGCCCACCCCCAGCAACGCCAGGCTGAGCATCGTGCCGAACGAAGGCGCCGCGAGCCAGCGCAGCGACTGGTTCGGTTGTTCCATGGGGTTCTCCTGCGGCGGATCCGAGCGCGTCCGGAGCACGGGCGCCGGCGTCACCGGCTCGCCCGCGCACAACGGCACCAGCGCGCGGACGAACGCGGCCATGTCGTGCACGCCCCGGCCCGACAGCAGATGACCGTCGCGCGCCACTTCCTCATTGATCCACGTTGCGCCCGCATTCACGACGTCGTCGCGTACGCCGGGCCATGACGCCAGCGTGCGCCGCGCCGCGAGCCCGGCCGACACGAGGACCAGCGGCGCCTGCGACATCAGGGCGATCGGCTTGACGGCCGCGTCGAATTCGCGGACGAAGGCACGTACGGGGGCCGACTGGCGCAGGATGTCCGGGCTGATGTAGCCGCCGGGAATGAACAAGGCGTCATAGTCCGCCGCGCGGGCGTCAAGGATCGTCTTGTCGACCCGGACCAACTCTCCTGGCTGGTGCATGTGCATGCCGCGTATCCGCCCGCGGCGCAGCGAGACGAGAGTGACGCCGGCGCCCGCGTCGCAGAGTGCGGCAACGGGCGTCTTCAGTTCCGCCTGTTCGAACCCGTCGGCGGCCAGCACGGCGATGTTCTTTCCGGTGAGTAGCTTGGAGGTGTTCATGAGCGCATTCCGCTGCAGGATCATCCCTCACAGAGCGCATCCGACCCGGTTTAGTTCCATTCGTTTGTTTGCAACGATCACTTGCCGGATGCGTTCGCGCGGCCGCGCCGTCGGCGCCACAACCGGCGGACGACCCAGGCCACGACCGCAATCATGAGCAGCCACGGCAGCAAATAGGCCACGCCCGATATGGCAATCGAGATCCCTTGTGACAGGTTGCCGCCGAACTCGGCCAGTGACCGCTTGATCGGCGCCCAGAACGGCCGGTGCCGGTCGGAATGGATGGACACGTTGAGGATCTCGTTGTCGACCCGCCGCGCGAGGACTGCCCGCTTGCCGTCCTCGGCTTCGACGCGGGACTGGACGTCGGCCAGCTCGCGGTTCACCTTGATCAGCGCGTCGACATCGTTGCCGGCGCGGCTGCGCAGGGCTTCGAGGCGGCTGCGATAGTCTTCCAGCATGGCCAGCTGGCGGGCCGTATCCGCGAGCGGCCCGGACAGGTCTTCGACGCGTGTCGAGTGGCCCGCGATCCCGGCCTGCCGCCCCAGCGCCGCCAGCAGTGTCGGGACGACGTCCGGCCTGGCGCGGAATTTCAGCGACGCGCTGGCTTCGGGTTCGCTGTCGATGCGCGACTCCAGCAGGGTGCAGCCGGCGGCGGTGGCCGCGCGGCAGGCCGCTACACCGGCGTCGTGAATGGCCGCGACCCGGTCCGGTGCCGCGTCGATGTCGACAAAATGTTCGTAGGCGAGCTGGCGCGACCGGCTGGCGGCGGGCTGGTCGACGGCGGCCCGCTCCGCCATGGGCGCTCCCGCCGGATGTTTCGAACAGCCGGCAAGCACGGCCAGCAGGAGGACAAACGTGAAGGTTTTGAACGGGGTGAATTGAGATGGAAGCATGCCTGATCATTGTTAGGCGTAGGCGCCGCTGGCGCCGGACCCGTAACGATAACAAACGGCATGCGCCGAAAACTCACGGATTATGGCAATGGCGCGGTCGGCATGCCTCATGCCGGGGCCCGTTGACCCCGGGAATGCTTCTCTCAGACGCCAACCATCGACACGGCCTTCGTGTTCAGGTAGGCCTCCAGCGCTTCCGGACCACCCTCCGAACCATAGCCCGAGTCCTTGACGCCGCCGAACGGCAGCTCGGCGCTCGGCGTGGCCGGCTGGTTAATCCACAGCATGCCCACTTCCACGCGATTCATCAGCAGGTGCGCGTTCTTGATGGAGCGCGTGAACGCATAGCCGGCCAGGCCGTACGGCAGGCGGTTGGCTTCCGCGATGGCGTCTTCCAGGCTGTCGAAGCCGCGGATGCCGGCGACCGGGCCGAACGGCTCGTCGTTGAAGATCGAGGCTTCCAGCGGCACGTCGGCGAGGATGGTCGGCGCGAAGAAATTGCCGGCGTCGCCCACGCGCTTGCCGCCCGTGGCGACGATGGCGCCCCTGGCTTGCGCATCCTCGACGACCTTCGTCATCGCCGTCACGCGGCGCGCGTTGGCCAGCGGGCCGAGCGTGGTGCCGTCAAGCAGGCCGTCGCCCAGTTTCAGGCCTTCGGCGTGCGCCACGAAGGCGCGCGTGAATTCGTCCTTGATCGCGTTGTGCACGAGGAAGCGGGTCGGCGAGATGCACACCTGGCCCGCGTTGCGGAACTTGGCGGCGCCGGCGGCCTTGACGGCCAGCGCGACGTCCGCGTCCTCGGCGACGATCACCGGCGCATGGCCGCCCAGCTCCATCGTCACGCGCTTCATGTGCGCGCCGGCGAGGGCGGCGAGCTGTTTGCCGACCGGCGTCGAACCGGTGAACGTCACCTTGCGGATGACCGGGTGCGGGATCAGGTAGCCCGAGATCTCGGCCGGATCGCCGAACACGAGGCCCACGACGCCGGCCGGCACGCCGGCATCGACGAAGCACTGGAACAGCGCGGCCGGCGATGCCGGGGTTTCTTCCGGTGCCTTGCAGAGGAACGAGCAGCCCGTCGCGAGCGCGGCCGCGAGCTTGCGCACGACCTGGTTGATCGGGAAGTTCCACGGCGTGAACGCGGCGACGGGGCCGACCGGTTCCTTCAGCACGAGCTGCTGCGCGGCCGGGTTGCGCGCCGGGACGATGCGGCCGTACACGCGCATGCCCTCGGCCGCGAACCAGTCGATGATCTCGGCGCCGGCCAGCGCCTCCATCCTTGCCTCAAGCAGAGGCTTGCCCTGTTCAAGGGTCAGCAGGCGGGCGATGTCGCCGGCGCGTTCGCGCAGCAGGCTCGCGGCGCGGCGCATCGTGGCGGCGCGTTCGGCGGCGGGCACGAAGCGCCATTTCTCGAAGCCTTGCCGGGCGGCGGCCAGGGCGCGGTCCAGGTCGGCGATGGCGGCATGGGCAACGGTGCCGATCGCCTGGCCGGTGGCCGGGTTCACGACCGGGATCGTCTTGCCGCCGGTGGCGTCGACCCATTCGTTGGCGATCAGGAGGCGGGTGTCAGGATAGCTGGAAGTCGTCATGGAGCGTCGTTCCCTGTGTTCATTGATGATGGTCCCCACCATGATCGCACCGTTATCAATTGTTTGCTTGACACGGGAGACGCGGACGGGTCACAGCGTCCAGACGACGCGGACGGCGAGCGCGCGCTCGTATTCGCTGCGCAGCGGCGCCGCGCCGAATTCCGCATGGCGCGGATCGAACAGGTTCTGACCGATCAGCGACAACTCGAGTCCGGGCCGGATGCGCCAGCCATAGCGCGCATCGACGGCCGTGTACGCGGGCACGGCCGGCTTCGGCAGCGCCCCGACGTGGCGCAGGATGATGTCGAATTCCTGCCGGTTGCCGAGGTCATGCGACGAGCGCACCGACCAGTAGTGGTTCGGGTCGCTCGTGAACAGGCCGGTCGTGCCCGACAGGTCGTGGCTATCCGGCATCAGGGACGTGCTGATGCGCTGCGTGACGCCGCCGCCGGACAGGCGCCAGCTGTCCGTCACCTGCCACGTGGCCCACGCTTCGAGGCCGCGGGTGGAACCGTCCGCCAGGTTCTCGAACACGGACCCCGGCCCGTGCTGGTTCGGCTCCAGCGTACGCAGCCGGTCGTAGCGGCTGAAGAACAAGGTGGCGGAATACGACAGCGCGGGCAGGGGCTGGGCGCGATACCCCAGCTCGAACACATTCGCCGTCTCGGACAGGAAGCCGGGGCCGCCCGCCAGGCCGTATTGCGGCACGCCGTTCACGACGGGCGGCCGGATCGGGCTGTAGAGGTCGCGGTCGATGCGCGACGGCGCCCGCACGGCGCGCGACAGCGAACTCCAGACGAGGGCAGCGGGGCGCGGATTCCACGCGAGGCGCAAGGTGGGGAGCGTTTCCACGCCCGTGTAATTGTTGTCCTCGAACTTCAGGCCCGCCGTCAGGCGCAGGTCGTCGCGCAGGGCGATCTCGTCCTGAGCGAACAGATTGGCCCAGTGCAGGTTCGTCGTGCCGGGCAGGAAGCCGAACGCGGGGCCGTTCCCGACGCGGTCGTGCCCGAGGCGGTAGCCGCCGCCCCAGACGACATGGTGGTTGCCGGCCAGCCGCAGGGCGTGCTGCAGTTGCAGGTCGAACGTGTCGAGGTGCTCGACGAAGGCGCCGGGCTGGTCGCGCTCCGTGTGGTCCCAGTACAGCTGGGCGGTGGCCGACGAGCCGTCCGCGAACGTGCGGGCGAGGCGTCCGAGCAGGTTGGCGCCGTTCACGCGGATATCGCGCGTGCCGGCCTGGCGCAGGCGGCCATCGTACACGTCGCCCTGCACGGTTGCGGCTTGCGCCGCGTCGCCCCAGTCGGCGCGGAAGCCCGCCTGGTCGCGGTGCCAGCCCCACGGCAGGGTGGCGCCCGTGGCCGTGTGCGTATCGTCGTTCTCGGCGTGTTTCGCGTACACGCGGTAATGGCCATCGTTCGGCATGGCGCCGCCGAAGCGTGCGGCGCCGTCGCGATTGTCCTTGCCGGCGCTGGCCGCCAGCAGGGTGCCCTGCGTCGCCGCAGCCGGCTTCGTGATGATGTTGATGACGCCGTTGACGGCGTTCGCGCCCCACAGCGTGGCGCCGGGGCCGCTGATGACCTCGATGCGCTCCACGTCGGCCAGCACCAGGTCCTGCACGTCCCAGAACACGCCCGAGAACAGCGGGGAATACACGATGCGCCCGTCGATCAGGACGAGCAACTTGTTTTCGAACGGGCTGGCAAAGCCCCTCGCCGTGACGGCATAGTTGCGCGCATCCACGCGCGCGACCTGCAGGTTGGGCGCCAGCCGCAGCGCTTCCGGCAGCGACGTCGCGCCCGAGCGGCGGATGTCGTTGCCCGTGATGACGAAGATCGACGCGGCCGCGTCGGACAACGGCTCCGCGCGCCGCGACACCGATGTGACCGGGATGTTGGCCAGTTCCTCCAGGCTCAGTTCCGCAATGTCTTCCGTTTGCGCGAGGATGATGTCCGCATGCGCAGGCACGACCAGGCATGAGGCCAGGCAGGCGGCCACGAGAGGACGCCGCACGGTGCGCGGCGGCGGTGAATGCAGGAAGAATGTAAAACCGGACATGGGGCGGGACACAATTGTGATGAGTTCGCGAAATTGTATGGCAGAAATCAAAATATTGATATTTATCGTGTATTCATGCGTGTGAAGATGGCGCCTGACACATTTCGTTGCTCTTAATGGCAGATTTTGTCATTGCGACTGCGGAATCGGATATAGAACAATGCTGCAATAACATCAGGAGATATTGCAATGACGATTTTTTCCCCCAACGGAAGCCGTCGGTCGGCCCTGGCCGCCTGCGCCGGACTGTTGTTGGCGGCAGCCGTAGGCAGTACGCCGGCAGCCATGGCGGCGACGGATGCCCCGGCGCAGGCGCAGGCGCAGGCTGCGGATGGCGACG
>Ga0207667_10009991_pt1 | contig 11130 bp, 11 predicted proteins | sample KBSCornC52_FD_184301 | JGI IMG/M metagenome (GOLD analysis project Ga0207667, IMG submission 184301) | Corn rhizosphere microbial communities from Kellogg Biological Station, Michigan, USA - KBS Corn C5-2 (SPAdes) (version 2) | ecosystem: Host-associated > Plants > Roots > Rhizosphere > Soil ...
CACCACGGCGCCGGCGAGGGCGTCCCAGTCGTCGCGGGCCCAGCCGAAGTGCGCCGCCGCCGGACCCACCACGAGGGACGCGTCGGTCACGCGTCCGGTGACCACGACGTCGGCCCCGGCGCGCAGGCACTCGGCGATGCCCCACGCCCCGAGGTAGGCGTTGGCGGCGAGCGGTTCGCCGAGGCCGAGCTGCGCCGCGCGCGGACGCAGGTCATCGCCCTCGACATGCGCGACGCTCACCTCGAGGCCGAGGCTGTCGGCGAGCACCCGCACCGCCGCGGCCAGGCCGGCCGGGTTGAGGCCGCCGGCGTTCGTGACGATCTTCACGCCGCGCTCGAGGGCGAGGCCGAGGCACGATTCGAGCTGGCGGACGAACGTCTTCGCGTAGCCGAGCATCGGGTCCTTGAGCCGGTCGCGGGCGAGGATGAGCATCGTCAGCTCGGCCAGGTAATCGCCGGTGAGGACGTCGATCTCGCCGCCGGCCAGCTGCTCGTACATCGCCGACGCGCGGTCGCCGTAGAACCCGGAGGCGTTCGCGATCCGCACAACCGGCCTCACGCGAACCGGCCCGGTGGACGTCCTTCACCCGGCGGGCCGGCGAAGGCCTGGGCGATGCCGAGCCACCGCTCGACGTCGGCGCCGGTTGCGACGAGTGCGAGGTCGTCCGGATGGCGCCGCTGGGTGACGAGCAGGCAGAAGTCGAGGGCCGGACCGGTGAGCCGCTGCGCCGCGTCGTCGGGCCCCCACGTCCAGCTCGCGCCCGACGGGGCGACCAGCTCGACCCGGAACGGCTCGGCCGGCGGTTCGAGCCCGCGGGTGCGGAACGCGAAGTCCCGGGTGCGCACGCCGAGGTAGGCGACGTGCTTGAGCCGGTCGGTGGGCGGACGGTCGGCGCCCAGCGCGTCAGCGACGTCCTGCCCGTGCGCCCAGGTCTCCATTAGCCGCGCGGTGGCCATCGAGGTCGCGCTCATCGGCGGGCCGAACCACGGGATCTTGACGCCCGACGGCAACTCGGTGAGCGCCTTCGCGAGCGCGGCGCGTCCCTGGCGCCAGGTGGCGAGCAGGTCGGGGCGCTGCTGCCACTCGATCGCGGCCGCGTCGACGTAGGTGTCGACCCCGCCGCGCTCGATCACCGCGGTCAGCTCGGCGATGAAGGCATCCGGATCGGTGGCGGCGAGCGTCGCGATGTCGTCCGTCCAGGCGAGGTGGGCGATCTGGGTGGCGATCGTCCACCCCTCGGCCGGCGTCGGTTGCCGCCAGCCGGCGGCGTCGAGCGGCGCGACGAGGGCGTCCAGCTCGGCGCATTCGGCGCTCAGATCGGCGAGGACGCCGGCAAGGACGCCGGCCGGGGTCTCGGCGGGGTCGGCCACCCGGCGAGCGTGGCACGGGGCGCAGAAAGAATCAAGCCCGCTTGATTGTTTCTGCGACTCAGCCTTGCGAACACTGAGGCGATTCCGGGCCGACGACCCCGAGATCGCCTCACCGTCGAACGAGAGGGAAGGTCAGGCGGGCGGGGTGCGCAGCAGCTCGCCGGTCGGGACGACGAGCACCCCCGAGTCGGTGCACAGGGTCGTGGTGAGCGGACCGATCCGCAGCAGCTCGGCATCGAGCACGCGGCCGAGCTCGGGCACGTACACCCGCACCCGATCGCCCGGCGCGAACGGCCGCGCGACGACCAGCACGGCCCCGGTGACCAGCCGCCGGGCGGCGCGGTGCGCGATCAGCCCACCACCCACCGCGACGGCGGCGGCGACGAGCAAGACCCCGAACGCCGGCAGCCCGCTCAGCGTGGCGACGATCGCCGCCACCGACACGGTCACCGGCGCGAGCAGCAAGGGCAGCCAGGCCCGGGCCCGGGGCGAGTGCAGCCCGCGGGCGGGCAGCACGGCGGGGACGGCTCGGTCGATGCGCGTGCTCGGGAAGGGCGTGCGCGCCGAACCGGCCGGCCCGCGCGCGTCCGCGCAGGTCCGGCGAGCCTCGGCTCGAAGCAGCTGCATTGCCCTCACATCCCCTGTCTAGCAAGGGATTCCCCGTCAATTACGGGCATCTCACCCACTCGCCAGGCGGGTCGGGTGACCTGCCTCACCCGCCGCCGTAAACGCTGCCGGAGGATCTAGGCGAATCGCCGGATAACGCCCAACGGTGCGTGCCGCAGCACCACGCCGAGCGGGCGCCACGGCCAAGCGGGGACGGCCGCCGTCGCGACCTGCTTCTCGATCGCCCGCACCATGGCGCGCACGCCGTCCTCGGTCGAGGACATCAGCGGTGTGCGCTGCGCGACCTGCTCGTTCATCTCCGACCGGATGTAGCCGGGGAACAGGGTGGTGACCTTGATGGGCGTGCCGAGCAGCTCGGCCCGCAGCCCCTCGGCCACCGCCGCGATGCCCGCCTTCGACGCCGAGTACGCCGTCATCGCCTTGGGCATCCCGCGCACCGCCGACATGGACGACACGACGACCAGGTGGCCCCGCCCGCGAGCCCGGAACAGCTGCATCGCCGCCTCGCACTGCGCCAGCGCCGACAGCAGGTTGGTCGTGATGGTCTGCTTGTTGACGTCGAAGCGGCCCGTCCCGACCGGCGCGCCCTTGCCGATCCCGGCGTTCACGATCACCCGGTCGAGGCCACCGATCGCGTCGTCCAGTTCGGCGAAGACGCGGAAGATGGCGTCGTGGTCGTCGACGTCCAACGCCTGGATGAGCACCCGCGCACCCGGCAGCGAGTCGCGCAGCTCCGCCAGCCGCTCCGTGCGCCGCGCGACCAGCGCGAGCTCGTGCCCCTTGGCGGCGAACTGGCGGGCCATCTCGGCGCCGAGGCCCGAGCTCGCGCCGGTGATGAGCGTCCTCATCCCTCGAACGGCCACCCGTGCTCGGTCTCGGCCTTGGCCGCCTGGCCGCGCAGCTCGAGGTGCTGGGCCGTGAGCTCCACCGCCTCGGCCAGGTTGACCCCGCTCTGGTCGGCCAGCAGGAAGACGCCGTACGCCAGCTCGCCGAGCCGGTTGCCCCAGTCGTGCTCGGGACGGAACGGCCGGCGGCCCCGGTCGGTCGCCGTCGTCACCGTCGCGCTCAGCGCACCGAGCAGCGTCTGCAGCTCCAGCAGCAGCGTGGGGACGGGGGCGTGCAGTTCGGCGAGGTCGGCGCTCTGCGCCACCCGCGCTTGCAGGTCACCGGTCACGGGTGACGAACCTACCTTTCGCCCGAACGGCGTGGGCACCGGCAGTAGGCTCGCAATCGAACGGCCCCGTCGAAGGGAACCCCTCGTTGACCGCTGCGCGACCGGCTCGACTGCGCGTCGGGATCGTCGGTGTCGGCCGGGTGGGTGGCACCCTCGGTGCGGCCCTCGCGCGCGCCGGCCACGAAGTCGTCGCGGCGAGCGGGGTGTCGGTCGAGTCGCGGCGCCGGGCCGAGCGGCTGCTGCCGGGCGTCCCGCTCGTGCCGGCGGACGAGACGGTCGCGGCTGCCGATCTGGTCCTGCTCGCCGTACCGGACGACGTCCTGCGCGGGCTGGTCACCGGCCTGGCCGAAACCGGCGCGTGGCGGCCGGGCCAGCTCGTCGCGCACGTGTCGGGGTCGCAGGGCATCGGGGTGCTGGACGCCGCCGCCGCCCGGGGCGTCCTCGCCCTCGCGCTGCACCCGGTGATGACGTTCGCCGGACGTCCGGAGGACGTCGACCGGCTGGCCGGCGCGACCTGGGGCGTGACGGCGCTCGAGGAGTTGCGGCCGGTCGCCGAGTCGCTCGTGCTCGAGATGGGCGGCGAGCCGGTGTGGGTGCCCGAACCGGCCCGCGCGCTGTACCACGCGTCACTCACGATCGCCTCGAACCATCTCGTCACGCTCGTGAACGACGCGCTCGGGCTGCTCACCGGGGCCGGCGTCGCCGAGCCGGCGCGCCTGATCACGCCGCTGCTCACCGCCTCGCTCGAGAACGTGCTGAGCCTGGGTGACGCCGCGCTGACCGGTCCGGTTTCGCGCGGGGACGTCGCCACGGTCGCCACGCACGTCGACACGCTGCGCCGGGCGGCGCCGCCGGTGTTGCCGGCCTACCTGGCCATGGCCCGCCGGACGGCCGAGCGGGCGCGGGACGCGGGGCGGTTGTCCGACGCGCAGGCCGCGGCCGTGCTGGAGGTGCTCGCGTGAAGGTGGTGCACGACCGCGCGGAGTTCTTCGCAGCGCGGGACGAGCTGGCCGGTCCGGTCGGGCTGGTGCCGACGATGGGGGCGTTGCACGCCGGCCACCTGTCGTTGATCGAGAACTCGGTACGGCTGAGCAACGCAACCGTCGTGACGATCTTCGTCAACCCGTTGCAGTTCGGCCCGAACGAGGACTTCGCGCGGTACCCGCGCACGCTCGAGTCGGACGTCGCCGCCTGCGCGGCGGCCGGGGCCGACCTGGTGTGGGCGCCTGCGGTCGAGGACGTCTACCCGGGCGGCCCGGTGCAGACGTCCGTGCTGCCTGGTCCGCTCGGGGACGACCTGGAGGGCGCCTCGCGGCCGGGGCACTTCGCCGGCGTGCTCACCGTGGTCGCCAAGCTGTTCGGACTGGTCCGGCCGGCGGTCGGCTACTTCGGTGAGAAGGACTACCAGCAGCTGACGCTCATCCGGCAGATGGCGGCCGACCTCGAGCTGATGGTCGCGGTGGCCGGCGTGCCGACCGTGCGGGAACCGGACGGCCTCGCGCTGTCCAGCCGCAACGTCTACCTCTCGGCCGCCGACCGGCAGCGGGCGACCGTGCTGTCCCGCGGGTTGTTCGCCGGGCAAGGCGCCGGACCGCAGGGTGCGGAAGCAGTGCTCTCGGTTGCCCGGGACGTCCTCGCGACCGAGCCCGATGTTGCGGTCGACTATCTCGAGCTGCGCGGAACCGACCTCGGCCCCGTGCCGGCTCACGGGCCGGCGCGGTTGCTCGTCGCTGCGCGGGTCGGTTCCACGCGGCTCATCGACAACGTGGCGGTAAACCTATGAGTTCTGTTCTTCCTGGCCGCTTGACGGCGCCGGAGCCGGGGTGGGACGTCGAGACCGACGTCGTCGTGGTCGGCTCGGGCATCGCGGGCCTCACCACTGCCCTGCACGTCAGCCGGCACTCGTCGCTGCGCGTGCTGCTCGTGACGAAGGACGTACTCGCTGCCGGATCGACCCGGTGGGCGCAGGGTGGCATCGCGGCCGCTCTCGGCGCCGGCGACTCCCCGGACGAGCACTTCGCCGACACCATCGTGGCCGGGGCCGGCGTGTGCGACGAGGCGGCGGTGCGGGCGCTGGTGCGCGAGGGGCCGGCCGCTGTCCGCGAGTTGGCCCAGATGGGCGCGCGGTTCGATCGCGGTGCGGACGGCCGGATGTCGCTCGGCCGCGAAGGTGGCCACCACCGCAACCGCATCGCGCACGCCGGCGGCGACGCGACGGGCGCGGAGATCGAGCGGGCCCTGGTCACCCGGGTGCTCGACGCGACGGACGTCCAGGTCATCGAGCACGCGCTCGTCCTCGACCTGCTCACCGGCCCCGACGGCTCCGTCGCGGGGCTCACGCTGCACGTCATGGGCGAGGGGCAACGGGACGGCGTCGGTGCGGTGCGGGCGCGGGCGGTCGTCCTCGCCACCGGCGGCATCGGCCAGGTGTATGCGTCGACGACCAACCCCAGCGTGTCGACCGGCGACGGCGTCGCCGCCGCGCTGCGGGCCGGCGCGATCGTGCGCGACCTCGAGTTCGTGCAGTTCCACCCCACCGTCACCTGGCTCGGCCGCAACTCGCGGGGGCAGCAGCCGCTCGTGTCGGAAGCGGTGCGTGGTGAGGGCGCGTTCCTGGTGGACGACGCGGGCACGCGGTTCATGACCGGGCAGCACGAGCTGGCCGACCTCGCCCCGCGCGACATCGTGGCCAAGGCGATCGTGCGGCGCATGCGCGAGACGGGCGCCGACCACGTGTGGCTGGACGCGCGCCACTTCGGCGCCGAGAAGTGGCGGGTGCGGTTCCCGACGATCCACGAGACGTTGCTGTCACTCGGCATCGACCCGGTGCGCGAGCTGATCCCGGTCGTCCCCGCCTGCCACTACGCGCCCGGCGGTGTGCACACCGACCTGCGCGGCGAGACGTCGCGGCCGGGTCTGTTCGCCTGCGGGGAGAGCGCGTGTACCGGCGTGCACGGCGCCAACCGGCTCGCCTCCAACTCGCTGCTGGAAGGGCTGGTGTTCGGCCGCCGCATCGCCGAGACGCTGGTGACGCGCCTCGGCGAACCGGCGCCGGCGCCGACCGACGTGACCGGCCCGGCCGGTCCGTCGGGCGTGGTGGAGGAGTCGGCCCGTCCCGACCTGCAGGCGCTGATGTCGCGGGACGTCGGCGTGCTGCGCGATGCGGCCGGGCTCGGTGCCGCCGCCAAGGGCGTGGACGAGCTGCTCGCCCGCGCCACCGCCGTCCCCGGCACCGAAGCGTGGGAGACCACCAACCTGCTGACCGTTGCGTCGGCGCTGGTGCGCGCGGCGACGGTGCGCGAGGAGACGCGCGGCGCGCACTGGCGCGACGACTTCCCGGCGACCGACGACGAGCGCTGGCGCGGCAACGTCGACGTACGCCTTTCGCCCGACGGCACGCTGAGCACCGAGTTCCGCCCACTGACCGGGAGTGCCTCGTGACGGACGTCCCGCCCTTCGCCGCCGTCGTGCGCGCCGCGCTCGCCGAGGACCTCGCCGAAGGCGGGGACGTCACCACCATCGCGACCATCGACGAGCACGCCACTGGCTCCGCTCGTTTCGTCGCCCGGCAGGCCGGCGTGGTGGCCGGGCTGCCGGTCGCGGCCGGCGTGTACGACGCGGTCAGTGGCGGGCGGGTGCGATTCACGCCGCTGGTCGAGGACGGCGCCCGCATCAAGCCCGGGGACGTCCTCGCGACCGTCGAGGGGCCGCTGCGCGACCTGCTCACCGGCGAGCGCACGGCCCTGAACCTGCTCGGCCAGCTCTCCGGCGTCGCCTCGTTGACCCGCCGCTGGGTCGATGCGGTCGAGGGGACGGGCGCGCGCATCCGCGACACCCGCAAGACCATCCCCGGGCTGCGCGCGCTGCAGAAGTACGCCGTGCGCTGCGGCGGCGGGGTGAACCACCGCATGTCGCTGTCGGACGCCGCGCTCGTGAAGGACAACCACGTCGCCGCGGCCGGTGGGGTGGTCGAGGCGTTCCGGCTCGTCCGCTCGAAGTACCCCGACCTGCCGCTGGAGGTCGAGGCCGACACGCTCGAGCAGGCCCGCGCGGTGATCGACGCCGGCGCCGACCTCGTGCTGCTGGACAACATGAGCCTGGACGAGCTGCGCGCGGCGGTGGCGTACGCGGCCGGGCGGGCCGAGCTCGAGGCCTCGGGCGGGTTGCGGCTCGAGGACGCGCGCCCCGTGGCCGCGACCGGCGTCCACTACCTTTCGATCGGGGCGCTGACGCATTCGGCGCCCGTCCTCGACATCGGGCTGGACCTCTGATGCTCTTGACGATCGACGTGGGCAACACGAACACCGTGATGGGCGTCTTCGAGGGCGACCAGATCGGGCACTCGTGGCGCATCAAGTCGGACGCCCGCAACACCGCCGACGAGCTGGCGTTGACGTTCCGCGGGCTGCTGGCCGACATCCCGGTGAGCGGTATCGCGGCCTGCTCGACCGTCCCGGCCGTGCTGCGTGAACTGAGAACGATGCTCGCGCGGTACTACGACGACGTCCCGACCGTGCTGGTGGAGCCGGGCGTGCGGACGGGCGTGGGCATCGTCATGGACAACCCGAAGGAGGTCGGCACCGACCGCATCTGCAACGCGGCGGCGGCGCACCACCTCGTCGACGGGCCGTGCGTGGTCGTCGACTTCGGCACGTCCACCAACTTCGACTGCGTGAGCCCGCGCGGTGACTTCGTCGGCGGCGCGCTCGCCCCGGGCATCGAGATCTCCCTCGACGCGTTGGCCGCCCGCGCCGCCCAGTTGCGCAAGGTGGAGCTCGTCGCCCCGCGCAGCCCGATCGGCAAGAACACGGTCGAGGCGTTGCAGTCGGGCATCCTCTACGGCTTCGCCGGTCAGGTGGACGGCATGGTGCGGCGGTTGTCGATCGCCCTCGCCCCGGACGATCCGGCGTCCGTCCAGGTCATCGCGACCGGTGGCCTCGCAGCGCTGGTCATCGACCACAGCGAGACGGTGACCCGCTACGAGCCGGACCTCACGCTCATCGGCCTCCGGCTCATCTACGAACGGAACACGTAGCCGGTATCACCGCCGGTGCGGCGGCCTCCTCCCGAGCACCACCACTCGAGGAGGACCCATGCCCCACGTCACCACGCGCTACCGCATAGTCGTCACCGCGGGCCATCACCGGCAGCCGCGCAACAGCACCAAGTGGTTGGAGCCGTACCCGGCCAACGAGGTCGAGGCGATCCCGGGCACGGCCCTCAGCGAGTTCGCGCCGCCGCAGCTCAGCTACACCGACGGCGGTTCGCCGGCGACGGCGTCGTTCCTGTTCTGGAGCGCGGGTGACGGCACGGACGGCCAGACGACGACGTCCCCGACCCTGTCGACGACCGTGGGGACGGCGCCGCTCACGGTCGTCGCGTGGTACCTGCCGACCGGGGGCCTGCCGGGGACGGGCAGCGGGTACGTCATCGATGCGTTCTCGGACGCGCTCAACGACTTCGTCGACGACGACTTCGTCTCGGTCAGCCCCGACGCGGCACTCACCTCGGACGCGAACGTGGTCGGGTGGGTGCCCACGGGCAATGCGGAGGAGCTCAAGGCGGTGCCGGGCTCGATCCACACCGGCGAGACCTTCGAGCAGTGGATCGGCGGCATGCCCACGGCGGACATCGACGACCTCGCCGCCAAGTCGAGCGGTTACGCGATCGCGACCTATCACGCGCAGCACCTGCGCATCCCGCGTTTGGACGACCGGTACGCCGAGTTCGTCAAGATCCTTTGGGGGATCATCAACGACGGGCCGGGCGCGGTCCTCGGGCCACACGGGCCCATCCCGATCGACCCGGGCTGGGGGGCGCTGCTCGTACGGATCTTCCAGGCGGCGACCGTCGCCGGCGCCGGGGCACACATGAAGGCGGCGCCGGAGTTGCAGCGCATCGCGATCAACGAGCTCAAGGTGGCCGTCAAGGAGTTCTCGGCCCGGTTCGAGCGCGGCTGACCGTTTCGCGGGGCGAGGGCGGGCGCCGGACCCGGTGGGGGGGTCCGGCGCCCGCTCGCGCACGTCCTAGGGTTCACGGCATGGACCTGCGGATCTTCACCGAACCCCAGCAGGGCGCGTCGTACGACGACCTGCTCCGCGTCGCGAAGGCCACCGAGGAGCTCGGCTTCGACGCGTTCTTCCGCTCCGACCACTACCTCAAGATGGGGGACGTCGACGGCCTGCCCGGCCCGTCCGACGCCTGGATCACCCTGGCCGGCCTGGCCCGCGAGACGTCCCGCATCAAGCTCGGGACGCTCGTGAACGCGGCGACCTTCCGGCTGCCCGGCCCGCTCGCGGTGGCCGTCGCGCAGGTCGACCAGATGAGTGGCGGACGGGTCGAACTCGGCCTCGGCGCCGGCTGGTTCGAGGCCGAGCACCGCGCGTACGGCATCCCCTTCCCGCCGTTGACGGAGCGCTTCGACCGCTTCGCCGAGCAGGTCGAGATCATCCGCGGGCTGCTGACGACGCGGGCGCCGTCGACGTACACCTTCCACGGCGAGCACTTCGAGGTGGTCGACTCGCCGGCGCTGCCCAAACCCGTGCAGTCGCCGCTGCCGCTGATCATGGGTGGCGGCGGCAAGAAGCGCAGCGCCGCCCTGGCCGCGCGCTTCGCCGACGAGTTCAACGTCCCGTTCTCGTCGATCGACGAGACGGCCGCGACGATCGCACGGGTTCGGGCGGCGGCCGACGCCGAGGGGCGCACGCTGGTCTTCTCCGCGGCGCAGGTGCTGTGCGTCGGCAAGGACGAGGCCGAGCTCGCCCGCCGCGCGGCCGCCATCGGACGTGAGGTGGACGAGGTGCGGGCCAACGGCTTGGCCGGCACGCCGGCCGAGGTGGTCGACAAGATCGGGACGTTCGCCGACGCCGGGGCGAGCAGGGTGTACCTGCAGACGCTCGACCTGCACGACCGCGACCACCTCGAACTCGTCGCCTCCGACGTGCTGCCGCAGGTCTGACCGCCCGCCTTCCGAGGCGTCTACCTGACCGCCCCAGCTCGCCTTCCCCCGAGACTTCGTTGCTCGACGGCGGTTGAAACCAACGGACTCTCGGGGGAAGGCGCGCAGGTGGCCTTCCTCGGACCGCGGAGAGCCGCGTGACGCCGTCCGGGCGTGCCCTCACGGATGCGGCCGCGTGCACGCATGCGGGCACGCCCGGACAGCGGCGGGAACGGCATTGCGGCGGGCGTCGCGAGCGTCGCGGCAGAGGCGCGACCGTCCCGGGCGGTCGGCCCGCACGGTCGCCACACACGACCGCAGCTCGCCTTCCCCCGAGACTTCGTTGCTCCACGGCGGTCGGAACCAACGGAATCTCAGGGGAAGGCGCGCAGGCCGCGCACGCTGGAAGGCGCGCAGGCCGCGCCCCCGGAACGCCCGCTCAGAGCCAGCCCTTCTCCTCCGCGCAGCGCACCGCCTCGACCCGGTTGCGGGTACCGGTCTTGGCGATCGCGGCCGAGAGGTAGTTGCGCACCGTCCCCTCGGAGAGGAACAGCTTGCCGGCGATGTCGGCCACGGTCGCGCCGTCCCGGGCGGCGACCAGGACGTCCCGCTCCCGCCCGGTGAGCGGCGACGCGCCACCGGCGAGGGTGGCGGCGGCGAGCCCGGGGTCGACGACCCGCTGCCCCTGCGCCACGCGCCGCACCGCGTCGGCCAGCTGCTCGGCCGGGGCGTCCTTCACGACGAAGCCGGACGCCCCCGCCTCCATCGCCCGGCGCAGGTAGCCCGGCCGGGCGAACGCGGTGAGGATGATCAGCCGGCAGGCGGGCAGCTCGTGCGAGAGCGCGGCGGCCGCGGCCAGGCCGTCCATGCCGGGCATCTCGATGTCGATCAGCGCGACGTCCGGCTCGGTTTCGAGGGCGGCCCGGACGACCTCGTCGCCGCGGGCGACCTGGGCGACGACCTGGAAGTCGTCCTCGAGGTCGAGCATGGTGCCCAGCGCGGTGCGCACCAGGTTCTGGTCG
>Ga0207667_10009994_pt1 | contig 11129 bp, 9 predicted proteins | sample KBSCornC52_FD_184301 | JGI IMG/M metagenome (GOLD analysis project Ga0207667, IMG submission 184301) | Corn rhizosphere microbial communities from Kellogg Biological Station, Michigan, USA - KBS Corn C5-2 (SPAdes) (version 2) | ecosystem: Host-associated > Plants > Roots > Rhizosphere > Soil ...
TCGGAGCCGGCGGTTATTTCCGGCGCAAGCCGAAGGCGCAGGCCGTCCCGCCACCGATGCCGGCGAAGTAAGGAGGGACGCGCTCCCGCGCGTCCCCAATATTCAGACGCCAGAACGTCGGAGCGACAAAGACCGACCAGGATAGGGACGCGCGGGAGCGCGTCCCTCCCGCGACATCACGTCAGCCGGAGGAAGTGCTCCCAATCGGCGACGCCGTGATAGTTGCGGATAAAGGCGGTCACGGGCACGGCACGCGGCACGCCTGGCCGTGCGCGCAGGCAGAGGCCGGCTTCCTGCGGGAGGCGGTCGGCCTTGCGCGAGTTGACCTCGCGATGGGCGAGCACGCAGTTCTCCCACGAGGTCTTGCCTCCGCGCGAACGCGGCACGACATGGTCGATGTTGCCTTCCTTCGGAGCGAGCTTACGGCCGGTGTACTGGCAGACGCCGCCGTCGCGCTCCCAGATGCCGCGCGCGCCGAATCTCGGGCGGCGCAGGGGCACGCGGGTGTAATTCGCCGCAACCACGACGGTCGGGACGCGCACGAGACCACGCGCGGTCTTCACCGCGAGGTCATGCTCGCGCACCGGCAGCGCGATCCAGCTGCTCCATTTCGTGGGCAGGAAGTTGCCGCCGGAAATGTCCAGCGCGTTGGCCGCGTCGGAGGCCATCATGCAGAACGCTTCCGCGGGCGTCTTCACGTGGATCGCCTGCCAATGCCGGTTGAGCACCAGCACGGTGGGTTTGTTGAGGATGTCGTTCATTGGAAGAAGTTGATAGTGGATGGTTGATAGTGGATAGACCGGAAGCCGCGCCGCTGGCGCATGGCCTGCGCGAACGGCAGGCTTCATTGGATGTTGGGTGTTGGATGTTGGATGTTAGGCGCGCAGCGCCTCAGTCTTCCGCGCGGTCGCCGGCGGGGCACATCTTGACGAGCTTCGGGTCGAAGCGCCCGAGAACATCGACCAGGTCGGTCTGGGCCGCCATCACTTGCGCGATGTCCTTGTAGACGCCCGGCACTTCGTCGAGGCCCGCGGAGAGCAGCTCCACGCCAGCGGCGGCGAGTTGCTTTTTCACCGCGCTCCAGGTGAAGGACTGCAACGCTTTCGTGCGGCTCATCACGCGGCCTGCGCCGTGCGACGCGCTGAGCAGCGACTCGGGCGAACCCTTGCCGCGCACAACGTAACCCGGCGAAGCCATCGAGCCCGGGATGATTCCGAGCACTCCGGCCCCGGCAGGCGTCGCACCCTTGCGATGCACGATGACTTCGCGCTCTTCGCCGTTCACGACATGGCGCTCTTTCCAGGCGAAGTTGTGATGATTCTCGATATCGAGGATCACATTCGCGCCGAGCTTCTTCGCAATGTGCTTGTGAATGAGGGCGTGGTTGGCCGCGGCATAGCGGCCCATCAAGTTCATCGCGGCCCAGTACTCCTGGCCATCGGCGTCGTCGAGCGAGAGCCAGGCGAGGTGCTTGAGTTCCTTGGGCAGGTGCTCGTGGCGAGCCATGGCGCGCTTGCTGTAAACGTCGCAGACCTGCGCGCCGGTGCCGCGCGAGCCCGAGTGCGAAAGCAGCGCGACGTATTCGCCCGGCTCGATGCCGAACGCCTGCGCCTGTGCTGCGTCGGCCGTGAATGCACCGAATTCGACGAAATGATTTCCGGAGCCACTCGTGCCGAGCTGCGACCACGCCTTGTCGCGCAGTCGCTGCGTCACCGGCGAGACGCTCCAGTCGTCATCCATCACGTCGTGCTCGCGGCGTTGCTTGAAGACGCAGCCCATGCCGAAGCGCGTTTCGCTCTCGAGGATATTCGCGAGGCGATCACGCTGGCCGGCGATGGTGTTGCCCTCGCGGTCATAGACCGTGAGCTTCATGCGGCAGGCGATGTCCACGCCGACGGCGTAAGGGATCACTGCGTTGTCCGTGGCGAGTACACCGCCGATCGGCAGGCCGTAACCAACGTGCGCATCGGGCATGAGCGCCCCCGCCACCGCAACCGGCAGCGCGCAGGCATTGGCCATCTGCTTGACGGCTTCGGCATCGAGGCCTTCGCCCCACTGGCGCCACGGCGCGAGCTCCGCGCGCGGCGTGAAAGGCGGGCGATAGATGGCGCGGGCCAGCGGCGCGCGGACCTCATCGGCAAAATAAGCCGGCGGATCGGCGACGATGCCAAAGAGGTCAGCCTCGACCTGGACGCGATCGAGCCCCTGAGCGAAAAGGCGGCGCATGTGCGAGTTGGCGAGTTTCATCGCGTCGCCCTGCGGCACACCGAGGCGGAGAAGGTCTTGGGTATTCATGGTAAATGGGTTGGTTGAAATCGGAAATCGGGGCGCCGCGCGCGCCGGCCCACCGCGGGTGCAGAGCAGCGGTGTTTGTTCTTTTTGTCGCCATACTGCAGCCGGGGAGGGTTGTCACCTTCCCCGGCTGCGATGATTGCGCTTCCTCAATCGAGGAAGGCGACGTTCGCCTTTTGGCGGGTCTTGTTTTCGGTGTTCATCCAGACGCGATGCCACTCGTGCAGCGTGATGGTCGCGTGGTCCGGGTGGCGCACCGCGCCACGGGCATAGACGCCCGCGTCGCGGACGCGACGTTCCCAACCCCAGCGACTGGCGGCCGGGCGTTCCGCGACGAGCCGCTTGTATTCGCGCTCGGTAATCCCATTCGGATAACGCGGGCACACATACACCGTTTCGCCGCCGGTGCGGTAAAGCTCGGCCACCCAGTGTGGCTTGCTTCCGCCTCCGCGGCTGATCGGTTCGTGGCGGTGGATCATTTTCTTGTCCACCTGGAAGCCCGGCACCGGCACGAAGAACCATTCACCCTGGCGGATGAAGGCCCGATTGTGCCGGCGCGTGCGCTGTCCCTGGTTGAGGCGGGCCTCGTCGGCCGCCTGGCGCACTTCGGCCGGCAGCAAGGCGAGTTTCGCCTGGGCCACGGACGAAGCGCCACCGGGCACGGCGGCGACAAACCATTCGCGTTCATCGTGTCCGCACAGGAAGCGATCATTCGCCTCCGGGGTTTTCACGAGGAGCAGGAGATGGCGGTCGTGGCGGTCGCACTGGAGCACGTCGATATCGAGTTGCTCTTCGCGCACCGAGCTGAGTTGCATCTCGAAGAGCTGCCCCTGTTTGTCGGTGACGACATCGATGGCGTAATCCGCGCGGCGCAGACGCCGCGGTAGATTTTCTGGACGAACGATCCGGAAACGCGCGCCCATGTGGACGAACTGTTTCGCGATCGTTTTGGAACTCATGATGAATGAATTGGGTCACTCGTCCGGCTCAGCCGGTGGAAAACCGGCGAGCATCGAGACGTGGACCGGGTTGGATTTCAGGAAGAAGCCTCCACGAGCTTCCCCGTCGGATGGCAATGGAATGTGGAACTAACATGGGTGTGAATGGGTTGAGGTTTCGTTTTGGGTGAAAGCGATGGACACCGCCGGGCGTTGCGATCCCGGCGGTGTCGGGTGCCGGCGACTCACGTCGCGAGCGCGTGGCGGCGGAAGAGGCGGTTCAGCTCTTCCTGGTCGCCAGCGGATTCTTCGGGCTCGGCGAGCGCTTCGAGTCTCGGCAGTTCCGCCGCGATGAATCGCGACAGCGCCTCGACCGGTGGCTCGACCGCGAGCTCCACCGCGGACTGCTTGCGCGTGACGAGGGCGTCAAGCGCGGTGCGCACTTCGACCTCCTGGAGGACGCCCTCCACGAGTTCCGCGAAGAGCATCGGCACGGGACCGAGCTGGCGCGCGATCCATCGGCACGCGAGGAGCGGCCGGAAGACGTAGAGATACTTCTTCAGGCTCACTTGTTCGCGGCCGAGCAGGTAGTGGCGCCAGTTGCCGAAGGCCATGTGCAGGTAGTGCGCGAAGCAACGCCGCGGCGAGTAGAAGTCGGCGGCGAGTTCGCGAAACGCCGCGAAGAACCCCGGGTCGCAGCCATACACGACCGGTGATTGCAACCACTCGAGCAGCGGCGGGCTGCTCTTGCGCAACAGGCGCAGGGCTTTGCGCAGTTCCCAACCGCTGACGTCGAGATCCTCGGCGATCGGCAGTTCGATGACGTCGCGCCGCTCGTCGACCGAGAGATACCAGTCGCGCGGGTGAACGTAGAGAAAGCGCACGTCGTAATCGCTGTCGCGCGAGGCAAAACCCCAGGCGCGGCTGCCGCTCTCGCACGCGTAGAGGACGCGGACGTTTCGCTCGGCTTCCACGCGAGCGAGCGCGTCGCGGACGCGCTGGTGGACTTGATTGTCCTGCATTGGGATTTCTCCTTTTTTAAGTTTCGTTCAGAAACGGGTCACGGAAAATCAGTACGCAGAGAATTAGCTACGTATCGACAGGTTGTTTGATTAGTTATGGTAGAGCGGGTGGTCACACTCGCGCCGTTCAACGAGCCTCAAGTTATGAAAACTCCGCAATCGCTAACGGTCGGGATTCTGGCTTCGCTCTTCTCGGGCTGCGGCCTGCTCTCCAGTCCCTATAGCGCCCAAACGAGCGACGATATTCGCGAACTCGTCTGCCGGACGAACGAAGTGGTCGCCGATGGCGACGCAGGCAAGCTTTCGTCCGCCGACAGCCGGCAGTTCGTGAAGCAATCGCAGGCCCAAGTGCAGATCATGCGTCTCCGCTATGTCGGCAAGGAGGCCAAGCCGCGCCTGGATGATCTGGACCGGGAATACGCGACCCTTCTGCAGAAGCACCGTCCGCTGCACCGTCGCACGACCTCGGAACTGCGGGCGACTTTATTTGCCCTGCAGAGCCTGGGCCCGGTGCGCCCCATCATCGCCTCCTCGTTCGATACCGACATTGGGGACAGTTCGGGCGCCGATACAACTTCTTCAGCGAACCACTGTAACAGCGGCGGTGGCGACCACTGCGGCCACAGGGGCGGCGGCGGTGGAGGGAGCGGCGGCGGACATAAATGATGGATCGGCCTTAGGCTAATCGCGACCGGGTGGACGGACATGGAGCATATCTCTCAACAGGGCGCCCGGCCCCGAGCGGTCGCTGAGCAATATCCGGAGTGGAACGCCCGAGAGCGAATGGCTATCGCGCAAACGATCCAATGGGATGGAGCGGCGCGGCGCGGACCGGCGGCTCCGCCGACGCGACCGCAGGGACGCGACGAAGAGCAAGCCGAGGAGAAACAAGCCATGTCCCAGACTGATTGGGATGGACATGGGTATGGGTGATTGGTGCGGCGGCAGCTGGCGATGGGAGAATCGGTCAGATTCCGCCGCGGTGGTTGGATGGGTGGAAAACCGTGCGCGCACTTCGGTGCGCATTAGGTGGAATGTTAGGTTCCGGCAAACGATCACGGAATCCTTGACGTGATGAGTTAAAAAACGTTTGGGCTGGGGGTTGGTTCATCAAAGGAATGCCTGTGATGTTTTGCCCTTTTTCCCGGTTATGAAGACTCCTCTCTGGTTCGTCATCGCCCTAGCTGCCGCTTTCACCGGCTGTGCGCCTTTTCGTCCTTACGACCCGGTCGTCGCAGAGGGCTTGAGAACGCTCGGGCAGCGGACGGAGGCGGTCGTGGAAGATGGCGATGTGGGCCGGCTTTCGCTGAATGAGAGCCGGAGATTTCTCCGCGCCTCCCAGGCCGAAGCGCGCGTCATCCGCGCCCATGTGGATCAGTGCCAGTTGAGTCCCGATGAAGGGCCCATTCTGACCTGGCTCGACAATGAATATACGAGGCTGCTCACTCGGCCTCATCCTCTGCGCGGCTCCACCGCAGTGCGATTGCAAAACACGCTGGCCACACTGCAGATCCTGCGTCCCATCCACGCCGTCAGTATCAACGTGGCCGATTTTCCGACGACGGCGGATACCAGCCTTTTCGATGACGACACCACCTGGGTGCGGAGGCGGGACGACGACCGGGACCGTCATCATCACGACCATGACGAGGATCGGCACGACCACCACCCTAATAATGATCACGACCATGATCGCGGGCATGACGATCATCATCACGACCACGAGGATCACGATCGCGGGCATGACCATGAGGATCACGGACACGATCACAATGACCACGAGGATCATGGCCACGATCACAACGACAATCATAGCAACGACCATGACGATCACGATCATGGCCATCATTAAGAGCGGCTCGGAAGGTGTGATGTGCGGCGCTACTGACGCAGCGCCATCCGAGTAATCGCGGTCGAAAATTCCGAGGCAGCGGAGCCGTTCCCTTGGGAAAACCGTTTGAGAAAGTCTCTAATGTGTGAAAACTAGTCGGATTAACCGAACTGCTTATGCCGCGCACCCCCACCCGGTCTCGCCTCCGCGTCGGTCTGGCTTTGCCCATCGTCCTCGGCATGTACTGGAGCGTGAGCGCGGAGGAACCCGACATTCACCAGGCCGGATCCGCAGCGGCGCCCTACACGGGCGCGGCGTGTATTGCGCCGGACAACTATTTCCTCGACGAGGTCTGGACGAAGGTGGCGGCGCAGGCCTGCCTGAAGTGCCATAAGGCGGGCGGCGACGCGGAGGACACGAAGCTCGTACTGCAGGATCCGACGCGGGAGAAGGCGCCGGGCGAAGCGTTGAAGCACAATCGCACGGCCTTTGCCGAAGTTGCCAGGATGCGGGAGAAGGACGGATCGCGGCTGCTGCTCAAAGCCACCGGCGTCCTGGACCATGAAGGCAAGCAGGTGATCAAGGCAGACTCGACCGCCTATCGCATTCTCGCCGAATGGGTCCGCCAGGTGAACGATCCGCACGGAGGGAAGTCCGGCATGAAAGTGGCCGTGAGTGCACAGGATACGCGGTCTTTCTTCGATGGTGTCGCGATGCTCGACAATCGCCAGCTGATGCGGCGGGTGACGCTTTCCCTCGCCGGGCGGCTGCCGACGGAGAACGAACTGGCCGCCGCGCAAAAGGATGGAGTGAAAGCCGTGGAATCGGTCCTCGATGGGTTGATGAAGGAGGATGCCTTCTACAATCGTCTCGCGGAGGCCTTCAACGACATTCTCCTCACGCGCGGTTACGATGGCGTCCCCGAGACGGCGCTCTCCTACGATAACTTCGAGAAGACGCGCAATTGGTATCAGAAATACGACTTGAAGATCGAGGACAAGGCAGCGCAGCAAAAGGCTCGCTACAAGCTGGCCGACGATTATCGCGAGGCGATGCTGAGGGAACCGACGGAACTGATTAAACACATCGTCCGCAATGAGCGGCCCTTCACGGAAATCGTGACTGCGGATTACATCATGGTCTCGCCGTACACGGCCCGCGGTTACGGCGTCTTCGACGAAGTGCGCGACCAATTCAAGAACGTCGACGATCCCTTCGAATATGTGCCCGTGCGGCTGAACGCGCTGAAGCATCGCAACGGCAAGGTGCAGGAATCGGCGACCGGCTACTACCCGCATGCGGGACTCCTCACCACCTTCCAGTATCTGCGCCGCTATCCCACGACGGAGACGAACCGCAACCGCCTGCGCGCGCGCATGTATTTTCAATTCTTCCTCGGCATCGATGTCCTCGAACTCGCCCCGCGCGTGTCGGATGCGGCGGCCATCACGGCGAAATTCAAGGTGCCGACGATGGAGGCGTCCGAATGCGTGATCTGCCACAAGACGATCGATCCGATCGCGGGACTGTTTCAGGATTACTATGATCTGCCGGATGCGCTTTTCGGGCCGCGCAAGGATGGCTGGTTCAAGGATATGTTTCCGCCGGGGTTGGAAGGAGAGCCTTTGCCAGCGGAGGACCGCTGGCGGGCACTGCAATGGCTCGGTGAACGCACGGCCAAAGATCCGCGCTTCGCCACAACCATGGTGGAGCACGTTTACTACATCCTCACCGGGCGCAAGACGCTGCTGCCGCCGAAGTCGATCGACGATCCGCTCTACGATGGGAAGCAGCGGGCCTATCGGGCGCAGCGCGCGGAAGTGGAACGCATCGCCGGCGTGCTGGTGAAGAATGGCTTCAATCTAAAAATTGCTTTCAAGGAATGGGTGGCGTCCCCGTTCTATCGCGCGGATGCGCAGCGCCCGATCGCCAAAGACTCACCGAACGCTCAACAACGCGAGGCGGAAGTGGCCGACCTCGGTATCGCGCGGATGCTTTCGCCCGAGCAGCTCGAACGCAAAATCACCGCGGTCTTTGGCAAACCTTGGGGCCGGCTGCACGACAAGCAGATCGCGATGCTTTACGGCGGCATCGATTCGAAGGAAGTGACCGAACGCGCGGTGGACCCGAGTGGCGCCATGGGCGCTCTGCAGCGGATCATGTCGAACGACGTTGCCTGCAAACGGGTGGCATCGGATTTTGGTCTCGAAGCGGCCCAGCGCCGACTTTTTCCGGGCATCGAACCGGATGTTCTCCCCGGCGTATCGACCGAGAATGACCGCCGCATTCGCGCGACGATCGTCCATTTGCACAAGCTCCTGCTCGGCCAGTATGCTATCACGGAAAACGACCCCGAAGTGGAGCGGACGTTCCAGTTGTTTGCCGGCATCCTCGAGGATGCGCATGCGCGCAAGGGCATCGAACCGCAGGAAAGCTACTACTGTCGCGGTGATAATGAAAAGCGTCTTCCCGATCCGGACTACACCGTGCGCGCCTGGCGAGGGGTAGTCACCTATCTCCTCCGCCAGGAAACCTTCCTCTATGAATAACAAGTCCCGGCGCGATTTCCTGCAGCTCTGCGGCCTGGCGGGGCTCGGCGTGGCTGCCCCCGTGTGGTTCCCCACGCTCAGCCGCGCGGCCTCCGAGGAATTGGCGGCCTACGATGGGCCGTACTACGTCGTCTTCAATGCCGCGGGCGGCTGGGACACGACGTATCTCATGGACCCGAAAGGGCTCAACGGGATCAACCGTCTTTATAAAGACGGAGACATCCTCACCCACGGGAATCACAAGTTCGCGCCGACGGCCGGAAAATTTCAGGGAGGAATGAGTAATGAAGACTTTTACGCCGAATTTGGCAGCGAGCTGCTGGTCATTAATGGTCTCGATTACTCGGTGAACAATCACTCGCCCGGCGCGCGTTACATGGCCACGGGCAAGCTCGACAGCGACGCCTACCCGACCTTTGCCGCCCTCGCCGCGGCCTGCAAAGGGCCCACATGTCCCCTGGCCTTTCTGACCTTCGGCAACTACTCGAACACCGGCAATCTGGTGGCGATGTCGCGCATTCCGTATCTGCCCTCGCTGGCCAAGGTAGCGAACGCGGATGCCATCGATGGCAATCTGCGCGCTCCATACGAAGACGAATTCGTGGTCAATCGTATCCAGCGCGCGTTGAAGGAGCAGGTCGATCAACGCGTTTCGGATACGTTGCTGCCGCGCATCGAGCGCGCGCAGAGCATGCTCTACGCGGCGCAGATGAATTCGCAGTCGCTGCAGCGCATCACGCCTTACATTCCGGCCAAGATTCCGAAGGAACGCTTGTCGCAGCAGGCGGAGATCGCGCTCGCGGCGTTCAAGGCGGGCGTTTGCGTTTCGGCGAATATCAGCATTGGCCAGTTCGACAGCCACAGCAACAACGACGTCGACCAAATGAAGTTGATTCCGGAGTTCCTCGCCGGCATCGCTTATTTTCTACGGCGCGCGGAGGAATTGAAGATTCGGGAGAAGGTCGTGGTCGTGGTCCAAAGCGAGATGGGGCGCACGCCAAATTACAACAGCGGGAATGGCAAGGACCATTGGTCGATCGGCTCGGCGATGATCCTGGGACAAGGCATCCGCGGAAATCGGGTGATCGGTGCGACGGATGAAAAGCAATTCAGCGTCCCGGTCGTGCCAGAGACACTGGCCTGCGATGCCGAAAAGGGTCTGCGCATCCGGCCGGAACATATTCACACCGAACTGCGCGCGCTGGCGGGAATCGGGGATCACCCGATGAGCAAGAAGTTCCCGCTCGGTGTCGCGGAGAAGGATCGGTTGAAGGGGCTCTTTGGGAAAGTTGAGAGTTGAGGGTTATCGCAGAAATAACCCCGGCGGAGCGTGTGCTCCACCGGGGCTTGTTCCCCCTCAAACAATTCTCGAATTCCAATCGGATTTTTCCGGCCTACGAAACGAAGCCGAGCGACTTCGGCACGCGTTATTCCGCCCAAAGTAGGACGGATCAATTTTCTGCGGATGAAGGGGCAGAGTCACTCCCGCCGCGCGTCTTCAGCGTGGCGAGCAGCGGAGCGAGGTCGTTCATGACCAGCGTCTGCCGGCTACCGGACCCTTCCAGCGTTTGCAGGAAGCGCAGTGTGGCGAGGGCCGGGTGGCCTTCGAGGAGGCGCGCCGCATTGGCAAGACTGCGCAGGGCGGCGGATTCACCCCGGGCTCGCTCCAGCGCCGCCTGACCTTCCTGCCGCGCCTTGAGCGTTTCGCTGAAGGCTTTGCGCAGGTCACCCGGCAGCATGACATCGCGCACCTCGGCGGCGTGGATTTGCACACCAAGGGTCGCGGCCGCCGGAGCGACGAGCTCGCGCAGTTGAGCGGCGAACGCGACGCGCTGGCCAAGGAGCGCCTCCAGCGTGACACCCGCGACCACGGTACGGATCGCCGTTTGAGTCGCGCTGTAGATATGTCCCATGGGGTTGTCCGCGGTGAGCACCGCTTTCGCCGCATCGACCAACTGCGTGGTGAGCACGACGCTCAGCTTCACCGCGACGTTATCCGCGGTGAGCACCTCCTGTCCGGCCACCACCAGCAGGACCTGGCGCCGATCGAGACACTGGAGGCGAAAGTGCGTTCCCCAGCGCGCGTAAAGGCCCGGCGCGAGCGCGGCGATGAGCTTGCCCCGGCGATAGAGCAATCCGACAAAGCCTTCGTTCACGAGGAATTCGCGACGGTATTTGGCACGCACCACGGCCGTCGCGATGGTGATGATAATGAAACAGAATACGGTGAGAGAAATGAAATCGGCGTTCATGAGAATGGGTGTGGTGTGAGGTGAAAGGAAGGCGATCCACGCCGGAGTCCATCGACTGACCGCGGGCAACGCGGCGCCATGGCCGGCTGCGCAGGGCGGTTTCCTCGATTGCGCGAATGCGCCCGGATCGCCGGCGTGAATCGTTTTGGGGTTCGAACCCAATCTCGGCGGTTTAAGCCGATTACCCGGTTAGTTCGCCGCAGAGCCAAAAACGCGGAACCGCAGCCATCGATGACGGGCGGCCG
>Ga0207667_10009995_pt1 | contig 11129 bp, 8 predicted proteins | sample KBSCornC52_FD_184301 | JGI IMG/M metagenome (GOLD analysis project Ga0207667, IMG submission 184301) | Corn rhizosphere microbial communities from Kellogg Biological Station, Michigan, USA - KBS Corn C5-2 (SPAdes) (version 2) | ecosystem: Host-associated > Plants > Roots > Rhizosphere > Soil ...
GAGGCGTTCCTCGACCGGATGATCGCCATGGTGGAAGGCGCGAAGCGGCAAAAGACGCCGAACGAGATCGCGCTCACGATTCTGCTCGTCGCGTTGACGCTCGTGCTGCTGCTTGCCACGGCGACGCTCCTGCCGTTCTCGCTCTTTTCGGTCGCGACGATGAACTCGGGCAGCGTCGTGACGATCACTGCGCTGGTTGCCCTGCTCGTCTGCCTGATTCCGACGACGATCGGCGGGCTGCTCTCCGCCATTGGCGTGGCCGGCATGAGCCGCATGATGCAGGCCAACGTCATCGCGACGTCAGGCCGGGCGGTCGAAGCGGCGGGCGATGTCGATGTGCTCTTGCTCGACAAGACAGGCACGATCACGCTCGGCAACCGGCAAGCATCGGCATTCGTGCCGGCGCCGGGTGTTACCGAGCACGAGCTCGCCGATGCGGCGCAGCTTGCATCGCTCGCCGATGAAACGCCGGAAGGCCGCAGCATCGTCGTGCTCGCGAAGCAGCGGTTCAATATCCGCGAGCGCGACATGGCCCAACTGCAGGCGACCTTTCTCGGCTTCACGGCGCAAACGCGGATGAGCGGCGTCGATCTGCATCCGAAGACAACGCGCGCCGGGGCGCTCCCCGATGGGACTTCCTTCGGGGCGCCCGGTCGCGAAATCCGCAAAGGCGCGGCAGCTGCGGTGCGCAAGTATGTCGAGGAAAACGGCGGCCGGTTTGCGCAGGAAGTGAGCAAGGCCGTCGACGATATTGCACGGCGCGGCAGCACGCCGCTCGTGGTCGCGGAAAAGACCGGCGGCGAGAATGCCAGCGGAGCCGCCCGCGTGCTCGGTGTCATCGAGTTGAAGGACATCGTCAAAGGCGGTATCAAGGAGCGTTTTGCCGAATTGCGCAAAATGGGCATCAAGACCGTGATGGTGACCGGCGACAACCGGTTGACTGCCGCGGCGATCGCGGCCGAAGCCGGAGTCGACGATTTCCTCGCCGAGGCGACACCCGAGACGAAGCTCGCGACGATCCGCGCGCACCAGACCGAAGGCCGGCTCGTCGCGATGACGGGCGACGGGACCAACGACGCTCCGGCGCTCGCCCAGGCCGACGTGGCAGTGGCGATGAACACCGGCACGCAAGCGGCGAAGGAAGCCGGCAACATGGTCGATCTCGATTCGAACCCGACGAAGCTGATCGAGATCGTCGAAATCGGCAAGCAAATGCTGATGACCCGCGGTTCGCTGACGACGTTCTCGATCGCGAACGACATCGCGAAGTACTTTGCGATCATTCCGGCTGCGTTCGCGACGACCTACCCCCAGTTGCGCGTGCTGGACGTGATGCATCTGACGTCGCCCGCCTCGGCCATTCTCTCCGCGGTCATCTTCAATGCGCTCATCATCGTTTTCCTGATTCCGCTCGCGCTGAAAGGCGTGACGTATCGCGCGCTTGGCGCAGCCGCACTGTTGCGCCGCAATCTGCTGATCTACGGGCTCGGCGGCATCATGTTGCCGTTCCCGTTCATCAAGCTGATCGACATGTTCCTGGCCGCGATGGGCTGGGCCTGAACCGAATCCCTTTCTTATTCGATCGATCATGAAAAACCTGTTGCGACCGACGCTCGTGCTATTTGCAGCGATGACACTGATCACGGGTATCGCCTATCCGGTCATCGTCACGGCGATAGGCCAGGCGGTATTTCCTCGTCAGGCGAATGGCAGCATCCTCGAGAGAGACGGCAAGCCGGTCGGCTCCGAGTTGATCGGCCAGCAATTCGATGCGCCCGGTTATTTCTGGGGACGGTTATCGGCCACCACGCCGAACCCCTACAACGCTCAGAACTCCGGCGGCTCGAACCTGGGACCGACGAATCCCGCGCTCGCCGACGAAGTGAAGGGAAGGATCCTGGCGTTACATGCAGCCGATCCGACGAATACAGCACCGATTCCCGTCGATCTCGTCACCTCGTCGGGCAGTGGTCTCGATCCTGACATCTCGCCGGCAGCCGCGGCATATCAGGCGTCCCGGGTGGCAAAGGCGCGCGGCCTGACGCTCGATCAGGTGTATCGCGCGATCGAGCAGAATACGTCCGGTCGACAGTTCCGCGTGCTGGGCGAGCCGCGCGTGAACGTACTACGGCTGAATCTTGCACTCGATCGAATTCAACGCGTGCATTGATTAGGCTAAGCTCGCATATGGCCCATTTCTGCAACGAGGCACTATGGAACGTCCCGATCCCGACGCGCTGCTCGAAAAAATTCAGCGAGACGAAGAAAAGCGCAGTCGCGGCCGGTTGAAGATATTCTTCGGCGCCTCCGCCGGCGTCGGCAAAACGTACGCGATGCTGCAGGCGGCGAGGCGGCGCCGCGACGAAGGTGTCGACGTGGTCGTCGGCGTCGTGGAGACGCACGGCCGCAAGGAAACGGTAGGCCTCATCGAAGGGCTCCAGGTCATCCCTCCCGCAACGATCGAGTATCGCGGGCACCAACTGTCCGAGTTCGATCTCGATGCGGCGCTCGCGCGCAAGCCCGGGCTGATTCTCGTCGACGAGCTCGCGCATTCCAACGTGCAGGGCTCGCGGCACATGAAGCGCTGGCAGGACGTGTACGAGCTGCTGGACGCCGGCATCGACGTCTATACGACCGTCAATGTTCAGCATCTCGAGAGCCTGAACGATATCGTCGGACAGATCACCGGTATCCGTGTATGGGAAACCGTGCCGGACCGCGTGTTCGATCTCGCCGACGACGTGACGCTCGTCGATCTCCCGGCGGACGAATTGCTCGAACGCCTGCAAGAGGGCAAGGTCTACCTCCCGCGTCAGGCGGAGCACGCCGTCCGGAATTTTTTCCGCAAGGGCAACCTGATCGCGCTGCGCGAACTGGCCTTGCGCCGCACGGCTGACCGCGTGGACGCCCAGATGCGGGAATATCGTGCGGATCAATCGATCGAGCGTATCTGGCAAGCGCGCGAGCGCATCATCGTTTGTGTCGGCGCGGGCCCCGAGAGCGCGACGCTCGTGCGAGCAGCCGCGCGGCTCGCGGCAAGTCTCAAGGCGGACTGGCTTGCCGTCTACGTCGAAACGCCCAGACTGCAGCGCCTGCCCGATGCCATTCGCAAGCGAACGCTCGATGCGTTGAAGCTCGCCTCCGAACTCGGCGCCGAAACGGTCACGCTGCAGGGCGAAGACCCGCCGAAAACGCTGATCGCCTATGCGCGCATGCGTAATGTGTCGAAGCTCGTGGTGGGTGCATCGCCTGCCTCCGGCTGGTCTGCCTGGCTGCGTCGCTCGACCGGGGAGCGTTTGATCGGTGCGGCACGCGACATCGACGTGACACTCGTGAACTCGGGCGCCGTACGCGAACAAGCCGAGCGCCGCGAGTCGGCGGTGCGTTTCGCGGGCCTGAGCGCCGAGGTACAGCGTTCGAAGCCCTCGTCGTATCTGTACGCGATCGGTCTATGCGCGGCCATCACCGTCATCGCCAGCCAGGCGCTCGGGCGGGTCTCGCTCGCCAACCTCGTCATGCTTTACCTGCTCGGCACGATTTTCACGGCGGCCCGGCTCGGGCGCGGACCGGGCGTGCTGATTTCGTTTCTCGGCGTCGCCTCGTTCGACTTCTTCTTCGTGCCGCCGCACCTTTCGTTCACCGTATCGGATACACAATACCTGCTGACGTTTGCGGTCATGCTGGCCACTTCCCTGACGATCAGTCATCTCACTGCGAGCTTGCGCGGGCAGGCGCGTATCGCGAACCTGCGCGAGCGCCGCACCGGCGCGATGTTCGCCATGACGCGGGAACTCGGTGCCGCGCTCGCTACGGTGCAGATCATAGAGACCGGCTCCCGGCACGTGGCCGAAGTCTTTCAGGCACGCGTCGCGATTCTTTTACCGGACAGCAACGAGAGCGTGCGCCCCAAGATCGAGAACCCCGATCCCGCCGTCACGCTCGCCGAGGCCGAGATCGACAAGGACATCGCGCAGTGGGTCTACGATCAGCAAAAGCCAGCCGGGCACGGCACGGACACACTTCCCGCCACGAGTGCGCTTTACTTGCCGCTCAAGGCACCGATGCGCACGCGCGGCGTCATGGCGCTGGTTTCGCCTCGCATGGAAGATCTCCAGGTCCCCGAGCAGCGGCGGATGATCGAGACGTTCGCTGCACAGATCGCGCTGGCACTCGAACGCGTGCACTACGTCGAAATCGCCCAGGACGCGCTGGTCAATATGGAGTCCGAAAGATTGCGAAATTCGCTTTTGTCGGCCATTTCGCACGATCTGCGTACGCCGTTGACGTCCATCGTCGGCTTTGCGTCCATGCTGGCCGGGGAGCCAGGTGGCGTGAAGGTCGATGATGCACGTTCGCTCGAGCTTGCCGAGGCCATTCACGACGAGGCGTTGCGCATGACGGGCGTCGTCACCAATCTGCTCGACATGGCTCGCCTGCAGGAAGGTAGCATGAAGATCAACCGTCAGTGGTCGTCGATCGAGGAAGTCATCGGCTCGGCGCTCGCCGCGTGCCGGCGTATACTCGCGGGCCGGCCGATTCGCACGCGCGTGCCTGCGGATCTGCCGCTCATCGAGCTCGATGCGGTGCTCGTGGAGCGGCTCTTTGCCAATCTCTTCGAGAATGCCTCGAAATACACGCCGGCCGGCTCGCCGATCTGCGTGGTGGCGTCGGTGCAGCATGAAGGCGACGAGCGTTACGTGAAGGTAGAAGTTCAGGATGACGGGCCGGGCTTGCCAGTGGCCATGGCGTCGCGCATATTCGAAAAGTTTACGCGTGGCGAAAAGGAATCCGCCAAGCCGGGCATCGGCCTCGGCCTTGCCATCTGCCGCGCGATCGTGGAAGCCCACGGGGGCAAGATCGGCGCCATGAACCGCGTCGCGGCGGACGGGACGGTGCTCGGTGCGACGTTCTGGTTCATGTTGCCTGCGAACGAAACGCCGCTGGAGACGGTGCCGATCGAGGGTCTCGATGCTACGCCCGGCGATAGGAACGGATAACTCATGTCGGAACCCGCCATCACCGTACTGCTGATCGAAGATGACAGCCGCATTCGCCGCTTCGTGCAAGCGTGCCTGGAAAGCGAGGCGATACGTATGCTCGATGCCGAGTCCGGGCGCCGAGGGTTGTCGCTCGCGGCGAGCGCGCGGCCGGACCTTGCCATCGTCGATCTGGGGTTGCCGGACATCGATGGTGTCGATGTGATCCGGAGGCTGCGCGAGTGGTCCTCGATGCCGGTGATCGTGTTATCGGCGCGTACGCGCGAGGAAGAGAAAGTCGCTGCGCTCGATGCCGGTGCCGATGATTTCCTGACGAAGCCGTTCGGTGCCGCGGAGCTGTTGGCGCGCATTCGCGCGCATTTGCGGCGACATAATCGCAACGCAAACGGTGCATCGGAGACATCGAAAGCGCGCTTCGGTGACGTGACGGTCGATTTGGAATTGCGCGCGGTCGAGCGCGATGGTGGCGCCGTGCATCTCACGCCAATCGAGTATCGCCTGCTCGTCCTGCTGATACGGCACGCGGGCCGCGTGTTGACGCACCAGCAACTGCTGAGGGAAGTCTGGGGGCCGGCGCGCATCGAAAACGCGCACTATCTGCGCATTTATATGAGGAACCTCCGGCATAAGCTCGAGCGGGATCCGACGCAGCCTCAGCACATCATCACGGAGACGGGAGTCGGTTATCGGCTAACGGGATTGAATTGACGTCTTCTCGTAGCAGGCCCGTGTTCTGACCGTCGAAGGCGTCACTCACTGACCGGGTGGCGAGCTCGATGCGAGCTTCGCCGCGCCACTGTGGCGCATGCTCGCCCGGGAGCGTGTAAGCGTACCGGCTTCGTCCCCTTCGATGCGATCAAGGTCGCCGGAATAACCTGGCGAGTTCCATCGTTTACCCAGCAGGTGGCCACTTCCGCATGGCAGATGTCTGTCGAAGCCGGGGTAGCCCTGGAGGCGATGGGCGATGAAAGTCGATGTCAACATGAAGGCCAGACTCGCGTTCGCGGCCTTCCTGTTTGTCGCGACCACCGCCGGAGTGGGCTGGTATTTCTTTTCCGCAAGCCAATACGCGACTTATCAGATCTATACCCAGGAGTCGGTCTCCGGTCTCATTGCCGATGCCCCGGTCGAGTTTCACGGCGTCGAAGTGGGAAAGGTGAAAAGCGTACGACTGGTCAATCCGCATTCAGTGGCCATCGTGTTGTCTATCGACAAAACGGCGCCAGTCACTTCGGCCAGCGTAGCGACGATCACCTCCCGAGGACTCGCGGCGCGAGGATTTACCGGCTACGTCTACATTTCGCTCGAAGACGTCGGTGTCGATCCGCGGCCACTGACGACACGTCCGGGCGAGCCCTATCCGATCATATCGACGGCACCGTCGAAGGCCATGACGCTCGATACGGCGATGAATCAGGTAAACGCAAACGTTCAGGTCGTCGCCGGACTGCTGGAATCGATACTCGACAAGACAACCGTAGCATCGCTCAAGCAATCGGTCGACAACTTGCAAAGAGTGACCACGGCACTGGCGGAAAATACCGGGAAACTGAACTCGATCGTGGCTAACACCGAACGCGCCAGCAATCGCCTCGGGCCGCTCCTCGAGTCGAGCCGTGACACCGTGACCGCGCTCCAGACGCAGGTCTTGCCGGAGGCGCACAAGGCGCTGTCCAACCTTGACAATCTATCCAGCTCTGTGACCGACGTCGCGACCAGGATCAATCGCGACCCGTCGATTGTGATACGCGGCGCGGCACCGCCGCTACCCGGGCCCGGCGAGCGGAAATGAAAATCGACTGGCACAGGGCGACTTTCGTCACACTGTGCGTTCTTGCGTTTTCGGGGTGCACTGTCTTCTCGCCAGTCACGACTGAGACGAAACAATATTTATTGGACAATATCCCGCTCGATCTGCCCATCGGACAGACCCACCCTGCGACCCTGCTGGTGCTGACCCCGGAGGCCGGTTCGATCTATGCCACACGGCAAATGGCCTATACGACGCAGGCGCATCAGGTCGCGTATTTCAGCCAGAATGAATGGGCGGAAACACCGCCGCAGATGATTCAGCCTTTGATCGTCGAGGCACTTCGACGCACCCGCTACTTCAGCGACGTCCTATCCCCCCCTCACTTCGGCCGCCACACTTTCGTGCTTCATACCGAGATTCTGACGCTCGAACAAGACTTTACTTCGAACCCCGCAATGCTTCAGTTCGCGATGCGCGTTTCTCTGAGCCGGGGAGCCACGAACAAGGTGATCGCGACGAGAGAATTGTCGGCGCGGGAGCCTATGCAGGAAGAGAACGCCGCAGCAGGCGTTGCTGCGGCCAACGAGGCGATGGCAAAACTATTGCGGCAACTCGCCAGGTTCGTGGTCGAGAAAGCACATTAAGGCAGCATTCTGCGTAACGTATCGTCCTTGAGTACGAAATGATGCATTAGCGCTGCACTCATGTGAACGCATATGAAAAGGATCAATGCATAACCCAGCCATTTGTGGATGACGATGAGTTGTCGAAACAAATCGTCGTCGTGTGGAAGGAAATCGGGTAGCGTGAACAGGCCGAAGAACGAAACGTTGATCCCGGCGGCGGACGACATCAACCAACCGGTCACCGGCAACGCAAACATCAACGCGTAAAAGGAAAGATGGACGAATCGGGCGGCAATTTTTTGCCAGTCAGGCAGGTGGTCGACCAGCTGCGGCAGTATCTGAGTTAGCCGCCAGGCCAACCGCACTACGAGTAGAACGAGTACCGACAAGCCGATCTCCTTATGGTAGAGAATCAGCATGATCTTTTTCGTATCGAACCCGGCATCGGGAAGCCTGACCATGTAAAGGCCTAATGCCAAAAGTCCGATGATGAGAACCGCCATCGACCAGTGGAACAGGATTGCGACCGCTCCGAAGCGGTCCTCGGTGTTCTCGATCGGTATCATTGCGCAGGTTCCGTGCGTTAACGATTGCGTCGGCCACACGGTTAATAAACGTTGGGCGGGCGACACTATTCCAATCGTGTGAAGTGAAGGCATGCCGCGGCGAAACCGGGAACACCTCGGGCGCGCAGCCGCCACCTCGCTCGACTCAGACATTGCGCAATGCCTTCGCAGCAGAAAGATGGAATAGACGCTCCCGCGGAATCGTTTAGACGACATACGAACCAACGGCAGACTTCAATGAGCACTTGGCCACCGCACGTCGTTCGCTCTGTCGGCGCAGAGCTGCTGTCCGGTTGCGTTGCTTTGTTCGCCGGCTGCGGCGGCGGCGGCAATGGTAACGCAAGCAACGCGTCGATGATTTCGATCTCCGGTACGGCGGCAACGGGCAAGGCACTCGCGAATGCGGCGATCAGCATCGACTGCACGCGAGGCTCGATCTCGGTCGCAGCCGATGCGAACGGAAACTACCACGCGACGTTCAGCGCAGAGTTGCCGTGCATCATCGCTGCGACCTCGGGCGTAACGACGCTGCATTCCGCTGCGTTTGCTGGAGGTACGTACAACATCACGCCGGAGACGGATCTGCTGTTGACGTATCTCGCGGCGCAACTCGGTACGAATGAAAGCGCGCTCATTATCGGCTTCGCGGTGAACACTCGATTTCAGCAGACGCTGGAGAATCAGACTGACGTTCTGACTGCGCAGGCCGCTGTCGTCCAGAATCTGCAACAGAGGTACGGCGTTACGCTTTCTACCCCCAATTTTTTGACCTCCACGTTCACGGTCGGACAATCCGGCGTGGACAGCGATCTCGAAGCGCTCCTCGCTCGCGGAGCAATTGACGTCAACGGCGAACCGGACCGAGTCGCCGTGACACTCATGGCCACGGCGGGGGCCGCCAATCCGATCGCAACATCGCCGGGGACCGGCACGAGCGGGACCGGCGGGACGGGGTTGGGCGGTACCGGGGGCATGGGGGGCATGATGTGAGACGACGAGCGCGATGTGCATCGGATCCCCGAAGCCGCCGTACGACGTGGGGATGGATAATGACCGGACCCTCAGTGGCTGATCTTCTCGAGCGCGAGCCCGCGCGTCGCAGGTCCCAGCAAAATCGCGGCAATCCCGACGAGCATCGACGTCCCGATGAACGCCGCGACGCCGGGCACGCCGTAGCCGTGCAGCAGGACTCCGATCGCGAGCCCTGCGAATGCCGCGGCGAGACGGCTCCACGAGTAGACGAAGCCGACCGCACGCGCGCGCATCCGCGTCGGATACAGTTCGGCCTGGTAGCCATGGTAGGCAAACGACATGACGTTCGATGCCAGCGTGAACAGCACGCCGAGCGCAATCAGCAGCGCCGGAGAAGACGCCTGAGAGAACAGCACGATCACGACGCCCATTGCTGCAAGGCTCACCACGATTTGCGTCTTGCGCTCGAACTTGTCGGCAAACCATACCCCGAGCAACGGTCCGAACGGATTCGCGATCGCAATCACGAACGCGTAGGCAAGACTCGATGTCACGTGCACGCCACGGCTCACGAGCAGCGTTGGCACCCAGGCGGCGAATCCATAGAAGCCGATCACCTGCGCCATGTTGAACACCGACATGATCACGGTGCGTTTACGATAGGGAGGCCGCAGCGCTTCCATGAGCGATCCGCGCCCTTCTTTCTCGGGCTGCGTCGGTTGCGGGGCGCTCAGCGCGATGCCACGTTCGGCCGCCACGCGACGTTCGATGTCGGCGACGATCCGCTCCGCTTCTTCGACGCGCTGATGACGCGCGAGCCACCGCGGGCTTTCCGGGATGCTACGCCGCAAGAACCAGACCGCCACGGCACCGAGCGAGCCGATCAAAACGACCACGCGCCAGTAATCGAGTCCGAACGGCCGCATGTCCTTCAACGCAAACGCGAGAAACGCGACCACCGGCACCGCGGAAAACGTGATGACCTGGTTTACAGCATAGGCGCGGCCGCGCTCCCGGCTCGGGATCAACTCGGAGATGTAGGTGTCGATGGTGACGAGCTCGATGCCGAGTCCGACACCCGCGGCAAAGCGCCAGACGTTGAGCCAGAGCCCTGTCGTCTGGAACGCCATGATCGTCGTGCAGACGACGTACCAGATGAGGGACCACGTGAAGATCATCCGTCGCCCGCACCGGTCGGCAACTTGTCCGAACGCGAGCGCGCCGACCCAGAGCCCCATGAACGTCGAAAACACGAAGGTCCCGAACCCGGCAACCTTCAGTGGGCCGAGCGCCGAGAAGAATCCGAGCGATTCGGGCGTGAAGAGTCCCGAGCGGGCCATCCCCGGCGCGACATAGCCGGTGAAGAACAAGTCGTAGAACTCGAAAAACCCGCCAAGCGAGATCAGGATCACCATCGTCCAGACGGTACGCGAAGGTGGCAGGCGGTCGAAGCGCGCGGCTATTTCCGCGGACTTCTGCTCAGGTAACGTGGCTTCTCTTTTCATGTCTCCTCCGATTTGGATAGGCATCGGCGACCTCGATCGGATCGCCGGTAGGTTTTTGCCCGCATTCGCGATGCTCCGATAAGAGCGCGCTGTCAACTGCCGGTGCTGCGTTCGAGCGCGCGCTGAACGATGCCGTCGTAACCGGCGGGTCGCGGATGCAGATCGAGCCGCTGCCCCGACTTGACGAGCTGGCTCGGCGTGTCATGCCCGAGCATTCCGGGCAGTTGACGCGAAATCGCGAGCAACGCATCGAGATCGACGCCGGTGTCGTATCCCATCAGCTTCAACGCATGCACGATCTCTTCGCTGCACACGTTGCCACTCGCGCCCGGTGCGTAGGGGCAGCCGCCGATTCCGCCCAACGATGCATCGAAGCGTGTCGCCCCGGCATCGATGGCGGCGAGAACGTTGGCCAGCCCCATGCCGCGCGTGTTATGAAAATGCAGCGTAAGCTCGGTGGTCGGCCAGCGCGTACAGAATGTCTGCGTCAAGGCCGCGACCTGGCTCGGGTAGGCCATGCCCGTGGTGTCGCACAGCGTGACACTGCGCGCATGGGCTTCCTCGATGAAGCGTCGAGACCACTGGAGCACCGTATCCGCGGGCACATCGCCCTCCATCGGGCAGCCAAAGGCGCACGACAGGGAAACGTTGACGGCCACGCCGGCCCCGTGCGCGAGACGCGCGACCTGGAGCAATCCTTGCCACGATTG
>Ga0207667_10009996_pt1 | contig 11128 bp, 20 predicted proteins | sample KBSCornC52_FD_184301 | JGI IMG/M metagenome (GOLD analysis project Ga0207667, IMG submission 184301) | Corn rhizosphere microbial communities from Kellogg Biological Station, Michigan, USA - KBS Corn C5-2 (SPAdes) (version 2) | ecosystem: Host-associated > Plants > Roots > Rhizosphere > Soil ...
CAAGAAAAAGAATGGACTCTAAATGGCTACAGAACAAGAACTCCAATTAGAGTATGAATACGCTCAGGCCAAAGCAAAAGCAGAGGCTGAACAAAATTCTGCCATGGAACAGGAGATTAATGCCAGAGGCCCAATGAATGTCTCTGGTTCTCCTGATGATCGCCAGGTAATTAATGATGAAAAAAACGCTAATAATTACCAAAGTGGTATAGAAAATATTCCTCATAACACATACCTAGAAGCTAGAGGTTTAGCAAAGGGCGTAGCTCACGCAGGAATTGGTCTTGCTAGAACTGCGCAAGCCGTCGGTAGTACCATTGGTTTTGGTTTAGGTGATGTTTACGACTATGCTGCCAATCACTCTGGGGGTTATCTTACTCCCAGAAGTGAAGAAACTATTGCTGCTGGACACCGCAATGCTGATGAAAGTCAGAAAGAAATGGCATCTTGGGATGAAGCTATTGGTGGGGCCAAAGGTACTCCTGAAAAAATAATGATGCCAATAGGCCAGATCGGTGCTAATATTGCTGTTGCCGGTGGGGCTGGTGCTGCAGTTAAGGATGCCATTGTTCCAGCTGTTGGTAAAGTAGCAGGCTATCTTGGTGGAGCATTAGCGGGTGGTGCAGTCGCTGCCTCTAGTATGCCTGATCAAGAAGGTCTTATCGTTCGTTCTGACGGACCTATTGGTTTCAAGATTAACCCTGACGACGACTCTGCTACCCAACAGACCAAGAAATTCATGAACCAATCGTTGGATAACATGGCTCTTGGCATTGTTGGTGATGGTGCTTTTGCCCTTGGTAAAAAGGGTGTTGAAGTTGTTAACAACATTAGAAAAAGTATCTTTACCAATTGGAATAATCTTCCTGCCATGAAGCAACAGGCTGCTGAAGATGTCTTAAGTGTTTATGGTCAGTTAGGTGAACATCCTACTGCCGAACAACAGAGACAAGCTGCTCAAGAAGTCGTTGATCTTATAGATCGACATGGTGAGAAAACTTACGACTTTGGTGAAGGTGTTGGGACTAAAACGGTCAAACAAGACACCATTAGCACTATTAACTCTGGTTTGGATGAAACTAATCCTGAACAATTGTCTGTTAAAACCAAGATGGAAGCTTTACGTTCGTCTGCAAAGAGAGGTAACGCTCCTAAGACTGCAGTACAGTTACAGGAACCGGAGCGAGTTCTAAACGAAGGACTCCAAGAGGCTCAAGCTGTTCGTGGTGGTAATACTGCTATTGATCAAACTAAACAGGTTCTACAGAATAGGGCTTCTCAAGAAACACAGGCACTTGACCAAGGTGTTCAGAACGCTAAGGATGACTTAGCTGCACAGTCTGCTGACTATACTGATGTAATAAAGAAAGACCCTACCTTTGGCCCTGAAATCTCTAAGGCTGAAGAAGGTGGTATTCCTCTTGATATTAACGCTAAACAACGAGAACTCAAGAGTTCAATCGTTGAGAAAGCCAATGTTGCACAAGAGACAGATAAAGCAATTAGAAATTCTGCTTATAAGAAAGTTGCTGATACTGGCGCTCCTGCCAACATGGATCAGTTTAATGCTAAACTCGAAGAATTAAAAGATCAACTTCCTGATAATGTCAAGAAGGTTGCTGAGAATGCAGATGGAACTTATAGTTATCTGTATAACAACCTTCGTCCTAAAATCTCTAAAGCTATTGATATCGCAATCAAAAAGAAAGAAGACGCTTCGGCGCTCTTCACTCTCAGGAGAGAAATTGATGAGGGTCAGATTGATTGGTTAACGGGTAAGAGTGGTCCTTTAGGACTACCAGTCGAACCGGGTTCTGCAGGTGACTTAGGTGCTGCAGTTAAAGAAGCTGCAGATAATGCCAAGAAAGCAAATATCGAATACTCTGCTAAATGGAATGATACCATTGGTGAAGAACTTCGTACTAACAAAGATATGAATAGATTTTCTCCTGGGAAGATGCAGGAATACGGAAGAGACATTGTTGATGCAGCAATTTCCAATCCTAATAGAAAGGAAAGCATTGAAAATCTTCGGTCCATTCTTGGACCAGACAGCGAAAGTCTAATTCCAGATTTAGCGATTACTAAAGCAACTCAGGATATTTCTGCTGGCAAAGGTGCTAACTTTGATCAGATTACTGATAAACTTCAGCAGTATGCTAACTCTTTTGGTCCTAAACAAAAGGCAAGGCTTGAAGGTTTCTTGACTGATCTTAAAGCTAAGAAGATGAGTCTTGAAGAGTTAGGTGATAAGATACCTGAACTTCAAAAGGCTGCGGAAGCTGAGAAAGAAACAATCTTCTCCGAAAGATTTCCTACTCTATTCGAAAAGGTTGGTGGTAAACAACTACCAAAGGGTAATGGTTACGAAGTCTTCGATAAGGCTATGAGTTCTGAACAACCTAGAGTAATTGATGCTCTGATTAAAGAAGCTAAGAAAAGTCCAGAAGACCTCGAAGGTTTAAAGACTGCTTGGCTTAAGTCTGCAGAAGGAAAGATTAGTTCTAATCCTAAATCGATTGGAGAACTCTCTGAGAACTTCGTTGAGAATGGTAAGAAAATCTTTGGTGATGACTCACCAGAAGTTAAAGCTGTTACTGGTCTAAGAAACGAAGTTGAGAAACTTCAGCAGTCTCTTAATAGACCTGGAATGGAAGGACTCTCTGCTACAGAGAACCAATCGAAGTTCAGAAGCGCTATTGCATTCTTATCTACGTTTGCATTCGGTGTTCTTAATCCTACGGCTGCTAGAGTAAATAAGGTCACTAGTAATCTAGCGGAGTCTTATAACTCTACAACTAAAGCTCATGAAGCTATCGATACTATCCTTTCGGATAATAAAGAAATGAGAGACGCTATGGTTAACTTGATTAACAAATCGAGAAACCAATTGTCTCCTGCTCAGTGGAAACAGTTGTATGCTGCGGGTGCTCGCATTGGTCTTTACAATTTGAGATCAAGTAAGCCCTTGAACATTCAAACCGATACAGCTATTAGCAAATAAAAAAACCCCCGGCGTCCACTTAAGGATACCGGGGGTTTTCTTTTACTCTATGTGTACTACAGCTTCATCAATAAGTTTCATAATCTCTTTGAGAGCTTCTGACTTACCAAGTATTTCATCATCGTAGTCACCATGGGTTGAAGGGTGATATGAGATATAAATTTCATTTAAAAGAACGTCATAAATACGCTCTTCTAGTTCTTCTCTAGTCACTCAACAACTCTTAGTTCTTGAGAATACTTAAAGTACTTTTCGAACTTCTCTTGTTTTGCTATTACGGCAGCTTCAGTAACAGGAAATTCAGGTAAAGGTAAGATTTTCTCTTCATGAGCTAAATTGATTAAAGCAAACATATCAGTAATTTCGTTAACGATACGTTCTCTATTAGTAAATTCAGACTTATGGTATTTCTCGTTTAAACCAAAGATGAGTGTTTTATTGATATCTTGGATTACTTCAGCGGCTTCTTCAGCAATTTTAATGAGAATATACTGTTCGCGACTAAGCATAGTAGTCCTCACTAGCACGCCAGTTGTCTAAGATTTCCTGAGTTGCAGTCGAGTTATTACCAATGACTTCAGGGCGATCATCAATCCAGACATCCGGGTTCCAACCATGATCCACGGGGGACTTCTTGTCAACAAACCAATTGCAAAAGAAACGTTTAGCGATACCATCAGTATAAATAACAGGGATATCTGAACGGACCTGGTTCTCTGAGAGTTTATCATCTACAGGAGAACGATACGTAACAATACGTACCTCGTGACCTTTCTTCTTAGCTAGGTCAACAACGTCATTCCAGAAATCTCTATCTAAGTTATAACACTTGTCGTAATCAAGACCGATCTTCAAGTTTATTCCCTTCTGTCCAAGCCTCTACAGCGTTAGGATACTTCTCAATAATAGCTGTGGCCTTTTCGTTTAGTTCTTTAATCCAACCATCATTCATTTTCGGGGGTCTATCATCGTTGAACTTACCAGCGATCATAGCATCACGGAGAACCATAAGGGTTGCAATAGCTTTGACCACATGGGAGAGACCGCTATCAGGATCGATGTCTTCTCCTTCCCACCAGGCCATCATATGTCTAAATAAAGCATCATAATAAACACTCGCAGAAATACCTGCAACTCTATAATTATGTCTGCCATACTTACGAGCCCCTTCGAGCATAGCTAATCCTACTTCCATCATTGCGGGAGAGGACACAGTGCTCATAGGGGCTTTTTTCGTTCCTACACTATCCTTAGGGTTAGTATCTTTCTTACTTGCTTCCAAGCTTCTTCAAATCCTTCTCTAGTTCTTCTGCGTAGGCTTCTAACTTTGCGAGAGTATCCATTGCATTTTGGATTGCTCTCTGATTGGACTCTACTGTTTTCTTCCAGGAGTTAATCTGATTGTTAACCCTATCGAGGTTATTCTTGATCAACTTACGGGAAGGGGTGGTATCAACGTAGTTATTACCCAACTGCTGTGGAGGAGTATAAATAGGAACCTCTACACGAGGCATTACTGTAGTACTCGGTACTAAATCAAAATAGTCTAAATGATTTGCCATTAATCTAAATCTAACTCCAATTGTCTCTCTTGAACCATTACGGCTGTTCTATATTTACCATCAATCTTTACGATCTCACCTTTGATAAAATCATGTTCCATTTCTAGTTCGTAGAACGTGTCTTCCAACCAAAGGCTTGCATCCTCCAGATTGTCGAATTCTTCTAGACGAAACTCTCTCATTTTGTTTATCCTTCCAGTGAACAAAGCCAATCGGTTGTTGGAGTTCTGTTTCATAAACTGTCATAGTTCTATCTGTAGGCCAGAAAAACTCATCATCATCCCCATTGGGCTGCCATTGCTTCTGCGAACCCTTTAAAGGTTGTACTCCTGATGTTACTTCTCTCTGCTGAGGGAGGGAGGTTATACCACGTTGGGAGACTCTTGCCGGACTTCGTGACATGTCTTTCTCCTTTATCTACGATATTGGTCGGTTCTAACAACGGGAGTCCTTTCAACCAGAGTCCTGTTTTCTTAGAGAACGGATCGCCGAACATCCACGGATGTACATACTGGTCAGCTTTGCGAAACATCTTACCGAGACGTCCCACAGGGTTCTCAATAGCAACGCGATCAGCATACTCGAAGAAACTAGAAGCAAAGGTAATAGCAGGAAGGTATAAGTCTGGGCGGTTTGCATACCATCTATTTCCTGATACAGCTAGGTAAGTACACGATGGATGAGCAATGATAATATCCCAGCCACGTCCAATAACATCAGCGACATCACCAACATAGTGATTATCGCTCCCGTCAGTTGCAGGAAGAAGGTCGCACGAAAGTACTTCATGACCCCTTGCACGAAAAGCTTCCCGTACTGTTCCACTAAATTCACACGCAACAAGTACTTTCATGAACCTCTAAACATACAAAAGATAACAACACCAATACACAGAAAGAAAACACTTACTGCAAAACAACTATAAAACATTATCTAACTCCACGTGCTAATTCGTCAGCTCGCTCATTGTATTCATGACCGGCATGACCTTTAACCCATGTGAATTTAACTGACTTCTGTCTCTTAGACCAAATATCGTATAAATCCCACAGATCATTATTAATGTTTCTTTTCCAGCCAGTAGCACATCCAATTACATATTGACTATCAGTGATAATTTCTACGTCAGTGGATATACCACGTCGATCAAGATAAAGGAGTGCCTCTAACACCGCTGTTAGTTCCATACGATTATTAGTAGTATCTTCAGTCTTACCAAAGATGCTAATCTCTTCGTTGTCACTAACTGTGATAATGGCACTCCATCCACCTTGCCGACGGCTACATGAACCATCGGTGTATACTCTCACTTATGCTTCTTCTTTTTGTTCTTCTTACTTTTACCTGCTTCACTCATAGCAATAGCGATAGCCTGATCCTGTGGTTTACCATTGCTACGTTCAATTGCAATATTTGCAGAAATAGCCTTCTGCGAGCTACCTTTCTTCAGGGGCAATACGCGGGTCTCCTTTTCTTCCATTCGTAGATGGCGTATTCATAACCATCGAAATACGTTAATGTTTTATAATCGCACTTAGTACATTTCAGTTGGTCAATGAATGGTCCGTTATCGACATACTCTGCGTGACCACCACATTCACACTTTAAGTCTTTTAATTTCATTCAGCGTCTACCACTTCATAATCATGAAGTTTAAACCATTCTCCTGAATGTAAACTGTCTTTGAACTTCTCATGAAATTCTTTCTCTCTATAACCACCGTCTTCAATAAATCGAACTATACTTATGTGGTAAGGGTTAGCAGCCTTTAATTGTGAGACTCTTCGATTTAAATCGTCTGTTCTTCCTATTTTAACAAATTCATTGCAACGAATGAAATAAAGATGTCTACCAGTCTCATGTATCATTTTAATTCTCTTCGAAGAAAGTTCTTTCGCTAGACACCCACAAGATTTAACTGAGTTAGACACTAAATGAGAAGACTTTACTTGAGTCTCATTTCCACAAGAGCAGGTACACCTCCATAAGATGTACCCACCCTTACGAGTCTTACCAACTGGCTCTACTGCTGTTAATCTTCCGAAGACTTTACCACTATGGTCTTTAGCTTTATGTGGTAATATCAACGAATTCACATGAGTCAGCTGTACAACTTAGAATCTGCATACCAGAAGTATTATCTTCTTGTTCATAATACGAGAGGTCTTCCCACCTTATCTCTTTAGGCATCTTCCCTTTCAATGCTTCATACTCTTCTTTAGTGCATTCCTGATAAGGAGCTTGTCTATAAGTGTGATTTGAATAAGGGAGAAAACTAACCCCACTGATAATATCGAAGTTCTTATAAACCCATCCACCAACTTCTGGCCATTCGTTTTCCTTGACCGATACAGTAATGGAGGGTTTGTGTTCACACCAATTCTCCTGAATTCTCTTCCAGTACTCAAGTTGTTCTAAAGCTGACCAATCATCACGTTTGATTGAACCTTCTGGTGATTTCATAGGAAACGAAAACACAGTGGTTGTGTTTGGTTTCATCACATCGGGTTCATGGGGGATGCCACTCTCAATCAGAAAAGTCGTGAGAGGGTCTTTGTTATCGGCTCGTACTGTACGTATATAATAAGCAGAATGTCTGCCGTGCAAACCACTGGCGCTATCCACGAGCTGCGATACAGTGCCAGAAGGCTTAACACAAGTACTAGCGGTACTGGTAGGAATGCCAATAAGAGAAGCGTATTCACTGTTGGTTGCATTTACTACATCCTTTAAAATACTCTCGCTAATTTCCCCTTTAACAAACGCAACGTTGTCAAGTTGACCCGTTAAGCTTACACCTAAGAGTCGTTCTTCTTCAGTGTTATCTGTCCAGATTTTTCTAAGGTAGGGAAAATAAGTGAGGGTACTTTGGAGCGTACCAAGGATTGCTGCAAGACGTGCTTTAGCTCGTAGAGTCTCTTCTGTATCATAGGATCGGATAACAATCTCTGTAAGATTACAGAACTGGTATGGTCTAAGGATAATTTCACTACAGGGGTTTGTCCCAAAGTCAATATCCGATTTACGTCTTCCGTTTCGAGCTGCTTGTCGTTGACTAGCGACACGATTAAAGATACCTCGTTCGCCTGATTTACTTTCATATAGCGATAACCATTCTTGAAGGAATGCTCCAACCTCTGGTTTCTCTGTATATGTTACAGAGTTATTTGCTAGTGCTCGTTGTCCTTCTGTTTCCCACCAACTACCGCTCTTAGCTTTTCTCATACGATCATCGCTGAGATTACTAAGAGAGATCATTGCACTACGTCGAACTCCTCCGACAACGACGATCTCTCCAATCTTACAAAGGATATCGTGGCACTCAAGGGAGTTAAGCTTTCGACCAGATGCATTTCGAAACTTAGAAATGACGAACTTAAACAAGTCCTCCAAAGGACCGGGACCACTAGCGCGACCTCCGAAAGTCTTGAGACGAGCGCCTGCGGGCCGAATTCTACTGATGTCCCATTTGGGAATTTCACCAGCATACAATAGTGAGACCACTTGCCGTAAGGCTTTGGCCCAACCTTCTTTAGAGTCTCTGACAACAACTGTCGTCTCGCTCTCAAATAGTTTGCTTGGAACCTCTGGTAGCTTCTGGACGTATTGTCGTTCAACACTAAATCCTACTCCTGTACCACACAATAGAATAAACATTGCTTCATCAAATGACTTAACATCATCGATAGGTAAGTACGCACAATTGTAACCAGCAGTGTTGTCTCTCTCTAGTGCAGGTCCTGCAGTCATGAGTGCCCTCATTGAGGGCATTACTTCTAGGTTATATATCGCATCATATAATTCACCATACAGATCGTCTCCGACAACAAATCCGTGCTTGTCGAGAACGTGTGACTGAATGAAGTCAAGGTAACGCGAGACCGTTTCGTCCCAGTTTTCACGCCGTTTTTCATCTGGTTTAAACCTTGAGTACCTGCTCTTGTAAATGAATTCTTCGTAGAATGTCGGGAAAGGCGAAGCCTTTGGTTTACTTGGAAAGGGTGAGGGTTTATTGGTCTTTGTCATTATTCTCCTTCATCTTCGTCTTCCATTGGATGATCATCTTGAATATCAATTAAGTCTTGTAGAGCAGCACAGAAAGCGTTCCATGCGAGGTTCATATCAGGATCATCATCAATAGGTCTTTGACCCATGTAGTGAAACATATCCTCAAAAGAACCCTCGTAATCCATCTTCTTGAAGAACTCGTTTTTTGTCATTCCTTGTTTCTCTCTTCAAGCTTACTATAGTTGAAGTCAATCATTTCCTGGAATGTGATACCAAAGGTATTGAGTACACCTGCTACACCCCAGAAGGTATCACCAATTTCATCAATGATCTTTTCACGATCAATCTCTTTACCTTTACGGTTTGCCTTCGTGAGCAATTCAAGGACTTCACCCGCTTCGCTAACCATTTCCAAAATGGACTGTGCCTTCGCGTCTTTGTCATTAAACTTCTTTTTTACGTAAGCCGCATAGGTCGGTTGCCAATTCATATATTCATCAAGAGTCAATCTGGTTCTCCTGCAACATTAACTTTAAAAATGTAGTACGGACCGTCGTAACCTAATTCCTTAACATAGAAATTCTCGTGAAACTCTTCAGCTTCCTTCTTTTTAAAGAAATAGTACTTTTCACCATCTTCAGTTTCAAGTCTGAATATTGTCAATTGACATCCTTCTTATCTTTAACTTCAGGGGGTTCAATCTCCCACATTGTCTTAACTAGTTCAGTAGCTACAAGTTCAGCAGACTGTTCTGGATCAGGAAGAAGATCAATAGTCACCTGATAGATTTCATTCACAGTTTCAATAATGAAATGAGCTTCAAGTTTTGGCATGTGAACCTCAAGGAGTTTATACTCCTGGGGTAAGTACTTACTAATCAAGTCTTTCAAACTAATTCACTCTTTTTGAGAATTGCAATAGCAACTTTGCACTGTTCTATAGTTATGTCGTAGTCAAGAATAAACCCTTTTAATTCAACGATAGCGTCTTCATTTGACTTAATACTTCTAGTGTTATTCTCTTTCTGACTTTCGCAAAGTTTAATTTGTCTTTCTAGAGACTTAATTACTCTGTCAACGCCTTCCATGAGTAGTCTAACTCCTTGATATTTCCGATTGTATCCTGCCACATCTTAGCAAGGTCTTGTATTTCCTTCTGAGCATGAGGATCAATACGTAGTTTATAAGCTCTAGCCCAAGCAGCTAGAGAACCCGTCGTATAATACTCGGTGTACATCGATTGAGGGAGAACCATACGAGCTTGTTCAGGGGCGACTTCGTTTTCAATCATTGTATTGTAAAGCCACTCAGCGTGGTCTAGAAATTGAAGATACAACTCCTTGACATCTTTAGTTGCAAATTCAGATCTAATCCATCCATCCTCGTATCTTTCTTTATCAATTTCCCATTGAAGTTTTAAGATGAATTCATCAGATGATCCTTGTTTAACTGATCCTTCTGGTCGTTTACGCCAAGTGTCAGGAGTGAAGAATTCAGGGGCATCATCAACATAACGTCTGGAGACTTCATTGTAGGAAAAACCCACCATGTGTTTAAATCTCTGTCTTGCAACAAAAATGGGCACTTTTTCTCTAAGAGTGATTTGTACATGGGTGAAGGGTGTGAAATGATTGTTTCTCGCTAGAAAATTTATTAGACCTTGGTTCTGATCTTTAGTGTAATTACTGGCTTCCTTATGAAAGGAAACTCTTGCTGCGTCTGCAACACGGTCGTCAGAACCCATGAAATCAATTAAGGTTACCTGCAAATTATAGGCTCCAAATAAGAAAAAAGTTCTTGAGCCTTCTTTAGTCTACGCTCTCCTAAATGAGGCATAACTCTTATTAAAGTATCAAAAACTTCTTGTTGTCTTTGTATTGTTAAAATCCATGTAGGTTTTCTAGTTGGGCGGGGTGCCCTATAAGACACCCTTCCTACACCCAATTCTTTATGAAGTTTATTGATAATATCTTCATCAGTCATTTCACATTGGATAGAACACTGAAATGTTTTACCCTTTCGTCGTTTGAAAATACTAAAACAACCTTCACCTTCTAGAATACCAGAGGACCACTTAAAGTCCTCTTCCATCATTTACTGATAAACCTTCTTGGTTTCTGCTGCGGGAGCAGTACTCTTTTCGGCAGTCTTATCATCCTTCTTCTTAAAGACATCAGACAAAGCAGTCTCAAGGTAGTCGTTAATCTCTGTTACAGGAGTGTAGTAGTTGATGTAGCTAGCACGAGGATAGCCACCAGTAAGAACACCAATCAACTTATACTTACCATTGTCAAAGGTGAACATACCAGAACCACTTGAACCAGGGGCAGTATCCGGAGTTGCTCTATAGAACATACGGGACTGAGAGATATCGTTAAAGGCGTCCTGCTGTTCAAGATACCCAAGCTTACCTTCAGTTTCCGTCTGGCCTAAACCAAGGGGGAAACCCTCGACGATGACAGCCTGACCATACTGAAGATTGATGTCACGAGAAGCTACTTCTGCGACGTTCTCGAAAAGGTCCTTCTCGTCACGAAGTTTAACAAGGGCTAGAT
>Ga0207667_10010000_pt1 | contig 11125 bp, 10 predicted proteins | sample KBSCornC52_FD_184301 | JGI IMG/M metagenome (GOLD analysis project Ga0207667, IMG submission 184301) | Corn rhizosphere microbial communities from Kellogg Biological Station, Michigan, USA - KBS Corn C5-2 (SPAdes) (version 2) | ecosystem: Host-associated > Plants > Roots > Rhizosphere > Soil ...
GCCCGCGTTCCTGTGCAGCTTCCGCCGCAGCGCGCCGAGACCGAGGCGGTCGATCCATGCCGCGGCGCCGACGTGGATGTGGGTGATCCGGATTTCGTGGCCGACCTTCTTTGCGATGAAGTCGAAGACGTGCCCAACGCACCATCCATCCGCCGCGCGCACTTTCCGATCCAGGATCGACTGAAGTGTCATGAGCCCGCTCCCGGTATGTGCTTCACGATCCGCTCGGCGGCGGAGCGGTTGAGGCGATCCAGTCCGGCCGCCCCCGCGCTGACGCGGATGTGGACATCCTGATCGAGCTTCTCCACTTCCTCCCACGGGATTCGCGCCGGCGCCACCTCGCCCTTCCAGCCGAGCACGTGATGGAGCCAGACGGACAGGCGATTAACCTGCCTCCACATGTGCCGCGACTTTGCGCCCCCGCCGGACAGGATGGCCGTTACCCGCGGCGCGCGGTCGAACCCCTCCTCGATCTCCAGATCGTCGACGCGTCCGCATCGCTCTCCGTTCGGGTCCACGATGCCCTGGTCCATCAGCTCGTACAGGGTGTCCATGCGCCTATCCTCCCCCGCCCGTCACAAAGTAGAGGACAATGCCGATGGGAGCCGCGATGGTGAGGAGGGCCGCCAGCGCCCATCCCGCGATGCGGGCGAATCGGCCGTTCGTGAGCGGCGGGCGTGCATACCGCTTGTCGCCGGCCACCAGCATCAGCGGAATCAGGGTGAAGGGCAGCAGGATCGCATTGAAAACCATTGCGGTCTCCGTCACCTTGATGGGATCGAGGGTTGTGAGAACCAGCCCGGCGCTGGCGATCAGGAAACCCATGTAGGCGAGATGGAACAGCGCGGACCTCGCGGGCGGCTCGTCCTTCTTCCAGTGCCATCCGAAGTATTCCGCGACCGCATACGAGCCGGAGAGGGCGGTCTCCAGGCCAGCTGCCATCGAGCAGAAGAAGAGGCCCGCCACGAAGAGCCAGAGCCCCTTCGCCCCGAGAGCCAGATTTGGACCCAGTGACGCGCCGCTGAACTGCTCCACCTTTACCCCGTGCGGGTTGAGGACCATCGCGCCCACGATGATGATGGCCGCCGCGACGCACGCCCCGAAGAGATTTCCGACGAACGCAATAATCCGGTTTGGCCAGCGATAGCTTTCGTCCCACTCCTCCTCGATGGCCCCGCTGGAATAGAAGAGCATCTGGTACGGGGAGGCGTAGGCGCCGATCAGCGCGAGCGCCGAGTAGCCGTAGAGCGCGAACCCCTGGCCGTGCGCGTCCGGCTTCCACATTGTGCCGGCAATCTCATGCCACGGGGGATGGAGGGCGAACGCGGACCAGACGAAGACCAGAATGAACAGGCCGAGTAGTGACGAGCCGTTCTCGACGAGCGAGAACGAAGCCTTCCAGAGTATAAGCCAGAGCAGGAGCGTGACCGGAATTGCCCACGCGAGATAGCTCCAGCCCGTCAACATCTGGAGCGCGTAGGCCATGCCCGCGATCTCCGCCGCGATGGTGAGCCAGTTCACGAGGCAGATCGTGACGAGCGGAAGCAGCGCGATTCGGAATCCCAGTCGCTCGCGGACGGCGTCGAAGAGCGCCCGCCGGGTCGAGATGGCAACGCGGGCGGCCATCTCGACGTAGAGGGTGATTGTGAAGAAGCTGAGGACGACCACCCAGAGGAGCGAGAACCTGAACTGCGCGCCGGCCTGCGACGAGGAGACGATGGCGCCCGCATCGATGAAGCCGCCGATGGCCGTGATGATTCCGAGTGCGATGTCCTTCAGCTTCTTCATTGTCGATGCCAAAATGCGCGCTGCTGTATTGCGGTCAGTGCAAAGACGGCGGCCGGGCTCTTTCCGTTCCTGACCCGGTTCAGCACATCACCCGAGATGAATAGCTGCAACCAGCTCCTTTTCCCCGCCTGGGCGATTCCATCGTCATCACTGCGAGCCCTGGCGACGTAGCAGCGAATCAGGCCGAGGAAAAACCGAGGCGACCGCGTGCGCAGGTCAATGCGGGTCCCGCACATTCGGGGAACAAACAGAGGTGGTGGTTCGTTATAGGCGAAACGCGACTCCACATCCCCCATGTTTTGTCATCGAAGGAGCGGACTGTGGCTGCCGGAATATGTTTCGTATGCGAGCGGCCATTCCTCGACGGCCAGGCGCCGGCTGAAACGTGGGCGCACGGCGACCACCTCGTTTGCGTCTGCCGGGAGTGCGTTGACCACCCGCCGGGCGGCCCGCCGCTATGCGTGGATGCACTCCCCGAGGTGCTGCGCCGGCCCCTGCTTCTCCACCTGCTGTCCCTTTCGCTCCGCGCGCGAAGCCGTCGATTCCGCCACGTTGCGCGGACGACCCGTGCGCTGAGCAACGCGGTGCGTGACCGCATGGCGTGGGTTCGGTTTACGCATCGAAACCGGGGCAAGGGCGAGTACTCCGGCGAACCTCCGAAATAGCGCGCATTTACGAATTGGAGGAGCCCCCTGGCGGTTAACCGCCAGGGGGCCTTCTTATGCCGGATCCCGAACGTGCAAGGATTCTCACGTGAATCGCGCGAACTCTCCATTGCGAACCGGGGATGGGCGGCGCAATAAGGATGTATCATAATCGTAATACGATGGTCTAACATCGTTGTGAATCCCGCGAATGCCGGGGACGCAAGAGGAGTGTTTCGAATGCGCCTGAGGGTCATTGCCGACCGGTATGCACCCATAGCCGCCACCGTTGTGACGCTCGCGCTGCTGGGTCTTGCCGCGACAGCATCGCCGGGCCACAAGGCCGCCCCCGCAGCGCAGCCGAAGCTCGACTACCTCCGCGACATCCGCCCCATCCTCGCCAATAACTGCTTCCCCTGTCACGGCCAGGACGAGAAGAAGCGGCAGGCGAATCTCCGTCTCGACAACAGCGCCTCCGCATATGGAAAGTCGGACGAGGGCCACGTCGCCATAGTGCCCGGCAAGCCCCAGGCGAGCGCCGTCGTCGCCCGCATCACGGCAGCCGGCGCATTGAAGATGCCGCCGGAAAAGAGCGGCCACAGGCTCGCTCCCGAAAACATCACGACTCTCAAACGCTGGATCGCCGAGGGCGCCGTCTACGAACCGCACTGGGCATTCCGCCCCCTCCGCCGCCCGGCGATTCCGGAAATCCGCAATCCGCAGTCCGCAATCCGCAATCCAATCGATTCTTTCGTCCTCGCCCGCCTCGCCGCGGAGGGGCTAAAGCCCTCGCCCGAGGCAGGCCGATATACGCTCATTCGACGCTTGTCCATCGACCTGATCGGCCTGCCGCCGACGACGGCCGAGGTGGACGCGTTTGTCGCGGATCGCTCGCCGAAGGCGTACGAGAACCTGGTGGACCGGCTGCTCGCCTCCCCGCATTTCGGCGAGAGATGGGCGCGCATGTGGCTCGACCTCGCCCGCTATGCCGATTCCGCCGGCTACGGCTCCGACCCGCTCCGTCCGAATCTCTGGCCCTACCGCGACTGGGTGATCAACGCATTCAACCGGAACCTGCCCTACGACCGCTTCGCGACCGAGCAGCTCGCGGGCGACCTCCTCCCCAACCCGACCTCCGAACAGCTCATTGCAAGCGCGTTCCACCGCAACACGATGACGAACACGGAGGGCGGCACCGACCGCGAGGAGTTCCGCACCGCCGCCGTGAAGGACCGCTCGATCACCACGATGCAGGTCTTCATGGGCCTCACGATGGGGTGCGCGCAGTGCCACTCGCACAAGTTCGACCCGATCACGAATCGCGAGTTCTACCGATTCATGGCCTTCTTCAACCAGACCGAGGACAACGACCAGCCGGACGAGAAGCCGACGATTCCCCTCCTGCCCGAAATTCAACTCGAGCGGCAGACGGCGTTGAAGGAAGAGATTGCACGGCTGGAGACGAGCCAGAACACGCCCGAATCGAAGGCGCTCCTCGAATCGAAGAAGAAGGAGCTGGCGGCCATCAAGCCGATCAACGTGCCCGTCATGAAGGAGCTGCCGGCCGACAAGCGTCGCACAAGCCACGTGCTGACGCTCGGCAACTTCCTCATGAAGGGCGACGTGGTCGAGCCGGGCGTGCCCGCTGCCTTCAACCCGTGGCCGAAGGACGCGCCGGAGAACCGTCTGGGGGTCGCGGAGTGGATCGTGAGCCGCGACAACCCGCTCACCGCCCGCGTCGCCGTGAACCGCTTCTGGGCGCAGCTCTTCGGGACCGGACTCGTCGAGACCGAGGAGGACTTCGGCACGCAGGGGGCGCTCCCGTCCCATCCGAAGCTCCTCGACTGGCTGGCCGCCGAATTCATGAGCCCGGCGGAGCCCGGCGGTCATCCATGGGACATGAAGCGGCTCCTGAAGCTCATCGTATTGTCGGCCACATACCGCCAGACCTCGAAGGCGACGGCGGCCGCCATCGAGCGGGACCCGCGTGACCGCCTGCTCTCGCGCTATCCGCGCCGTCGGCTTACCGCGGAAGCCGTCCGCGACCAGGCGCTGGCACTCAGCGGACTCCTGAGCGAGAAGATTGGCGGGCCGTCCGTCTTCCCGCCGCAGCCGGAAGGGCTCTGGCAGGCCGCCTTCAACGGCGAGCGCACCTACCCCACCTCGAAGGGCGAAGACCGCTGGCGGCGCGGAATCTACACCTTCTGGCGCCGGACCGTGCCCCCGCCGGACATGGCGGCCTTCGACGCTCCGAGCCGCGAGATATGCACGATGCGCCGCATCCAGACCAACACGCCCCTCCAGGCGCTCGTCACCCTGAACGACCCGGTCTACCTTGAGATGGCGCAGGCGCTGGCCCGCCGGATCGCGCGGGAAGGCGGTTCCACACCCGAATCGCGCGCGGCGTTCGGCCTCCGTCTCGCCCTCTGCCGTCCGCGGCGGCCGGAACAGGTCCAGCCCATTCTCGCGCTCTACCGGCGAGAGCTGGCGCGCTACACATCCGACGAGGCCGCCGCGAAGAAGCTCGCCACGGACCCACTCGGCCCACTGCCCACCGGCGCGGACGCGAAGGAGCTGGCCGCCTGGACCGTCGTCGCGAACGTCCTCCTCAACATGGACGCCGTGCTGACAAACCGATGAGGGGAATTTTCGATTTTCGATTTTCGATTGGGAGCTGAGGCATGGATCTGAGGCTTGAAAACACGCGGTCGGTGACACGGAGGACGTTTTTCGGGCAGGCGGGGCTTGGGCTTGGCGCCATCGCCCTCAATGCGCTGCTCGGCGATTCCGCGCTGGCGGCCGAATCGAAAATCGAAAATCGAAAATCGAAAATCGGACCCATGCTTCCCGCGCGTGCGAAGTCGGTCATCTATCTGGATATGTCCGGCGCGCCGCCCACGCTGGACCTCTTCGACTACAAGCCGGAGCTGGTGAAGCTGAACATGCAGCCGTGCCCCGATTCGCTGATGAAGGGGGAGCGGTTCGCGTTCATCAAGGGCGTCCCGAAGATGCTCGGCACGCCCTACAAATTCATGCAGCATGGGAAGAGCCGAGCGTGGGTGAGCGAGCTGTTGCCGCATACCGCGACCATGGTCGATGACCTCACCATCATCCATTCGATGAATACGGACCAGTTCAACCACGCGCCCGCGGAGCTCTTCCTCTACACCGGCAACGCCATCGCGGGCAACCCGGCGATGGGCTCGTGGTTGACCTATGGTCTCGGCACCGAGAACCGGAACCTGCCCGGATTCGTGGTCCTTATCTCCGGCGGGACCGACCCGACCGGCGGCAAGAGCCTCTGGTCTTCGGGCTTCCTCCCCTCCATCTACCAGGGCGTTCAATGCCGCTCCGTGGGCGATCCCATCCTCTACCTGAGCGACCCCTCCGGCATGAGCCGCGACGGGCGGCGCTCCAGCCTGGACGCGCTCGACCGGCTGAACGAGCTGGAGGCGAAGGAGTACGGCGACCCGGAGACCCTCACGCGAATCTCGCAGTACGAGCTCGCCTACCGCATGCAGATCTCGGTCCCGCAGGTCATGGACATTACGAAGGAGCCGCGGTATATCCTCGACCGCTACGGCGCCAAACCCGGCCAGGGCTCTTTCGCCAATAACGCGCTGCTTGCGAGGCGGCTGGTGGAGCAGGGGGTTCGCTACGTCCAGCTCTACGACTGGGGATGGGACATCCATGGAACGGGGTCGGGCGACGACCTGATGACGGCGCTCCCGAAGAAGTGCAAAGAGACCGACCAGGCCGCCGCCGCCCTCATCTGGGACCTGAAGCAGCGCGGCCTGCTGGACGAAACTCTGGTCATTTGGGGAGGGGAGTTCGGGCGAACGCCGATGAACGAGGCGCGCAACGGCTCCAAATTCCTCGGCCGCGACCACCATCCGCACTGCTTCTGCCTCTGGATGGCCGGCGGCGGGGTGAAGCCCGGCTACGTCCACGGAGAGACAGATGAGTTCGGCTATCGAATCGTGCGAGACAAGGTGACGATCCGGGACCTCCAGGCGACCATTCTCCACCTGATGGGTCTCGACCCGTACCGCTTCTCCTACAAGTACCAGGGGCTGAACAACCGACTCATCGGCCCGAGCGATGAGGGCCAGGTGCAGTCGGCGCTCTTCGCGTAGGCCCGGGTCCGGCCTATTCGGGCTGGGGCGACAGCGGGAAGGTTACGACAACGTGCGCGCCGCGCGGCGCTGTATTCGTCCAATTGACCGTACCCTGCAGGTCCCAGGTCGCGAGCGTCATGATGAGGTCCAAGCCGGTGCTCGATGCCCCGGATGGATCGAAACCATCCGGCAGTCCCGGCCCCTCGTCGCTCACGACAAGCTCCGCCTGTCCTCCATCAAGCGCGCGCAGGACGACCTCGACGCGCCCCTCTCCATGCTTGACCGCGTTCGAGACCAGCTCATTCACCAGCATCGAGAAGGAGCCTGCCTGTCGCAGCGGCACAAGCACTTCATCCGCCTGTAGGACCAGGTCGCGGCTCCCCGCCGCCGCGCGAATCAGAGGGGTAAGCCGGTCCAGCAGCTCCAGCAGCGAGACCACTTCGCCCTCGCCTCCCGCGAACTTCATCGTCAGCAGCTCGTGGAGGGCAGCAAGGCCGCGGACGTGGGCGCTGAGCCGCTCCATCGCGCTGCGGGCAACGGTCGGCTGGCCGTCGTCAATCTGCACCTGCACGAGCGCGGAGAGCACCTGGAGGTTGTTCTTAATGCGGTGGTGGCTCTCCGCCATAGCCCGTTTCAGGCTCTCGTTGAGCGCGGATATCTGCGCCTGCTGCAGCTTCCGCTCGGTAACGTCGATGCCCACGCCGTGAAGGCGGACCCGCGCTCCGGCGGCGTCATAAATCGCGCGTCCGCGTCCCTCCATCCATCGCCACTCGCCGGAATCGTGCCGGAATCGGAACTCGATCGCGTAGTCGCGATGCTCCTCTGTTGCCGCCCGAATCTCCGCCGCGGTCTCGGCGACATCCTCTGGATGAACCATCTCGTAAAACGCTCGCTCCGTTCCGCCGAATCCTCCCGGCGGCAGCCCGAAGAGCTCCTCCAGCTCCGGCGTCCAGACGACCGTATTGTCGGACACTTCCCGAAACCACGCCCCCATGCGGCCGGATCTCATGGCGAGGCGAAGCATCTCATTGCTATCGCGCAGCCGCTCCTCCGCCTTTGTCCGCTCCTCGACCTGTCGCTGCGCATCGGCGTAGAGCGCCGCGTTATGAATCGCGACCGTCATCTGCGTAATGAGCGCCTCGAGAAGCGCGAGATCGTCGTCACTATACGCGTCCGGCAGATCGCTCATCACCTGGAGGACGCCGATCGCGCGCTCGTCGCGGATGACCGGCGCCATGATCGCCGACTGGGTTCGCGGCGTGTCGGAATCCTCATCCGCGGGCCTCAGCTCGCCGTCGGGCCCGACGTCGTAGAAAACGCCCCTTTCGTCCTGCACGCGCTGACGAACGTTCCGAAAAGGCAGCGGCTTGCCAGTGCGGATAACCTCGCTCTGCATGCCCGTCCCTTCGGGGCCAAGCGGAATGGGCGGGAACTCCGCCTGGTCGAGGCGGACGCCTTTTGCCCAGGCATATTCACACCGGATCAATCCGCTCGCCGCGTCCCAGGAGGAGACTATGATTCCATCGCAGGGCATCTGCCGGCATACGAGGTCGCGCAGGCGGTCGTAAATCTCCTCCGCGGAGAGCGTGGAGGAGAGTATCTTGCCCGCCTCATAGAGGATTCGGAGGCGCTCCGCGGCGCTGTCCGCAGAGGTCATGGCGTTTTTGGTGTCGAGGGAGGACATGCTGTAATTCGCGGGATTGCCTAATCGGGTGCGCAGGGACTGATTGACTTACGTTGCACAGACAGGCAATTGCGCCCTGGAGCAACGGAAACCCAGTGTCATCCCGTAGGGATCCGCTTTTGACCTGGCATATGCCACACCGAACGTCAAGAGCGGATCCCTACGGGATGGCGGCTCGCGGGCTACGGGATGTCGGGCTGCTTCGAATAGTCGTGATCGTTAATGCCCGGTAACGTAAAGTGACTGCTTGATTTTGACGCATTTTATCGGAATCCCTCTCGTGTCCCATGAGATTCCCCGTCCGGTCTATCCGCCCCAAAACAAAGCGGAGCGATGCCTGATTTCAGCATCGCTCCGTTTGGCGTCGGCCGCCCACTATACCACGCTTTCCGTCGCCCCGGCCAGCCACTACTTGCGCTGAGATCGGGTTGTCGCGGCCGCTGTGTGTCGCTCCGTCACTCGCATCGACGAGGCGACGTGCACGAGGTGTAAGCTCTCCGAACCATGCCAGATGCTCTCGCGCCTGCCCTGGTAAACCAGATACGCCTGTTTGCCGTCGATCGTTGGACACCAGCCCTCGTCGCCCTCGCCCGTAAAGAGCACCACGCGCGTGTAAGGCTTGATGGGCGCGTCGCCGCGGAACACGTACATCTCCGGTGCGGCCATCTCGGGCTCCGCCCAAAACCAGCGGTCTGTCACTACCGCCCAACCGCGAAGCGACACCGTCTGCAAGCCGTGATTCTGTAGAACGACATATTCGCTTTGCGGGGAGGAAGAGAGATGAATGTCAACTATCTTCAGCACCTGTCAATGGCCCTCGCTTTATGCCAGAGATTTCCTGTTTACGAGAACCGGACTCGACCGGTTCCGATTAACTGAAACGAATTTGATTCTGCCCGCGCGGATGAGCGGCGCCCGCTTGCATGGGCCGACTTACCACCACTATTTCACCATCGATTACCAGCCGTCCTCTGCCATTTTCACGCCATCGAGAATCCCGCCCTAAGCGCGCGCGGGGTGACCAGCCGCCGTCACATGGGGACATGGGAGACGTTCGAGAGTATGTCAGCAGCCGATGGGAGTGATTATCAATGAAGAAGAATCGACGGGCGTTTCTGCAGCTTCTCGGAGTGACCGGCTTCACCGCCGTCGCGATGACCGAAGGGCAGGAGTCGCACGGACAGCCACCGAAACGAGAGAAACGCGAGTTTGCCGGCATTTCGAAGAAGGGCGACGTGGAGGAGGCGCTGAAGAAGGCCATCCATGCGGCGCAGGGATCGGTCCGGCACCCGGACGCGATGGTGGACTGGTCGCTCAAGCGCGTCACGGGCCGCGCGGGCGGGATTGCCGGATTCGACGAGGTGACGGTCGCCATCGAGGCGGTCGTCTCCTGACAGGCTGACCGATCGGGAGGGGCGATGAAGACCCGCGCGGTGGTGCTCCACGGCGTGAATGACGTTCGGGTGGACGAGATTCCGGTGCCGGAAGTCGCGGCGGAAGAGGTCCGCGTCCGAATCAGGTACAGCGGGATCAGCGTCGGCACCGAGCGATGGATGGTCACCGGCCGGCGGCCCGACACGCCCTTCCCGATCATTTCAGGCTACCAGAGCGTCGGCACGGTCGAGGAGGTCGGCGCGTACGTCAAGACCCTCCAGGTTGGCGACCGCGTGTCCGTTGGCGGCACGCGCGTCCTCCCGCCCCTCCATCCCGGCTGGAGCGGGCACGTCGGGATGGCGGTCGCCAACGCGAACAGCGTCGTGCCGCTCCCCGATTCAATCAGCTTCGAAGAGGGCGCCCTCCAGCGACTCGCGGCGGTTGGCCTCCGCGGCGCGCGGATGGCGAACATCAAGGCGCACGACAATGTCGCCATCATCGGGCAGGGGATGATCGGGAACCTGCTCGGCCAGATCGCGCTCGGCTGGGACGCCTTCGTCATGGCCAGCGACCGGATTCAGAAGCGCGTCGAGCTCTCCCGCCTCTACGCGGCCCACGTCGCGTTCAACGCCGACAAGGTCGACTTCGCCGCCATGGTGCGCGAGCACTGCCCCCTCGGCGCGGACCTCGTCGTCGAGGCGACCGGCCTCGCGGAGAACATCCCGCTCTGCATCGAACTGGTGCGCGAGCAGGGCAAAATTCTGCTCCAGGGCTGGTACCCCGGCGACGTCTGCATCAACTTCCATCAGGCCCATCTGAAGCGCGTTACCGTCCTCTTCCCCTGCTACCTCGAGGGCGAGGAGGTCGTGCTAACCATGCTGGAGCGCGAGAAGCTCCACATCAAACCGCTCATCACCCACATTCTCCCTGCCTCACAAGCCCCACAAGCCTACCGCCTCATCGTCGAGGAACCCGACCAGATCATGGGCATGCTCCTCGACTGGGACGCGTGAGCCCAACGGCCCTTTGACCGCGAATAGCGCGAATGGTCGCGAATGACGGCGAACGGTATTTTGCCCGCGAAACACGCGAAAAGACGCGAAAAAGGATTCTTGAATCTCCTGCCGTTCCCCGGCTCCCTGTGTTCCCCGTGGTTGGAATCGCTCCTGCCGTTCTTTGCGTCTTTGCGCCTTAGCGTGAGTCTCTACTTTGGGCCGTTCGTCCCATGCGCGGGTTCACGGGAGGGGCTATAATACGCTCGTTGGTGAATCTGGTCGGGTGGGGGACGAAGGTGCTCTACTACATTCTCAGGCCGTTCTTCTGGGTGTTCTTTCGGACCATTATTGCCGTCCTCGGCGGGCTCCGGGTGGAGAACGCGGACCGGGTGCCGAGGCGGGGCGGGGTCATCGTCGCGCCGAATCACATCAGCTTCGCGGACCCGCCGGTTGTCGCGGTCTGCCTGAAGCGGTACGCGTGGTTTCTGGCGACCGACGAAATGTTCCAGATTCCGGTGATGG
>Ga0207667_10010002_pt1 | contig 11123 bp, 13 predicted proteins | sample KBSCornC52_FD_184301 | JGI IMG/M metagenome (GOLD analysis project Ga0207667, IMG submission 184301) | Corn rhizosphere microbial communities from Kellogg Biological Station, Michigan, USA - KBS Corn C5-2 (SPAdes) (version 2) | ecosystem: Host-associated > Plants > Roots > Rhizosphere > Soil ...
GCGGGAGCCAGTGGCTATTTCTGGGAGGATTAGGTGTTACGGAGCTTGCGGCGGCTATCGCAATGCACTTGGGCACCAAAGGACAATTGATAGGGCTTTTCATAAATCTGTGGGCGACGGCATTCTTTGTGGTCCTGGGATTTTTTGCCCGCAAAGGACAGAAATGGGCCTTCATCACCGGCATGGCGCTTTACGCGGCCGACGCTTTGGTCGTTCTATTCCTTCAGCAATGGATCATGATTCTTTTCCATGGCTTCGTCTTCTTCCGTCTTTATCAGGGGTTCTCCAGTTGCAATGAGCTGCATGCGTTTGACAAACGCAGTTCCGCGACGGGAATGGCGATAGGCTCTTAAGCCTCTGCACTGAAGAACTCTCCGCGAATATAGATATAAAGCCCTTACATCAAGGGCAAGTCAGTTGCGCCATGCCGCTCACGTTCATGCTGTTCATGCTCATTTGCGAAAGCGGCATGTTTGGATCCATTGGTGCGGTGGCCTCAACCGTAATCATTCCTATAAAACCGGAGCACTGCGCAAGGCCATTCTGATTAATGCTTACACCCGCCGGGACAGGTTGCGTCGAAAATGGATTTCCCACCGACCACCGTACAGGAACATTCGCTGACATGGGAGACATGTTGAAGTTGCCCATCGCGGAGAATTGCACCATGCCATGGGAAGCCATCGCGTCCGCCGACATGGGAGTCACAGTAATGCTTTGCATCTGACGATTCGAACTCATCATCATGGAGCCGCCTCCACAGGAAGCCGTGAACAAGAAGATTGTTGCCAGGAAAACAGGAAACGCTCGCAAATATTTTTGGACAAACTTTAAGCGAGTAGAAAATCTGCGCATAGACACCTCCAAATATTGCCGAAGGGCAAGAGATAGCGCCACGATCAGAAGATGACCGCTCATATTGATGCTACGCCGATCCAGAGAAGAACGGAACCTGCGCCGCATCTTTACCACGCTACGAACTCAGGAGTGGTACTCTCCCGGATTCAAGAACTCACAGCACGGCGTTCGGCCTGGCCATGCCAAGCAGAATCTGAAACAACACCAGCCAGCGCTTCAGGCCCACGGTGACAAGAAAATTTTCCTTGGCGTGCGCCTTGCCATTCTTGCCCAGTTGCGCGGCAAATTCCGGATGTGTGAGCAGATAGCGGATCTGGTAGGCACAACCTTCTACGGAATGCACCAGAACACCGGTGAGTTTGTGGACTATCTGCGAGGTAATACCGCCCACAGCTCCTGCGACGACAGGTTTTTCCTTCCACAGCCCTTCCGTCACGGTAAGGCCAAATCCCTCTTTCAGTGACTTCTGCACGATCACCGTGGAAGCACGCTGTAGCGCGTTAATTTCCAGTGCTGACCATGGCGGCAAATTCAGAACAATGACGTCAGGATCGTCGCCAGCCGCCTCCATCACTTCCTGAAGCACCACCGCGCCCTCAGGATCGTCCGTGGCGCCGCCTCCGGCCAGCACTAACTGGCAATCCACATATTTTTTTACGAGCTTGTAGGATTCCACCACGCCCACAGGGTCTTTTAACCGGTCGAAGCGCGAAATCTGCGTAATCACGGGGCGGGAGCGATCAATACCGAAGTCGTCACAAACTTTATTGATGTACTCTTCAGGAAGTTCTTTGTTTTTTTCCGAAAGCGGATCAATTGAAGGATAAAAAAGATACTGCGGGTTGGCCAGTTGCCGTGTAAACGCCGCCGTTGAAAAGACAGTGGCGTCGTACTGCTCCACCAGCGGCTTCAGGAACTCCCAGACTGCGGAATGGGGATTGGAAAGGTCGATATGGCACCGCCATATCCACTTACCGTGTTTGGGCGATTTCGAGCGCACCAGTCCTACCGGCTGCGGATCATGAATCACGATCAGCTCTTCGTCAAACTCCATGCGCTTGCGGTTCTGCTCGCTATACGCCATAAAGATGTCTTTGATCTGCTGCGTCAGGTTATAGTCGCCGCCGTGCAGCGCATTGTGGAAGCCTTTTGTGACTTCAAAAAAGTCATTGCCGCCTGTAATTACATCCCAGCGCGTGGGAACTTCCAGTTCATTCATCAGGGGAATCAGACGATTCAGGATTTCCGCCACGCCTCCGCCCACGGCTGTGGAGTTGACCATCTTCACCGTTTTGCCGCGAAGATGGCGTGCGAGAAAACGAATTTCATCCAGTTCCGGCTTGCCAATGATCGGCCCATAGTCTTCAAACCGCGGGGGCGCCGGCACCGGGGGCTGCTTTGTGCTGATGCGTGGATTCTTCCGGCGTTCAATAAAATGCGCGGGCAAATCTGTCTGCCGGAAACGGCGTTCAACTCCGGGCGCTGATGGTGCCGTCGCTGTTCCTTTCGGCAGGCTCTGTGCAACATTGGTCTCGCGCTGGGATTCAGGCTTAAGTTCTCCGGCCTTTCCGCTGTCGTCTACCATCACCATCTTCCCCGGATTCTTTTCTTTCATCCAATGCTCCAGAATTTTTCAAATTCATGCGCGAACCCGATTCCCGCCGATCACACGCGCCCCATCTCGATTTCAATCACTTTCAGGATGTTGCGCCGCACCTCTTCCAGCGTGGAGGTATAAATATCAATGCGGTTGACCTTGTCGGCCGCTTGGGGCAGGTCCAGTTCTTTTTCCAGCCAGACGGAAAAATCGTTGCTGTTGAGCTTCAGGCGCAGCCGGGCATCAATAAAGTGGTAATAAATGGCATGAATGCTGACTTTGCGCAAACCGTCAGCAAACTCTTCAAGATTGCGCGCCACATAGGGAGTGGGCACAACGACCAAGTCTGAAGCCATAAGATAAAACGGCTCCATGGCGACGCGGGTGGCAGCGCGTGGGTTCTTCTGCAGGTAACTTTCCATAATGTGGATCAGGCGCTCACGCAGGGTGGCAATCGAGGTAAATTCCCTGACATCAATTGCGGCCAGTCGCTCCGCCAGTTCAACTTCATTGCACGAGGCAAAAGCCCAGTGCGAAAAATCATTGGAAAATCCCGAACTAATAAAGTGGTGCTCCGCCAGAGTCTGAAAAGTGTGCTGAAAAATAGACGATTCCGGACAGGTCCGTATGGCTTCCAACAACTCCATCAGCGTGGTTGCTTTTTCCGGTCCAATGCGAAGCAGGTGCGACGCCGAATTGAAGTAAAAAGGCGAGAGCGCCCAGCGCGGACCAGTTGTGGGCAACTGAGGTGCGGTAGCCATGGGAACTCCTCTGCCTTCGGGCGGGTGCCCGGCTTTTTGGAACTGAGAGTGTTAGGATGCCGAGGCCGCAAACGCTGTTGCGTTCTTGTTTCGCTATTCCAGAAGGGAGGTTAGTGGCGGCGGAGCCAGGAACTCGGCGGCGCGAACAAAAATGAGAAGCCAATTCCAATCAACATCATCCAGCCCAGATTGCCACGGGCCGTTTCATCAGCTACCTGGATGTTGCCCATCGGGTTGAAAAGAAAGCCTGCAAAGACCATAGCGGCAACCACCGTCCCGATGATTCCTGCCCGCGATCCAAACAAGCCGGCAATGATTAACAGCACGACCGTGAAAATTAGCGGGGCCATATTCTTCCAGGTATGGCCGGTGGCCGCCGCGCTTAAAGCCAAGGCGGCCAAAGCGCAAACCAGACCACCCAGAGCGGTATCCATCAGGGGGAGGGTCCAGAGCCTGCCAACGGCTGTTTTTATCGAGGACTTGCTGATGAGATTGGTTACCTGCATGCGCCTTTTTTCTCTATAGGTAGGATGACAAAAGACAGGGTTGTTGTGGGAAAAATCGAGAGCTGGCTCGCGAAATTCGAGAGCTGGGCTACGACTTCGGGTTGAAAGTCTCGCTGTCGCCGCGCACATGCTGCCGCACGCGCGAACAGCTGCGGCCTATGACTTTTAGAATCCAGCAACTACTCTGGATTTGGCTCGCAAACCCGCATCGTATAGATTTAAGGTTTCGTGGGGCCCTGCACAAAATTCAGTTTCCATGCATACTGCTGATCCATTTCTTTTTCAGCTGTTTTTCATCTTCGTGTGGGCCAAGCTCTTTGGTGAAGCCTTTGAGCGGATGCATCTTCCTGCCGTGCTGGGCGAGATTCTTGCCGGCGTGCTTCTGGGGCCATACGGCGCGCGGCTGGTAGTCCCAACAGACGCGATCTACGCCATTGCCGGAATTGGCGCAATCTTTCTTTTATTTACCGTTGGCCTGGAAACGCAGCCCAAAGACCTGATCAGCGTGGGCGGCACTTCTCTGTACGTCGCGCTGGCCGGGATTGCAGTTCCGTTTGTTTTTGGCGTCTCGTACATGCTGTTGCGCCATCATCCCCCGCATGAAGCCGTGTTTGTGGCAGCCGCGATGGTGGCTACCAGCGTCGGCATCACGGCACGTGTGCTGGGCGACATGAATCTGCTGCAAACGATTTCCGCCCGCATCATCCTGGGCGCTGCCGTGTTTGACGACGTGCTGGGAATGATTGTACTGGCCGTTGTGGTTGGGCTGGTTTCTTCCACGGGGCTGGAATGGGCGCAGCTTCTCATCACCGCGATTGAAGCCATTGGTTTTGCGCTGATCATGATGTTTTATGCGCCCCGCGTGGTCAAACGTATGGAGCCGGGCATGGAACGCATGTCCACGCAGGACGCGCCCCTGATCATTGCGCTGGCCATCTGCTTGGGACTTTCATATGCCGCGGTAAAGATCGGCATGGCTGCGATCATCGGCGCATTTTTTGCGGGCCTTGCATTTGCCGAATACTCGCCGCGATGGAACCTGCGCTCGCGTGTTTTTTCCATCAACGAATTTCTTGCGCCTTTTTTCTTTTTCAGTATGGGCGCTCGCATGAATATGTCGGTATTCGATAGCAAGCTGCTGGTCTCAGCCATTGTGATCTCGCTGCTGGCAATCGTTTCCAAACTGGTGGGCTGCGGCCTGCCTGTGTTGCACTCCGGCTGGAAAACGGCGTTTAAGGTTGGAATCGGCATGGTCCCGCGCGGCGAAGTGGGGCTGATCGTGGCTCTCGTGGGCTTGCAGATGAATATCGTTTCCGAATCGGCGTATGCGCTGGTGATCTTCATGACCGGCATCACCACGCTGGTAGCGCCACCGATTATGAAACTGGCCTTCCGTGATGAAGTGGTATTGGAGCCTGCCCGCGCAGAGCGGCGAAGCACGGCCATGTGAAAACTAAAAAAGCTGGCCAGCGGGTTTGGGGCCCTTGGCCAGCTTTCGATTACAGTTCCCACGACCTCCGCAAAAGGGTCTTGGGTCAACAGTGCGCGAGGCGCGATTCTGTGTCCCATTTTTACAGGACTTGATGAAAAGCGCCTTTCCAGTCAACGATGACCTAATATAGATCGTATCCAGCAACAATGATGTGATGTCCGTCACAATACAGCTTGGCTTCTGGAAAACAGCGCGGCGGCGACAATCGCATATAATTTGCAGTTAACTTTGCAAGGGAGACGGACTAAAAATGCCGGGAGTAACAGGCCGTGTGGCGCTGGTAACGGGAGCTTCCCAGGGAATTGGCCGCGCCTGCGCAATGGCGCTGGCTGAAGGCGGTGCCTTAATCGCGCTGGCAGCACGCAATGAAGAGAAACTGGCGGCTGTAGCCAGGGAAATAGTCGACAAGGGCGGTCAGGCAGCCACGTTTCGCATGGACGTGGGTAATGAAGCCGAAGTCAAGAGCGCGGTGAAAGCCGTGATCGAACGGTTTGGAAAGGTTGAAATTCTGGTCAACAATGCCGGCGTGACTAAAGACACGCTATTGATGCGGATGAAAAAAGAGGATTGGGATTCCGTCATCCAGACCAACCTGAGCGGGGCTTTTTATACGACGCAAGCGGTTATTGGTTCAATGCTAAAGCCACGCTGGGGAAGAATCATTAACGTCAGCAGCGTCTTTGGACAGACCGGCCAGGCGGGCCAGGCAAATTATGTGGCTTCAAAAGCGGGGCTCATCGGTTTTACCATGGCCATCGCTCGCGAAGTTGCTTCACGCCATATCACGGTGAATGCCGTCGCGCCCGGATACATTGAAACCGCCATGACGGAAGCTCTTTCGGCGGAATTGAAATCCAAAGTGAATGAAGCGATCCCGCTGGGCCGCGCCGGGACTGACATGGAAGTTGCCCACGCGGTCCGCTTTCTGGCCTCAGAAGAGGCTAGCTATATCACCGGCCATGTGCTCAAGGTGAATGGCGGAATGCTGATGGGCTAGTGGGCCCAATGCCGCGTGAACAGAGGTCAGTTCTGGTCCTGCTCCTATGCAGCTTCACGATTGTTCTGGCGTGGTCTGCCATCCATCCGCACGATTACTTTACATGGGTGCTGGAAGTATTCCCGGCGATCCTGGCGCTGGCCGCGCTGGCTATCACTTATCCCGGGTTTCAATTCACCTCGTTTGTCTATCTGCTCATCATGCTGCATGCGTGCATTTTGTTTGTAGGCGGACATTACACCTATGCCGAGGTGCCTCTGTTTAACTGGGTCCGCGATCACTACCATCTGGCGCGAAATGATTATGACCGCGTAGGGCATTTTGCTCAGGGCTTTGTGCCGGCATTGGTGGCGCGTGAAGTTCTGTTACGGCAAAAAATTGTTTTGAAGCGCGGATGGCTGTTCTTCATCGTATTGTGTATCTGCATGGCGGTGAGCGCAGCATACGAATTGTTGGAATGGCGGGTTGCGATTGGGACCGGATCGGCAGCGGACGCTTTCCTGGGCACGCAGGGCGATCCATGGGACACGCAGGAAGACATGGCGACAGCAGCCATTGGCGCGTTGACGGCACTGTTATTTTTCTCCCGCTGGCATGACAGGCTTATCAGCCGGATGCAAGCGAAGAAGGCCGCGTCGCAAGCGGCTGGATGATTCTGGAATGTTGATGATTGTACAAGCCGAAACTGCGGAACAAGTAGCAACGGCACGCCAGTTGATCGAAGAATATGCAGCCTGGCTGGAATTTAAACTCTGCTTTCAGGGGTTTGAAGAAGAGATGCAGTCACTGCCGGGCAAATATGCGCCACCGGCAGGCCGGATTCTGCTTGCGCTCTGGGATGGAAAGCCCGCAGGCGTGATTGCACTGCGTCCGCTCGAGGAACCGGGATTATGCGAGATGAAGCGGCTTTACGTGCGGCCTGAGTTTCGCGGCCACAACATTGGTCGCTTGCTGGCGGAGCACGTCATCCGTGTAGCCGCTGAAATCGGATATTCTCGGATGCGGCTGGACACGGTGGCAGGTAAAATGGACTCCGCAATCGCAATGTATCGCGAACTGGGATTTAAGGAAACCGATCCCTATTACCAGACGCCAGTTGGGCGTACGTTGTTTATGGAACTGGCATTGACTAGCCGCCGGGCCACTGCGTAATCGAGCAGCAGATCCGCTGTGCGGCATGATGTCAAAATGGTAAATATAGGGTTTTGCCGGAGCAATCATTGGTACGCATTAGCATCAAACATGGTTGAGCGTCATCAGGAGCAAGTTCGTGAATCGCCGGACCTACTATTGACAAAAAATGTTCTTGCAGAAAGTTGCTTATCTGGTTACTATCCAAACACCCCGGGAACGAATGATCAAAGAGCTGGTCCCAGCAATGAATATCGGCGAAACAATCAGGACTTATCGGCTGCAAAAGGGCATGTCACAGGGTGACATTGAGAAGCGTACCGGGCTTTTGCGCTGCTACCTTTCGCGCGTGGAAAACGGTCACACCATCCCTTCTCTGGATACACTTTCCAAAATTGCCGGAGCCATGGAACTGCCGCTAGGCCAGTTTTTTGCCGACCATTTTTCCAACGGCAACACCAAACATTTGCCGCCGCTGACTGAAGATGAGGTTCGCTTTCTTTCTCAAGTGCGCCGTTACTCCATGGGATTGAATGACAGCGATCGCAAGCTGGTGCTGGCCATGGTGAAAAAGATGGCCGCCGGCGCGGGCAAGTAAACCAGCCATTAGCAAAACAGCAATTGGCTATCAGGTTTTTGAAATCCCGAAGCGCAACGCGGGGTCTCTACCGACAGAATCACGCTGAAAAGACCTTGCATTTCGGTTGGCTGCAAGAGCGCGGGAGCAGCTGGAGCCCCGCTCACCCCCGCTCTAGTGACCGAAAATCTGACGACAAATCTTCAGAAATTGCTGGATTCGGGGTTACCAGAAACAGCTACGCTGCCTTGCTGGCTTCGCTTAGCGCCATCACGGCAAGTTCAAGGCGGTCTCGCGCACCGGTTTTGGTAAAGATGCTTTGCAGGTGGCGCTTGACTGTGTTTTCGCTGATGGTGAGCGCTTCGCCAATGTCTTTGTTCTTCATGCCGCGGGCCACGTGATAGGCAATCTGTCGCTCACGAGTGGAGAGCCGGCTCATAGTGTTGGCGGAAGTTTTGGACTCCGCCGTCATGGTGGTAAGGACCTGCTGGGCCAGCTCGTCAGAGAATGCAAGCTCGCCGTTGGCCACAGTGCGAACGGCCGCAAATAGTTTTTCCGGGCCATCGCTCTTGAGCACCAGCCCGCGCGCGCCCAGCTTCACTACCTGAGCATAATCAAGTTCATTGTCTGATCCGGTAAGCACCACGGCGGCCACACGGCTTCCGGCGCGATCCAGGGTGCGCAGCACTTCAAAACCGTCTCCGTCGGGCATAAATAGATCCAGCAGCAATACGTCGGGCGGGTGCTCCTTTACGATCGACAGGGCGTCCTGACCGTTGGAAGCGCGCCCTTCCACCACAAAATCAGCCTGTGTCGAAAGGAGTGCGGCCAGGGATTCACGCAAGACGGTGTGATCGTCTGCAATAACGATCCGGGTTCGATTTTTTGCCACGACCTTAGGAAGCATGATTAATCCTTTGTATTGACCCTTTCTTAGATGCAATTCAGAGGGATGATGAAATGCCCTGTTCGCAGGTTGGCCCATGGCAGGAAAAATCGGGCGGCTCGGCACCCCAAATTGGGAGGCGACGGCCCGCTGGCAAAGTACCGCAGTGAGGGTCGGCGGGGTGTACCTTGAGTACGTAGGAAGGCCGCAGCGGTCTATGGTATATTCCGCGTAAATGCTCTCCTTGAGCCCGACCCTGGAACTGGAGCTGCCACTTTGGCGATTGACGAAGAACTCAACGTGCTCGAAGACCAGCTGCGCCGGCTGAAAATCGAGTACGACATGTACTTTGGCGGGGGCTCCAAAAAACCACCCACCGACGTGGAGTGGAAGGTCAAAAACCTGCTGAAAAAGTTCTCTGACGGCAACCGCATGAATTACGCCCAGCGGTACCGCTATACCACCATCCAGCAACGCTATGCGCTTTATAACGCGTTGTGGCAGCAGAAGCTGGTGATCAAGGAAGAAGGCTATCGGCGGCCGCAGGATGCCGTGCTCGGAATCCAGGGCCTGCGGACGGACGAAGAGCATGAAGCGCAGAAGGCGATGAAGCACCATGGTGCGGCGACGGAAGACCGCCCGTTCAGCATGTCAGTCTCTGATGGCTCAGACCATGCGCACGTTGAGTCACTGTTTCAAGCGCTCACCGAGGCGCGCAAGAAGACCGGGGAGAAAAACGCCGCCAACCTGGAGTCATTCAAGAAATTCGTGAAACAGAAGACCTCCCAGCTGCAAAAAGAATATGGCTGCAAGGCCGTGGAATACACCGTGGAATTGCAGAATGGCCAGGCCAAGCTGAAAGCCAAGCCAAAAGCCTGACCGGCCCTGGCTTTTTTTGAACAACACTTTCCCCACCCGCTGTATCCTAAAAGCAGCATGGCCTTTCCCATTAAAGTCTGCGTTGTCTGCTCAGAGGAATTTGAACTCAAGCCGGACAAGCCCGGCTTTGCCAATCGCTGTCCGGCGTGCAGCGAGCCTGACGCTGCCGAGCCTGCGACCCGTGGCCGCGTGGGCGGCACCCAACACGAGAATGCGAAAGAGGCGAATGAAGCCCGCCGCCAGGCCATGCGGGAGCTACTGTATCGGAAGGACAGTTAGCACTGCCGAGAGCGGCGCTGGTTGATCAAGCATTCACGTTAAAATGGCGAAAAATTGCTATTGCACTCACATCCGTGGTTCGTTGAACTCATAAACCCAGGGCTTCAACTTGCTCCTCGGTTTCATAGCCGAGCCAGTGTGCGACCTCATGCCAGACCACCTGTTTCACTTCAGCCCGCAAATCTCCTTTTGAGCATCGCAGAATGGGACCACGGAAAACAAATATCAGGTCGGGGGCATACTTCACCTGGGCGAATGACCGTTTCGTCCTGAAGGTGCCGCTGTACAGTCCCAACAACTCAGTTCCATGGCGCCATTTGTCTCTGGTCGATATGTCCTGCAAGACCTCCGGAGGAGGTTCATCAACCACTTGGATGCCGGGGAAATCCGGCAGGCGCCTGATCTTCTGGGGCAGCGTGCTGTAGGCCCACTCTACAATCTGCTCAAAGCTTTCCGGATCTGTGGCGTCACCCATGAGCCAACTTTACCACCATGACATGTGGCGAGGCATGGGCCGTGCGCTTGTGAACCCAGGAAAAAGCGGGAAGGATGGCCGCCCATCAGATCGTGTTTGGCGAAATCCATGGTCAGACCGCAGCAGAGAGGCCATTGATGTACATGCTCCGCCGGCGGGAGTGACCCTCCAGTTCTAGGGCTGGATGTAACTTCCCCGGTTCTCCACAAACGAGATGGAGCCGTTCGCCGGAGGATTGACGGAAAATATGAACTCTTGCGCGGTGCCGCCAAAAATATCAGCGAGCCAGCTGACTTGCGTCCCAGAAGTAGCGGGAGCAAAAAAGCCGCTGAGGGCCGTAAGGTCAGGGATGGTAAGGGTTGTTGCCCCATTCTGAAAGTTCGCGGTTGCTATAACCGATATGATGTTCCGGCTCGTGGGCCCGGTCGGCCATATAAGGAGCGCTTGCTGGGAGATGGCAGGCTGACCTGAGAATCCCGAATAGTCAAAGGTAAAGGTTGGAAACACAGCCGCTGCCGGGCCTGAGAATGACCACGGGGCGGGAAGCGTCATGGTTACAGGGCCGCCGCCATTAGTGGTGGTCATGGTAGTTCCTATCTGTTGAGTCAATCCCGGGGGATTGGGAAAGGTGCTGGTCTGGTAAAGATAAAAATCACCGCTCTGCGTTGCCGCCGCGGGCAGAGCG
>Ga0207667_10010008_pt1 | contig 11121 bp, 8 predicted proteins | sample KBSCornC52_FD_184301 | JGI IMG/M metagenome (GOLD analysis project Ga0207667, IMG submission 184301) | Corn rhizosphere microbial communities from Kellogg Biological Station, Michigan, USA - KBS Corn C5-2 (SPAdes) (version 2) | ecosystem: Host-associated > Plants > Roots > Rhizosphere > Soil ...
CTGTCGGCCGGCAGCGCACTGGTCGACGGCTGGTTCGGCGATGGCCGGCCGCGCTACGTCGGCTGGGAACACGTCGACCGCTGCGGCGTGAACGCGGTGGTCGGACTCGATCACGAAGCCGCCCTGACACCATGGTATGCGATGCGCCGCGCGTGGACCGGCAGCGCATGGCTCGGTACGGCGACGGTCGTGCTGTTCACGCTGCTCGCGATGAGCTATTCGCTGCGCCTGGCGCGCCGGAGCGACGAGCTGCGCGTGATCCGCGACACGTACCGGATGGCGACCGAGGCCAGCAACGAAGGGTTCTACATGCTGCGGCCCCAATGGGACGATGAAGGCGAGGTCGATGATTTCGAGGTGATCGACTGCAACCGGCGCGCCGCCGAGCTGGTGGCGCGCTCCCGCCAGGACCTGATCGGCAAGAAAGTGACGGAGCTGTACGAAGGCGAGGCCCAAAAGACGCGCCTGGAGAGCCTGAAGCGCGCGATGGAAAGCGGCTACAACGAGGTGACGCTGGGACGTCCGCAGGACAACTTTCCGGCCAAGTGGGTCACGCTGAAAATGTTCCGCTACGGCGACAACCTGGCCGTGTCGGCACGCGACGTCACCGAGAGCCGCGCCCATGAAGAAGAACTGGTGAGGCGCAGCAACGAAGACCCGCTCACCCGCCTGCCGAACCGCTACTGGGTCGAAAGCCATCTGCACGACGCCATCGCGCGGGCCGAGAAAGAGGACAAGATGTTCGCCCTGTTGTTCATCGACCTGGACGGCTTCAAGGCGATCAACGACACGTGGGGCCATGCTGCCGGCGACGAACTGCTGTGCACGGCCGCGCACCGGCTGAAGGAAGCGGTCCGGCCGCACGACTGCGTGACGCGGTTCGGCGGCGACGAGTTCGTGATCGTGCTCGACAACATCACCGATCCGCTGGACGCGGCCCAGGCCAGCGAGCGGATCCAGCGCGCGTTCCGGCGCAGTATCCGCCTGTCGTATGGCGAATACGTGGTCGGCGCGTCGATCGGCATCAGCGTGTTCCCGACCGACGGCAAGGAACCGCGTGCGCTGCTGCAGAATGCCGACGTCGCGATGTATTCGGCCAAGACGAACGATCGCGGCAGCTATCGCTTCTTCGACGGTACGTTCCACGACCAGCTGAAGGCGCGCCTCGAGCGCATCCGCGAGCTGCGCCACGCGCTGGCAAACGACCAGTTCGTCATGTACTACGAGCCGCGGGTCGACCTGGCGAGCGGCTCGATCACGAGCCTGGAGGCCCTCGTACGCTGGGTCCATCCGACGCGTGGCGTGGTCTCGCCGGCCGAGTTCGTGCCACTGGTCGAGGAAACGGGGCTGGTCCTCAAGCTCGGCGAGCTCGTGATCGACAAGGTCTGTGCCCAACTGGCGCGCTGGGCGCAGAACGGCGACAAGCTGGTGCCCGTGTCGATCAACATTTCGCCCCGCCAGTTCAACGATACCGACGTTGCGCAGACGCTGCGGGGTGCGCTGGCGCGTCACGGCGTCGATCCGAGCCTGGTGGAGGTCGAGCTGACCGAGTCGTCCGTGATGAATGAAACGGCCGCGGTCGTGAGCGCGATCAAGGCGATCCGCGAGACCGGCATCAAGGTGCTGCTGGACGATTTCGGTACCGGCTATTCATCGTTGTCGCAACTGTACAAGCTGAATTTCGACGGCCTGAAGATCGACCGCGCCTTCATCAATCAACTCGGCAAGACCGAGGGCGGGATCGTGATCGTGCGGGCGATCGTGACGATGGCCCGCGCGCTCGCGATGCGCGTCGTCGCGGAAGGCGTGGAAACCATGGAGCAGGTCGACATGCTGCGTGCGCTCGAATGCGACGAGATCCAGGGCTGGCTGATTTCGAAGGCGATGCCGCCGGCGGAGACACAACCGGTGGCGCGCAATTTCGTGGTGGTGGAGGCGTAGGAGAAGGGAGCGCCAGTTGCAGTCTGGACTTTACGCCGCGATGACGTCGACGGGCAGGTCGGGGCGGCGATAATAATCCCAGAGTTCCTGGTAAGGAAGCGCACTGCCCGAGTCGTGGCAATTCTGCCAGACGCCGGCCCAGTGCACCAGGAAGGTCGGCCAATCAAGTGGGGGGTACAGCTTTCCGCCTTCCACCTTGGCGCCTGGCGCCCCTCCCCACCACTCGAGCTTGGCGTCCTTGGCAATTCCCCTGGCCCGCAGCATCAGAAGACTTGTATAGGTATAGCCGGAAGTCACGACAAGGTAATTCAGAAACGGCTGCTCCATGCAATGCAATACCATGCTGTCTTTCAGTTCGAGCGCGGAATCCAGTTTTGCCATGATGTGTTTCATGGGCAGCATTCCGCGTACGCTGGCATAAAAGCCGGTATTGGTTGAGTAAGCAATCTGGGGCGGCGTGAGCAGATGGGTTTCATGAATATTGTCTTTCCATACCCAACGACGGAGAGCCTCCACGTCCGATTGCGAGCCAAGGTAATGGGCAAAACGAAGCTGCTCGAATGCGAAATCGACCGAGTCGAGCACGACGGTATCTACGTCGATATAAGCGAATGTGTCGAACAAGCCTTCCCACGCCACCAGCTTCCGGTAGGCTCCGACTACGTGGCCGTGGAGCGCCACGCTGATGGTATCGCAATTGTCGAGCAGTGACTGGTCGTCGAATATGGAGAAATCATACGCATCCTTGAGTGCGGCTATCCTGTCGAAATCGTTGTTGAATGGGATGAGACACAGCGGGATGGTCGGATTGTAGGTGCGAAAACTCCGCAGGAATGCGATGACGTGGTCGAATACCCGATTATTGGCCATGAAATATACGCCACGTGGGGCTTTTTGTTGTTTCATTTGTTGCTATTCTCCATAGTGTTATTGAAGCTGTACAATTGAATTGGGCTGACCGCCTTACTGCAATTGACGGTACGTACCTCTCCGTGGTCGTCCTTCAGTTCCGTCGATTCGCCCGCCGCGCAACGCCGGATCTGCTCGCGGTAGGCGTCATGGCCCTCATTCGCCAGCCGATGGCCGTTTATGGCCACGACGCGGAATTTGTCCGGTACGCCCGAGCAGGCGTCAGGTGGAGCATCCAATACAAAGCCATCGTTTGCGGGGATCGTTCCAGACCGTCCATTGCAATGCTCAACCAGCATCTGTTGCAAGAACGATTCGGCATAGAACGCCGACCGTTGCGGTGTATGCATTTCCGCGTCGTCTGGTTTTCGTACAAAGGATCCTGCCTCGAAAGCCTCGAGCGTTTCGTGCCAGGAGGCAGTACCGGTGGCCAGTTTTTCGAGCATCGAAATTTGCTTCAGCGAGTCAGGAGCAGCCTGCTGGCGTAACGCGGCAAAGAATTCGTCCCAGCCGTACGCCTCTCCATTCTGCCGTGACAGAAAGGCTTTCCAGATTGTGAGTACATCAGCCTGCCCGGACTTTTTGTTCACGATGGCCGCCGCCAAGTACTGCAGCACTTCGCCACAGGCATAGGGTGCAGTCCTTGTATTGATTCTTTCCTTGGTCGCCAGCGTATCGCCTGGCACCTTCAGGCAACGCAACATCGCCGCGTCCTTCTCTGCGGCAAAGGCGGTGTCGTTGAGTTCACCTGAGCGGTGCAACAGCGTTACAGCGGCAGCTTCGGCACCGCCCTCGAGCAGCGACAGCAAGCCATTACCCGGCTGGGCCGGACGAATCTGATGGTTCGCCAAATGAAACAGTTCGTGGAGCGCAAACCGGCTGATCGTCGCGGCGATTTCCGGATCTTCGCGCTGCCATTTTTCTCCAAAAAAATTCAGGCGGACGGAATGATGCAGCGCGTCGCCTCGCCAGCCGGCGCCGGGTGAACGGGGATCGGTATAGGTCAGCAGGTACGATGTCTTGAGGGGCAGTGCGGCAACCGCCGACACTGCCGCGACGCCCTGGTGCAATTGTTGCGTTACTTTGGTTTTCAGCCAGACCGGCAATGCGCGATCCAGAATGAATGATGCTTTTCCATCCTGCACCAGCAGCGGGTCGCCGATGATCAGATAGCCGGGATGTTCTCCGGCGACCTCACTTTGCCGGCCAACCTTGCCGACTTGCGCAAACGGGGAAAATCCGCTGAACTCGAACGTTGTTTTCCCGGACCGGTCGGCCCCCTGCAGATAAACGCTATACACGGCTGCGGCACTGCCGTCTCCGAAATTGATCACCGGGGAGTAGGTACGGTCGATCTGTCCGTCGTATTGAAATGGCCGCAACAGCACCTGAAATCCTGATTGCGGTTTTTCCAGGACGATTGCGTTGCCGTTTTCATTGAGCCTGGCTCCAGCCGTGAGCATCTTCCATGTCAACTTGCGTACCGGACCGGCATCGGCAAGGCGCAGGCAGGATACCGGTTCGGACAAACGATAATCTGCCACTGCTCCTTCTGCATTCCTTGTGATCTCGATGCGAATATCAGGGACAACGGTGCCCGGAGCGCACTCATCCGACGCTGCGGCATACGCATTGCCTGTGTACGCCACGGTAGCGGCAATGGCCATCCACATGAGTTTTTGCAGGACGGGTTTGATGGTGGGGGTACGATAAGCCATCATTAGATCGAGGAACAAAGGCCTGCGTCGTGGCGCCACCTGGACTCCAGCTTCAGGGCTTATGATTTTCTCGATGAGATGCATTCTCGTGTTCGCCAACCAAGCCGACAGTGACTTCAAAAAATATTTACGGATTGCAAGAACCGCCCGCAGTGTACATGCAACTGTGGCAAGTAATTCTCTCCCAATGTCACGAATCAAGAACATCACGAAAATTGCCGAACGTGTGTGGACGTCATGGAAATAGACGGCGGGGGAAAATGGCGCCACCTGTTGGGCACGACAGTCGAAGAAGAGGAAACAAAAAAGGCGTCACGATCGCTCGTAACGCCTTTGTTTTGCTGCTACTGAATTCTGGTAGGCCGTGCCGGGCTGATTTCGAAGGCGATGCCGCCGGCGGAGACGCAACCGGTGGCGCGTAGTTCGTGGTGGTGGAGGCGTAGGGAGGCCTGGCGGTCGCCGGTTACCGGTTGACCCACGAGAACCGGAATTTTTCCCACGATGGTACCGGTACCCCATCGACCGTCGCCGCCACGAAATGGCAATCGAGCGCGCCTTTCAGCGCGGCCTGGTCGAGAGCGGGGTGGCCGCTCGAGCGCACCACGCGGGCATCCTTCACCTTGCCGTCGACGTCGATCAGCACCGTCAGGATCACGTGGCCGGTGAGCTGGCGTTGTTGGGCGCTCCATGGCAGCCGCGGGCGCTCGCAATTGTCCGGGTTGAGTACCGCCCCCACCTTGACAGGTGCCCCGCCGCCAATGCCTTCGCCCACGTCGCCCGTCCCGACGGTGCCGGTAGCGTCGGGCTTGCTGACGGCCACCGCGACCGGTATTGAGTTGTCGACGATGGTGGGTACGATTTCGGTGAGCGGCGTGAAGTCGATGGCGGGCCGCGGCGGCGCGGCAGCTTCACGGGCCCGTTGCGGCGCCTCGCTTTTGTGCCGTCGCGGCTGCGGCGGCGGAGGAGGAGGAGGTGGCTCGACGACCTTCGGCGGTACAAGGAACAACATGATCGTTTGCGGCATCCTTTCACGCACGATCCGGTTACCGGACATGAAGACGAACAGCACCAGCGCATGGAGGGCAATGACGACGGCAATCTTCGGCATTGCGCGGGTTGGGCGTTCCAATACGGCGTAAGCTGACATCGCGGTCCTTATCGTGGATGCATGGGCCGCACCAAATTGTGTCGGCTATCCCGGATATTATGACAATAATGTAACTCTGCCAATAGGGTGTGTCCGGACCATGTCGCTGAAGGCAGGGCGGAAAGCAAAAAGCCCACGCACCGAAATGCGTGGGCTTCCTGGTAATACTGGTAGGCCGTGCGGGGCTCGAACCTGCGACCAACGGATTAAAAGTCCGCTGCTCTACCAACTGAGCTAACGACCCGAAGAGGCACGCATTATAGCGGCTCGGCCGCGGTTCGCTAAGTGTTTTCTTGTTCTTTTAAACGCAACTTTATCGGCCGCGTTTCGCGGGGCGGGCGGAGGTGGCGGCGCTGATCGCGAGGCTGCTGAGGAAGAAGGCGGCGGCAAACGTGGCGGCGAAGAATGTCGGCAAGGTGCGCATGATGACTCCTGGCGAAATGATCCGTATCCGGTTCCGAATCTCTGCCGGCAACGGCGGAGAGATTGGATTCCGTATTGACGCCCCCAGTATAAGCACATGGGTAACCAAAAAGGTTGCCATAATCCAACAAATGGTTCTTTGTGGAATTGATGCGACACCGTGCCGTAAAAACAAAAACGCCAGCTCGTGAAAGCTGGCGTTTTCGCTGAATCTTGGTAGGCCGTGCTGGGCTCGAACCAGCGACCAACGGATTAAAAGTCCGCTGCTCTACCAACTGAGCTAACGACCCGAAGAAGGCACGCATTATAGCGGGTGGTTTTGATTTACGCCAGAGGTAACGCGAGATTGCGTTCTTTTAGCATTTAATGCGCCGCTCCACGACAGCGCCTAGTGCGCTGTCGTGGCCTTGAGCACTTCCTCGGCCGTCGTCACGCCTTCGGCCACCTTGTAGGCACCCGCGATGCGCAGCGGTTTCATGCCGTCGGCCACGCTTTGCCGGCGCAGTGCGGCCAGGTCCGTCTCTTCCTGCAGGAGGTGCGCGAAGCTCTCGGTGACGGTGACGAGTTCGTACAGGCCCGTGCGGCCGCGGAAGCCCGTCTGGCGGCATTCCGGACAACCGATCGGGCGGTAGACGGTGGCCGGCTTCGTCAGGCTCCAGGCGCCGCCCAGTGCGCGCCAGACGTCGTCGGACAGTTCACCGTCCGCCGACTTGCAGTGCGGGCACAGCGTGCGTACGAGGCGCTGGGCCATGATGCCGATCAGCGTCGCTTCGAGCAGGTAGTGGGGCACGCCCAGTTCCAGCAGGCGCATGACGGCCGACGGGGCGTCGTTCGTGTGCAGCGTGGACAGCACGAGGTGGCCGGTCAGCGCGGCCTGGATCGCCATCTCGGCCGTCTCCAGGTCACGGATTTCGCCCACCATGATGATGTCCGGGTCCTGCCGCATCAGCGCGCGCACGCCGTCCGCGAACGACAGGTCGATGCCGGGCTGAACCTGCATCTGGTTGAATGCCGGTTCGACCATTTCAATCGGGTCTTCCACCGTGCACACGTTGACCTCGCTCGTGGCCAGCGCCTTCAGCGTGGTGTACAGCGTCGTCGTCTTGCCCGAGCCGGTCGGGCCGGTGACGAGGATGATGCCGTGCGCGCGCCGCGTCAGCGCATCCCAGCGCGCCGCGTCGTCGGCCGGGAAGCCCAGTTCCGGCAGGGTTTTTACCACGACCTCGGGGTCGAAGATGCGCATCACGAGCTTCTCGCCGAACGCCGTCGGCAACGTCGACAGGCGCAGTTCGACTTCCTGGCCGTTGTTGGTGCGCGTCTTGATGCGGCCGTCCTGCGGGCGGCGTTTTTCGATCACGTCCATGCGGCCCAGCAGCTTGATGCGCGCTGTCATGGCGATCATCACGACGGCCGGCACCTGGTAGACCTGGTGCAGCACGCCGTCGATGCGGAAGCGGATCACGCCGGCGTCGCGTTTCGGCTCCAGGTGGATGTCGGATGCGCGCTGCTCGAACGCGTAGCCCCACAGCCAGTCGACGATGTTGACGATGTGCTGGTCGTTGGCGTCGACCTGTTTATTGGTCTTGCCCAGTTCGACCAGCTGCTCGAAGTTGTTGCGCAGGGCGAGGTCCTGGCCGCTCGACTTGTTGGCGTCGCGGATGGATTTCGCGAGGCTGAAGAATTGCGAGATGTATTGCGCGATGTCGAGCGGGTTCGCGATCACGAGCTCGATGCGGCGGCGCGAGATGCGCGCGATCTCGTCCTGCCATTCGATACGGAACGGATCGGCCGTGGCGACGACGAGCATGCCCGGCCCCAGCTCCACCGGCAGGATGTTGAAGCGCGCCGCATAGCTGGCGGACATCACGTCGGCGACCTTGGTGAAGTCGATCTTCAGCGGGTCGATGCGGAAGAAGGGCAGGCCGACCTTGCCGGCACACCATTCGCTGAGCACGTCCAGCGTGAGCAGCTGATGGGGTGCCCTGGCCGAGACGATCTTGCACTGTGCGATCGCCGTGAGCGGATGCATCGAGCCGGCCGCATTCTTCAGGATGCCTTGCGCCTGCGCGAAATGCGGCTTGACAGTCGATTTCTCGACGATGCCATCGGCCAGCAGCCACGAAAAGATCGTCTGCAGGTCGAGTGCTTTCGGTTTCTGCTTCGGGGTGGACGTGGCGGTGGTCATGGTGGTGTGGACGCTATTTCGCGCCGGCGGCAAGGATGCCCTTGACCCAGGCCTTCGCCGGCAGCTTCGTTGCGGCGACGATCTGCGCGGCGCGCGCGGCCAGTCTTGCCGGGTCGAGATCGAGGTCGGGAGAGATGCGGCGCTTGAAGCACAGCGCGACGACGTTGCCTTCGTGGACCTCGGGCAGGCAGATCACGTGCTTGAATGCGAAGCGCAGCGCCTTGATGTTCTTCGCGAAGCTCGGGTGGTCGCCGAACAGGTTGACCGTCATGACGCCCTGGTCCGTCAGGCAGGCGTTGCAGGCCTGGTAGAACTCGGGCGTGTCGAGCACCGGGCCGCGCGCGGTGGCGTCGTACAGGTCGCATTGCAATACGTCGACGGCGTCGTGGTTCGCGTCATCGAGCACGAAATCCATCGCATCCATCTCGAGCACGCGCAGGCGCTCGTCTTCCGGCGGCAGCTTGAACATCGCAGCGCAGATCGCGATCACGGACGGGTTCAGTTCGACGGCCGTCACCTGCGCCTCCGGGAACTGGCGGTAGCAGGCCTTGGTCAGCGTGGCGGCGCCCAGGCCGAGCTGGACGATGGCGCGCGGCGCGTCGATGAACAGCATCCAGGCCATCATCTGCTGGGCGTATTCGAGTTCCGGCCAGTCCGGCTTGCGGATCCGCATGGCGCCCTGCACCCATTCGGTACCGAAATGGAGGTAGCGTACGCCGTCCTGTTCGGACAGGGTGACGGGAGCAAACCTGGGTTTGCGGGCGGGGCGGCGCGACGATTCGGCCTGTTCGATGGATTTGCGTTTGATGAGCATAGGATGAGCGAAGGGAACATCCTATTATATCGGGGGCGGGAATCCACAGCGCGAGAAGCGCCGTGGATGGCAGCAGAAGCTGCGGAGGAAGCCGACGGCGCGGAGAAGGGGGGCGTCCTCCGCGCCGGATGGTGTTACTGGTACTGGTCCGGCTCGACCGACACGCGCAGGCGCACGCGGTTGCCCGGGTCGCGGTTCATGACGGTCGTGTAGGTGTGGCCGCGGTAGTCGTAGGTCACGTCATAGCCGTTGGTGCGTTCCTGGACGGTGTTGACGGTGCGGCAGCGCTGCACGGCCTGCTCCTGCACCTGCGGACCGTAGTTGCGGCCATTGTTGTCGACGTTGTCGCCGACCATGCCGCCGGCGATCGCGCCGGCCGCGGCGGCCGCCACCTTACCGTTACCGCTGCCGACCTGGCTGCCCAGCAGGGCGCCGGCGATGCCGCCGATGACCGTGCCGGCCTGGCTGCGCTGTTGCTGCACCGGGGCCTGCACGTAGTCGGTACGGCATTCCTGGCGCGGCGTGCGCACTTGCTCGATGCGCGGCTGCACGCGCACCACACGGCCGAAGTCTTCGAAATCGCCAGTCTGGGCTTGGGCCAGCGGCAGGGCGCACACGCCCACGGCGGAAAGAATCAGTTTGGCTTTCAGGTTCATGGTCATACCTCGTTCTGGTGGTGCTGCTGATCTGTTGGTGTTTGGCAAAGGCTAAAGGCGATTCGCCCACGGTTGAATCTTAGCCCCGATTGACCTTCATTTACGATCCGTGTGGCAACAAAATGTAACAGCATACGGAGGCGCGTATACCCCGCTATCAGAGGAGAAAAGCGTGGAAAAACCGGCAACAACGGATGAAAAAACTCGTCTTTTTTTACAAATGTGAGCGGCTCGTCCATATTCGGGTTGATTCGATTACCACAAAACGTTACCCTTAGGAGACTTAGGGTTTATTGGCGCGTGGAAACGAGACCAGGAGAAAGCGAACAAGCCCGCCGCTTCCGCAAACCACCGCGCGCTGGAGCAGCAGAACCAGACTGGGTGACTTGAGGAAAAAATGAGTTTGTTGATGAGAGTACCGCCGAATCTTGTGCAGTCCATCCGCGCTTACCGTGCACCGGAGCTGCAGAAGGAGGCGATGCGCATGGGTCATCACTTTCTCTATGCCCTGTGCTCGAATGCGCTGACAAAACAGCAGGTTTGCGCCCGCATCGGCGAGCAATTCTTTTTCCCCAAACAGTGCAGCAAGAATTTCGACGCGCTGCGCAACTGTCTTACCGAAGTCATTGCCGGCGCCGGACCGCAGCCGGGTTTTATTGCCGTTCTGGATCAATTGCCGAATACGCAAAAATTCGACAAGGAAGCGCGCGAAACCTTGCTCGACGTATTCCGCGATGCGGCCGAATTCTGGGCCGAAAGAAAAGTCCCGTTCCGCGTGTTTTATTCGTTCGAAGAGCCGCAATCGCTTCAATCCGTCGGGTGGGTGGGCGCACGCCCGTTCGAATAAACGCCTCGATCCGCCGCTGCCGTGACGGCGTTGCTGCCGCGGCCCCGCGCCATTTCCTTTCCTTGGGCCCACCCACCGGCTCGGGTTACAATGCGCGCTTATGAAAAATATCGTGATCCTTATTTCTGGCCGCGGCAGCAACATGGAAGCCATCGTGCGTGCGCAGCAGGCCGAAGCCTGGCCGGCCCGCATCGCGGCCGTCATCAGCAATAAGCCGGATGCCAAAGGGCTCGCGTTCGCGCAGGCGCACGGCATTCCCACCGCCGTGGTCCCGAACAAGGAATTCCCGACCCGCGAAGCGTTCGACGTCGCCCTGCAGGCCGCCATCGACCGGTTCGAACCGGACCTCGTCGTGCTGGCCGGCTTCATGCGCATCCTGACGGCGCCGTTCGTCGAGCACTACGCGGGCCGCATGCTGAACATCCATCCGTCGCTGCTGCCGCTGTTTCCCGGACTGCACACGCACCGGCAGGCGCTGGAC
>Ga0207667_10010010_pt1 | contig 11120 bp, 11 predicted proteins | sample KBSCornC52_FD_184301 | JGI IMG/M metagenome (GOLD analysis project Ga0207667, IMG submission 184301) | Corn rhizosphere microbial communities from Kellogg Biological Station, Michigan, USA - KBS Corn C5-2 (SPAdes) (version 2) | ecosystem: Host-associated > Plants > Roots > Rhizosphere > Soil ...
CCGCTTCGGCCGAACATGCCGCTTGACCACGACGAGTCCCGCCTGGACGGTCGACTCGAAGCGCTCGCGCCTCGACTGGGCCTCGCGCTGTCTGCGGCCGAGCGCGGGCGTCTTCTGGCCTACATGGCCATGATCGAGCGCTGGACCAAGGTCTACAACCTGACTGCCGTCCGCGATCCCGACGAGATGTTCACGCACCATCTGCTCGACTGCCTCGCCGTGGTCACCCCCTTGCGCCGAGGCTGCGGCAAAGCCGGGCAGGGCGCGCTCCGAGTCCTGGACGTCGGCAGCGGAGCCGGGCTGCCGGGCGTGATCCTCGCCATGCTGAATCCGGCCTGGCAGGTGACGTGCGTCGACGCCGTCGCGAAGAAGGCCGCCTTCATTCGGCAGGCCGCCGCCGAGCTGTCGCTACCCAACCTGCATGGCGTACATGGTCGAGTCGAAGCCAAGGGGACGTTCAAAGCGCCGGAGTTCGACCTCGTGACGTCGCGCGCCTTCGCCTCGATCCACGACTTCATCACCCTGACACGACCGCTGCTCGCGCCAGACGGCCGATGGGCAGCGATGAAGGCCAAGCTGTCCGCCGATGAGCGCGACGCCGTGCCGCGTGACGTCGAAATGTTTCACGTGGAACAACTCGAGGTGCCGGATTTGAACGAAAACCGCTGCCTTGTGTGGCTGCGCCCACGTCTTCCCGCTGACCAGACCATCCACCAGCCCTGACAATAGGCGCGGGCCAATCCCCTCCATCAGCGCTTCACCGGTCATCCATGGCGAGAATCTATTGCATTGCGAACCAGAAGGGCGGCGTCGGCAAGACCACGACGACGGTCAACCTGGCGGCCGGCTTGGCGCTCGTCGGGCAACGTGTCCTGCTGATCGACCTCGACCCGCAAGGCAACGCGACCATGGGTTCGGGCATCAACAAGCGCGAGCTGCCGCTGACGGTGTACGACATCCTGCTGGAGAGTGCCACCATCGCGGAGGCGGCCCAGAAATCAGACAGCGGCGGCTACGACGTGCTGGGTGCCAACCGCGAACTGGCCGGCGCCGAAGTCGAACTGGTCGCCCTGGAGCGCCGCAACGAGCGCTTGCGACGCGCCCTCAAGGTCGTCGACGGCGACTACGACTTCGTCCTGATCGATTGCCCGCCCTCCTTGAACTTGCTGACGCTGAATGGCCTGTGCAGCGCCCACGGCGTGATCGTGCCGATGCAGTGCGAATATTTCGCGCTCGAGGGCGTGTCCGACCTGGTCAACACGATCAAGCAGGTGCACGCCAACCTCAACCGCGACCTGGAGCTGATCGGCCTGCTGCGGGTGATGTACGACCCACGCATCACCCTGCAGGCGCACGTGAGCGAACAGCTCAAGGCACATTTCGGCGACAAGGTGTTCAACACCGTCATCCCACGCAACGTCCGGCTGGCCGAAGCGCCCAGCTACGGACAGCCGGGCGTCGTCTTCGACCCGACTTCACGTGGCGCCGTCGCCTTCGTCGAGTTCGCCCAGGAGATGGTCGCGCGGGAAAAGGGCCCGGCACTCGCGGCAGCCAGCTGACAAGGGCAGGGCGGGCCGAAGGCCCGGCTCAGGGTTCGACGTTCGGGTCGCGCAGCAGTTCGCGCAACGGGCCGAAAGTCCACGATCGCAACGCCATCACCGCCGTGAAGCCACGCTTGTGCGCCGCCGGTAGCCGTTGATCAGCCAGGTGCTGCTGCGCGAAGTCCTGCGCGACACGCTGCAGCCGCTCCTGGAACACCTTGGCCATGGGCAGGCTCAAGTGACCGTGCACCAGGCTGACCATCTCGCACTCGCCGTTGAAGGCACCGGAGAAGTAGTCCGCCACGCCGTGGTCACGGAAGAACTGCATCACCGGCCCATTGGCGCGCCAGCGGAAGGTCTTGGCCACCTTGAGGCGATAGCGGTTCAGCGGCTTGAGCTCGATGATGCCCAGGCGGTCGAGCTGGGTCAGGTGGCGCACGGCCTCTGCGTCGCTGAAGGCGTACATGCCCATGATCTGCTCGAATGGCCACTGGCTGAGGGTGCACAGCGCCATCACCAGCAGGCGCTTGTCGGCCACGACCGCGTGCTCCTGCTCGAGCGTCAGCTCGTCGCGCAGCAGTTCCAGGTCCGCCACCTTGCGCGCCAGCTCCGAAAAGTCGCACTTGAGCACGCGGCAGATCTCGTCGATCCGCTTGAGCGGCATGTCGCCCTTCGCGAACATCCGCTTGACGCTGGACTCCGCCAAACCGAGTTCCCGGCCCAGGTCGGCGTAGGTCAGCCTGGCCAGCTTCAGTTCGGACTTGAGGACGTTGACGATCTCGGCGGTGGTGCTCATGAAGCCTCGGCGAAAGTATCCGCGGACGATACCTCACGACGCGACCGCCGGCACTCGGCACGATCCCATTGCCCGCCGCTCGACGGCTGCGCACCATCGCGGCGTTGTCCACTTCCAGGTTTCACATGGAACCCGCGTCCACTTCCCATCCCCGCATTGCCGCCTTCGCGCTGTCCCTGAGCCTGGCGGCCGCCGGCACCGCGCATGCCCAGAGCGTGGCCAGCCGCATCAGCGAAGAGTCTCTGGTCTCGGTCGCCATCTCGGTCGCGCTCCCGGTCGTGCTGGTGGCCGGCGCCGGCTCCCTCGTGGTGACGGGCGTCCAGGCGAGCGCCGACGGCGTCGTGTGGGTCGTCGAGAACATCGCGGACGGCGTCCAGGGCAGCATCCGCTTTGCGGCGGACGCAGCCAGCGCCGGCGCCATGGTGGTGGGCACCGTCGTGGTGGTCACCGTCGTCGGCACGGGCATGCTGCTCAGTGCGGCAGGCCATGTGATCGCCTTCATCCCGAACGAGATCGGCCGCTCGCTGTCCTACAACCAGCGGGTGTCGCGATGAGCCGTTGGCTGCGCCGGCTCCTGGGGACGCTGGGTCTCGCCGTGGCCACGCTCGCCGACGCGGGCCAGCCCTGCGATATCCGGCCGCCCGACACCTATGCGATGACACGCGCGCTCGGCCTGGCCGAGCGCGTCCAGCAAAGCCTCGACGCCAGCGGTGCACAGGTCGTCATCATCGCCCGTTCCGGCCAGGACCTGACGAAGTACGGCCTGCAATGGTCGCACCTGGCTTTCGCATATCGCGACGACCCCGCACCGCTGCCGATGCCACTTGCGACGGCCACGACGCCAGTCATGGGCCAGATCTCCGGCCAGCCGGTCAATCCGCCGCCGCCGCGCCATGGGACCTGGCGCATCGTCCACAAGCTCAACCAGTGCGGCACCGCCGACGCTGCCGTGTTCCGCCAGGGCCTGGCCGAGTTCTTCCTGGACACGCCGTTCCGTTACGAGGCCGCCTACGTGGTGCCCGACCCCGAGGTGCAGGCCGCGCTGATGCGCACCGTCGCGGACGACCGGCGCCTCGTCCAGTGGCACACGCCAGCCTACAGCGTGGTCGCGTATCCGTGGTCGACGCGCTACCAGCAGAGCAACCAATGGGCGCTGGAGACGCTGGCCGGTTCACTGGACCCCGCCGCCACCACGCGCGAACGCGCCCAGGCCTGGCTGCACTTGCACGACTACGAGCCCACGGTGTTGCGCATCGACGCCCTCACGCGCCTGGGCGCGCGCATGACACGCGCCAACGTCGCCTTCGACGACCATCCAAACGCCAAGCGCTTCAGCGACCACATCGAGACGGTCACCGTCGAGTCGATGTTCGCGTGGATGCAGCGCGAACAGATCGCCGGCCGGCCCACCATCGTGCGCTGAGCCCGGCCAAACGCCCGCAAATCGCGGCCGGCGCCGCGGCCAACCCGCGCGGGCTGCGGCTACAGTGGCGCCACGAGGCGCGCGGCGCCGAGCACGGAAGAACAGACTGCAATGAGCCAATCCCATCCCAGCCAGTTCGCCCTCCTGCGACAGCGCCGCTTCGCGCCGTTCTTCTGGACGCAATTCTTCGGCGCGGGCAACGACAACGTTCTGAAATTCGCGTTCACGGTGCTGGTCACCTACCAGCTGAACGTGTCCTGGCTCCCGCCCGAGAAGGCCGGCCTGGTCATCAGCGCGGTGTTCATCCTGCCGTTCGTGCTGCTGTCGGCCACCAGCGGCCAGCTCGCCGACAAGTACGACAAGGCGCGGGTGATGCGCTTCATCAAGTCGTTCGAGATCCTGATCATGGTGCTCGCCATCGGCGGCTTCGTCGGACAGCTGACCTGGCTGCTGCTGGCCTGCCTGTTCCTGATGGGGGTGCATTCCACGCTGTTCGGCCCGGTGAAGTACGCCTACCTGCCGCAACACCTGGACGCGCACGAGATCACCGGCGGCAACGGCATGGTCGAGATGGGCACCTTCGTCGCGATCCTGCTGGGCCAGCTCGCCGGCGGACTGCTGGTGGTGGTGCAGGGCATCGGGCCCGAGCTGGCGGGCGGCGCGTGCCTGGCGATCGCGGTCATCGGGCGCCTCACGGCCCAGGCGATCCCGTCCTCGCCGGCGCACGACACGGCGCTCAAGATCAACTGGAACCCGGTCAGCGAGACGATGCGCAACCTGAAGCTGGCGCGCACCGACATCGTCGTGTTCCGCTCGCTGCTGGGCATCTCCTGGATGTGGTTCTTCGGTGCCACCTTCCTGTCGCAGTTCCCCTCGTTCGCCAAGGACGTGCTGCATGGCGACGTGCATGTCGCCTCGCTGCTGCTGGTGTTGTTCTCGGTGGGCGTGGGCATCGGCTCGCTGATGTGCGAGAAGCTGTCGCGGCGCCAGGTCGAGATCGGCCTCGTGCCGCTGGGCGCCATCGGCATGAGCGTGTTCGCGATCGACCTGTTCTTCGCCGTCAGCCACCTGGCGCCGCCGCCGGCGACGTTCTGGAGCCTGTCGGGCTTCGTCGCCCAAGCCCAGCACGTGCGGCCGATGATCGACCTGTTCATGTTGTCGCTCAGCGCGGGCCTGTACAGCGTGCCGATGTACGCACTGATCCAGACGCGGGCGCTCGCTAGCCATCGAGCCCGCATCATTGCGTCGAACAACATCCTGAACGCACTGTTCATGATCGCCAGTTCGCTGATCGCCGGAGCGCTGCTGCACTTCGGCGTGAGCATCGCCGGCGTCTTCCTGGTCACCGGCATCGCCAACGCGATCGTGGCCGGCTACATCTTCTTCCTGGTGCCCGAATACCTGCTGCGCTTCTTCGCGTTCATGCTCACGCGCACCATCTACCGCTTCCGCATGCGGGGCGATACCAACATCCCGACCGCGGGCGCTGCCATCGTCGTGTGCAACCACGTCAGCTTCGTCGATCCGGTGCTGCTGATGGCGGCCAGCCCGCGGCCGATCCGGTTCCTGATGGACGCGCGCATCTTCCGCACCCCGGGACTGGGCCTGTTCTTCCGCCTCGCCAAGGCGATTCCCATCGCCTCCCGGACCGACGACCCCGTGGCCTACGAGGCCGCCTTCGCCGCTGCCGACCAGGTGCTGGCCGAGGGTGACCTGCTGGGCATCTTCCCGGAAGGCGGCATCACCAACGACGGCACGCTCAAGCCCTTCAAGGGCGGTGTCATGCGCATCCTCGAGCAGCGTCCCGTGCCCGTGATCCCGCTGGCGCTGCAGAACCTGTGGGGCTCGTTCTTCTCTCGCGTGGAGGGCAAGGCGATGAGCAAGCCGTTCCGCCGCGGGCTGTTCAGCCGTGTCGGCCTCAACGTGGGCCCGGGCATCGCGCCCGAGGCGGTCACACCGGAGGAACTCCATCGCGAAGTGGGCGAGCTGCTGGCGGCCAAGGTGGTCTGAGCACCGCGGCCCGGCGGCAGCGCGGCATTCGCGCGACTTCGGTCCGCGTTAACGCGGTCTTAACCGAATGTCGCCTGCGCATGCCCTACCATTCGCGTTTTCCTCCCATCCAACCATCATGCAGCAACGTTCACACGCTCGTGCCTTCCTGCGCTCGACGGGCGCCATGGCCCTGTCGACCCTCGTGCTCGCCGCGCTTTCCGCCTGCGGCGGCGGTGGCGGCGGTGACTCGACACCGGCCACGGTCGCGTCGATGTCGGTGGCCGCCACCAAGTACGGGGTGCCGGCACAGGTGACGGTCACGGGCACGCACCTTGGCAACCTGTCGCTGAGCGCGCCCGGGTGCAAGAACGTCACCCGGCTGACGACGGCTCCCACGGCCAGCAACGACACCACCGCGTACTTCTCGTGCACGCCGTCGGCCGCCTACACCAGCACGATCACCGCGCTGACCAACGGCAGCTCGGTCGGCACCGCGACGTTGACGGTTCCGGCGCCGATCGTCCGCATGACGGTCAGTGGCGGCGGCGTCAACGGGAACATCGACTTCGCCCTGCGCGGCAACCAGGCGCCGATCACGGTCGACAACTTCCTTGCCTACGTCAACGCCGGCTTCTACGACGGCAAGGACGGCAAGGGCGCGACCATCTTCCACCGCGTGGTCGCGGGCTTCGTGGTGCAGGGCGGCGGCTATCCGGTCACCACCAGCGGGACCCTGCCGACGCCCAAGGCCACGCCCTACGCCGCAATCAACCTCGAGACCACGGGCGGCAGCAACGTCCAGTGGACGGCCGCGATGGCGCGCACCAGCGCCGACAACTCCGCCACGTCGCAGTTCTTCTTCAACCTGGTCAACAACTCCAGCATCCTCGACAAGAACTCGACCTCCGATGGCTATGCTGTCTTTGCCGATGTCTCGAGCAGCGCGTCCATCATCCAGGCCATCGCCGCGGCACCGTGCACGGCCATCAATCAGTCGGGCTTGACCGACGGCTCCTGCGTGCCGATCCCGAACGTCGTGGTGACCTCGGCGACGCAGATCCAGTAATCCGGCATCGCTTCGGACGACGACAGGGCGGCTTCGGCCGCCCTTGTCGTTTGCCAGGACCTAGACCCCGCGCGCGCGATCGCGCGCGAACTGCACCTGGTACTCCGCGAAGCGGCCTTCGTCGAGGGCCTGGCGGATCTCGCGCATCAGGTTCAGGTAGAAGTGCAGGTTGTGGATGGTGTTGAGCATCGGGCCCAGCATCTCGCCGCAGCGATCCAGGTGGTGCAGGTAGGCGCGGCTGAAGTGGCCGCAGGTGTAGCAGCCGCAGGTGGCGTCCACCGGCGACTCGTCGGCCTTGTGGCGCGCGTTGCGCACCTTGAGATCCCCGAACCGCGTGAACAGGTGGCCGTTGCGCGCGTTGCGCGTGGGCATGACGCAGTCGAACATGTCGACGCCGTGCGCCACGCCGTGGACGAGATCCTCCGGCGTGCCCACGCCCATCAGGTAGCGCGGCTTGTGCGCCGGCAGCCGATGCGGCGTGTGGGCGACCAGGCGCTGCATGTCCTCCTTGGGTTCGCCCACCGAGACGCCGCCGATGGCGTAGCCGGGCAAGTCCATCGCCACCAGCGCATCGAGCGAGAACTCGCGCAGCGACTCGAACATGCCGCCCTGCACGATGCCGAACAACGCATTCGGGTTCTGCAGCCGCGCGAACTCGTCGCGGCAGCGTGCGGCCCAGCGCAGCGACAGCTCCATCGACAGCCGCGCCTCGCGCTCGGTGGTGAGCACGCCCTTGGTCTCGTAGGGTGTGCACTCGTCGAACTGCATGACGATGTCGGAGTTGAGCACCGTCTGGATCTGCATGCTGATCTCGGGCGTGAGGAACAGCTTGTCGCCGTTGACCGGCGAGGCGAAGCGCACGCCTTCCTCCGAGATCTTGCGCATCTCGCCCAGCGACCAGACCTGGAAGCCGCCGGAATCGGTGAGGATCGGCGCCTTCCAGGCCTCGAACCGATGCAGGCCGCCGAACTGCGCCATCACGTCCAGGCCGGGTCGCATCCACAGGTGGAACGTGTTGCCCAGGATGATCTGCGCGCCCATCTCCTCGAGCGAACGCGGCAGCACGCCCTTGACGGTGCCGTAGGTGCCCACGGGCATGAAGACGGGCGTCTCCACGACGCCGTGGTTGAGCGTCAGGCGACCACGGCGCGCGAGGGCATCGGTGCCCAGGATCTCGAATTTCAACATCCGCGTATTGTCGCCCGTGCAATGAAGACGGGCGGTGCGTTCGAAGCGCACCGCCCGTCAGGCCGGATTCGTCAGGCGGGTGGGAGGGGCACCCGCCGGCGCGATCAGCCGCGCTCGCCGACGACCAGCGGGTGGGTCTGGCGCCACTGGGCCAGCTCGGCCTTCACGTCGGCGCGGGTGCGGCCGACGCGCGCTTCCGGCACGGCGGCCACCGTCGGCGCGTCGGCGCGCTCGCCGAACGACTGCAGTTGGCCTTCGGCCTTCAGGTTGCGCGTCTCGGCGACGACGGAATCGCGGGTACGGCTGGCGGTGGCAGGCTGGGCCGCGGCGAGGTTGCGGGCCTGCAGCGTCTCGCTCGGGTCGAGTTCCTGCGCCATGGCGCCCACGGCAGTGACGGCGAGCAGGGTGGCGGCGACGATTTGACGGACTTGCATGATGAACTTTCTTGTCTACACGGGTTGAGGATGTCCGGCGGCCTGCCTCGCGGGGCTTCCGACCGGGCCTCGGTGAAGGGGGTGTGTCTGCGCTTCATCGATGGATTCACTGTATTCCCCTGGACTTCAGGGATAAACAGGCCGCCATAGAATTGTTTATTCCCGATTCAGGAAGAATTAGATGGACCAACTGCGCGCCATGCGGGTGTTCGCCCGCGTCATCGATGCCGGCGGCTTCGCCAAGGCGGCCGTGGCGATGGACATCGCCCCCGCCGTCGCCACCCGCCTGGTGGCGGAGCTGGAGGAGCACCTGGGCGCGCGCCTGATCAACCGCACCACGCGCCGCCTCGCGTTGACCGACGTCGGCGAGGACTACCTCGAGCGCGTGCGCAGCATCCTCGGCGAGGTGGACGACGCCGAGGCCGTGGCGGGCCTGGCCACCGCCGAGGCGCGCGGCCGGCTCAGCGTGCTGCTGCCGCCGGGCTTCGCGGTGCACCAGCTCGCCAAGCACCTGCCGCGCTTCCGCACGCTGCACCCGAAGGTGTCCCTGGAGCTGACCGTCAGCCCGTCGGTGGACACGCCCGACGAGAACCACGACGTCACCATCATCGTGCAGCGCGCACGTCCCATCGAGGGCGCGTTCATCGCCCGCCGCATCGCCACGGCGGAGGTGGTGCTGTGCGCGACGCCCGAATACCTCGACGAGCACGGGCGCCCGAAGCATCCGCGCGACCTGGCCCAGCACGACACGCTGATGCCCATCCCTGCCAGCGAACAGCGCGAACTCACCTTCCGCCCGGCCTGGGGCGACGGCGACCCCGCCATCGTGGAGCTGAAGCGCCTGCCGCCGCTGATGACGACGCACAGCGACACGCTCTACGCCGCGGCCCTGGCGGGGCTCGGCATCGCCGGCCTGCCGTCCTTCATGGCCGAGGACGCGCTGCTCGAACACGCGCTCGAGCGCGTGCTGCCGCAGTGGCACATGCGGACGGTGACGCTGTTCGCCGCGATGCCCACGCGCAAGCACGTGCCGATGCGGACCCGCGCATTCGTCGATTTCCTGGTGGCCACCTTCGGCCAGAACGAGCGCGATCCGTGGCTGGCGTGGGCCGGATGCGAGAGCTGCTGAGCCGCAGGGCGGGTCAGCCGGAGGCGCAAGCACCGTGTCGGGTCAGCGCCAGGCCGCTGGATGGCGGGTCACGCCGGCGGCCCGCCCCGGCCGACACGCTCAACTGTCGACGCGCTCCAGGAGCATTGCGTCGCCGTAGCTGAAGAAGCGATAGCGCTGCGCGATCGCGTGCGCGTACAGCGCCCGGATGCGCTCCATGCCGGAGAACGCGCTCACCAGCATCATCAGCGTGCTCTTGGGCAGGTGGAAGTTGGTGACGAGGCGGTCCACGACGCGGAAGCGATAGCCCGGCGTGATGAAGATGCGCGTCTCGTCGGCCCCGGCCTGCAGCGTGCCCGGGTGGCCGGCCTGCTCGGCGGCGACGGCGGCGGACTCCAGCGCCCGCACCGTTGTCGTGCCGATCGCCACCACGCGGCCGCCGGCGGCGCGCGTGCGCAGCACGGCGTCGACGGTGGCCTGCGGCACATCGAACCACTCGGTGTGCATCTTGTGCTCGCCCAGATCGTCGCTGCGCACCGGCTGGAACGTGCCGGCGCCCACATGCAGCGTGACGCGCGCCGACTGCACGCCGCGGGCGGCGATCCCGGCCAGCAGCGCCTCGTCGAAATGCAGCGCAGCCGTGGGGGCGGCGACCGCGCCGGGGCGGTCGGCGAACACCGTCTGGTAGCGCCGCACGTCGTCGGCCTCGTCGGCGTGCGCGATGTAGGGCGGCAGCGGGACGTGGCCGTGCTGCTCCAGCAGCGCGAACACGTCGCCGGGGAAGCGCAGGTGGAACATCGCGTCGTCCGGGCCGCAGCGGCCCAGCACCTCGGCCTCGAACGCGGTGCCCGCGGCGGCATCGCCGAACGCGAGCGTGCTGCCCGCGCGCGGCGACTTGCTGGCGCGGATGTGCGCCCAGGCCTCGGTTGGCGGCAGCACGCGCTCGACCAGCACCTCGACGCCGCCGCCTGTGGCCTTGGCGCCGAACAGCCGCGCCTTGATGACCCGGGTGTCGTTGAACACGAGCAGGTCGCCGGCCTTGAGCAGGCCGGGAAGCTCGCGGAAGACGCGGTCGACGAACGGCGTGGCGGTGCCGTCGAGCAGCCGCGAGCCGCTGCGCTCGGCGGCCGGGTGCTGCGCGATCAGCTCGTCGGGCAGCTCGAAGTCGAAGTCGCCAAGACGAAAGCCGCCCGAAGGCGGCGGCAGGTGCACGGCATCGCGGGTCATCGCGACGTTTTCGGAAGGGCGGGCGCCGCTCAGGAGGCGGCGCGCTGCGCCGCGGCGTCGTGCGGCTTGTCGGACTTGTCCCAGGCCCATGCGAAGGCCAGGCTCACGCCGAAGACGGCAACCATCAGGACGACAAAACGGGCAATGAGGCGCATGTTGGACTGCAGGCCCTGCGAGCTCGATCGCGCAGGACGTTATGGAGAAAGACCGCCACGGGCGGCAGGCGAGATTGTCAGGCAACTGGCAGACCAGGTGGGTATCGGCATGTACACCCGTGTGCTGAATCGTTCGAATCCGACCGTTCGGCTCGCAAGGAAACAACACGGTAGGCGCGAGAATCCCCGC
>Ga0207667_10010018_pt1 | contig 11115 bp, 10 predicted proteins | sample KBSCornC52_FD_184301 | JGI IMG/M metagenome (GOLD analysis project Ga0207667, IMG submission 184301) | Corn rhizosphere microbial communities from Kellogg Biological Station, Michigan, USA - KBS Corn C5-2 (SPAdes) (version 2) | ecosystem: Host-associated > Plants > Roots > Rhizosphere > Soil ...
GGGTCGAGAACGGTGAGGACCGCAGCAGTCGCGCCAATGTAGAAAAGAGTCGCGAAAGCAGAGGCGATGGCGGCGGCTCGAGGGATCGTAACCGCCGGGCTGCGGATTTCTCCACCCATAAGCGCGACGAGTTCCATGCCGCTCATGGCATAGGCGATGGTGGCCCAGAAGCCCAGGGTGCTCCAGTTCAGCCGAGGCGCGATATGAAAGCTCGTGGCCGAACCACGGCGCGTGAGCACGATTGCGGCGGCCGCGCCGAGCAAAAGGACCAGCGCCCAGCAAGCGAGCGCGCCGACGTTCTCGGTCCACTTTCCGATATTGATTCCGATGATGTTGGCGCCGAGGGCGATCCACAAGGCGAAGAGGGACGCGATCACGATCCAGAGGCGGCTTTCGGCGGGAAGGCCCAAAGCTGAGAGCGTCATGCTCATGTAGAACATGGCGGCGCTGGGAAACCAGAAGGCGATGCCGATCCAATAAGTCCAGAAGCAGAGAAAACCGTGCCATGGGCCGTACGTCATCCGGGTCCACCAATAAAAGCCGCCGGCTCGCGGGTATTTTGCGCCGAGTGCGGCAATGGCGATGGCCAGAGGAATCGCGAAGCAGACGGCTGCAAGAGCCCAGAGCAGGAGCGACCCGGGTCCGGCGCGCGCGGCGGGCGCAATCCAGCGCACGCCGCAGATACCGGAGATGGCGAAGAGTGAAACGTCGCCGACGCCGAGTTCGCGGCGAAGGCGGTTATCCACCTGAGATTCAAAGGGGGGCGGCCCCTCGCTCGTTTCGCGACTTTGCGGCGCTTCAGCCAATCAGTTCGGCAATGCGGACGGGATCGTTGGCGACCACGACCGGCTGGTTGCCATATGTGGGGTGGATGGGCTGGCCGGATGGGGACTGAAGCTGTCCGGTGTGATAGCGAAAGATGTAGTCGGGATCCTTGAGGACATTGCCGGTGAGGACGGCGACGACGTCGGAATCGCGGTGGATGACCCCGGCCGCGGTGAGTTTGCGGATGCCGGCGAGAGTGGCGGCGGAAGCAGGCTCGCAGCCGATTCCCGATTTGCCGATGATAGCCTTGGCGTCCGCAATCTCTTGTTCCGTGGCGCGCTCGACGACCCCGTTTGATTCGCGGATTTCAAATTCGGCTTTCGGCCATGAGACCGGGTCACCGATTTTGATGGCAGTGGCCAGAGTTTCGGGATGCGCATGCGGGCGGAAGGCGGCGAGGCCGTTCGCGCGCATGTATTCATAGAAAGGCGACGAGCCTTCCGCCTGCACGACAGCAAGGCGGGGAAGACGGGGAATCAGGCCGATATCGCGCATTTCGCGCAGGCCTTTACCGAATGCGGATGTGTTGCCGAGATTACCGCCTGGAAGAACAATCCAGTCTGGCACGCGCCAGGCGCGCTGATCCATCATTTCGATGACGATGGATTTTTGACCTTCGATGCGGAAAGGGTTGATGGAGTTGAGCAGGTAAATGCCGAGCCGTTCTGCGAGGGTGCGAACCAGCGCGAGGATCTGATCGAAATTCGCCTCCACCTGGAAGGTACGGGCGCCGTATTCGAGAGCCTGCGCCAGCTTGCCATAGGAGATGTTGCCGTGCGGAATGAATATAAGCGGCTCGAGGCCTCCGGCGCTGGCGTAAGCGGCCATAGACGCGGACGTGTTGCCGGTAGAGACGCACGCCACGCGTTTCATGCCGAGCCGGCGCGCCTGGGCGACGCCGCAAGTCATGCCGTTGTCCTTGAACGAGCCTGTCGGATTGAACCCCTGATGCTTGAAGGTGATGCGCGAGAGTCCGCCATAGCCGGCCGCGAGAGGAGCATCGAGCAGTGGAGTGTTGCCTTCTCGCAGGGTGACGGCGTGGCGTTCGTCATCGAGGAAGGGGAACATCTCGCGATAGCGCCAGACGCCCGACTGACAAAGAGGAGCATCCGACAGACGCCGCTCGCGCCAGACGCGCCTGAGCGTTTCGGGATCCGCCGCGGCATTGTCATGATCGGCGTCATACGCAGCTTCGAGCAAACTGCCGCATTGCGGGCAATTGTAGAGAACTTGAGCGATATCGAACCGGGCGCGGCAGGCGCCGTTGAAGCACACGAGATGAGCTGGCATGTTTTGTTCAGGTGCGCATAATACCCGACATTACCCGCCGGGCGGCCGGTTGCGCAGTTCGGAAATACTGATTTTAGCGGGTTGCCTGCTTTGTCGTTTTTACCGGCGCAGGACGCTCCAGTGTGGGTCGAGCACGGCCTTTGCATTGGCGGAAGATACGGGGACGGAGAACGGCGCCGGGTCATCGGCGGTCGAGACCTGAATGGTTTTGGCAGGTCCGCGCGCGGATTGAATCTCGATGGGAACCCGCACAGTGAAGTCGTCCGGAACGCCGGATTGGGTGACGCTTCCCGTGAGTCTGTATGCGCCCGGCTTGCCCTTGACGGAGTAAGCCAGTTTCAACTCGGGGACGCCCGTGCCGTAGACCCATGCATCAAAGAATTTCTCGAGTTTGGGATCGTCGGATTTCGGCGGAACAAACTCGGCGCATAGAGCGCGAAACTGCTCGGTATCCAGAGTTTTCCACTGGTATCGTTTGCGCAACTCCGCGAGCATGGCAAGGAAGCGATCGTCGCCCATGCGGCGCCGCAGCATCTGCATGATCCATGTACCTTTGCCATAGATGACGGCTACCCACGCGGCGGGATTGTTGGAACTGTCGAGACGGCGCCCCTGAACGACCGGCCCTTCGGATTCGGCGGATTCCCCGTTGGCGCCTTTGGAGAGGAGGTTGCGGCGGTAGTTCTCCAGAATGGCTTCCGACGCTTTCGGACCATTGCGCGCTTCGACAAACATGAGCGCGGAATAAGAAGCCAGGGCTTCCATCAGCCACTCGTGATGGTAAGAGCCTGCGGCCACGACGTTGCCCCACCACTGATGAGCGGCTTCGTGCGCGCGCAAAACCGTCCGGAAGAGGTTCTGCATGTCGAGCGGGAAAGGCGGGGCAGAGCGCGATTGCTGAGGCAGGAAATAGGTGACTGTCGGCAGATAGATCATGCCGGCGAAACCCTGCCCGAAGCGGCCGGGCACGGGAGTCGCTTCGATATCGGGGAGAGCCGGATCGCCGAATCGCGCTCGATAAAAGACAAGTTCGTCGGCCAGTTCCCGGGCAATGGAAGAGAGTTGGCCGGCTGGATTGGGGATCGGAGACGCGGGAGTCGGATCCGGAAGCGCCGGGGGCGCCCTGCGGCGCGGTCCCGGAAAGGAAGGAGTAGTCTCATTGAGCGTCGCCGGGGAGTGAGGCCGAAGGGCTTCCTCCAGCGTGCGGTTGGCCCAGGCATTCACCTCGATGCCATCACGCGAGACCGATTTGTGCTCAAAGGAGCCGAGGTTCAGGCCAAGGAGGCGGATGCGGCCTTCGGGCACGCGCCGCGTGATTCGGACATCGCCTTCGCGGCGATCCTCGGTTATGCGGCCGGCGGCAATCAGGTCGAGGCTCGCGGGATAGCGATAGGTGACGTCGTAATTTGCGAACTGCAGGCCCCTCCCCGGGTACCACGTACCGCGCGCGCTGACGTAATAGACATGGTTGCCGGCGTCGAGAACGACCTTGCCTTCGTGCTGAATCCGGACCGTGTGTTCCGAGCCGGGTTCGAGCGCTTTGGGAGAGATGACGAGCAGCAGTTCATTACCCGTGTTTCGTACCAGCCCGGTGCGAAGAGATTCGCGCTCGTACACTTCGGCGGGCTGGCCATCGAGCGTGGCGGATGTGGCGCGCATCTGGCCGGCAAGATCGAATGGGATTACGTGGGACGACGCTGGCGTCGCTTTAAAGCGGATAGAGGTCGAGCAGTGCAGGATGAGATCCGAATCGAGGTTGGCTTCGATTTTGTAATCGAGAATCTCTTCTTCGGGCGCGCCGGACTGCGCCGAACGGGTACGTTCCGCAGGATAGCTGAACCACGTGTCCCAGTAAGGCGCGCCTTTGCGTTCGACGATCTGGCCGGCGACCAGGCTTTCGGGCGACCGGCGATCATAGAGGAAATCGAAATTGCCAAGTTTGCGGCCCTGGATAACGGCCTCGAAAAAACCGGCCGCGTGCTCCGTGCTGAGCAGATCGAGCACGATGCGCGATTCGTAGCTGGATTGGATATTGGCCAGGGTGCGATTCCACTGTTCGGCCAGGAGCGCGCCCATGTCGGGCAGTTTCTTCGCGCCGGAGGAGGAGCGGACGCGATCGGCGAGCGCCCTCGCCCCCGCTTCGGTGAAAAGAAAAATCGCGGTGCGGAAGTGCTCGTCAAGGTTGGGCGAGCCAGTATACGAAGCGAGCGATTTGCGCTCTGAGCGATCGGGAGGGAGCAGAATCAGTTCAGCGTCGCCGCCATCCACGTCACCCGAGAAGACCGCAGCTACCGGGGAGCCTTTGACCGGCTTGCCGAATATCAGATAGCCATCCGTCAGATAAAAATGGGCGTCTTCTTCGCCGATTTCGAGATCTCGGACGCGGTAGCATTCGGAGGCGTCGAGGCCAGCAGTCACCACGGCGCGTCCGAGTTCAGCCGCGATGCGGGTCTGGGCGGGTAACTGGGGCAGGAACAGGAAAAACAGAAACAGCCGATGAGAAAGAAGCACGCCTGACGCTGATTATCTCAGGATTGGCGAGCCTGATCGATGGCGGCGCATCAAGACCCTCGGCCCATCAAGATCGACATCTGCAAAGGTGTCGAAGGCGCCGGTTTCCTTTACGCGGAAATCGAGATGGACGCGGCGCCCGCGAAGTTCGGTGTAAGAAGCAGTCGCGTCGGCGCTGTCCAGCATCAGCCCGCGGGGCGCCGAGAGTTCCTGATCGGGAATTGCATCGCGGAGGTGCGATCTGCGGCTAGCGCGGGCGCAGCACCAGCACATGATATGCGCGAGTGCTGCGGATCGCCTGCTATGCTGATTTCGATTCGGTTGCGCGCCCGTAGCTCAGCAGGATAGAGCGGCTGGCTTCGAACCAGTAGGTCGGGAGTTCGAGTCTCTCCGGGCGCGCCAATGAAGTCAGCGGTTTAGGCCGTCCTTAACTCCCTCCTTCCTCAAAGTTGTGTTCAATTGTGTTCAGAATTATTTCGAGGTTTGCTCCTGACGGCTGGTCATCAGCAACCTGTCGAGGCCCTCGACAGCTTGACGTACGCTCTCCGGGATCGCCTGCATATAGACGTCGGCAGTCACATTTGGCTGCGCGTGTCGGAGGTGCGCCTGGATGTCCTTAATGCTCCCCTTGCCTTGCATATGCGTTGCGCAGGAACGCCTCAGTGCCTGATGTGTCAGATTCAGGAGGAGTGCTCTGGGGTGTCGATTCCTTCCGCTTGCATCGCAGCCCGTGCTCGTTCACCGGCTTTTTTCAACGCTCGTTTTAGGAAGTTGTTCGCCGAAATCGGTGTTCCCCGGTCCGACCGAGAGGCAAATAAGAATGCTTCCGGGCGCCTATCCTGCATGCTCTCCATCCAGAAATCGGGTTCTATCGCCAACGTTTGGGGAAGCCAGACGAATGCGTCGCTCGCATCTGTTTTCGGTTCGACGATTCCGGAAGTCGGAGAGATCGACTCGTCAACGCGAATCTGATTCGGTCCGACCCGATCATCGCGGCGAAGGGCGAAAAGTTCACCGGGACGGAGGCCGAGAACCAGGAACATTCTGACGATCAGCCGATCGCGGCCACTCATCGCGTCTAGCAGACGTGCGATCTCCTCAACGGCCAAGGCGCGGCGGTTCGGTTTCCTGGTCTTCGGCAATTCGAGTTTTGACGCGGGGTTCCTGTCCAGATATTCTTGCTCGACGGCTTCCTCGAGAATCGCTTTCATGTACGTACGAAAGTTGATTACGACCGAGCGCGAATATTTACCCGCAAGACCGTTCAGGTGCTTCTGCAACTGGAAGCGGTTGAGACCGGTCAGCGCGACATCTGCAAACGGCTTGACGATATACCGTTCAATGAAAAAAACCATCTTCGGCGCTGACGAGACCTTCCAAGTGGGCTCCTTGAGCGGCCGATAGCGCTGTTCCCAGAACCACTTCAATGTGCAAGCGGGCGACGGCTTCAGCGCTGAAACGTCTGTCGATTTATCGATGATTTCCTGAAGCTTCTTCTCGGCTTCCCATTTCTTCATTTTGGATTTCAATCCGAGAGTGACGCCGCGATGTGCGCGAACCTCCGATCCGTCCGGATTTCGGAGGTAGACGTAGTAATAGCCTTTCCACTTCTTCACACGTTTGCCCGCTTCGACAACTCTGCCGCGCTGGTAACGATCTCTCGCCATGTGATCAGGCTGCTTCGACAACGAATATCATGACTGTCTCAAGCGGGTCGCTGGGCTCCCCGTGCATTGTGTTCGGCCGACGCGCCGCCCATCAGTGCGCGAACTTTTGGAGGATCTCGCCATCGGTGTAGACCTGCAGGAATCTTTCGACATCCTCGGGCCTAAAGCGCAGCAGTTTCCCGACTTTGACCGCCGGCAGGCGCGGTTCTTTTCTCCGCATGATCTCGCACCCAGCCCGACGAAACACCGAGCCACTTCGCCACATTGGCGGGTCCGAGAAGACGGTTGACGGTCGCGGTTTCCGCGGAAAGCCGCTGGTTACGCTCGAATTCCATTGAAAACGCCCTCCATCAACCAAGAAGGCATTTTTCCAAAAAATCCGACAGAGGCGGACAGATTTCCCTGCACCGGTTGAAAGCCGCTGTGGAACCCGCATCGACACTTCGTCACTTTTGGGGCGCTGGGAGAGAATTAAGATGCAGTGGTGGGATGCTTCGTTATAGTCGGGGCGCATCCGTCGTTAATTTCGGGGCTGCCTTCCTTTAGTGACCCTGTAATCCTTTACCTGACATAGAACCTGTAGTCGCGCCTGTGAATTTGTGTGATGCTGGCCGCGGACGTGCGCAAAGCGCCAGAGTCGCGAACAGTAAGGCCTCAATTCTGTGGGAAACTGCACCGGTGAATCATTGCTTCATGTCGGATTTTTCGGAAAAAACCCCTCCTGATGATTAGGGCGCGTTTCCGACGTTTAGAACTGTTTTCGTCGGCCCCCAAAAGTTTGAGTTCAGTGCGTAGTATTACTTCATTCCGATATCAAATTGTTGCCTCGATCGTTCTGATTCTTTGTTTGCAAGCTACAGGAGCCGAAACGGGCCGCAATTCGCCGCTCCTTCGCCGCGCATTCGAACTTTCTGATTTGAACAACTGGACCGAAGCGGAGCCAGAGTTCGCGAGAGCCGCTTCGGCATTTCGAAACAACGGTGACAAGACCGGATTGAACTACGCCGAACTGGGGATCATCCGCGCCACGATTCAGCGCCGTAACCTTGCACTCACATCGGCGCAACTTAGTCATCGGCTCGAATCCGATCCGTTGATGAAGTCCGATCGCGATTTGCGGATTTTTGCCTGGCGATCAAGGGCGAAATCGATAACCTGGGCCGCCGCGATGCGAAGAGACTGGGAGGAAGTTGCGCGGCTGTCACGTGATTCGTCGGACCCGCGTTGGCGCTATCGCGCGTCTGCGGAACTGGGTATGGCGGCCTACTACGAAGGGAATCTTCAGGCGGCGAGACGAAATATCAGCGCGGCCTTGATCGCCGCCACGAAAGCGCACGACGTCGGCAGCCAAATCAAGTACCTGTACGCCATTGGAGTCGGGCTGAATCAGGCTCAAATGTATCCCGAAACAATTCAATACCTCGACAAGGCCATCGCGCTCGCGAAAGCGACGCCCGGGGGCATCATATCCATTCATGCCCTCGCTGGAGAAGGCGCAGGCGCTTGCATCAACTGGCCAGATTCAAAAGGCGAAAACGACCGTTCAAACGATCCTCGGGAGCGCTCGGCGCATGAAGGCAGATGAGTACGAGTCAATCACGTTGGCAGTCGCCGGTCAGTTTCAAGCCCGGCAGGGCGACGCCAAAGGAGCAATTCAAACACTAAGTCAGGCGATCGCGATATGTGAACGCGGCGGATTCGAACGTGCTTTGGACGAATCGCGAATTGCCCTGGCGGAAATATACTCGTCACAGGGACAGTTCGGTGAAGCCGAGCAACTGCTGTCGGCTGCGGCGGCTGCAAGTCAGCGAGACGGTGAACTCTACACATTGCCACGGCACATCGGCACCTTGGCTGGCGTGCAGGTTCGGGAAGGTAAATTCAGCGAGGCCGACAGAACCTACGATCGTGCCGCCGCCTTCATTGATGCAAGCATTGGAAACGATCCGGCGATGCTCGATAAGACTGCATTGATCAAATCTGCCAGCAATCTGTACGTCGCGCACTTTCGACTGCTCACCGAGCGCTTACACAATCCCGCAAAAGCATATTCGGTTGTGGAGCAGGTTAGAGGGCGCATCTTGACCGACATGCTGCTGGGTGGCTCCGCAACGTCGTTGAAAGCCGAGGAGAATGAGCGCGCGATCTCGAGCCTTCGGCTTCAACTCACGAATGCCGGTTCGACATCTGACGTCGAGAGAATCCGCGAGCGGATTGCCATGCTCGAGCAATCGCGATGGATCACGCGGGACGTCAGCATCCTGAAAGGCAGAAGCTACTCGCACGTTACGCTCGGAAGTGTTCAACACGCGTTGAACTCGCACGCCCTGATTATCGAGTACGTTCTGGACGACCCGGCGTCATGGTGCGTCGTGATAAGCAGGGATTCAATTCACGTCATTCGCCTCGCTGGCAAGAAGACGATCGAAGCGAAGCTCTCCGCTTATCTCCATGCTGTGAAGCAGAAGCAACGCAGTCAGCCTGCGGCGCGAGCGCTGTACGAGCTATTGCTGAAACCGGTGCGTCCATCCGCGGACGTGCGCGATCTTCTGATCGTGCGCGATGGAGCGCTGAATCTCCTTCCGTTCGACGCGCTTCAGGACCACTCGGGCCGGTATGTTCGAGAGAACACCACAATTTCGTATCTGCCGGCGGCCGGCAGCTTCTACCTTCTCGCTGAATAGGCCCGATCGGCAGAAATGAACCGCAGCGTACTCGCATTCGGAGGCATTCCTTACCAGGACGACTCGCCCCGGTTTAAAAAACTGCTTATGGCGACGGGTTTCGGTCCGATGTCGCTTCAGAACCTGCGGAATTCGCGCGAGGAAGTCACAATGGCGGCAGATGCGTCGGCCGGTGGGGAAAGCACGGTCGTCGTTGGCGCCAAAGCAACGGAAACTGAATTCAAGACAGACATCAAGCGGCCGCATCGAATTGTTCACCTGGCCGTTCATAGCGTTATCGACCCAGAACGCCCGGAGCGCGCCGCCCTGATACTCGCGGCCGATCCAACCAAAGGAGAAGACGGGTTGCTCCAGGCGCCCGAAATTGCACAACTTCGAATCAGGGCGAACCTTATCGTGCTCTCCGCGTGCGACACGGCGGTTGGGCCAATCGAGGGACAGGACGGAGTCGCCACGCTTGCAAGATGCTCTACTGGAACGCGAGCGGTACCAGGTAACCGAGGGGGGCGTAGTGCTGGTGGCCCAAGCCATCCTGGAGACCGAAAAGCAAACCCATTTGGGCATGTGCCGCAAATAAAAAACAAAAACGAGAGCCGGCTTGTACGAAGATGAGCGAATGGGTATAAACACCAGGAGCATAACACCGTCATTTGCCCATGAACTTCTGTATCGTATGTGTGCGGGATGTTCAATCCGCCCAATCTCGGGCTCGCGATTGGCGGCTAAAGTACAGACCACATCGTTCTCGGACCGGTTCGGCAGCAGCGCAGCGCCTCGCTGTTGTCCTCGATCGCAAACTCCATTCGCCACGCCTGGTCCGAGAATTGCCTTAGCATGACGAGCACTAAGACAGTCCGGGTACAGCCGGCGTTTGTCCCGTCGGAGGATAACCAAGGGGCCGCCCTGTTGATCGTCTCGCAGATCGCGCTCGATGCTCTCAGGCGCGGAGACGGACTGCCCGAATTTGAGTGAGAACGCCGGGGGCAGATTCGCGAGCGGCTCACAGGATTGAACCGGATGCATGTTCTTTCGACTAAATCCGGGAGCCCGATTTGAACCGATTGAATCATATTCCCTTCAAAGAGATCGTGCCTCTCAGTCAGGTTGCTTTCCGGAACTGGCTAAGCGATAGAGCTCCGCGAATGGGAGCCGCGCTGGCTTACTATATTGCCCTTTCGTTGGCGCCGACCCTTGTCATCCTGGCAGGGGTCACCGGCTTGGTGTTCGGCGCTCCAACCGCAGAGGGACGCCTCCTGGCTCAGATCCAGAAGTTTGTGGGCTCCGAAGGTGCCCGGGCGATTCAGACGTTGATCGAAGGTGCGCGTCAGCCTTCCAGAGGTATTGCAGCTGTCACGTTTGGGTTGCTCACCGCGTTTATCGCATCTTCGGCGGTAGTAAGTGAACTGAGAGATGACATGAATACGATCTGGGGGGTTCCCGAGGACACGACCTCCAGTACGATGCAGAGTATCGTCAACCTTGTCAAAGAGCGTCTCCTTTCCTTTATTATCGTCGTGGCTTCGGGCCTTTTCCTGGTGGCCTCCTTGATAGTGAATGCCGGGATTTTTGCGGCTGCCACTTATTTGGGGTCGGGCGCGGCACCGCCAGAGCTTCTCGTACAGATCACCGACTGGGTGGCCTCCTTCGTAGTCACCACGATTCTGTTCGCGTTCATATTTAAAGTGCTGCCGACGGTGCCCCGGCACTGGGGTGATGTCATTCCCGGCGCCGTCCTCACATCTCTGCTTTTCACAGCCGGAAAGCTCTTGCTGGCGGTCTATCTCGGGAACGTGGGTCTCACCGACACGTACGGGACCGCGAGTTCGTTCGTAGTCGTACTCATTTGGGTGTACTATTCAGCGCTGGTACTTTTTGGGGTGCGGAATTCACACGAGCGTACGCGAGCCGCTTCGGCTCAGTTGGTCGTTTTACCTTGGGAAGCGGTAATCGTGGATGATAACGCCCCTCGCCGATAACTCTTCCAACAGCTCGGTCACGGGCACCGACATCTCACCGTCATCCGGCACGACCACTGCCCATTCCAGGTTTTCTCTGAACTCTCGGGTAATGATCCGCCACGGTTCCAGCGCCGGTGGTGTCGTGGCCCCGATCTGGATGATCGACCAGTGTTGAGCGAG
>Ga0207667_10010019_pt1 | contig 11115 bp, 13 predicted proteins | sample KBSCornC52_FD_184301 | JGI IMG/M metagenome (GOLD analysis project Ga0207667, IMG submission 184301) | Corn rhizosphere microbial communities from Kellogg Biological Station, Michigan, USA - KBS Corn C5-2 (SPAdes) (version 2) | ecosystem: Host-associated > Plants > Roots > Rhizosphere > Soil ...
GGCATGGAGCCGGGCGAGTTCATCAAGGTGCTCGACCAGAACGGGCAGTTGCCCGCCATGATCGGCGAGGTCGCCCGCGCCAAGGCGCTCGCCAGCGTGCTGTCGAAGGCCAAGGTCGTCGACACCACGGGCAAAGCGGTGGATGTCTCGGCGCTGACCGAGGGCATCCTGGCCGACGACGAGTCGGGTGCGGCCGATGCCGGCGACGACCACGCCGGGCACGACCACGCCGGACACGACCACAGCTAGCGGCCTGCTCCGACCATGACCGACTACGTCGCCCTGCTGCGTGGAGTCAACGTCGGCGGCGTGAACCTCAAGATGGCCGACCTCGCCGAGGTCGTCCGCGGGCTGGGATACACGACCGTGAAGACCGTGCTCGCCAGTGGCAACGTGCTGTTCACGACCCCGGATGCCGCATCCACCGCCAAGCAGACACTCGAGTCGGCCCTGCGCGAGCGGTTCGGGTACGAGGCCTGGGTGCACGTGCTCACCGTGGACGCGATCCGCACGATCGTCGCCGGCTACCCGTTCCCGCGGTCGGATGAGCGGCACGCCTACGTGGTGTTCGCGGTGAAGCCGGAGGTGCGCGCCGAACTCTTGGCCGTCGAGCTCGACGATGCGGTCGAGCAGGCGCAGGCCGGTGACGGCGTCATCTACTGGAGCGTGCCCAAGGGATCGACCCTCGACTCGGCCATGGGCAAGGCGCAGTCGGCGGCCCGCCACAAGCCCTGGATCACCACGCGCAACCTCAACACCCTCGAGAAGCTGCTCTGACCCGCTAGGTCTGGATGACGCAGAAGCGGTTGCCCTCCGGGTCCTGCATGATCACGTAGTCGGCATCGGGTGGCCGCTTGCTCCACGGCACCTGCTCGGCGCCGAGGGCTTCGAGCCGCGCCACCTCTGCCGCCTGATCGTCGGCGTACAGATCGAGGTGGATGCGCGGGGGCAGCGTGCGCTCCGCCGGATGTGCATCGAGCGACACGTTCGGACCCGCGCCCGAGCGGGGGCGCAGCAGCGCGAAGTCGTCGTCGTCGCCTGGACGGTCCGCGTAGTCGAGCGCTGCCATCCAGAACGCCTTCTGGGCGGCGAGGTTCTCGACCCGGATCACAATCGAGCCGACCCGGATCATGCCGAGCCCCGCGGCGCGGTCACCTGCATGCTCTCGAGGATAATCCGGCGCCCAACCTGGATGTCATCCGTGCGTCGGCCGCCGACCTGCCCACGCGCCCGGGAACTTGCTGGAATGGAGGGATGGTGTCGGCGGATCGACCGGGGCGAGCCCGAGTGCTCCACGAGAAGTTCATCGTCGAGGAGCGGGTCGTCGCACCCGGTGCGCGACGGAATCTGTACGCGTGGGCGGCCTCGCTGGCCGCCGTCGGCCTGATCGCGTTCCTCGTGATCCTGGTGGCCGTGCTGCAGGCCGACGGCATCGCCGAGATCGACAAGCCGATCGAGAGCTTCCTCGACTCGATCAGAACCAAGCCGCTGACGGTCGCGATGATCGCGGTCGCGATCGTGTTCGGCCCGATCGCCCTGCCGATCATCATCTTCGTCATCGTCGTGCTCTGGACGATCTTCGCCAAGCACTTCTGGCGGCCGTTGCTGCTCGCCGGTGGCACGATCTCGGGCGTGGTGATCGTGCAGATCATCACCCGGATCGTCGCCAGGCCGCGCCCGCCGGTCTCGCTGATGCTGTTCGGGCCTGATCTGACCTACTCGTTCCCGTCTGGCCATGTGCTGGGGGCCGCGGACTTCCTCCTGATCGGCGCCTACCTGATCTTCTCGCGCCGCCCAGGGCGGGCCGCGCCCTACCTCGGCTTCGGCGCCGCGATCGTCCTGCTGCTGCTGACCGCGTTCAGCCGGGTCTATCTCGGCTACCACTGGCCGACGGATGCCTTGAGCTCGATCGCCCTCTCGCTTGTCATCCTCGGTGCCGTCATCGCCATCGACACGCACCGCACCGTGAAGGTGACGCGCCGCTGAGCCGAGCGCTACAGGCGGGCGTACCGCGCGCGAACGAAGCTGTAGAGGGCGTAGGCGATCAGGCCGATCGCCATGACGATCAGCAGCACGGGACCGAAGGGCAGGGCGACCAGCGCCTTCAAGCCGCCGTCCAGACCGGTCGACTCGCCCGGGTTGGCGGTCGCCGCCGCGACCAGGAACAGGATGCCGACCACGGCGAGCACCACGCCCTTGGCCACGTAGCCGAAGGTCCCCAGCCCCACCGTCACCGTGCCGGCCGTGCCGCGCGGAAGGGTGAGATCGCGGACGAAGCTGCGCCGTGCGCCCTTGACGATGAAGTAGGCGCCGATCACGATGATCAGCAAGCCGATCAGGACGATGAGAAACACCCCGCCCGGAGTGGCGAGCAGCGAGGCGCTGAGCTGCACGCTGGTCTGCGCGCTGTTGGTGGCGCCGCCTCGCGCGAAGACGAAGGCGGTCGCGGCCAGAGCCAGATAGACCAGACCCTTGCCGATCTCGGAGACGATGCGCAGCGCGCGTCTCGGTGTCCCGCGCCCGGTGAACGCGAAACAGCTGGCGATCAACCAGAGGCCGAGCGCGGTCAGCCCGACGAACACGATCCACAGGATGACGCTGCCGCCCGGCGTCGCAGCCAGGGCCGCCAGAGCCCCCGATTGGTCCGCTTCGCCGCCGCCCGGACCGGCCCCCTGGCCGGCGCCGATGGCGACCCCGATCGCGATGAACCCGATCAGGGCATGGAGCAATCCGTTCACGGCGAATCCGACTCGCGCGAAGAACCTCAACGGGCGATTGCGGATGGTCGTGCGCGCGGCGTGGGTGACGGCTGTGTTCATGGCCGTCAAGTGTAGGTTCGCTGCCGCCGGCCCTCTCAGGCGTTCAGCAGATCATCGGCATAGGCGTCGACGGCCCGCTGATAGCGCGGAAGATGCGGCGCGAGCGCGTGCAGGGCGGCCACCAGACCCTCGGTGGGACGCCCGGCGCTGGCGAGGGCCAGGGCTGCGAACGCGGCTGCGGCATCGGCGAGCGGATGATCCGGTTGACCGGCGAATTCGGCGCGGAGCAGGTCGAGCGACTCCTCCGGGCGGCCCAGGTTGCGCACCGTGCTCGCATACTGGATGACGACCTGAGCCCGACGCGCATCGTCCAGCCCCGCGGCGAGCGCCGCCCGGTAGAACGGCACGGCCTCCTCCTCCCGTCCGGTGGAGTCGCGGGCGCCCCCGCGCTCCGCGAGGGCCAGTGCGTCGTGGTCGCCGCGCTCGGCGGCCAATACGTCGATGCGCGCGACGAGGTCGTCGTCGCTCAGATTCGCCGCGTCCGCCCAGACGGCGTCGACGCGGCGCTGCCAGTCGTCGGTCATGCAATGCAGGCTAGCGACGCGCGGCCTCTGCCCACGGCGAACACGTCGGTACGCCCCGGAGCCCCCAGGTAGATTCGAGATCGACCAACCGAAACGGAGCAACCCCATGGCCGACGCGACATTCCAACCGAGTGTCTTTGACCGTCTTCTGAAAGACCGCATCATCTGGCTCGGTTCTGAGGTACGCGACGACAACTCCAACGAGATCGCGGCCAAGCTGCTGCTGCTCGCGGCGGAGGACCCGAAGAAGGACATCTTCCTCTACATCAACTCGCCCGGCGGTTCGATCACCGCGGGCATGGCCATCTACGACACCATGCAGTTCGTGCCCAACGACATCGTCACCGTCGGCATCGGCATGGCCGCCTCGATGGGGCAGCTCCTGCTGACCGCGGGCACCAAGGGCAAGCGCTACATCACGCCGAACGCGCGCGTGCTGCTGCACCAGCCGCACGGTGGATTCGGCGGCACCTCGTCCGACATCCAGACCCAGGCGGCGCTGATCCTCGACATGAAGAAGCGCCTCGCCGAGATCACCGCGGCTCAGACCGGCAAGACGGTGGAGCAGATCAACGCGGACGGCGACCGCGACCGCTGGTTCAACGCCCAGGAGGCCCTCGACTACGGCTTCGTCGACCACATCCGCGAGTCCGCGTCCGACGTCATCGGCGGCGGCGGAACTGAAGACAAGAAGTAAGGGACTGAGAAGAATGAACATCCCCATGCCCGAGTCCCGCTACATCCTGCCGAGCTTCGAGGAGCGCACGGCCTACGGCTTCAAACGCCAGGACCCGTACGCGAAGTTGTTCGAAGACCGGATCATCTTCCTGGGGGTCCAGGTGGATGACGCCTCGGCCGACGACATCATGGCCCAGCTGCTGGTGCTCGAGAGCCAGGACCCGGATCGCGACATCGTCATGTACATCAACTCGCCCGGTGGTTCGTTCACCGCGATGACCGCGATCTACGACACGATGCAGTACATCCGGCCGCAGATCCAGACCGTCGTGCTCGGGCAGGCGGCATCCGCCGCCGCCGTGATCGCGGCAGCCGGAACTCCGGGCAAGCGCCTCGCGCTTCCGAACGCGCGCATCCTGATCCACCAGCCCGCCGTCGGCGAGGCCGGGCGCGGCCAGGCGTCGGACATCGAGATCCAGGCCAAAGAGATCCTGCGCCTGCGCACCTGGCTCGAAGAGACACTGGTGCGTCACTCGAACCACGACCTGGAGCGCATCAACAAGGATCTCGAGCGCGACACCATCCTGTCGGCCGACGAGGCCCTCGAGTACGGCCTGATCGACCAGGTGCTGAGCAGCCGCAAGAACCTTCCGGCGCTGGTCAAGTAACCCGCTCGGTGCGTTCGAGGGGCCCGGCGGGAGTTTCCCGCCGGGCCCCTCGCCCGTTCCGCGGGTCACCGTCTGTGAGCCGCCTGAGCGTTGACCGCGCTACCCCCGCATGCCCGGCGGACGCCCCTACCGTGGCCGCATGGACATGAGAGCGGTGAACGAGCAGGTCATCTCCGACTTCCGTGCCGGTCGCGAGATCTCGGTCGAGGGGGTGCACCGGGAGCGGATCGTGCTGCTGACCACGACGGGCGCGCGCACCTTCGAGCCCGCGACGGTGCCGGTGATGTTCACGGGGACCGACCGCGGAATCCTGGTGGTCGCATCCAATGACGGGGATGAGCGCGATCCGCAGTGGTACCGGAACGTGGTGGCCGACCCGGTCGTGCACGTCGAAGAGCCGACCCAGGCGTATGACGGAGCCGCCCGGGTCCTCGCTCAGAAGGTGCGAGACGAGGCCTGGGCGCGCCTGATCGCCGAGCATCCGTTCTTCGTCGACCAGCAGGAGAAGGCCGGGCGCGAGCTCCCCCTGGTCGAGATCATGAAGACCTAAGGGCGCTCCGGTCGCCTGCGAGTCAGGACCATCAGGGTGATGATCGCGGCGAGGGCGACCGCGACGATGACGCCGCCGATCCAGAGGATGTCGGCGAGCGGCACGGTCGAGTCGCGCACGGCCTCGCTTCCCCCGTTGCCCGAGCCGGCCTTCGCCGGGCCCGGCGCTCCGTGGCAGCCCGGGGGAGACGCGACGCCCGTCGACGCGACGGCGGTGCCCGACGGCGACCAGGTGAAGGGGATCCTGCCGCTGACGGTGTGCCCGTCGGATGACACCAGCTGGTAGACGATCGTGTACGCGCCGGGAGCGCCGAGGCGGGCATCCGTGAACATGTTGTCGTCGACGATCGAGACGCAGCCGGTCTCGTAGTACCGGCCCGCGGCATCCTGGATCTCGAACGCGAAGCCGCGGCCCGTTCCGCCGATGTCGAGCAGCGCGTCGTTCGTGTCGATCTCGAACCGCGGCGGAAGCTCGGTCAGCACCTGGTTCGGCTCGGGCGTCGACGACACGATCTGGTTGTGCGCGACCGCGGGTCCGGCGACGGCTCCGACCGCTGACAGACCGAGCGCGATCGCCAGCAGCACCGCCGGGGCGCGGCGCATCGTCAGTCCGCCTTCCGGGCCGGGCGACGCCCGACGACGGCGACCAGGAGGGCGACCACGCCGAGCACGACGCCGATCCCGCCGAGCACGCGGGCGAGCAGGTCGGGCTGGGCGGTCGCGGCGGCTGGCGCGGTGACCGTCGACTCGGGCGCGCTGTCCGGGTCGTCGCTCGCGGGAGCCGCGTCGTTGATGTACAGCACGGGCGCGGGGTGCTCGGAGCCGATCGCGCCGCTCCACGACACCGTCGAGCCGTCGCTGTAGCCCTGCTCCGTGGGCAGGGTCAGCTTTCCGACGTCGGGGATCGCACCGACGAAGAGCGTGAACTGCCCCTCGCTGCCCGGTCCGTACTCCGACCCGGGCTGGGCGGTCCAGATGACCTGCGTGACGGCTTCGGTGATCGTGCTGTCGCCGTCCACGATCGGCTTGTCAAGCTTGGTCGTGACAAGCTCGGTGGTCCATCCCGGCAGCGGGATGTAGCTGACGCTGTCGAGCAGGCTCTTCCCACCGGGCAGGGTGACCGTCAGCTTGTCGGTCGCGGCACCGTCGGCCGTCTCGTTGGGCACCCGGAATGTCAGGGTGGTGAAGGTGCCGGGCGTTGCGGTGTTCACTTCGAGCGAGACGTGAGCGCTGGCGCTCAGCGGCGTAGCGATTGCGAGCAGCAGCGCCGAGCCGAGAGCCACCGCGGCCGCGCCGAGTCGTCGGGGAATGGGGGAGTTCATGCGGTGTCCTGTCTACGAGTTCTGGATGCCGCGCGCACGCGGTCATCGACGAGCACCCGGTGGGTGCCGCCTGCTGGGTCAGAACGCGGGCAGAGGGGGACCGCGGCGCGACGCGGACGCGACGAGCACTCGCTCGGCGGGCAGGCGGGACAGGTTCGGCCGGGTCGGCAGGTGCGGCACCTCGCCGGAGGCCGCCGGCACCAGCACCCGGGTCAGGAGGGTCGCGACGATCCGGCCGAGGCGGGTGAGCATGGTCCAGACCGCGCCCTCGGCGCGACGCAGGAACAGGATGGTGAGCGCGGCGGCGATGGCGTGCGCGATCCACATCCCGGGGTCGGCCAGGTGGTCGTGCCCACCCATCGCGACCGGAGCCGCGATGGTGGGGGCGCCCGACATCGTCATGCCCGGCATCCCGGATCCGACGATCCGCGCCGCTGACCCACCCCCGGACCCGAGAGTCGAGAACAGCAGGTGGAACGCGAACTGCGAGACGCCGACCGCGGCGGACAGGCGGGGCAGCGAGGGGCGACGTCCGATGACCAGCGTGCCGAGCATCCCGGCGAAGATCAGGGCGGTGCCGAAGCTGAGGGCGCCCGGGCGGTAGCCGCCGGCCACAGAATGCGACACCGCGGCGGCGGTCGTGGCGACGAGGCCGACGATCCAGCCCCGCGCCAGTCGCTGCGCTCTCGCGGCCGTCGGCATGAATCCAGCCTACGACGGCGCGCCGATGGACCTTTTCCCCACACTGCAGGTCGCCGTTGGCGGTTCGGGTTAGGCTCGCATGCATGGCACGCATCGGGGAGAGCGCTGACCTGCTCAAGTGCTCCTTTTGTGGCAAGTCTCAGAAGCAGGTCCAGCAGCTGATCGCCGGTCCCGGTGTCTACATCTGCGACGAGTGCGTCGAGCTCTGCAACGAGATCATCGAAGAGCGACTGGCCGAGGCGGGCGAAGAGGTTTCGAGCGAGTTCGACCTTCCGAAGCCGAAAGAGATCTTCTCGTTCCTCGAGGAGTACGTCATCGGTCAGGAGCCCGCCAAGCGCGCCCTGTCGGTCGCGGTCTACAACCACTACAAGCGCGTGCGCGCCCGCTCGACGCTCAGCGCGGCCGACGCGGTCATCGATGACATCGAGATCGCGAAGAGCAACATCCTGCTGATCGGCCCGACCGGATGCGGCAAGACCTACTTGGCGCAGACCCTCGCGAAACGGCTCAACGTGCCGTTCGCGGTCGCGGATGCCACGGCGCTCACCGAGGCGGGCTACGTCGGTGAAGACGTCGAGAACATCCTGCTCAAGCTCATCCAAGCCGCCGACTACGACGTCAAGCGCGCCGAGAACGGCATCATCTACATCGACGAGGTCGACAAGATCGCGCGCAAGGCCGAGAACCCGTCGATCACCCGCGACGTCTCGGGTGAGGGCGTGCAGCAGGCGCTGCTCAAGATCCTCGAGGGCACGGTCGCCTCTGTGCCGCCGCAGGGCGGCCGCAAGCACCCGCATCAGGAGTTCATCCAGATCGACACCACGAACGTGCTGTTCATCGTGGCCGGCGCCTTCTCGGGTCTCGAAGACATCATCTCGGCGCGGGTCGGCCGACGTGGAATCGGTTTCGGTGCTCCGCTGCACAGCAAGCGCGACGAGGCCACCCTGTTCAGCGAGGTGCTGCCAGAAGATCTGCACAAGTTCGGACTGATCCCCGAGTTCATCGGCCGGCTCCCCGTCGTCACCACGGTGACCCCGCTCGACCAGCACGCGCTGATGGAGATCCTCACGGTTCCGAAGAACGCCCTGGTGCGTCAGTACCAGCGCATGTTCCAGATCGACGGCGTCGAGCTCGAGTTCGACGAAGACGCCCTCGAGGCGATCGCCGACCTCGCCGTGCTCCGGCAGACCGGCGCCCGCGGTCTGCGCGCGATCCTCGAAGAGGTGCTCGGCCCGATCATGTTCGAGGTGCCCTCGAGCGACGAGGTCGCCCGCGTCGTCGTGACCAAGGGCGCCGTGCTCGAGAACGCGGCTCCGACGATCGTGCCGCGCGCGGCTCGCCGCACCGAGAAGTCGGCGTAGCCCCTACCCTGCACCGGCGGGCCACCTGTGCCTGACTGGCCTCCCTGCGCCGACCGTCACACGAATGGGCCCGCCCTAGGCTGATTCCACCATGAAGCCGGTGTCGATCCTCCAGCCGATCACGGCCGGCATCGTGGCGTCGATCGCCGGATTCGCCAGCTCGTTCGCCCTGCTGATCGCCGGACTCCGGGCGGTCGGGGCGACCGAGGCCGAGGCGGCGTCCGGCCTACTCGTGCTCTGCGTCTTTCAGGGCGTGCTCGCCATCGGCTTGAGCCTGCGCTACCGGCTGCCGCTCTCGTTCGCCTGGTCGACGCCGGGTGCCGCACTGCTGGTCGCTGCGCACAAGACCACCGGCGACTTCCACGCGGCCGTCGGCGCCTTCTTGCTGTGCGGGATCCTGCTGCTGGCGACCGGCCTCTGGCCCTGGCTCGCCCGCACCATGACCAGGATCCCGCGGCCGATCGCCAGCGCGATGCTGGCCGGCATCCTGTTCCCGATCTGTCTCGCGCCGGTGCAGGCCGCTATCCAGCTGCCGCTGCTCGCGGTGCCGCCGATCGTGGTCTGGCTCGTGCTGACCCGGTTCGCGCCGCGCTGGGCGGTGGTCGGAGCCGTCGTGGTGACCGCCGTGGCGGTCGTGCTCTCGGGGCCGCACATTCCGGCCGTGCATCTGCTGCCCACGCTGCGGGTGGTGCTCCCGGCCTTCGAACCGTTCGTGCTGGTCGGCCTGGGCGTCCCGCTCTACATCGTCACGATGGCCGGTCAGAACGTTCCGGGGTTCGCGGTCCTGCGCACCTTCGGGTACGAGAATCCGCCGGCGCGCGCGATGCTGGCAGCCACCGGAGCCGCGACCGCGGTGGGTTCCGTGTTCGGCGCCTACGCGCTGAATCTCTCGGCGATCGTGGCGGCCATGATGGCCGGTCCCGATGCCGACCCCGACCGTGACCGCCGGTGGATCGCCACGGTCAGTTCGGGCGTGGCCTACCTGGTGATCGGACTCGGGGCGGGAGCCGCCACGGCCCTCGTCTCGGCCAGTCCGCCGATCCTCATCCAGGCAGTCGCCGGCCTCGCCCTGCTGGGCGCTCTGATCAGCTCGGTCACCGCGGCACTCGAGGAGGCGCAGCATCGCGTGGTGGCGATCGTGACGTTCCTGGTGGTCGCGTCGGGCATCCATTTGCTCAATGTCGGCTCGGCGTTCTGGGGTCTGATCGTGGGCGCGCTCGTGATGCTCGTGCTCTCGGTCCGACGCCGGCGCGCGACGACCGTTGTCGAGGCTGACGAGGACTGAACCCAGCGGCTCGCGTCACGAGCCCGGCGCGGCCTACTCCAAGCCGCGCCGCTTCAGCAGCGGGCCGATCTCGGCGGCGCGGCCGCGGAAGTCGGCGTATGCCTCGAGCGGATCCTTGGCGCCGCCGACCCCGAGCAGACGGGATCGGAACCGATCCCCGTTTGCCCGGGTGAGGCCGCCGTTCTCCTTGAACCAGTCGACGGTGTCGGCGTCGAGCACCTCGCTCCAGATGTAGGAGTAGTAGCCGGCGTCGTAGCCGCCCGAGAAGACGTGCGCGAAGTAGGTGCTGCGATACCGGGGCGGCACTGCCGGGTTGTCGAGTCCGACGGCCGTCAGCGCCTCCGCTTCGAAGGCGGCAACGTCGCGGACCTTCTTCGCGGCATCCGCGCCGAGACCGTGCCAGGCCTGATCGAGCAGCGCCGCGCCGAGGTACTCGCTGGTCGCGAAGCCCTCATTGAACTGCTCGGACTCGTGCAGCCGATCCACGATGGCCTGGTCGAGCGGGGCGCCGGTCTGGTGGTGCTTCGCGTAGTTCGCCAGGACCTCCGGCCACAGCATCCACATCTCGTTGACCTGGCTCGGGAACTCGACGAAGTCGCGGAACACATTGGTTCCCGCGAGCTTCGGGTAGGTCACGCGGGCGAACAGCCCGTGCAGGGCGTGACCGAACTCGTGGAAGAAGGTCGAGGTCTCGTCGAAGGTGAGCAGGGTCGGTTCGCCCGGCGCCGGCTTCGGCACGTTGAGGTTGTTCACCACGACCGAGGTCTCGTGGCCGAGCAGTTCGGCCTGCGAGATCAGGGGATTCATCCACGCGCCGCCGCGCTTCGAATCGCGGGTGTAGAGGTCGAGAAGGTAGAGCCCCAGCGCCGAGCCGTCGTCATTGCGCACCTCGAAGATCCGCACGTCGGGGTGGTAGCCGACGAGGTCCTTCCGCTCGGTGAACGTGATGCCGTACAGCTGCGTCGCCGCGAAGAACACCCCGTCGTGCAGCACGCGCTCGGCCTCGAACCAGGGGCGCAGCGCGGCCGTGTCGACGTCGTACTTCTGCTGACGCACCTTCTCGGTCCAGAACGACCAGTCCCACGACTTCACGCTCTCGTCGGCCGCGGTGGACGTGGAGTCGTCGTCATCGAGCTCGGCCTCGGTGAGCACGTTGAGATCGGCCTGCTCGGCCTTCGCGTTGCGGGCCGCCGGGGGAGCGAGCCGG
>Ga0207667_10010024_pt1 | contig 11110 bp, 5 predicted proteins | sample KBSCornC52_FD_184301 | JGI IMG/M metagenome (GOLD analysis project Ga0207667, IMG submission 184301) | Corn rhizosphere microbial communities from Kellogg Biological Station, Michigan, USA - KBS Corn C5-2 (SPAdes) (version 2) | ecosystem: Host-associated > Plants > Roots > Rhizosphere > Soil ...
TGTCGGAAAAAAGCACGACGGACGGGTAGTCCTTCGCCCAGCGCAAGGCCCAATACTGGGCCAGGAATTCGATATCAGCGACCCCACCGGCATCCTGCTTGATGTCGAAGCGACCGACCCGGTCCACCGGGTCGGGGTGGCGGTCCACCGGGTCGGGGCGGCGGTCTGACGGGCCGGAGTGCCGTTCTGCCGGCTCGGGGGGCGGGGCCGCCGGGTCAGGGTGCCGACCTGACGGGTTCAGGTTACGGACCGCGGGGCCGAGGGCGGTCCCTTTCGAGAGCTCCTTGCGCATCCGCTCGCGCATGCTGCGCACTTCCTCACGCAGGGTAGCGCGCCGGATGTGATTGGCGAGAATCTCGAGTCGGACTTCCTCGAACTGCGTGCGCAACTCGCTGGCGCCCGCTACGGCGCGCGCGTGGAGTAAAGCCTGATGCTCCCAGGTCCATGCCTCACTGCGCTGATACTCAGCAAAAGCGGTGATGCTCGTCACCAACAGCCCGCCCTTGCCGCTCGGCCGCAGGCGCACATCGACTTCGTACAGCCGCCCGGCCACGGAGTGCATGGTCAGCAAATGCACGATCCGCTGCGCGAGCCGGACAAAGAACACCTGGTTGTCAGTGGGCTTCGTACCGTCGGTTTCCTGCTGCTCGCCTTGCGAGTCATGCAGGAAAACCAGATCGAGGTCCGACGAATAACCGAGCTCCATTCCGCCGAGCTTGCCGTACCCCACCACCCCGATGCGGACCGGCCGGCGCTCCGCTCCCTCGCCGCACATGGGCACGCCAAATTGGGCGGTGATCTGCCGCCAGCCGAGCTGCACGGCCTCCTGGACGATAATCTCGGCAATCTCGGTGAGTCGGTCGCTCACTCGCATCACCGGCAAGCGCCCGGTGAGGTCCGCCACAGCGACCCGGAAAATAGCCGCGCGTTGGAAACGACATAGCGCTTCCACCTGGTGCTCCGGATCGTCCTCGCCCAGTTGCTCCAGGCGTGAGCGCACTTCCGCCTCGAGAGTCGCCCGGTCGGGCAACTCGGCCAGGCGCTCGTCGATGAGCTCATCCAACAGTACCGGGTGCGCTGCGATCTGCTGTGTCAGAAAATCGCCGTGTCCGCATAGCTCGATCAGACGCGCCCGGGCTACCGTATTTTCCCGCAGCAGGGCGAAGTACGTGGACCGCTGGCCAATGGCCTCGATGATACGCAGAACTCGACGCAACACCTGGAGCTGCGTTGCGGCGGCCCCGGCCCGGCCTATATCCGCCAACAATGGCGGGAGCAATGCTTGCAGCCGCTTGCGACCCGGCTCGTCGAGCTTGCGGACCAGCGCGGACGCGCGCAGCTCTAACAGCAAACGCGCTGCCTCCTCGCTCGCACCATAGCCCGCTCGTGCCAGAGACTCCGCCAGAACCGCACTCTCCTCCTTGGTATCCCAGAAGCGGCCGAGATCGATCCGCACGTCATCTTCCTGCGGGGCACCTCCAAACACTACCAAGCGGAACTGGCGCATCACACGCTCGCGATGCTTGTTGAGCTCCAGCAGAAATGCACTCCAATCGGGAGCGCCCATGGCCACGGCGATTCGCTCACGGGTGAGAGGATCCCCGGGCAGCCGATGAGTCTGCGCGTCGTTGAGCATCTGCAGGCGGTTCTCGAGCCGCCGCAAGTAGAAGTAGGCGGCCCACAGCTCGAGAACCACACTCGGCGGCAACATTTTCGAGGTCCCGAGCAGTGCCAGCGCACGTTGTATCGAGGGCGTCTGGAGACGGCGATCCTGGCCGCCGCGGATCAACTGAAACGCTTGCACGATGAATTCGATCTCGCGGATCCCGCCGGGACCCAACTTGACGTGATCGGCCAGCTCACGCCGCTGAACTTCGCGCTCGATCAGCGTCTTCATGTCGCGCAGACTCTCGAACACGCCGAAGTCGAGATAACGACGATATACGAAGGGCCGCACAGAGGAACTGTAGAGCGGGGCATAGGCGTCGACCGCCGTCACCGGTCTCGCCTTCACGTAGGCATAGCGCTCCCAGTCACGTCCGTGCCGTGGCAAGTAGTCCTCGAACGACGCAAAGCTCGCGACCAGCGGCCCGCTGTCGCCGAACGGCCGCAGCCGCATATCAACTCGCAACACCGAGCCTTCGTGGGTAGGCGCCTCCAACAGGCGGATGACTTGCTGGCCCAGTCGGGTGAAGAACTCCTCGTTGGCAATTTTGCGCGGACCGTCTGTTTCGCCGTGCTCCGGGAACAGAAACACCAGATCGACGTCGGATGAGAAGTTGAGCTCCTCGCCTCCGAGCTTTCCCATTCCCACAATGACGAGCGGCTGCACCGCGCCTTGCGGCGAGCGCGGCTCGCCGTATATCGACACGAGGCCTCGGCGCGCGTATTCGGCAGCGAACTCGATCGCAGCGTCAGCAAAGGCGGATAAGTCGGCCAGGGTCTCGGGAAGGTCAGCCCACCCGGCGAGGTCCCTCCAAGCGATCCGCACCATTTCGTAGCGGCGCCAACGCCGCAATGCTGACAAAACGTCCGCATCGGACGGGCGGGAATCGGGCGAAAAGGATGGAGCCCGGACGCGGAAGTCGGCAGGCGCCAATTTCCGCTGCAGATCTTGGCGGGACAGCAACGTTGGAAGAAGCGTCCCGTCTCGGGCGCAAAGCTGCGCAACGAAATCGCTTCCGGCAAACACCACCAACACCGACTCGCGCACTTCGACGGGGGCGCCTGCAAGGGCCTCGGCCGCCGCCGAATTCGCTTGCAGCGCCTCGAGCGCGCGCTCGAGGTGTGCGTTCAGCTCATCGCTTGCTACGAACTGGTTTATATAGATAGGTGTCTATCGCTGGAAAGTAGTGTCAGTTCCAGACATTCCCGCCGAGGTCATGAAAGGACGAATTATCGAGACGTCGGCTGATACCTTTGAAGGTCGACGACGAAGCATACACCTGCCCGCCCTTGGACGCATCGATCGAAGCGGTATCGCCTTCTATCTGGCTATTCTCGATGTGCACGTTCGCCGCGCGCACTGACACACCAACACCCTTGGCGCTGATGTGGCTGTTCGTGATGTGGATCTCGCAGCCATCTTCGGCGGATACGGCGTCGCCATCGAATTCGAGGTTACGGTTATCGATCTGGAGCAGACGGTCGCCCTGGCAAACGATTGGGTCATGGCGGCGCTCGACTGCGGCGGTCGTTTTTGACGAGCGCTCCCGCGTGCGCGTTGTGGGGGCGGCCTTCGACGCCGTCTTGATCACATAACCCGGGCCGGATTCGAGCGTTCGACCACCTGGGGTGACAGCCGCGACGTCACTGTTCGGACTAGGTGCTTCCGCACGTGGCGCGGGCTCAGGCTGAAAGCCGGTGCGCGGAGCATTACCGGCCATTGTCGCGGCAGAGCCGTCATCAGCTTGCTGAGTAGATCCGGCGGCCGGAACCCTCGCCGAAGGCGTGGCGGGCCTTTCACTCTGGACCGTTGTGGCCTGGGCAGCGGATGGATTGCCCGCCGCAGCAGCCTCCGCCGAAGCGGTCGTGGAAGGCGCTAATGCCTCCGTAGACGCAGGCGGCGATGATGATGGCGTCGCCGGTGTGGAGGACGGTGTAGCTCCCGTGCCCGGCGGAGCAGCGATGATCTCGTCGAGCTTGATCATCCGCAACTCGCCCGTGTCCTTCACCCGAACTGTGAAGGTGCTCGTCTGCGGATCGGAGGCCACCACCTCCAGGCGGTTGTTGCGCTCGAGCGCCTGCCGCGCCCAGCTCATCTCGTCACCGCCGGCAGCCACGCCGAGCTTGCCGCACGCGGCGAAGCCCAGACTCAGCAGGGCGAGGCCCGTCAGGACGATAGATCGGGCCGGCGAGCGCCGGTATGTGACATAAGCCGCCATGTTAGTAATCTCCTTGCGCGCGGGCTTTCGCCCGCGCGTCCATACCCGGCACCATAAACCGCGCCGGGCGCGAAGAGAAGCAGCGTCTCTTTGCCGCGACTCAGTTGCTCAGCAAGACGACCAGGCGCTGCGCCGTGAACACATTCTTGCCAGCGTCGTACTGCCCAGTGGCCGCGATCGCCACGACCGTTGGCATGCGCGCTCCGGCGAGATCCGCCGCCAGCTGCGTGACGAACGTGCCGAACGTATTGAAGTTGTCCGTCTTTAATTTGCCGGCGTGACCGATCGCGAATATCTGGCCCATCCCGGTTTGGCCATTCGCCGCCCCCGCCACGATGCTCGGCGGCATCGCGAGCTTCGTCAGGTCGATCAGCTCGGGGCCCAACTTGATGACGTGCAGATTGCCGACATTCGTCAGGCTCAACTGCAACGATGTGCTGGTAGCAGTGAGGCCGGTGAAGGCGGTAGCGGAGCCCGCGCGCCCCCAGTCGATGATCAGATCGGACGGCACGGCGGCGAAGTTTTCCAATGTCTCCGCCGCGAAGTCCGGCGGTGCCATTCCGAAGGAAGTCACGAACCCGAAAGCACGCGCCGGAGCATTCGTGGTCAGCCCCGCCTGAGCCAACATGCCGGTGTTGACGACGTACGCGGTCGGCGTGGCATCCATGGCAGCGCTCGTCCCGGTGCCGGCGAAATTGAACGCCGTAGTCGGCAACCCATCGAGCGATTGCAGCTTGAGGGTCACGCTTCCGGTGCCCATGGCGGTGACTGTTCCCAACAGCGGCGTAATATCCAAGCGTACTTCACCGGCCGTTGCATCGACACTGATGGTGCCGTTGGCTGCCTGAGTAGCCATGCCGAAGGCATCGATGTGCTGACCCACCGAGATGTTGGCTGCCGTGAAGGTTCCCATCTGCCCTTCCTCGGTCACGACGGTATTGGCGCCGACATTCACCGTGATGTCAGCCATCTCAAAATCGAAGTCCTCGTCCGGCTTGGTCCAGGTCGCATGGCGCACCGTCAGGGTGTTCTGGGAGCGCGCGATCACGGTGCCGGAAATGCGGTCCATGGCGGGGTTCTGCAAGCTAGTCCCCGCAATGACGCTCATCGCAGTGAAAGTGGCCTGGGTGCCCTGTTTCTGCAGTGACCCGAAGGCGGCGACCTTCGTGTTCGCAGCTAGTGCCGCCAGCGCGGTGAGACCAGCCGCACCGACATATGCCGTGCCATTGACCTGATAAGTCGTTGTCGCAGTCACCTGCGCAGTTACCTGGCCCGCGGACGCGGACTGCACCGCGAAGGGCTGCACGGCTAGCACGAAGTCATTTTGCATGGCATTGACGTTGACGAGCGCCCCGCGGACGCGGATCTGCTTGGTGTCAGATGGCACTACGGTCGCCGTGAGCGTCGGGGCCACCTGCACCGTCTTGGCAGTGAGGCTCACCATGTTGGACGCAGCGAGATTGAAGTCGAACGCCAGTCGTCCGGTATTGCCCGGCGTTATGATGAGTTGATTGGTATTGTCGAGCTGGACGGAGACGGTCACCGTACCGGTGATTGCAGCCCCATTGGCATCGACTGGGGCCAGAGTCACGGGTTTTCCCGTGCCGTCGTCGGCCGTGATCTGCGCATTGGCAAAATCGAGTGTCAGTTTGGCACTGACGTAGTCGGCCGCCGGAATCTGCCCGGCGCTGAGCACCTCCGTGAGATTCACCAGCTTGGTGAAATCGACTTTCGTCGCGGCCGGAAGCGTCTCGACCGAGGCTCCGCCTGCCGTCTGCAACTGCAAGGAAGTCAACGTAACGATGTAGCTGAGGAAGTCCCCGGCGGCATCCGTGATTGTCAGGACAGAGCCCCCGCAACTACCGCTGCAAGCCATCGGGGTACCGCCCATGCCTCCCGGCGTGGTCGAGCCGGTGGTTCCCGTAACACCCCTGCCCATCGACCCGCTACTCATGAGCGAACCGTTGCCACCGCCGCAGGCCGCCAAGCCCAACGCGATGCAACAACCGACAATGAAAGGACGGACACGCAAGCGTCCCCGGGCCCTGCGGAGTAACGAAGTGAGCATGGAAAATCCCTCGCGCCAATTATGTTGCGCGGGAGACCGTACGGTCAGAGCTTGCGTTCCTGCAAACCGTCTGAAGCCACAGACATGGACGTCGTGCAATGCAGACGTAGCGCTTTCATCGAATCAAGCCGCCGTGTTGCAACCTAACTGAACGCCCACTGAACCTACGTTAACAGCGGCTGAACAGCAATCACCGCCGATCAACACGCCAGGCACTGATTCCGTAAAAAGGCTCGCAAGGAGCGTGTAGGCATACTCGTAGACGCAAAAACGCTGGCCCATTCGGGCCGAAGGCGACTTTTTGCAGCATCAAAAAGAAAAAAAGCCCCGCATAAAGCGGGGCTCGAGGTGTTGCGCGGAATAGGGGGTCTTGTTCCGCGTCTTTCGAGATTCGCAGTACGCAGGGCGCGCACTGCGAATCTCTAAACCAATGTCGAAAGAGTACCGATGTTTTATGACAGATTCGATACCTCTTTCGAGAGGTTCTTACATGTCCATTCCGCCCATGCCTCCCGGAGGCATGCCGCCGCCATGGCTGTGCTCTTCATCCTTCGGAGCCTCAGCAATCATGACTTCGGTCGTCAGCAGCAGACCCGACACGGAGGCCGCGTTTTGCAAAGCCAGACGCGTAACCTTGGTGGGATCCAGGATGCCCTGTTCGATCAGATCGCCGAACTCACCCGTCGCGGCGTTGTAGCCGAACGAGCCCTTGCCTTCCTTGACCCGATTGAGCACAACAGCGGCGTCTTCGCCGGCGTTCTCGACGATCTGACGCAGAGGCTCCTCGATCGAGCGGGACAGAATCTTCACACCAACCGCCTGGTCCTCGTTGGTGACCTCGAGCTTGTCGAGCGCCTTCTGAACACGCACGAGGGCGACACCGCCGCCCGGCACCACGCCTTCCTCGACGGCAGCACGGGTCGCGTGCAGCGCGTCCTCGACGCGAGCCTTCTTCTCCTTCATCTCGATCTCGGTGGCCGCACCAACCTTGATCACGGCGACGCCGCCGGAGAGCTTCGCAACACGCTCCTGCAGCTTCTCCTTGTCGTAGTCGGAGGTGGCTTCCTCCGCCTGCTGGCGGATGGAGTCGATACGGGCCTTGATGTCAGCCGCCTTGCCGGCGCCGTCGATGATCGTGGTGTTCTCTTTCTCGACCACAATCTTCTTCGCCTCGCCCAGATCGTTCAGGCTCGCCTTCTCGAGCGTCAGGCCAACCTCGTCCGAGATGACCGTGCCGCCGGTGAGAATCGCGATGTCTTGCAACATCGCCTTGCGGCGATCGCCGAAGCCGGGTGCCTTCACCGAGGCGACCTTCAGAATGCCGCGGATGTTGTTGACAACCAACGTCGCCAGCGCCTCACCCTCGAGGTCCTCCGCGATGACCAGCAGCGGACGGCCGGCCTTCGCAACACCCTCCAGCAGCGGGAGCATTTCGCGGATGTTGGAGATCTTCTTGTCGGCCAGCAGGATCAGCGGCTTCTCGAGCTCAGCGGTCTGGTTCTGCTGGTTGTTGATGAAGTACGGCGAGAGATAGCCGCGGTCGAACTGCATACCCTCGACCACTTCGAGCTCGTTATCGAGGCCCGAGCCTTCCTCGACGGTGATCACGCCTTCCTTGCCGACCTTCTCCATCGCGTCGGCAATAGTCTTGCCGATCGACTCGTCCGCGTTCGCGGAGATGGTACCGACCTGGGCAATGTTCTTGGAGTCCTTGCAGGGCTTCGAGAGCTTCTTCAGCTCCTCGGTGCAGGTGAGGACCGCCTTGTCGATACCACGCTTGATGTCCATCGGGTTGCGGCCCGAGGCAACCGCCTTCAGACCTTCCCGGATGATCGCCTGCGCGAGCACAGTGGCGGTGGTGGTGCCGTCGCCAGCCTCGTCGGAGGTGTTGGACGCGACTTCCTTCACCATCTGGGCGCCCATGTTCTCGAACTTGTCTTTGAGCTCCACCTCTTTCGCCACGGACACGCCGTCCTTGGTGATGGTGGGAGCGCCGAAGCTCTTCTCGAGCACGGCATTGCGGCCCTTGGGGCCGAGAGTTGCCTTGACGGCATTGGCGAGGATGTTCACGCCCTTGAACATGCGGGCGCGTGCATCGTCGCTAAAACGGACTTCTTTGGCTGCCATTGTCGTGGATCCTCGCTTATTTGCTCTCGATCACGGCCATAACGTCTTCCTCACGCATGACCACCAAATCTTCGCCGTCGACCTTCACCTCTGTGCCGCTGTACTTGCCGAAGAGGATTTTGTCGCCGACCTTAACGTCGAGGGCACGGACATTGCCGTCCTCGAGAATCTTGCCTTTGCCGACCGCTACGATCTTTCCCTGCACGGGCTTTTCAGCCGCGGTATCGGGAATGAGGATGCCGCCCGGGGAGGTGCGTTCCTCCTCCAGACGTTTCACGATGACGCGGTCATGAAGAGGACGAATCTTCATGGGGGAGCTCCTTGAGAGTCGAATTTGGGTTTGGACTGATTGTCACGTCAGGCAGACGCTATTAGCACTCTCCTGGCGTGGCTGCTAATGATAGGCAGTGAATGTCCGATTTCAAGGCGGGCGGCGATATTTTTTCGGTGAGCAGGTGCACCCCCTGGCGTTCGCGAGCGCCGCGGGTGAGGCCGGCGCCTTCCCGGGTTGGCTGCCATAATCCGGCAAAAAGGCCGGTCAATCAGGGACAAAGGCCAGCGAATTGCGGTCTGGTTCACTCCCCCGAAGGCCCGATACCGGAAATCATCGCTTTGCCTATACTCGTGCTTGGAGCCTCCTCGGCCTCCCCCGCGAGTCATCGCCTCTCGCCAAGGGCTTGCTGCGCATGAACCCCATGAAATCGACGTTGATGAAACATATTGTTTTTGGAATAGCACTTCCCGCCGTAGTGCTCCTGTTGGGCGCGGGTTCCGCGAACGCGTTGGGCGCGGGCACGGACGCGAGATCTATTTCTCCCAAGGGAATTGACGCGATCCTGGGAAAATCAGCCGCCAAGGGCAATGGTGATGAGTTTTTGCCCCCGGACGAGGCATTCCGGTTCAGCGCCTTTCCTGACGGACCGGACCGCGTAAAGCTCATCTGGCAGATCGCCGATGGCTACTACCTCTACCGCGCCCGCGTAAAGGCAGCGACGACCAGCACCGAGGCACAGCTCGGAGCGCTCGAGATGCCGACCGGGGAGTTCAAGACGGACGAGTACTTCGGCAAGCAGGAGATCTACCACCACGAGCTCGTCGCCGGCGTGCCAGTCGCGCGCGCTAAAGCCGCACAATTTTCCTTGCCGCTGAAGATCACGTACCAAGGTTGCGCGACAGCAGGTCTGTGCTACCCGCCCATCACTAAGGAAATCACGGTGAGCCTCCCCTCGGGCACCGGTGCTGCCAGCGGCGGCAACCCGGGGAGTGCCGGCCACAGTGCGGCTAATGCGTCGGCCGGCGGGGGCAGCCCGGGCACGGCGGCGAATGCGCCCGCCAATGGCGCGACTGCCAGCGCAGCGACAGGCGGCGGAGCAGTCTCCAACTTGACGGCGAGCAATGAGCTTGACGGGGCTGCGGCTGCGGGCAGTGCAGCGGGAGAAAACGGCGCGGTTGACGGCAAGCCGGCCAGCGGCGCCGCTGCGAGCTCGTCCGGCTTTGTCTCCGAACAGGACTGGTTCGCCGCCCGCATACGGTCGGGAGGCCTCGTGACCATGCTGGGCTGGTTCTTCCTGGCCGGTCTGGGTCTGGCCTTTACGCCTTGCGTGCTCCCGATGGTGCCCATCCTTTCCAGCATCATCGCCGGGCAGGGTAAGAACGTGACAACCGGGCGGGGTTTTGCGCTCTCGCTCTCCTATGTGTTGGGAATGTCTTTGACCTACACGGTCGCCGGAGCTGTGTGCGCGGCCGCCGGGAAACAAGTGCAGACGGTGTTTCAACAGCCGTGGATCCTCGCGTTGTTCGCGGCCCTGTTTATTGCCATGGCGTTGTCGATGTTCGGTCTGTTCACGGTGCAAATGCCCGGTGCCATCCAGACGCGGATCGCCAATCTGAGCAACCGTCAGAGCGCCGGCACGTTCGGCGGCGTGGCTGTCATGGGCGTTTTGTCAGCGCTTATTGTGACCACCTGCGTAGGTCCGGCGCTCGTGGGTGCCCTCCTGGTCATCAGCCAGACAGGACAGATTGCACGGGGCGCGGCCGCGCTGTTCGCGATGAGTATCGGAATGGGTACCCCGCTTCTTCTCGTAGGGGCCTCAGCAGGCAAACTTCTGCCCAAGGCCGGCGCATGGATGGACACGGTGAAAAAGCTGTTTGGCGTCATGATGCTCGCGGTCGCTGATTGGATGCTCGCGCGCATCGTGCCGGACCGTGCATCGCTGTTGCTCTGGGCGATCCCGGCCCTCATCGGCGCATGGATCCTCTGGACGCACACCCGCAAGCTTTCGCCCGTGGGTTGGCTAACCCGCACTGCTGGCGTCGCCGCGGGGCTCTATGGCGCGGCTCTGATCGCGGGCGCCGCTTTGGGCGGCACCGATCCGCTCGCCCCACTGACCGCGCAGACCGCCACCAGTCAGCATGAGTTACCCTTCCGCCATATCAAGTCGGTCGCCGACTTGCAGCGGGAGATCGATGAGGCAAAGGCACAGGGACGCACGGTGTTGGTCGACTTTTCCGCCAAGTGGTGTGTGTCCTGCAAGGAAATGGAGAAATACACGTTCACGGACGCTGCCGTGAAAACCGCCCTGGATCGGACCGTCCTGCTGCGTGCTGACGTGACTGACAACGACGCGGACGACCAGGCCTTGTTGAAGCACTTGGGCGTGATCGGGCCGCCGACGATCGCGTTCTATGGTCTCGACGGGCATGAGCGCCCCAATTACCGCGTCGTGGGTTTCATGAAGGCACCCGATTTCGCGTCCCATGCACGCGAAGCGCTGGGCGGATGACGACCGAGCGGTCAGCGAGGGAATCCCCAGCGGGGACGACCGAGCGGTCAGCGAGGGAATCCCCAATGGGGAGGGAATCCCCAGCGGGGACGACATCCCAGGATCCGCCCCCCGCTGGCTCGGTCACTGGCATAGCCAAAGTCGCGGCTGCGCTTGCTCTCCTGGCAGCCGCCGCATCAAGCGGGTTCATCGCTTATCGCATCATGGCGGCGCGCGGGTCACGCTTGACCCCGATCCAGTATCCGAGC
>Ga0207667_10010025_pt1 | contig 11109 bp, 8 predicted proteins | sample KBSCornC52_FD_184301 | JGI IMG/M metagenome (GOLD analysis project Ga0207667, IMG submission 184301) | Corn rhizosphere microbial communities from Kellogg Biological Station, Michigan, USA - KBS Corn C5-2 (SPAdes) (version 2) | ecosystem: Host-associated > Plants > Roots > Rhizosphere > Soil ...
GCGGATCTAGGCCACCTCGTACGATCGAGATTTTTTTCACAGGGAGGACGGGAGGACGGGAGGACGAGACAGAGGCGAGAATTTTGGGGTACGCGCTGCCGCCAGCGAGTCTGCAGCAGCGTCGCGGGCTCAGCCCCTCCAGCTTTCTCTCGAGGAAATATTTTTGGTTTTGGTCCTCCAAAAACAAAACTGCGTTCTCGTCTCCCTGCGTCCTCCCGTCCTCCCTGTTGATCTCAGGCACTCGAATGGGGCTATCAGAACGTTAGCAGCCCGAGGCGGTCGCTAGGCTTGGCCTTTCGACGCCACGGTAGTTTCTGCAAGGGATCTGCGGCGCGGCAGCCCAAGGTGTGATGAATCCTTAGAGGCTGCGAACGGGCAGCCGCGCTTCTTACTTGGGGGCTTTGACTTCGTTCGGCGCCGTCACCATGGCCGAGAGCAGCTCGCGGTTCATCTTGGCGATGAAGCCGATGCTGATGCCCTTGGGGCAGGCGGCTTCGCATTCGCCGTGGCTGGTGCAGTGGCCGAAGCCCTCGTGGTCCATCTGAGCGACCATCTTGCGGGCGCGATCTTGGCGTTCCGGCTCGCCTTGCGGAAGCAGGGCCAGGTGCGAGATTTTGGCGGCCGTGAACAGCGCCGCCGAGGCGTTCGGGCAGGCGGCCACGCAGGCGCCGCAGCCGATGCAGGTCGCAGCGTCGAAGGCCGAGTCGGACGCGACTTTGGCGATGGGCAGCGAATTGGCTTCGGGCGCGCTGCCGGTGCGGAGCGAAATGTAGCCGCCGGCCTGGATGATGCGGTCGAAGGCGCTGCGGTTGACGACCAGGTCGCGGACGACCGGGAACGCGCCGGCGCGCCACGGCTCGATGGTCAGCTCGTCGCCGTCTTTGAAGCTGCGCATGTGCAGCTGGCACGTCGTGGTGCCACCGAGCGGGCCGTGCGGCACGCCGTCGATGACCACGCCGCACGCGCCGCAGATGCCTTCGCGGCAGTCGTGATCGAAAGCGATTGGCTCTTCACCCTTGGCGGAGAGCTCTTCGTTCACCACGTCCAGCATTTCCAAGAACGACATGTGGTCGTTCACGTTTTTGGCTTCGTAGCGGACGAACTTGCCAGGGGCGCTGGCGCTCTTTTGGCGCCAGACGTTGAGCACGAGACTCATCGTGCGAGACATTATTTGTAGCTCCTCTGGCTCGGGTGCACGTACTCGAAGGTGAGCGGCTCTTTGTTGAGCTTGGGCTTGGACAAATCGCCCGTGTATTCCCAGGCCGCGACGTACGAAAACTCGTCGTCGTTGCGCTTGGCCTCGCCGTCGTCGGTCTGAAATTCTTCGCGAAAGTGGCCGCCCGCGGATTCGTTGCGGTGCAAGGCGTCGCGACACATCAGCTCGGCAAACTCGAGAAAATCCGCCACCCGGCCCGCGCGCTCGAGCGACTGGTTGAGCTCCAGGCCGGTGCCGGGCACGGCCAAGTTGCTCCAAAACTCTTCACGCAGGGCCGGGATCTTCTCCAGCGCCAGCTTGAGCCCGGCTTCGGTGCGGGCCATGCCGCATTGATCCCAAACCAGCGCGCCCAGCTCGCGGTGAAACGAGTCCGGCGTGCGCGTGCCCTTGATAGCGAGCAGGCGGTTGATGCGATCTTCGACCTCGGCCACCGTTTGGCGCACGCCGGGGTGGTTTTGATCGACGGCGCCGGCCTTCTGCGACGCGAGGAAGTTCGAGACCGTGACCGGCAAGATGAAGTAGCCGTCGGCCAAGCCTTGCATCAGCGCGCTGGCGCCCAAACGGTTGGCGCCGTGGTCGGAGAAGTTCGCCTCGCCGCCCACGAACAGGCCAGGCACGGTGCTGTGCAGGTCGTAGTCGACCCACAAACCGCCCATCGTGTAGTGGATGGCCGGGTACATGCGCATCGGCACGTCGTACGGGTTTTCGCCCGTGATGCGCTCGTACATTTGGAACAAGTTGTCGTAGCGCTCGACCACGACGGCGCGGCCGAGGCGCTTGATGGCGTCGCCGAAATCCAGATACACGCCGCGCCGCACGCCCGCCACCTCGGGCCCGACCCCGCGACCTTCGTCGCACATGTCTTTGGCGCGGCGGGACGCGATGTCGCGCGGAACCAGGTTACCGAAGCTCGGGTAGAGCCGCTCGAGGTAGTAATCTCGCTCGGACTCCGGGATCGAAGCCGGATCCTTCGTGCAATCTGCCGCGTTTTTGGGCACCCAGACGCGCCCGTCGTTGCGCAACGACTCGCTCATCAGCGTGAGCTTGGACTGGTAGTCGCCGCTCTGTGGAATACACGTGGGATGAATCTGCGTGTAGCAAGGGTTGGCGAACAAGGCGCCGCGCCGGTGCGAGCGCCAGGTGGCGGTGGTGTTGCACCCCTTGGCGTTGGTCGACAAATAGAAGACGTTGCCGTAACCCCCGGAGCAGAGCACGACGACGTCACCGACGTGAGCCTCGACCTTGCCCGTCACCAGATCGCGCGTGACGATGCCGCGCGCCCGACCGTCGATGACGATGAGATCGAGCATCTCGGTGCGGGGGTGCATCTTGACGGTGCCGGCATCGATTTGCCGCTCGAGCGCCTGGTACGCGCCGAGCAAGAGCTGCTGCCCGGTCTGCCCGCGCGCGTAGAACGTGCGCGCCACCTGGGCGCCGCCGAACGAGCGATTGGCGAGCAAGCCGCTGTACTCGCGCGCGAACGGCACGCCCTGGGCCACGCACTGGTCGATGATGTTCACGCTCAGCTCGGCGAGCCGGTACACGTTCGACTCGCGCGCGCGAAAATCTCCGCCCTTTACCGTGTCGTAAAACAACCGGTAGGTGCTGTCGCCGTCGTTCTGGTAGTTCTTGGCGGCGTTGATGCCGCCCTGGGCGGCGATGGAGTGCGCGCGGCGCGGGCTATCTTGGTAGCAGAAGCACGAGACGTTGTAGCCCATCTCACCGAAGGTGGCGGCAGCGGCGCCGCCGGCCAAACCCGAGCCGACCACGATGACGCGGTACTTGCGGCGGTTGGCGGGGTTGACCAGCTTGCTGTGGAAGCGGTGGTCGCTCCAGCGGTTCTCGATTGGTCCCGCGGGAGCGCGAGCATTCAGTTCCATGAGTTTTCGACCGAGCCTTTAGCGAATAAAGCCGAAGAGAACGCTGAGCGGCATGATGACGTTGCCAGCCGTGATCAGAATGGCGAAGCCGCGCGCGGCCAGGCGAGCGCGGTTGTTGTAGCGCGGATGGTTCAAGCCCAGCGACTGCAGCAGGCTGTAGGCACCGTGAAACAAGTGCATGCCGAGCAGCAGGTTGGCCGTGACGTACAGCAGCGTGACCCACGGCAGCTGGAAGCTGGCCACGAAGTTGCCGTAGACGTCGAGGGGGCTGAACTGGTGATCGCCGAGCGACAGGCCCGGCGCGGTGAAGTGCGCCAGGTGAAACAAGATGTACAGCAAGAGCGCGGGGCCGCTGTACTTCATGGTTGCGGCCGCGTAGGTGGTCGCAATGTTCTTTTTCACTCGGTAGGCAACCGGCCGCGCCGCTAGCGAGCGCGCGTACAGCTGCAGCACCACCACCACGTGGGTGACGAGCGCGACCAGCAAGATGCTGCGCACCGACCACACCAACGCGGCGTTGCCTTTGATGCTTTCGGCGTAGTGGTTGTAAACCTCAGGCCCCAGGAAAACCTGAAGGTTTCCGAGCATATGCTGAAGCACGAAGCCGAACAGCACGGCCCCGCTCACGGCGAGCAGGGCTTTTTTTCCAACCGTAGTGTCGCCGAAAGAGAGGTTCTTCGAGGTCGTAGCAGTGGCCATCAATCGTCCTGAGAAACGTAAGGCTCGTGTCAGCTCTTCAAAAGCTGGCGCAGCACGAATTGCAAGATGCCGCCGTGCTGGTAGTAGAGCAGCTCGACCGCGGTATCGATGCGGGCGCGCGCCTTCAGCTTCTTGACGGAGCCGTCGGCTGCGGTGGCCTCGACCTCCAGCACTTTGCCGGGTGCGAGGCCGGTCGCGATGCCGAGGACCGAGTACGTCTCTTCGCCGGTGAGGCCGAGCGACTCCTTCGACTCGCCGGGTAGGAATTGCAGCGGGAGCACCCCCATGCCGATCAGGTTCGAGCGGTGAATGCGCTCGTAGCTTTCGGCGATGACGGCGCGGATGCCGAGCATGAACGTGCCCTTGGCGGCCCAGTCGCGCGAGGAGCCGGAGCCGTACTCTTTGCCGGCCAGCACCAACAGCGGCGTCTTGGCGGCTTGGTACTTCTCGGAAGCCTCGTAGATGCTGGTCTGCTCGCCCGTCGGCAAGTAGCGGGTGAAGCTACCCTCCACGCCCGGCACGAGGGCATTGCGTAGGCGCACGTTGGCGAACGTCCCGCGCATCATCACTTCGTGATTGCCGCGGCGCGCGCCGTATTGGTTGAAATCTTTCGGCAAAACGCCGTTGTCGGTCAGGTATTTCGCGGCCGGCGAGGTCTTGGAGATGTTGCCGGCGGGCGAGATGTGATCGGTCGTCACCGAGTCACCCAGGACGGCCAACACGCGCGCGCCGGTGATGTCGGCGAGCGGCGCCGGCTCGACCGGCAGATTCTCGAAGAAGGTGGGCTTACGGACGTAAGTGCTCTTCGGATCCCAGGCGAAGCGATCACCTTCCGGCACCGGCAGGGCGCGCCAGCGTTCGTCGCCTTGGAAGACGGCCGAGTACTCTTTGCGGAACATCTCGGAGGTGACGTTCTGCTTCACGGAAGCGGCCACGTCCTTGGGCGAAGGCCAGATGTCCTTGAGGAACACGTCGTTGCCTTCTTTGTCTTTGCCGAGCGGCTCGCTGGCAAAGTCGATGTCGATGCGACCGGCCAAGGCGTAGGCCACGACCAAGGGCGGACTGGCCAGGTAATTGGCGCGCACGTCGGGCGAGACGCGACCTTCGAAGTTGCGGTTGCCGCTGAGCACGCTGACCGCGACCAGCTCGCCGTCGTTGATCGATTTGCTGATCGTTTCCGCTAGCGGGCCGCTGTTGCCGATGCAGGTGGTGCAGCCGTAACCGACGACGTTGAAGTGCAGCTGTTCGAGGCTGGGCAAGACCCCGGCCTGGGTGAGGTATTGCGTCACCACCTTGGAGCCGGGGGCCAAGCTGGTCTTGACCCACGGCTTGACTTGCAGGCCCTTGGCCACGGCATTTTTGGCCAAAAGCCCCGCCCCCAACATCACGTAGGGGTTGGAGGTGTTGGTGCAGCTGGTGATGGCGGCGATGACGACGGAGCCGTTGGTGAGATCGAAGGATTCACCGCGGTGTGAGGAGGTGACACGCGTGGCCAGCTCTTCGGCGGAGACGGCCACGCCCTTGGCCTTCTTCTTGGCTTGGGCGACCAGCTCCGGCAGCACCTTCTTGAAGCCGGCGCCCACGTCGGTCAGCGCCACCTTGTCGTGCGGTCGGCGCGGGCCGGCCAGCGTCGGAACGACCGTGCCCAGATCGAGCGAGAGCGTGTCGGTGTAAACCGGATCCGGCTGGCCCTTGCTGCGGAACAAGCCTTGGGCCTTGGCGTACGCCTCGACCAACGCGATGCGCTCGGGGCTGCGACCGGAAAGGCGCAGGTAGTTGAGCGTCTCTTCGTCGACGGGGAAGATGCCGCAGGTGGAGCCGAATTCGGGCGCCATGTTGCCGATGGTGGCGCGGTCGGCCAACGGCAGGTGATCCAAGCCGTCGCCGAAAAACTCGACGAATTTTCCGACCACGCCCTTGTCACGCAGCATGCGCGTGATGGTGAGCACGAGATCGGTCGCGGTGGCGCCCTCGGGCAGGGTGCCGTAGAGCTTCATGCCGATGACCTGCGGAATGAGCAGGTTGATGGGCTGGCCGAGCATGGCCGCCTCGGCCTCGATGCCGCCGACGCCCCAGCCGAGCACGCCCGCGCCGTTGATCATCGTGGTGTGGCTGTCGGTGCCGACGAGCGTGTCCGGGTAGGCGACGCCGTCTTTGTCGAACACGACGCGCGCCAGGTACTCGAGGTTCACCTGGTGAACGATGCCGGTCGAAGGCGGCACCACCGCGAAATTGTTGAAAGCGCCCTGGGCCCAGCGCAAAAAGGCGTAGCGCTCTTGGTTGCGCTCGTACTCTTGCTCGGTGTTGCGCACCAAAGAGTCGGCGCTGCCGTAGTTGTCGACCTGCACCGAGTGGTCGATGACCAGCTCGGCCGGGAACAGCGGGTTGATCTTGGCCGGGTCACCGCCCATGGCGGCCATGGCGTCGCGCATGGCGGCCAGGTCGACGACGCAGGGCACGCCCGTGAAGTCCTGCAGCACCACGCGCGCGGGGTGGAAGGCGATTTCGGTGTCGGGCTCCGCTTTGGCGTCCCAGGCGGCCAGGGCCGTGACGTCCTTGGCCTCGACCGCGATGCCGTCTTCGCAGCGCAGCAGGTTCTCGAGCAAGATGCGCAACGAGTAAGGCAGCTTCGAGATGTCTTTACCGGTCTTCGCCGCGAACTTGGGCAAGCTGAAGTAGGTGAATTTGCTGCTACCTACGGTGAGCTCGGAACGCGTCTGAAACGAATCGCGGGAGCGGTCGGCCATGGCTTTTGAAATCCTTCGGGGTTGGGGCGGAGGCCCAACAGAAGCAACGTGAAGCGGGCCTACTCCAATGGGCCCGGCCGCGCAATGGCAGTGCTGGTCGTTTCAGTGGCGAACAGAATGCGCGCCCGGTGCGCCGCCTTGGTCGCTCGAATCAGCCGCTGAAATTGGCCGCCGCCGCGCCCGCGGCGAGGCCGCTCACGAGCGCGTGACCCACGCACGGGGGCTCGGGCGCCAGCAGGTCGCCGGCGGCAAATACGCGGGTGGCGCCCAGAACCTCGCCCCGAGCCGAGACGGGAAGCCCGACGTGCTCGAGCAGCTGCCGGCCGCGCGCCGAAAGGTCGACCCCGAAGAGTGAGGAAACAGGGCGAACCGGCTCGCCGCGCGTCTGGACCGGTGGCAGCCCGGTCAGCCCGAGCTCGAAGCCCGCCGGCTCGGCGCCGGACAGCGCGCCGGCAAGCCGAACCGCGCCGGAAACAAACCCGCCCGCGGCCAGCACCAGGGCATCCGCGGTCAGCTCACGACCACCCTCGAGCGCCAGCGTGACGTTCGCGGGGCCGGAGCGGACTCCGGTGGCGCGCGCGACGACGACGTCCACTTCCAGCGCGGCCAGTAACGCGTCGCGACGGGCCTCGAAGCGGGCGCCGGTGACGCCACCGGGGGGTGAAGTCACCTCTCCCACGGGAACGCCGACGGCGGCGCTCAGCTCGGTCGGAAGGTCGCGCTTCACTCCGAGCCAGGGGCCGAACAACCAGGCGTCCGCGGCGGGTTGGTGCTTCAAGACTTGGACGAGCCACGCGGGGCGCTCCGCGCGCTCGAAGCTGCTGGCAAAGTCGAACGGAGAAACGCGCCGCTGCGAGCTCTTCTCGAGCAAATCGAGCGGGGTGAGCTGAAAGCGCGTACCGGTCGAGCGCGCCCAGTCGCTGTCGGCGAAGGAACGCGCCAAGAGCGGCGCGTCCCAGTCGTCGCGCGGCACGTCGACCAGCGCAATCCGTTTGCCGGTCAGGGGCGCCAAATCCAACAGCGCGGCGTCGGCACCGTGGGAGCTCCGGATCACGCCCTCGCGCGTGGCCACGACAGCGTGCGGGCTCAGCCGGAGCCCGAGCCCGACGGCCAGCTCTTTCAGTAGGGCCGACGGCTCGAGCCCAGACAGCGCGGGGCCATCGACGCTGCCGGCGTACAGGCTGCTGGCCCCCGCCGCGGCGTGCACCACGCTGACCGAAGCGCCGGCACGGCGCGCCGCCAAGGCGGCCGCGACACCGGCAAAGCCGGCGCCCAGCACCAGCACCTTCACGTGTCGTCCCCCGACGGATCGGATGACGCTTCGTCCGGCGCGTCGGCGACAGCGCCGAGCTCTGCCCGCAGCGACGCCAGCGCCAAGGCCTCCGAACGCGCTTGCGCGGGCCCGATGGCGGCGCTGCGACGACGCGCGCTCTTGCGCAAGAAGCGCATGGCCATGGCCAGGCCCTGCGCCGGGCTCTGACCGGTGGCGTCCGCCACGATGCGCCCACAGCGCGCCGCGCAGCGCATGCCGCCGCAGGCGCCCAAGCCGAGCCGCGTGCGCCGCGACACGTCTTCCACGCTGGTGGCCAGCTCTTGGTCCACCACGTAGCGAATTTCGGCCACCGTGACCGGCTCGCACACGCAGGCGACCGCCGCCTCGCGCGGATCCCTCTGCATGCGCTCGAGGATGCGCAGGCTACGGCTGCCGTGGCGGTATTCGAGACGGGTGGCGGTGACGGCTTCCATTCCGCCCGCAATCACCAGCTGCATCGGGTCGACCGCTTCGTCGCCGCCCGGTAGGGCCAGCGTGTGCGATTGGCAGGGCCCGCCGCGCCCGAGCCGCTGCGCGATGACGTCGGTCATTTCTTCGGAGAAAAGCCGATAGCTGGCCAGCTTGCCGCCGACCATCGAGTACAGGCCGGGCGCGCCGTCTTGGGTATGGTCGAGGATTTCGTGCTCGCGCGACAGGCGGTCTTCGTTCATGCCCCAGCCCCACAACGTGGGCCTGACGCCGCCCCACGTGCCGATGGCGCGGGCCTCGCGGATGCTGGGAAACACGCGCTCGACGGCTTGGAACAAGTAACGGACCTCGTCGCCGGTGGCGAGCACGTCGTCCAAGTCACCGTAGTAGTCGTCGTCGGTGGTGCCGAGCACGCTCATGTTCTGCCAAGGCATCAAGAAGACTTGGCGACCGTCGATGGCCTTCGTCGCAATCGCGTAGTTGGTCACGCGCCGATCGAGGAAGACGTGGATGCCTTTGCCGGGGCGCAAGCGCGCGGCTTCGGGCTTCAAGCCACCGAGCGAGGCCGTGAGCGGTGCCCACGCGCCGGTGGCGTTGACGACCAGCCGAGCCGTGCGCACGCCGACCTCGCCCGTTTTACGGTCGCGGTAGCGCACGCCGTAGGCGCTGCCGTCCTCGCGCCGCAGCACCTCGAGCACGGTGGTGTGGACCCGCACCTCCGCACCGCGCTCCAGCGCGTCACGCGCGTTGGCCACGCACAATCGCGCGCCGTCGATGCCCCATTCGTCGAAAGAAACGCCCCCTTGCGAAGGAACGAGGCCCGGCTCCAGCGTCTGAACGTCGCTCTTGGACAAGCGCGCGTGCGGCTTGCCCGCTTTGAGCGGTTGGTACTTGTCGTACAGGGTGAAAAAGCCGTCGTACGCCGCCAGCGTGGCCGACGCCTTGACGCCCGCCGCCTCGAACACCGGCATCAAGAACGGGATGCGAAACAAGAGATGCGGCGCGACGCGCTGAATGTGCCCCGAGTCGAGGCACGATGAATAGGTGACGTCCGGATCGTACGACAGGTAGCGCGGGCCACCGTGGATCATGCCGCTGGAGTTGCCGCTGGCTCCGAACGCCAGGTCGTTGCGCTCGAAGAGTGAGACCGTAAACCCTCGGAGGGTGGCGTCACGCAACACGCCGACGCCGTTCACCCCGCCACCGATGACGATCACGTCCCGTTCGAGCTCGAGGCCTCGAGGGTCTCGCTCGAGCAAGGGGGACGCGGACCGTGGCATTCGCTCTCATTCGGTACCACGCCCCTCCCCCGAAGACCGCCACAAATTTGGCCTTGGAGACTATTGGGAGCTAGCTCGTCACGCCGTGCGTTCGATCGTCCTTCTCCTGGCCAGCCTGACGCTCGGGACCGCGTTTTCGCGGGTCGCGAACGCGGCCGAGCCGGCGCTGATCGGCCCGGACGACGGACCCGACGGGCGCCCCCACATCGTGCTGGATCAACTGGTGGTGCCGGTGACGGTGCCGGAGCACCAGCGCGTCAGCAAGGTGCTCGAAAAGGCGCTCAAGCACGAGGCGCATCGCTTTCAGTGGGGGGCGGGGCGTGCCAATCGCATCGAGTACCGGTTCTATCTCGAGCAGCTGGATGTGAGCGTGGAGCGCGGCGTGCTGAAGGTGCGTTGTACCGCACTCGGTCGCTTGCCGAAGGGCAAGACCGCGCGCAGCAAGATCGAGTTCGGCGGTGATGCCAAAGACCCGCGCAAGGTCATCGACCACGTGCTGTTGATCGTGGCGCGGGGCGTGCTGTCACGGCTTGCGGATCTCGAGCGGGACCGCCGCAGCCGCCGCTGAGACCGTCGCGACGGCGACGTCAGGCGCTCGCGCGACCGAAGCGCAACGCCACACCCAGCCACGCGCGCGCGGCGTACAGGGCGTTCACGGCCACGTACGGGTACAAGAACAGCTCGAGCCGGCCGGTGAAGGCCACGTACAAAATGTACGACGGGTAGTGGATCAGAAACTTGGCGACGCCTTCGACCAGCCGCACCGCGCGCGCGACCAGGCTCCGCGCCGGCTGCGTCGTGCTCTTGGGCGGGGCAATTTCCGGATGGCGCTGAAACGACGTGAGCGCGACGCCCGAGGCCAGCGACACCAAGCCGCCAATGCCCAGAAGCGCAAACGGCTGCTCCGGATGCTCCATTTGCAGACGAACCGCCGCCGCCGCCAAGATGGCAAAAGCCTTCAGCTCATCCATCAGAAAATCGAGCAGGTGCCCGGCCGGCGAAGCCAGGCCGCGCCAGCGCGCCAGCATTCCGTCCGCGCAATCCAGCACGTACGATGCCTGGTAGACCAGGACGGCCACGAGCAGGCCGGTGCGCCCCGGCAGCGCCAAGAGCAGGCCGGCCGAGGCCACGCCGACCACGAACGAGGCCAACGTGACCTGATTGGGCGTCACCTGCGTGTCCTTGAGCGCGTTGACCAGCACCGCCGCCACCGGGCGGCACACGTAGCGGTTCCAGAACAAATCCGGGACCTTCTTGGTCCTTTGGTAGACTTCGCGAGCGCCCATGGTCTTGCCCTACCCTACACGTGTTTCCCGGCTGGCTTTGGCCTGTATTTTGGGCTGGTGGGGCTGCCAGCGCGCCGACCCCGCCGCCCCCGCGCTTGCGGCCGCGAAGGCTGAGACATCGACGACCGTCGCCGCTCACGTGCTCGACGCGCCCGTCACCACCGGCGCATTGCCGCCCCCCACCCCGCCCGTCGCAGCGTCCTCCGCCCCCTCGCCCTCGCCCTCGCCCTCGCCCTCGCCCTCGCCCTCGCCCTCGCTCT
>Ga0207667_10010032_pt1 | contig 11104 bp, 8 predicted proteins | sample KBSCornC52_FD_184301 | JGI IMG/M metagenome (GOLD analysis project Ga0207667, IMG submission 184301) | Corn rhizosphere microbial communities from Kellogg Biological Station, Michigan, USA - KBS Corn C5-2 (SPAdes) (version 2) | ecosystem: Host-associated > Plants > Roots > Rhizosphere > Soil ...
GCCCCGCTGAAGCCACTGCCGCGCGAGCGAGCTGAGATTGGGCCTGATCGCGGGTGACGAACTCCAGTGGCGCGAGCCCGAGCGCAGATCGGCTCATCGCCGTCTCTCGAACCAGCCAGCCAGGCAAGCGGCTCATGTATCCGGTTCGGATCAAGGCTTTACAGACTGTTTGCCATCTGAACTTATGACTCAGGTTGGCGCAATGAGCGCCCGCTCCTGGCGCACAGGACAAACGGAAGGCCAACGACTGACAAAGCTCGGCCGCCTTGCTCGAAGATATTTCGGATCCGACCTCATCACCCTATCGGGCCGCGCGGTTGTCGAAGAGAATTACTGGTCTTTGCGCAGGCAAGTCCCGATCATTTACCTGCTCGGCCTGGTCAATCTCTCGGCCCTGGAACTCGCCGCGACTGGCACCCTCAGGATTGGCCTCAATGTGCCGACATTCATCGCGGCCTGTGGCATCACGCGCATGTGGCACTGGTATGGCAGCGGGCTCGGTGACGCGCCGACCCACGAACTCATGGTCAGGAGGCTGCGCCAAACGGTCTGGTTCGCGGCGGCGATCTGCATCGCGGTCTGCGCACGCTGCCTCTATCTCTTCCAGATCGGCGACGCGGCGTCGCACATGGCCGTGTTGCTGTTCGGCGGGCTCACCGCCATCGGTATCGCCTATGGCCTGACCGCTCTTCCAATCGCGGGACGGATACCGCTGCTTCTGATCATCGGCCCGGTGTCGGTCGCCGCGCTCCTGTCGAACGACCGGCGGTTCGAAGGTGCCGCCTTCGGGCTCGTCATGGTCGCGGCGCTCACCTTGCGCCTGCTTGGGGCTCACAGCCGGCATTTCACGGCCGTGATCCGCTCGCGCTCGATGATCGCCCGGGAGCAGGAGTTGGTCGAGAAGGCCCGCCAGGAAGCGATCGTTGCCGCGACCACCGACTTCTTGACGGGTCTTCCCAACCGCCGGGCCCTGGTCGAAGCACTCGACACGGCGGCATCCGAAGGCAATTCGCCATTCGCTCTGGCGATCCTCGACCTCGACCGCTTCAAAGCGGTCAACGACACCTTCGGTCACGCGATAGGCGACCAACTGCTCAAGGAGGTTTCCGAACGCCTGGTGATTGCGGTCGGCAGGCGCGGCCTCGTCGCCCGCCTTGGCGGCGACGAATTCGGAGTTCTGCTGCACGGTGCAACAAGCGCTAAGGAAGCGCAGGCCCTCGGCGCCGACATCTTGCGCCGAGTGAACGGTCCCGCGTGCCTCAACGGCCGGGAATTCACCATTGCCGCCTCCTGCGGAATCGGCCTCTCGCGCAAGTGCGAAGATTCCTCGCCCTTAAGGCTCATGGCAGACGCCGATCTGGCCCTGTACCAGGCCAAAGAAAATCCCGGTGGCGGCGCTGTGATATTCGAATTGAGGATGGAAGCACCGCGCCGCCGGCGGGCGCAGATCGAGCGAGCGCTCCAGCTTCCGGGAACGAAGGACCGACTGCGGGTCCTATTTCAGCCGATCTTCGATCTCCAAACGGGGCGGATCACGGCGAACGAGGCGCTGGCACGCTGGTCCGATCCCGAGCTTGGGGTGATCGCTCCCTCGGAGTTCGTTCCGATAGCCGAGCAGCTCAACATCATCGACGAGATCAATTGTCACCTCATGACTTTTGCGTTCGAGGCCGCACGATCCTGGCCGAACGAGATCAAGCTCTCTTTCAACCTCAGCGCTGTCCAGCTCTGCTCTGCAGGAGCGGCCAAGTCCGTTCTGGGCGCACTCGATCGAGCGGGACTGGATGCCGGGCGACTCCAGGTCGAGGTCACCGAGACGGCGCTTCTGGCCGACTTCGAGCGCGCGCGCTCCAATCTCACGGACTTGAGAAAGGCCGGGGCAACCATCGTGCTCGATGATTTCGGCGCCGGATATGCATCGATCGGCTATTTGCGCCAATTGAGGTTCGACCAGATCAAGCTCGACGGCGCGCTGGTGACCGCCGCGCAGCACAGCGTGGAAGGCAAGCGGCTGCTGCGCGCAGTGATCGGTCTTTGCGACAACCTCGGTGTCTCGACCGTCGCCGAGCATGTCGAAAGCGAGGACCTTCTGAGCCTGGTTAGGGAACTTGGCTGCACAGCGGCCCAGGGATTCTGGCTCGAACGGCCGCTTGAGGCGAAAGACGTGCTGCATCTCTGCGGTTCGGAGGTGATACCGCTCCCGGCGCGAAACCGGGACGCCGCCTGACCAAGATCGACGGAAAGGCTAGGTGCGGCGAAGCGAGCTGCTTGAGCAGCGATCGGCGCCGATGCGCAGCTTGTGGATCGGACGGCGGTTGCAGGCCGGGGCAGCGTCGCCGCCTGTCGCTTCACCTGGCCGGCCCTCAGCCGGTGATGATGCTCCCGCGCCTTGCCGAGGCCGGATGTTCGAGCAGCGCGTCCAGGGCACGTTCCGTATTCTGCCGCGGGCAGGCCGAAACGAGCTCCTCCAGGCCGGTTGGGCGCCAAAGCTCCTCCAGTTCACCGGCTCGGCGCATTATGCGCGCCGAGCGTGGATATCGTGACCGCATCCAGACGATGAGGTCGGCTTCGAGGAAGCGCCAGCCGCGCCCGATCTTGGCGCCCGGAAGCGTTCCACGCCGAACCTGCGCGCGGATCGTATTGGGGTGCAGGTTGAGGAACGCTGCGGTTTCGCGGAGCGTCAGCAAACGGGTCCCGACATTCTCCTCGAACTGGCCGGTCGGGCCCGGCAGACGGTGGACTGCGAAATTCATGGCGCCAGATTCTGCCGAGCCGAAGCACATTGGAATCGGCCATCCGCCGAAGACGCCTGCATCCCGGACGAATCGCCGGCCCCGACGCGATCCGGCGGATCGGGCAGCGCTCCCCCACGCCGGAGGGCAGTCGCGGGCTGCTGAGCGATTAGGATTTTGCAAAGTGGTACGGTAATTCTGAGCGGCGTTTGTTATAGAGAGCTTGGGAAACTAAGCTAATGCCAATCCGAAACGCCGTTAGTGCATAGAGCGGTCTTACTACTTCAAGAGCGTTTCTGAATTGGACGACTGTCGGATGCGAACAGAACGTATGGCTAGGATTCTCGTCACAGCAACAATTGCTGTAGCGCTGGGACTGTTCGTCGCAACTCATGTCGGCCTAATTGCGGATCACGCTCCGTAACACGGGGCACGAATGTCGTGCCGAATTGCCAGCGTCAGGTTGCGCGACAGCGCGTCCCAGGTAAAGCTCAGGTTGATCCCGGCCTTGTTGGCCAAGGTCAGGCGATTGAGATTGTCGTAGCCGAACGTCATCGTCCCTTCGGGATTCGGCGGCCCCTTGACCGTCATCCGGTTCAAATTGTCGTAGGTGAAGCCTGATGGGAGCGCGGGCTGCAGGCTTGCGGGGTTAGCCGGTCGCGGGCAGCTGTGGGCTAATTAGTATCGTGTCCCCGGAATTTTTGCGTACTTCTTTGCGGTCGTCATTTTGCGGTAACTATCGACTTGTGGTCCCGTGATGTGCAGTCGAAAATCAATCAACGAACCCTTTCCAGAGCAGAACGCATGCTATTGCGCCGATGAAGGCGATCGATGCCCAGTATGCGGCTGGCTCTTCATCTCGTCGAAGAGACCCCCCCCCTGGAGAGGCGCTCCCAATTAATAACGCGCGAATTAGCACAGCAATTCCGAGAAGCCCGACCAAAATTGCCCAGAGATTCACGTCAATGTGCTCCTGCCTTGCATTGAGAGATGTTAGTCTCGGTGAAATTGCCGGAAGCGCCCGCCGCCGGGAGCCCTTCCTTCGGTGCCACTCCTGCAAATCCACCATGCCCAGCACCCGCGTCGTTAGATGCGCCTTGGAAAGAAAAACCGATCGCGAACGGTAAGACTCCAGCAGGTATCGAAATGCCGGCGCTCCAGCCATCGGACCACCCTGTTAATGCTTGAAGGCTGTCGTATTCCATGTTTGAAACTCCCGCCGAGGCTTCAACGCCGGCAGCAAATCCGTAGGTAGTGAAATGCCCTGTCGTACCAGTGGACAAGTTTCTCCATCGACCGCGGGTTATCGTCCAACCAAGTGCCAGGACTGCCGTCACATTAATTCCTGTCGCGACGATTTTCCCTCTCTCCTTCATCGCGTCAGCGCAACTGAACGTCGTCTTCGCATTCTGCCGCTGGCCTGTCACAGTAATCGTCGGATTTGGACGGCCGCCGCCACTGAGACTTGCGGGCAGCTCCTGCTGCGCCGGCTCGCTCGGGCCGGTGACGCAGCTTTGGCCTTGCTTTTCGGTACATGGCGGGATGTTGATCCCTCTGTCTGTCAATCCTAATGGATCGACCAAATTCACCGGATCACTGCCGGTGTAGTTGTAGAGGTTGGCGCCGCGCGCGTACCCCACCGGATCCGTCTGATTGAACCGCCCGAGGTGAGCGCCGTAAGCCCTGAACGTCGGCGCGTAGAGACCCGGCGTGCTCAGCCACAGCATTCCCGCATACTGGAACGTGCCCTGATTGGTGGCCGACGGGACTCCATACTCGTCATAGGTGTCGATGGCCGTCATCGCGGCGCTGTCATTCGCCAGCGCGACTACGCTCCCGCGCTCGTCGCTCAGCATCCACGTGCGGTTGCCGGCAGCGTCGTAAGCCACCAGTGGCGATCCGCTGCCGTCGAACACGTAGCGCTTCTGCAGCGCGTTCGAGCCGTCATATTCGGCGATGATGTTCGAACCGTCCGACACGTAATTCGTCACTGGCGATCCGGTGCTCATGCTCGCCAGCCGGTCGAGCGCATCATAAGTGAACACCGTATAGGGCGACGGGTTGGTCCACAGCTGGTTGTTCGATGCGTAATAGGTGTTGGTCTTTCCCGTCACCGGGTCGGTGGTCATGTTGCCGCGCGCGTCATAGGTCGCGGCCGTACCGTTGACGGTGGCGAGCTGGTTGAGGCCGTTGGTGACGGTCGTCTGGGTCGAGTTCGCCAGCACCTGCGCATAGGCATCGTTGCTGCGGGTTTCGGTGACGATCTGCGAAGCGGGATTGTAAGCGAACGTCTTGGTGAGGTCGCTCGCCGTTCCGGAGAGGTCCACCGTCAAGCTGGTGAGCCTCGACACCGGATCGAAGCCGAAGGCCTGGCTGGCGCCGTTGCCGTATGCCGCGCTGGTCTGGTTGCCGAGATCGTCAGGATCGAAGCTTCGGAACATCAGCTCCTCTCATTCGAGCGCGGACGTCGGGCTTGCGGGTCAGCGGAGCACAGGCGGCTGCGGAATTGAGTGCATTTAGTAAACTGTCACCGTAATTCCCAGCGCGTCATCAGGATCGAAGTTGCGGAACATCTAATTTGTATTGTGTCCCCGGAATTGGTATCCCCGGAATTGCGCCGCTGGTTCGGGCGATGCTGGCCCGGTGACTCGAAGGTGCGGCGCCCCCAAGATGCTAATCTAAGCGGGATCGCCGTGCTTCCACTGGCAGCTAGGGCTTGGACCTACATATTGTAGGTGGAAAACTTTGTTGCCGATCTTCGTATCAGCACGAACACGATCCACGTAGCCATCGCTTATTGAAATCTGAACCGTCGTTGGGTCACGCCATTTGTAGCAGATCTTGCCTAAGTCCTCTCCTTCCAGAATTACCATCTTTCCGTCACTCGCAGCCTCTCGTTCAGATAGATATACCTTCACAACATCAGGAGCTGCGCCAGTTCCGCTGGTCCTGCCCTCCGTCAATGTAAACTCAGCATTTGGCGGGGCTTTCACGGCGAATATTCTTTCCCTGCATGCGCCCAGCAGGATTAAACCTGATGCCACGATGGCCAACCGTAGACTCACTTTGGACACCCTGCGTTCGCGTTTCCTCTCGGGACGTTAGCTGCCGCCGACACGCTCATCCCATTTGGAGCAACAAATTGATTCGGCTTCAGGCCCAAAGCGTTGGTGACCGTGCCGTATGCCCTCGCTCCAAAGTTGCTAACGCCACTCCCGAAGAGCGCACTTACATACGCTCCGTAAGCAAAGTTACCAGCGGCAGCCAACTCAGCTGGATCGCCCTGCCCACGAAAGCGATTTTTAAAATCAAACGTGCCGAGAACGTTACCCAATACTGATCCCAAGAAAGCTGTACCAAACGTCGTGGTCGACGCAGGAATGTTCGCTAGAGTTTGTCGTAGTGATTGTCGAACGACGTCGCCGATACTTTGCCCGTTGGGCAGCACCGTGTTGCAAGTTGGCTGCTTCTGCTCCTGATTACCACCGTCACGATCGACGCCGCCGCCGCTACGTTCCCCGCCACTGCTCGGACCGCCGCCGGAAATCGCGACATCCTTTGTCGGAGGAATGCAGACATATGCGCCTCCGCTGACGGGTAGCGCGGTTCCACCGTTTTGACAGTGAACCACGACAAGATCTTGGCACGTCCCATGGTCGCAGCTGTATTCTTGCAGCCCCAACGGATCGGTGAAGTTGACGGGATCACTGAACACATAGCCATAGAGACTGACTCCGCTCGCGTACCCGATCGGATCAGTCTGGTTGAACCGGCCAAGGTGAGCGCCGTACGCCCTGAACGTCGGCGCGTAGAGGCCCGGCCCACTCAACCACAGCATCCCCGCGTACTGGAACGTCCCCTGGTTCGCCGCTGCCGGAATGCCATACTCGTCATAGGTGTCGATCGCCGTCATCGCGGCGCTGTCGTTGGCTAGGGCAATGATGCTGCCACGCTCATCGGCTAGCAGCCAGGTGCGGTTGCCTGAGGCGTCGTGGGCGACCAGCGGCGATCCGCTGCCGTCGAACGCGTAGCGCTTCTGCAGCACGTTCGACCCGTTATATTCGGCGATGATGTCGGTGCCGTCGCTGGCATAGCCGGTGACCGCGCCGCCGTTGTTGGCCGAGGCGAGCCGGTCGAGCGCGTCGTAGCTGAGCGTCGTGAACGGCGAGGGAACGTTCCACAGCTGATTGTTCGACGCGAGATAGCTCTGCGTCTTCCCGGTCACCGGGTCGGTGGTCATGTTGCCGCGCGCGTCGTACGCCGCCGCCGTGCCGTTGACGGTGGCGAGCTGGTTTAAGCCGTTGGTCACCGTCGTCTGCGCCGCGTTTGCCAGCACCTGCGCGTAGGCGTCGTTGCTGCGGGTTTCGGTGACGATCTGCGAAGCCGGATTGTAGGCGAACGTCTTGGTGAGGTCGCTCGCCGTCCCCGACAGGTCGACCGCATGGTGAGCCTCGACACCGGGTCATGGCCGAACGCCTAGCTGGCACCGTTGCCGTAGGCGGCGCTGGTGCGATTGCCGAGGTCATCAGGATCGAAGCTTCGGAACATCGGATCCAGTCTAGCACAGCATCAGCGGAGCGCGGGCGTCAGCCTTCGGATCACCCCGCATGATCGCGGGCGGGCGGCTGCGGAATTCGGCATTCGTAAACTGACGGTTACTTCCCCGACTGTCACGGTAACTTCTTGCGCCAAGCGACGGTGATCAAACATAAGGTCAGGATCGGGATTCCGATCAACAACGCCCACAGGACCCAAGTTACAGCATCCTTGTTCGCGCCCTCTCCAGTGACTGGAAATATTGATCCACTGTATGCATAGCCACCAACGAGTATGAGGCCGCAAATGCTGGATAGGGCAACCAGTATGGGGATGAGTTTACGGACCAGGAACATAGTATCGTTTCCCAAAAATTCTGACAATTCCGAATCCGATGGTTCCTCCAATGGTGCCAACTATGAGGCTGGTACCCGGCGGAAACAACACAGTTCCAAAGATGCTGACTCTGATCAGAATGGCAGTCCCGAAAGTGCTATCACAGGTGCCTCTCGGAGTTCCTGACGCGCCGTAGCAAGCATCATGATTGAAGCACAAATCATTGATGGAGACGCCGGCGATCGTATTGGGCAATTGTGTTCCGCCTTCGCCGCCACAATAATCAATTCTGGGATTGTATTTCGGCTTCGGCTTCGGCTTCGGTTGGGGCTTCGGCTGAGCGGCTGTCGATCCCGGTCGGCGGATGGCATTCGGGCCATTGCCGCCCACGAGACCAGCTTGCAGTTTCTCTGCTTGAACTATGATGTCGTTGCAGCGATTACCACCACTCCCATCAGATGCAAGCGCAGGATTTGGCGGGTCCCCACACGTTACAGCTAGACCCAGCGGGTCGGCTAAGTTGATGGGATCATTCAGCACATACTGGTAGGGATTCGGGCTATCTAAGTACCCCACTGGATCCGTCTGGTTGAACCGGCCAAGGTGAGCGCCGTACGCGCGGTATGTCGGCGCATACAGGCCGGGGCCGCTCAGCCACAGCATCCCCGCGTACTGGAACTTCCCCTGGTTGGTCACCGACGGAATGCCATACTCGTCATAGGTATCGATCGTAGTCATCGTGGCGGTGTCGTTGGCGAGGGCAACCACGGTTCCGCGCTCGTCGGCGAGCATCCACGTGCGGTTGCCGGCGGCGTCGTAAGCCACCAGCGGCGATCCGCTGCCGTCGAACGCATAGCGCTTCTGCAGCACGTTCGACCCGTCATATTCGGCGATGATGTCGGTGCCGTCGCTGACATAGCCGGTGACCGCTCCGCCGTTGTTGGCCGAGGCAAGCCGGTCGAGCGCGTCGTAACTGAGCGTCGTGGACGGCGATGGCAGGTTCCGCAGCTGGTTGTTCGACGCGAGATAGCTCTGCGTCTTCCCGGTCACCGGGTCCGTCGTCATGTTGCCGCGCGCGTCGTACGCCGCCGCCGTGCCGTTGACGGTGGAGAGCTGGTTCAGGCCGTTGGTGACCGTCGTCTGCGTCGCGTTCGCCAGCACCTGCGCGTAGGCGTCGTTCGACCGCGTCTCGCTGACGATCTGCGAAGCCGGGTTGTAGGCGAACGTCTTTGTGAGGTCGCTCGCCGTGCCGGAGAGGTTGACGGTGAGGCTGGTGAGCCTCGACACGGGATCATGGCCGAACGCCTGGCTGGCGCCGTTGCCGTAGGCGGTGCTGGTGCGGTTGCCGAGATCGTCATAGCCGTAGCTCGCCAGCACGCCGATGCCGCTGGTGGCACCGTTCTCGCGCACCTTGGCGACCTCGCCGGTCAGCAGATAATCGTAGTTGAGGAACAGGCCGGTGCCCGGATAGGTGAGCTGCGTCCGCCGCCCCGCCGCGTCGAAGGTCGAGGTGACCGTGCCCTGCGGGCTCACCTGGGTCAGGTTGCGCGACAGCGCGTCCCAGGTGAACCCCAGCGTCGACCCGCCCTTGTTGGCCGCGATCGTCCGCCCGAGATTGTCGTAGCCATAGCTATTGCTCACCTCCGGGTTCGGCGCGCCTTTCACCGTCACCCGATTGAGGGCGTCGTAAGTGAAGGCGATGTTGCTCGCGTCGCTAAACCTTAGCGGCGGACTACGAGGAGAAGGCCACCATCGCCGATTGAAACACGAAGGGCATCATCGTTCCGAAGCCCAACCTGGAGAGCTAGGCCGGATCAACCGGCTCGGTTTTCACGGCGGAGCGATGTTACCAATCGGCTGCCCTCCCAAATTTCGCATTGCAGGGAATCGGGCCTCACCTCACGAGCCTTGGCGATTGCCTCTTCGTCGGTGGTTGCTTCGATGTCTTCCGCAAAACTAATGGTGCACACACCGTCTAAGTAATACATGCGATTGACGTCACGGGATTCACTCCCGTGACGGTGCTTTCATCTGACAGAGTGAGTTTCGGGGATTCACTAAACTGTCACGATCATTCCGCTCGCGGTGGTCACCGCGCTGGGTGACGTGGCAGGAATCTCCGGCAGATCAGGCAAGGCAAGCGCTGCATCGGGCGAGCCTCCGTCCGTTAGGGATTCTGTAAACTGGCACGGTAATTCCCTATCATCACGTCGCCTTATAGATGAAATACGCTGCATAGGTGAACGCAATGTAGTCAAAAATCGCAGCCGGTATCAGAACTGCGCCATAATATGATCCGTCGGCTGGAGCCAAAAGGCTAATGAAGATGTGTATTAATACGTACGTAGAAACCAAAAGTATTATTGAGGATTTTCTGATAATATCTAGTGTCGAATAAACGGCAAAACCCGACATCGCTGCGGAGAAAAATACAATTCGTCCGTGGTCTGGAAATATCGATAGGTCAGCAGCGAAGGCCAAAACGAGTGCAACTAGCCCAATAAATAGCGCTGGAATGCCCCTAATTATACGAATCGGAACTGTGTCATCCATCAAAGACATCCGGCCTTCTTTAGGGCATCGTACGTATCTTTTGCAAGTATGCCGCCTGAGACGAGAGCGCCTACAGTGGGCAGGCTCGAGCCAATGACTTTCGATACGCCGATGACGCCTGCTGCCGTTGTGAGTGGAGCGCCTATACCTATTGCAGCACCGCCCAACACGAGCGCCTGAGATTGATTCCCGCCGGTACTGCCGGCAACAATGACTGAAAGGAGAGTGGTTGTCGCTCCGGCGGCAAACGACCCGGCAGTCCATGCCGTCTTGAGCCCAGTCAATGAAGCAATACCTCCCACCGCGTCTAGCGCCAATGCTTCTTTGTTTTTGTCGAGAGCTTGCAAAACACACTGGCTTCTTGATTGCTTCTTGTCTTGGTTCGCTTGGTCAGCCGCATCTGCAGTAGCCTCGGCAGCACCCGCAGCTACGCTCGCGATGCCAGCTAACAATCCAGCCATGCCGAAATTGCTGCAGGCCGTTACAATGATTTCGCCCCCTGGGCCGGACGTTGCCGGCCCGCATCCTGCCAGTCCCAAGGGGTCGATAAAATTGATCGGGTCCCCGGCCACATACGTATACAGGTTCACCCCGCCCGCCATCCCCATCGGATCAGTCTGATTAAACCGCCCCTGGTTGGCGTTGAACGCCCGAAACGTCGGCGCATAGAGGCCGGGCCCGGCCAGCCACAGCATCCCCGCATATTGGAACGTCCCCTGGTTGGCAGTGGACGGGATGCCATACTCGTCATAGGTGTCGATCGCGGTCATCGCGCCGCTGTCGTTGGCGAGCGCGACCACGCTCCCGCGCTCATCGGCTAGCATCCACGTGCGGTTGCCGGCGGCGTCGTAAGCCACCAGCGGCGATCCGCTGCCGTCGAACGCATAGCGCTTCTGCAGCACGTTCGACCCGTCATATTCGGCGATGATGTTCGAACCGTCCGACAC
>Ga0207667_10010033_pt1 | contig 11103 bp, 13 predicted proteins | sample KBSCornC52_FD_184301 | JGI IMG/M metagenome (GOLD analysis project Ga0207667, IMG submission 184301) | Corn rhizosphere microbial communities from Kellogg Biological Station, Michigan, USA - KBS Corn C5-2 (SPAdes) (version 2) | ecosystem: Host-associated > Plants > Roots > Rhizosphere > Soil ...
ACTTACCGGTGCTTGCGCCCTGGCGCTAGGACAGCGGCGAAGCGAGGCTAGGATTGTTGCGCACTAGGCGGCCGCCATCGCTCCCCGGCGGGACAGCACGCGCGGCGCGCTTTCCTTGAGGCCGAAGGCGAACAGCCCGCCCACCAGCGTCAGCCCGGCCATGATCCACAGCGGCGCCTCGAGGCCGTACTTGTCGGCGAAAATCCCCGCGATCGCTGGCCCGCCCGCACCGCCGATGATCTCGCACGCACCCATGCACAGCCCGAACACGGTGGCCGCCATCGCCGGCGGCACGCTTTCCGAAGGCACCGTCGCCATGAACAGCGGGAAGATGCCGTTGAGCGCCCAGCCGACGAAGAAAATCGCCACCATGCCGGCATAGGGCCCGGTGTAGTACATCGCCCCCAAGGGCAGGATCAGCGAGATGAACGGCATCGTGATCATCACCGGGCGGCGGCCGATCATGTCGGAAAGACCGGCGGTGAGGAAGCTGCCGAGCGTCGCCGAGATACCGAGCGTGCCCATCAGCCAGCTCTGGTCGGTTGCACTGTAGCCGCGCACTTGCGTCAGGTAGAGCGGCATGAAGGCCCAGGTGATCACCAGGTAGGCGACCAGCACCACGCCCATCACGACGCAGATCCAGATATTGCGGATCTGCAGCGCTTCCCAAATCGCCGCGAAATAACCGCCGATGCCGCCGGCGACACCGTGCGGGGTCGGCGGAGCGGATGAGTTCACGGAGGGAACCGGTTCGGTTTCCTCATGCTCCGGTTCCTTGAGCGTGAACCAGATGAGTGCGGCGCAGATCAGACCGGGGACGCCGGCGATGTAGAACGCCTCGCGCCAGCCGTATTGCTGAGCCAACGCGGTCAGCACCACCGGGGCGACGAACGAGCCGAAGAAGTTCGATCCGAAGTTCTGCGCCACGCCTTGCGCCAGGCCGCGCTTGGTCGGATCGACCTCGCTGGCGACCATCGCGTGGCTGATCGGCATGACGCCGCCCTCGGCGAGGCCCATCAGGATGCGCGCGCCGATCAGCATCGCGAAGGTCGCCGCGAGGCCGGTGAGGAACGAGCACGCCGAGAACGCCGCGGTGGCGATCACCAGCAGCAGCTTGCGGTTACCGACGATGTCCGAGACGCGGCTGACGCCGAACGCGGCGATCGCCCAGATGAAGCTGAAGATGCCGGCGACATAACCGACCTGGCTGTTCGACAAGTCCAGGTCCGGCTGCACGAACGGCATCAGGAAATTGAGCGAGTTGCGGTCGAAGAAGACGATGCCGAAGTTGACGCTCAGGAGGCCGACGAGCCAGGCCTGGTATCCGGGGGAATTGCGTTTGCTGCTCATCGGTTATCCTTACAGGAACGAGCGGACGGGGTTGCTGCCGTCCCAGTCGAGGCTGGCTTTCCAGAAGCGGGTGAAGGTCTCGTCCATCCCGGGCGTCACCGGCAGCAGTTCGAGAAAACCCCACTGCACCCCGCTGCCGTTGTCGAGGTAGACCACCTCGCCGCCGGTCGGCACCGCCGCGCGGAACGCCTCGTGGTAGCCGCGCGCCTGGTAGGCCAGGCTGTCGGCGTCGACATCGGCGCTGGCGAGGCCGAAGTGGTGGAAGCCGTAGCCCCTGTGCGCAATGGTCTCGCGATAGACGCTCGGGTTGTTGTCGAGCGGCTGGATCAGCTCGATCAGCATGTGCCCGGCAAAGCCCATGGCGATGGTGATGTCGGCTGTCGATTCTTCGCCGCGATAGGTCTGGCCGGGCACCAGGAAGCGGTCGAGCACGAAGAACGGGCCGGCGCCGGTGTTCTTCACCCAATGATCGATCGCGGTCGGCAGATCCTCGACCACGAACGCGGTCTGCGCAATGCCGCCCAGCGGCTGGCCGTAGTCGAGCTCGTCTGCCATGTGCCTCTCCCGGTCCGCTCTGGCGGCCTTTGCCAATGGCTCGCCAATCGGCGCGACAAAGTCAATCTCGGCGTTGTGCCGCATCTTCCTTCGTCACCCTGAACTTGTTTCAGGGTCCATTGTTCGTTCCGAGCGGAGCCGCCGGTCTGAAATCGGCATGGGCGCACGGTTGCTCATGGTGCCGCACTTCGGGAAGGCGGCCCGATGGATGCTGAAACAAGTTCAGCATGACGAACTCAGGTTTGGAAGATATCTCCGATATCGACCCGACTGGAGAACAAGAAGTCATGGCCACCCAATTGAAACGCGACCTCCAGTGCAGCGAAGCCGAGTGGGCCGCGCGGCAGGACCTCGCCGCCGCCTATCGCATCTTCGATATGCTCGGCTGGGGCGAATCGATCTACAACCACATCACCTTGCGTGTCCCGGGCGAGGAGGCGTTCCTGATCAACCCCTTCGGGCTGCTGTGGTCGGAAGTGACGGCGTCGAACCTGATCAAGATCGATCCTGACGGCAACAAGCTCTGCGGCAGCTCCTATCCGGTCAACCTCGCCGGGTTCACCCAGCATTCGGTGTTCCACAAGCACCTGCCGTGGGCGCACGCGATCGTCCATACCCATACGCCGGACACGATGGCGGTGTGCTCGAGCGAGGAGGGGCTGACGCCGACCAACTTCTATTCGTGCTTCTTCGACGGCGCGATCGGCTACCACGATTTCGAAGGCATCACCGTCCGGCCAGAGGAGGGCGAGCGGCTGGTTCGCAATGTCGGCAACAACCGGGTGTTGATGCTGCGCAATCACGGCCCGGTGGTGATGGCCGAGACCCTGCCGGCGATGTTCCTGCAATATTACATGCTCCAGCGCGCCTGCGAGATCCAGGTCAAGACCAATGCGCTGGGCAAGCCGATCACGGTGTCGCCCGAGGTGGTCGAAGTGCACCAGCGCGACCGCGACCGGATGCTGACCGCGGAATTCGGCAAGCTCGACTTCGAGGCGTGGAAACGCAAGCTCGACACCGTCGACCGCGGCTGGCGCGACTGACCCACCCGCGTTAGGACGGCCCGATGACGAGTATGACCGTCAACGAGCGGCCGCTGCGCTTCGACCTCGATCCGTCGACCCCGCTGCTGTGGGCGCTGCGCGACGCGGCCAACCTCACCGGCACGAAATACGGCTGCGGCGTCGGCGATTGCGGCGCGTGCATGGTGCTGGTCGACGGCGAGGCGCTGCGCAGTTGCCTGATCTCGATCGGCGAGGCCGAGGGGCGGGTGATCGTCACGATCGAGGGCCTCAGCCGCGACCGTTCGCACCCGGTGCAGCAGGCGCTGGTGGCCGAGCAGGCGATCCAGTGCGGCTTCTGCACCCCGGGGATCGTCATCTCCGCCGCCGCGTTGCTGGCCAGCAATGCCGCGCCGAGCGACGACGAAATCAAGCACGCGATCCCCAATCTGTGCCGCTGCGGGGTCTATCCGCGGCTGGTGCGCGCGATCCAGCGGGCCGCGCGAGTCGCGGCCCGGCGGGAACGGATCGGCGCCGCGCCCGCTCCCGGTATCAGCCCGGCGGACGCAGCGGCCGCGGTGCCGGCGATGCGCAACGAGGAGAAGCGATGAAAGCGACGATCTGGCACAACCCGCAATGCGGCAAGTCCCGCGCGACGCTGGAAATCCTCCAGGGGCGCGGCGACGTGGATCTCGAGGTGATCGAGTATCTCAAGCAGCCGCCGAGCCGTGAGAAACTGATCCAGCTCTACCGCGAGGCCGGCATCGCCCCGCGCGAGGGCGTCCGTACGTACGGCACCGATGCCGCGGAGCGTGGGCTGACCGAGGCCGACGACGCCACCGTGCTCGACGCGATGATGGCCGATCCGCGTCTGATCGAGCGACCCCTGGTCGAGACCGGTCAAGGCGTGCGCCTGTGTCGTCCGCCCGAGCGCGTTCATGAAATCCTCTGACCCGGTGTTGCATCGGGCGGGCTAATCTGCAAACCCCGCCCGGCCGTCGCCCTGGATGCTTGGGCTCAATTAGAGGCACGCAATCGTATGAATGGTAACGAGCTCGCCGAACGTCGCACCGGCACGAAGCTCAAGCGCAGGATCGCCGATGCGTTCGGCCCGGCGGGGGTGTTCTTCCGTGGGTTCCTCGAGCATCCCAAGATGGTCGGCTCGATCATTCCCTCCTCGCGCAACACGATCGACAAGATGCTTGCGCCGGTGAAATGGGACGAGTGCAAGCTGTTCGTCGAATACGGTCCCGGCGTCGGCACGTTCTGCCGCCCGGTGCTCGACCGCCTGGCCCGCGACGGGGCGCTGTTGGTGATCGACACCAACCCGCTGTTCATCAACTATCTCAAGCGCACGATCGGCGACAGCCGCTTCCACCCGGTGCTCGGCTCGGCCGAGGATGTCGAGGCGATTGTCCAGGCGCTCGGCTACGAGAAGGCCGACTACGTGCTCTCCGGCCTGCCGTTCTCGACGCTGCCCGAGGGTGTCGGCCAGGCGATCGCCGCGGCGACTCACCGGGTCGTGCGCCAGGGCGGCGCGTTTCTGACCTATCAGTTCCGGGCCTCCGCCCGCGACCTCACCGCGCGTCACTTCAAGCGCATCGAGACCGGCTTCGCCTGGTGGAACATCCCGCCGTGCCTGCTGTGCTGGGGCTGGCAGGACTGACCTTGCCCTAAGCGTCGAACTCCAGGTCGCGCGGCTCGGCGCCGCCGGCCAGTTGCCGGTGCATGGAAACAAGTATGCCGCTGGCCAGTATCGCCACCAATGTGCCCATCACGCTGGCGACGATGGCGAAGCCCAGGGTCGAGCCAGCGCCAATCTCGTTCGCCGCCTTGCCGGCACCCGCGACGAGGCCAATCGCGCCGAGCACGAGCGTGAACAGCAGTACGATGACGAAATAGGCAATTCCGAGCAGGACGACGAAGCCAAGTATCTTCCACGCGGAAGAGGCGGTGAGGCGCCATGACCGGCGTAGGGCTTCGATCGGATTGCGCTGGTGCTCGAGCACGATCACCGGCAGCGTCATCATGCAGCGGACCATCAGGTACAGTTCGATGACCAGGATTACGAGTTGCAGCAGCCCACCGAGCGGGCCGCCGGACAGGGCGGCAGGATTGAAGTGGCCGCCGATGGCTCCGAACAGCAGGCCGAGGAGGGCGATCACGAACGACAGCGCCAGCGCCACGAGAAGCAAGCCGACGAAAAACAGGATGAGCGCCCCGAGCACCGCCGGCAATGCCCACGCGCCGAGCCTGATCGCCTCGCCGACGGTCGGCCGCTGGCGCCCGACCAACGCAACCAGCGCGGCCTGGCCGATCAACTGGCCGACGAACACCACTACCCCGAAAGCGAGCAGCCGGGGCATTGCCGCTTTCATGATGGCATCCACCTGGTCGGGCTTGTCCGCCACCGCCAGGACGCGCACCAGGTCGGGGTTGAACAGGTAAAGGGCCAGCGCCGGCACCAGCAGAAACACGCCCGCGACAATCGCCAGCAGCTGGAAGTTGGCCCTTACCAGAGCCACCGCCTGCGACCACGTCCGGTTCATGTCGAAATTCATGGCGCTGCCCTTTCGCGTAAGCCCCTTGATAAACGGCGCGCGCGCCGCCACGCAATCGGCGATGGCGGAGGCCGGCACGAATTCGATTCAATGGCGGCGCGACTATGCGCCCGTTCCTTATCGCCAGGCGCTCGTCGAACAGGAGGCGCGCAACGCGGCGATCGCTGCCGGCAAGGCGGGCGAGCTGGTCTGGCTGCTCGAACATCCGCCGGTCTACACCGCCGGGACCAGCGCGCCGGCGAGCGAGCTGCTCGAGGCGCGCTTCGAGGTGGTCGAGACAGGCCGCGGCGGGCGCTACACCTATCACGGTCCGGGGCAGCGGGTCGGTTATGTGCTGCTCGATCTGACGACGCGCGGGCGCGACGTGCGCGGCTTCGTGCATGCGCTCGAGGGCTGGGTCATCGCGACCCTGGCGGAATTCGGCGTCGACAGCTGGCGCGCGGACGGGCGGATCGGCATCTGGACCCGCGACGTCGATGGTTCCGAAGCGAAGATCGGCGCGATCGGGGTGCGCATCCGCCGCTGGGTGACGATGCATGGATTCGCAGTGAATCTCGACCCCGACCTGACGCACTTCCGCGGCATTGTGCCGTGCGGAATCGCCGATTACGGGGTCACCAGCCTGAAGAAGCTGGGGATCGAGGTTGCGCCGCAGGAGTGGGATGAGGCATTGCAGCGCCGCGCCGGCGAATTCCTTGCCGCGCTGGCTGGTTCGGAGATTCGCGTTTGACCTACCCGCGTTCGCTTGCCCTGCTGCTCCCGCTGGCGTTGCTGGCGGGTTGTAACAAGTCCGCGAAGAATGACGAGCGCTCCGCCTCGGGCGAAGTGCTCCAGGGCACGATCAGCGATTCGATGCTGCCGCTCGACAAGCTCAAGTCAGAGCCGCCGCTGCTCGCACCGAGCCAGCGGGCCACCACCGCCGAAGGCGCAGAGGATGCGGCCAGCGGCGAGACCGACGTGGCGACCGAGACGAGCGCCGAGCCCGACGAAGCGGTGACGCCCGCCCCAGTGGCCAGCAGCACGCCCTAGCCCAAGCTCGCCAGCAGCCTTCTCGCCTGTTCGAGGTGGGGCTGGTCGAGCATGCGGCCGTCCATCTGCAAGGCTCCGGCATTGGGCGCCGCCGCGAAGGCGGCGACGATCCGGCGCGCCTCGGCGATCTCGGCCTCGCCCGGCATGAAGGCGGCGTTGATCACGGGCACCTGGTCGGGATGGATCGCCAGCATTCCGGCAAAGCCGTCGGCGTGGCTCTCGAGCGCCACCCGCTCGAGCCCGGCCAGGTCGCGAAAATCGGCATAAAGCGTGTCGATCGGCAGCAGGCCGCAGGCATGGGCCGTGAGCAGGACTTGCGCGCGAACCATGCGGAAGGCGTCGGTCCAGTGGCCCTCGGCGTCGCGCTTGCGGCCGGCGCCGATCGCGGCGGACAAGTCTTCCGCTCCCCAGGTCAGCCCCGCCAGCCGGGGCACGCCTGTCTCCAGATAGGCCGGAATGCCGAGGGCGGCGGCGGGGGTCTCGCTGACCAGCGGAAGGAGCCTGATCTGGCCCGGCGTGAGCCCGTGGCGCCGCTCGAGGTCGTGCAGCTCGGCGGCGAGTATCTGCAGTTGGGCTGGCCCGGCAGCCTTTGGCACCATGATACCGTCGGGCGCCGCGGGCAGCACCGCCATCAGGTCGTCGCGCCACAGCGATGTGCCGAGCGGGTTGATGCGCACCCAGCGCTGGCCCGTGCCGCTAGCCCCCCGTTGGCTCGACAGCCACTCGCGGGCCAGCCTCCGCGCGGTTTCCTTCGCTTGCGGGGCGACCGCGTCCTCGAGGTCGACGATCACCACGTCCGCGCCGGATCCGGCGACCTTGGCCAGTTTCTTCTCGCTGTCACCCGGAACAAAGAGCCAGGAACGCATCGGCATCGGCCATCTCCTCGGAGGTTGCCTATAGCGTTCGCCGCGCCCGCGGCTAGACGGAGCCGGTGGAAAGCAACCCGCGCCATCGCCTTGTGCCGCTCGCCGCGCTGCTCGTCGGCAACGCGGCGCTGGCGCTCGGCGCGTGGTTCGTGCGGCTGGCCGACAGCGGACCGGTGGCGGCCGGGTTCTGGCGGCTGGCGCTGGCGCTGCCGCTGCTGTTCCTGTTCGCGCGCGGCGAACCGCGCCCGGCCGAGGCAACGAGCCGCAAGCTGTTGCTGGCGATCGCCCTCGGGAGCATATTTTTCGCCCTCGACCTGGCGAGCTGGCATGTCGGCATCGGCTTCACCCGGCTCGGCAACGCGGCGCTGTTCGGCAATTCGGGCAGCCTCATCCTGATGGTCTGGGGCTTCGTCGCCTGGCGCCGCTGGCCCCGGGCGCGCGAATGGCTCGGCATTGCCGCCGCCTTCGTCGGCGCGGCGATCCTGATGGGTCGCAGCTTCGAAGTATCGGCGCAGACGCTGATCGGCGACCTGTTCTGCCTCCTCGCCGGCCTGCTCTACGCCGGTTACCTGCTGATCCTGCAGGACGCGCGCCGCGCGCTGACCAGTTGGCGCCTGCTGAGCTGGTCGAGCGCGGCGGGTCTGCCGGTGTTGTTGGCCATCGCGCTGTTTCTCGGAGAGCCCGTGTGGCCGCACGATTGGGCCCCGCTGGTGGCGCTGGCGTTCACCAGCCAGATCGTCGGCCAGGGCTGCCTGGTTTATTCGCTGCGGCATTTCTCGCCGTTGGCGATCGGCCTCGCGCTGCTGACGCAGCCGGCGATCGCCGCGCTCGCCGGCTGGCTGGCGTTCGGCGAGACGCTTGGACCGATCGACGTGCTCGGCATGGCGCTGCTCGCCGCTGCGCTGGTGATTGCCCGGGTGGCGGGGGAATCGACGGAAGCGGATGAGCCTGATACGCCGGGGTCGAGGGAGACATGACGATGGGCACGCGTTTTGCCGCTTTGCTCGCCGGGTTGCTGCTGGCCGGTTGCGCCACCGTGCCGGCCGCGCCGCCGCCCAGCGTTGCCGCGCCCGCGGTGGTCGTCGCCAGCCCGACTCCGGCCGATCAGAACGCCGTGTTCGAGAAGCTCGGCCGCTCGTACATCGACATCCTTACCGCCGAGAACCCGGTGCGCGCGACCGAGTTCGGCGACCATCGCCACGACGGCGAGTTGCCTGCGATCGACGCGGCCGCGCGGCAGACCCGCACGATCATGGACAACCAGTTGCTCCAGGCGCTCGGCCAGATCGACCGGTCGCAACTCACGCCGGACAACCAGGTCGATTACGCCCTGCTCAAGAATGCGGTCGAGTACGACGTGTGGGACACCCAGGTACTGCAGACCTGGGCGTGGAACCCGCAAGTCTACAATACCGCTGCCTCGAACGCGCTCTACCTGCTGGTCGCGCGCGACTTCGCCCCGTGGCCCCAGCGTTTCGAATCGATTGTCTCGCGCATGGAGCAGCTGCCGGGCTACCTGGCGGAGGTGCGCAAGCAGCTCGATCCGGCGCGCGTGCCGAAGGTCTATGCCGAGACGGTCGCCAAGCAGAACGCCGGGATCATGGAGATCGTCGACAGCGCGCTGCTGCCCGAGGTCGAGCGCAGCGGCGTGCCGCGCACGCGCTTCGATGCCGCGCTGGCGAACCTGAAGAAGGCCGTGGCCGAGCACCAGAAGTGGCTCGATACGGTGCTGGTGCCGAACGCGAAGGGCGATTTCCGCCTGGGGTCCGCGCTCTACGACCGCAAGATGGCCTTCGAGCTGATGAGTCCGATGACCCGGCCCGAGTTGAAGGCCAAGGCGCAAGCGGCCTTCGCCGACACCCGCGCCGAGATGGGGCGGCTCGCCCGGACCTTTCCCGACTGCGACAGGGGCGACCAACAGCAGGCGATCGAGTGCGCGCTGGCGAAGAGCTACGCCAAACGAGCAACGCGCGGCACGCTCGAGCAAGTCGCCCGGCAGACGCTGGCGCAAGCGACCGACTTCGTGCGCGAGAAGGGTTTCGTCGCGATGCCCTCGGCGCCGGTGCGGGTGGTGCCGATGCCCAAGTTCAACCAGGGCAACGCGGTCGCCTACGACGATCCGCCGGGGCCGCTGGAGAAGGACCAGCCCAACTTCTACACCATCTCGCCGATCCCGGCCGAATGGACCGACGCGCAGGCCAAGAGCTTCCTGACCGAATACAACCTCTACATGCTGCACGACCTGTCGATTCACGAGGCGATGCCGGGGCATTACCTGCAGCTCGACCACGCCAACAAGAACGACGACCCGCTGCGCGGCGTGTTGCAGTCTGGCCCGTTCATCGAGGGCTGGGCGGTCTACGGCGAGGGTCTGATGGCCGAACAGGGCTATCTCGGCGGTGATGCGACCGAGGACGGCAAGCTGTTCAAGCTGACGATGCTCAAGATGCGCCTGCGTTCGGTGACCAACACCTTGCTCGACATCGGCATCCAGACCGAAGGCATGAGCCGCGAGGCTGCGATGGACCTGATGACCAAGGGCGCCTTCCAGCAGGAGCGCGAGGCGGCCGGCAAATGGCTCCGCGCGCAGCTCAGCTCTGTGCAGCTCCTGAGCTATTTTACCGGCTTCGAGGAGCATAGGGCGCTGCGCGAGGAGGCGAAGCAGCGCTGGGGCGAAAGCTTCACGCTACGTCGCTACAACGACGAAGTGCTGGCGCACGGCTCGCCGCCGGTGAAATATGTGCGCGCGCTGATGTTCGGAACGCCGGTGCCCCAGGAATGACCGAGAAGAATCCTCCCAAGCCGAAGAACGGCAAACGCAAGCACCGCGAAGACCTGCTCGACGAAGCGCTGGACGAGAGCTTCCCGGCGAGCGATCCGCCGTCGATCTCCGTGCCGCACCCGAAGCCGGGCGAGGTCGAAGATTGAAGCAGGCGCGCCTGATCGCCCGCAGGCGAGCGCGGGCCTAACGCCGGGAGTAGAGCACGCGGACGGCCCCGGATCGGGTCCGGGGTGACGAGGCCGGCGCTGCCTGGGCATCACAGGATTGCCTTGCACGAGCATGCTTGCGAACGGCGGCGAGGGCTGTGACTAAAACTCGCTGCTCGGCCCTGTGGTGCGAGGCGGCGGCGGGCAGGGCTCGCGATTGAGCCGCCTTCCGGCGGGAACTACCCCGCGCTGAGCGGACCGCTTCGGACGGATGGAACCGCCCTTGGCCTGCGCCCTCGCATCCGGTTCGGACATCCGCGGAGGATGTCCGCGAGCGCCGGCCTTATGTGCGGGAGTGAGAGAGCGAAGCGCTATCGCCCCTGCACCCGTCCGCGTGTTGTCAGCTTGCGGCTGACGGCGGTCGTATAACCGTTATGGTTCAAAATGTCAAGGAGAAAGTGCCTCGATCAGTTGGTGTGGGCACGGGCGGGAGCGCTCAGACCCGCCCCAGGTCGCCCAGGCCGATCGTTCCGCTGGCCATTTCGAGCATCCGATCGACGCTCCGCCTCGCAGCCAGCCGCACGCTTTCCTCGATCTCGATCCGTGGGCTCAGGTCGCGCAGGGCGACGTAGAGCTTTTCCATCGTGTTGAGCGCCATGTACGGGCAGATGTTGCAGTTGCAGTTCCCGTCCGCCCCGGGCGCGCCGATGAAGGTCTTTTCCGGCAGCGCCTTTTCCATCTGGTGGATGATGTGCGGCTCGGTGGCGACGATCAGCGTGTCGCCGGGGAAAGTCTTGGCGAACTGCAGGATGC
>Ga0207667_10010046_pt1 | contig 11095 bp, 11 predicted proteins | sample KBSCornC52_FD_184301 | JGI IMG/M metagenome (GOLD analysis project Ga0207667, IMG submission 184301) | Corn rhizosphere microbial communities from Kellogg Biological Station, Michigan, USA - KBS Corn C5-2 (SPAdes) (version 2) | ecosystem: Host-associated > Plants > Roots > Rhizosphere > Soil ...
GGATGTACCAGCGTCGAATAATTCCAAGTAGGGCCACGTCTATCACTCCGTTCTCCTGCTCGCTGTGATGAGCAGGATTGTGGTCTAAACATGGGGCAACTTAGGATGCAAATTTCCGGGGAAGTGGGTCAGTTTCGATGCAACTCAACAGCTGACATAGAAATTTCCGCCTTTTCAAAGGGCTGCTCCTGGCCGAGGCTGTGTAAAAATGTAGAAATTTTTAGTCATCTTAAAAATCGACCGCTCAGATCTCGCCGTATTCGATTTTCTTGGTATCGGGTAGGGTCTCCCTACCCATGATTTTTCTTATGTTTTATGTTTTTACACAGCCTCGGCCGTCAGCTGACATCAACGAAAAGCAGTAGGATCTCAGGAATCGTAAGTCTGAAAAATTGGGTGGGATATGAAAATAAGAAATTCGATTGCTGAAGATAGGTATCGCCAGAGCCTTATCGAAGGTAGAAGATATTTTTTGGAGTCGGAGAATGGGAGGAAAGTACTCAAGCGCATAGAGGAAATCTACGGAAAGGTAGAATCAATATATGTCCTGTCTCATGTTCCCGAACAAGGCGGAGAAGACTCTTATAGTGTTTTGGTTGATGGGGATAAAGTCATTTCCTGCGACCTACAATGTGACGGTGCCGAGCTTTCGGTATGCAATATCGAACGGCGTTCGGTAAAAGAGTATGAGCACGGATTGAAAGGAAAAATGCAACGAATCCAGCTACTCGTGGCTTTCGATCTGTTAAAGAAAACTCCCCGGCTCCAACTTCCGGAAAGCGGTGCGTAGCATTCAAAGTAGCCCTCAGTTAGTGAACGTTTGGCCCCACCTGTGTACGTAGATGTGGGCCCGCTTCTGGCCGAAATGAGCCCAAAGCAGGAAGCTCGTGATATGCCTCTCCGAACTCAGGTTGCGTGATTAGCTGATTAATGACTTGTTGTATTGCGTCATCACGCGAGGCGCGTGCCTTCAATGGCTCAAGGGCATACATCAATGCTTCATAGCGTATAGTCGAAGCGGCCATCGAGAGGGAAGAGATAATTTCTTGGTGGTTCGCGTCTTGCGCAGCAATCCTGCATAAGATTTCAATGGCATTTCCTTGCGACCAATCGTAAGGGCCGAAAGCTACTTTCTTCAGAAACGGCAGTGCTGGAGATCCGACAACGAACAAGATCTCGAAGATCGCAACTTGTCTGGCGGTTAGCCACTGCCCCAGGCCAGGAAATTTCTCCTCAAGATGTTTGGGTGGAATGAATTCCAAGTGGATTTGCGCTTCCATACCGGCTAATTCGAACTCACCAACATCTTTCGCCGCTGTGCTAGCCCGTCGCTCGAACTCAGGTGCGTCTGAGATGACCTCCGCAACCCAACTGATTTTATCTGCGAGGGCATCATTTTTCTCTTTCCTCCGCTTAAATAGAGGTACCCGTGTACGGCCGAATAGGGCCCGGATAAAATGGATCATGTAGATAGCAGGAATATTGGAGGTGGAAGAAATTATAACTACAAGCTCTCCATCGAATTAGCTGGGAAGTCGGCTGCTGGCAGATGGAAGACATCAGTTCATCGAGCCGTCATTTTCCTTCCGCGAAAACTACGGCATCCTAATCGGGAACATACTTATGATATTTCTCAGTGAAAAATGGTTGATTCCAGGATCTGTCCAAAATCGTGTTTTTCCAAGCCCAACCTCGATGTACTCCGCGCGCTTCTTCAACTCTTGCGGGCATATATTACCGTCGTTAGCGGTTGATACTTCACCTAAATCATCGAGCTCGACTGATGCAAATACGCCATCAATTTTTCCGAGCAAAAACCTGGCAGTAAGCACCGTCCAGACATCGTCATTGAGCCAAAAGATAAGCAACGGGTGTTCATACCCTTCTGTTGCATCGAGTACCTTCCTCGCCGTTGCTTCGTTTGAAATTAAAAAAAATTCCACAAACAGGAGTCAAGGCGATTTTTCCTGGCACGCCACAATATCCGATTTTCATACCATTCTGATTTCTTCATTTCAGAGAAATTACTAAATTCTTGATCATTAGGATTGACCGCATCTGGCCGATTGCGGCTTGACCGTCGCCTCTACTGCAGCAGAAGCGTGTTGATTCCGTTTCGTAGGATCGCCTTTCCGCGCTTTGCAAGAGCATTAAAAGAGTCCAGCGCGCTGAACTAATTCTTCGATTGCCTTATAAGTCGTCTGCACATTAGGCACGATGCCCGCGATATCTTTAAGCCCTGAGATAAGTCCTTTGACAGTGAACCTATTAGGCTTATCTGCCTTCACCGCAGCGCTGCACTGCTCGACGTGATCCAACATGCTTTTCCTCGCGGCGGGATCAACTTCAGTAGATGCGTTAATCGCTATTTTCATATCATTCAGCAGCTCAAAGAGCTTTGAGACATCCGCGTTGACCGTTTGATGAATGACAGCACTTGAACCTGAACCACTTTGAATTGCACCCACTGGACCATGCACAGTGGTATTGAACACGTTTGGCGATGGAGCCTTTTCTCGATGCTCGGCAAAGTGGAGCACGACTTCGGTCATATTTTTGGCTAGAACCCCGCTGGCGGCACTATCGAAGTCCAAAGCTTGCTGCAGTTTTGGATCGATTTCTCGTAAGTAGACGCTACGTAACGCCTGAATTTCATGCTCAAGAGAATCGTGGGTAATCTTTTGAAGCGCATTTTTTTGCGCAATTTCTTCTATATCACGCAAGACGCTAGATGCCCGGTACGCCGCAGAAAGTATTTCGTCAGATCGGGCTATGAGTTCGCTCACAATCGCTTCAAACACCATCTTGTACCGAGCCCCTGAATTGAGCGAGCCTTTCGCAGCCAGACTTCGCTTAATCCCCTCAATTGATTGCTGTATACGTATCGTTTGTTCCTGTAACTTATTGGTTCTCTGCTCGGCAAAGAGCACATCGAATTGTTCATGCATTTATTCATCCCTCCGGTCTTTGCAGCTTTCGACATATTCTGTCGGCAGCCTCATCAAGGCAAGCGATGCCGTTGTAAGGGCGTGTATTAGTACCCCTGATGGCAGATCGGCGAAATGGGAAAGTAGGAAATAAGCACACTTCGATGTGATGACGTGAATCACACCTTTGATTTGGCGGCTTGAAAGAACTAGTTCAGATTTATATCCGCTTAGGTGGTAACCCGAATTCGTGATGAGGCTGTCGCTGCCATTTTCGCTTGCAGTGCCAGCTACGGGCCCACTCCCTGTTAAGCAGCGCGCTTTGCAGTCTGACTGTGAAGTTCTCCATACAGTCGCTCTGCCATGGACTGCGCGGCGCGGGACAGACTAGACCAACGGGATTGCCTAGACGCGTCGTAAGATCATTAGCTGTCAACTCAATAATCAGGAATTCGGTCGCGACTTGAATTTAGCTAGATCAGTTTCACGTAGACGTCTGGGAGATAGTAAATCTCCTTTGAGCAACGATCGAGCGCGAACTTTTGAAGCATCGCCGATAACAAAAATTTTTGCCGTCATCCCTTCGCTGACAATATTCCATTCGCGGTCATACGAACTAATCTTATCAACGACTAAGTCAACGTCCACGCCAGGTTCCAAGATTGTCTTTAGGCGAGTACCCTCGTCAACGAGCGCTGTCTTGTAAGGTACTGCGGTTGAGAATTTATCTAATTTTTTGATATCCGTTACACAGCGGACGACCATTGACCAATAACCTTTATGCTCCAACACGGGATCCATTTCAACGATTAGCTCAATCATTTTTTACCTGCGAGATTTTTCTCCGCATCACAAATTTCTGAACTTGAGCTGGCGTAATTTTAGGAATATCTAACAACGTGCTTGTAGTATTTCCAAGGTTAAAAGATGAGGGGGCGTTAATTCCCATATCAGCCAAAATTCTCCGCGCTTGAGCTGCGGTAATGGTGACTGAAGATTGCGCTGCAAATCGAAGTGGAGGATCACCGACTGCGACCTCCGCCTCAACAGCAGGAAGTGATCCTGCGCTGACATTTCCTGCAGGAAGAATAACCACCCCGACCAAATCTCGAGATGTAGCAATATGAAGGACTCCGTTACCATGCTCCAGAGCATGGGACTGGCGACAAGGGCGACTAAGAGAAAGACACTAAATTGCGCGCACAAAATCCGGGCGCGGCACTTTGGGCATGTTGTCGTATGCCTTCAAAATGGTTTGCAACGGTGTCAAGGTTTCATCGTTGTGCCAGTGGACGATTTTGAGCCATGTCGCAGCGCGTATGAACTGCCCCCCACCTAACCAAGTGTCTTGCAAGTTAGCTTGCAACATTTTGCAGCCCGCTTTGAACAAGTCCTTTTCATCGAATGACCGGCGGGCCGCCCGATGCAGACACAACGCGTAGCCATAGTCACGCGGCTTTAAGACTTTGGATAGCGACACTTCGGTTTTACCTGTCCAGCGTTCGTACATTTCTATTCCGGCCTCAAAGCCCTCATCATGTTCACCACCTTGATAGGCGAAGGCCATGTAATCATCCAGGCCAGATTTGACAATTTCATGCGTTGACCAAGGACGCTTTTCATAGCGCCAACGGGCCTCTTCAAAGACACGAGCTAAATCCCACTCTCCCTCATGATTCCAGCCATCTTCCAGCCAGCCACCAATCGCCCTGGCCCAGTGCAGAGTCGTGCGGTGGGCGTTGGGGTCAGGACCAAATTTCTCATCTTCTGCAATGGCTTTATCTAGCCATTGCAGAGCACGTGGTATCACTGGTGCTATTTCTTTGTCTAAACCAACGAGCCAAGCCTGAATTGCCGTACTAAGCTGGCTTGACGCAACATTCCCCATTGGCATTTTTGAGTCATGTTGCCTGTCGATAAACCACCTTAGCATTTCGTCTTCAAAACCACTAACTCGAGTCTTTATAGGGTCAAACATTATCTATCCCTTAACACGGTAAACCACTACAAAATTTCACTGTTGTCGAGTTTTTTGCAGCGCCTGAACCTGTCGTATTAGCAGTAAAATTCCCAGCATCCAGATTTTGGATGGCCCGCTAATCAAAGTTTTGTAACGACCCAATAAAAACAAATTCCTATTTTAGCCAAGTACTGATTCTGGGTACCGTTACAAACGACTTGATATGCGCGAGATCGAAGAGATGGTGCTTGAGGATGCGCCGGCTCATCAGGGAGGAGATGGAAGGCACCGCAACTAACTATTGTCGCGCCCTCGCCCTCGGCGCAGGATCGCAACGTTGTGAGACAAGCGTTCGCGCAACATGGCTTGCCATTCCTGATCCAGGCAATTTGCCACCGCATCAAAGCTGCCCGTAATACGCGCCAGCAGCGCGTCGAGCCACCCCGCCGCCTCCTCTTGACTGGCAAATCCGAAACGATGTGCGTCAGCCAAAACTGCGTCGCGGGAAATGTCGAAGCGCCCCTGTGATAGCTGCATGTGCAGGCGCGCGGGCGTGTCCACCGGATTCGGAACCACGTCAAACGCTGGTGCGAGACGCCAGCGACGTTCGTCCTCCGCATAGACTATCGCATGATTGCGTACATGGTCATCATCGTTGCCGCAAACGGCATTGAAGACCATGCGACCGAAAAGTTCGATACGGTCAGTACTTGGTGCACCTGCCAACCTGAGTTCTTCGGCCAGACGTGGATAGCTCCAGCGGTCCGTCTCATGACGCCCGGGATATTCAGCCTGCAGCAAGGACGCGGCACTCACGCACAGGTGGCGTTGTTGTCCGGTGCGGTCAAACCTGAGAACACGTACCGACTTCCTGCCACCTGCATCAGCGTGATAAACGGTTTGAGCAAAATTCAATCCACTGGCCAGACCCCATTGCTGCCCCACGTGCTCAAGCAGAGGAACAGGGCCGGCGTCTGTAGCAATCTCCGGCTTGATCAGCCAGAACTGACCGTGGTCGCCCCGTACTGTCGCTTTGGGCCGCGCACCGCCCACGCTGGCGGTCTGGACCAGCCGTTTGCGAATGCTGGCCCGGATAGCAGGACGATGCTCCGCGAGCGCCGCCAGTTCTTCAATCACTTCATCGAGTTGAGGCAGGCCAGGGGTGTTCATTTGCGCAGCGGGCGGCTTGGCACTTGTTCCTACGGCCAGCGCACCCCAGCGGTCCAGATTGCTGGCCTTGAGCAGATATTGCAGCGGCGGAGCATCTTCCGAAAGATTGTGTTCGCGACGCAGCAGCGCTTGTCCCCAGGCATCCGGGCAGGCATCTCGTAATACGTCATGCAGACCTTGATATCGTTGTGCCCGGAAATCCGTCTCGGGCAAAAATTTCAAGTTCTGCGGATCAATGGCCCAGGTATGCCCGGCCTCGATGTAAGACGGGGCATACCTGAAAAATCCCTCTCCGGAATCGCCTGCCTTGTACCGGCCCACAGTGAGCCACTCGCCATTGTCAGGACGCTGCACATAGATATAGACCGGTTTAGAAATAGTCATCGTCGCCAGCCCCCGTCTGCTCCCGATTGAGTCTGACACGCTGGCCATAGTCACCTTGCCAAAGTTCGGCAGGCAATGCCGGTACGGCCTGGTCGAAGATGCCCAGCGCCAGAAGCGCGGTCAGATAAGCACCCACGCCGGCACCGGGATCTCCCTTTTCCAATCTGGCCAGCGTCACCCGCGAGATTCCCAGTCGGGCAGACAAATCAATGGCAGTGATGCGCTGGCGGAGGCGCTGAGTGGCAATACATTTGCCCCAGGTCGTCAGGCGCTCTTGTACCAGCGTCGGCCAGTCCTGTGCCGTCGAGAGTTTCTTGGGCATGCTTTTCTCCGTTCATAGATATTACATTATAGTGTTTAATGCATTATCTATGTTCTGAAGGTTTCAGGTCTGTGCTTCATAGATATGGCTTTAATTTACTTAATGTGATCTCTATGATGCACTCTGGAAGGGCCCGCCGCCCTCTCTCTTGTCGTTGATCGAGCCCATCTTCCAGCCTGCTGCAGGATAGGGCATCCATGGCCGTCAGGGCGTGCGGGGAGCCAGCCAGCGACAGCAAGCCCAACAGTTCTCCCCGGGAATAGTAACGTATGTGACTATCTCACCCGCTCCCTACCACTTCCCACCAAACAGGAAACAAGCCCCAATCTCCACCTCACCTCGTCTGCTCATCACACAACATCCCGCGCTATAGTCGACGCTGACCCCATCGACCTCCTGCATGCCACGATGAAAAACCAAGCCATGGATTACCTGCCCCGCATGGTGATCTTCTCCCGCGTCGTCGAGCTGGGCGCCTTTTCCAAGGCCGCTCGCGAACTGGGGCTGACCTCGTCGTCGGTCAGCCAGCACATCAGTGCGCTCGAAGCCATCCTCGGTACCACCCTGCTGCACCGGACCACCCGCAAGCTCAGCCTCACCGAAGCCGGCCAGGGCTTCTATGCCCACTGCGCGCGCATCGTCGCGCTGGCCAATGAAGCGCGCGATGCCACCGAGAGCCTGCACAAGGAACTGGTCGGCGAACTGCGCATCGCCTCCTCCAGCTTCATGGCCCCCGAATACCTGGTGCCCGCCCTCGACCACTTCATCCGCAGCCATCCCCAGCTCCGCATCAGCATCCACGTCAGCGATCACAACGTCGACCTCATGGACCACAGCGTCGACCTCGCCTTGCGGGTAGGCAAGACTCCCGGCCCCGGCGATATCCCGCTGGCCCGCATGGGCGCCGTGCTCTGCGCGTCCCCCGATTACCTGCAGGCCAGGGCCGCCATCCGCCGTCCCGAGGATCTGCTTCAGCATCAGATGTTGTTCTTCACTCCGCATGGTCCGGATGCCGTGGTCGATCTCACCCTGACCAATCGCGCCGGGCAATGCGCGCAACTGCGCCTCGGTCCGCGCGTCACCGCCAACCACGCCCGCTCGATCCGGCAGCTGGCCGTGCAGGGACATGGTGTAGGCCGCTTCCTGCGCAGTAAGGTGCAAGATGATCTTAAGTCGGGACGCCTGGTGGAAGTCTTGCCGGACTGGTCGCTGGAAGGCTATTGCGCCTTCATCACCACCCGCCATCGCGACGCCGTGCCCGCCAAGATCCTGGCCTGCATCGCCCAGATCCAGGATTATTTCGCACGCCGTCATCCAGCCGAGGACGAGGAAACGGCCGCGCGGTAAAGCGTTGCGGCGCTTGCATTGTTCAATTTGATTAACGAGTACGTTCGCAAAACGACGGCTAATCAAATCGCTGCGCTTGTAATACAGTTCCGCTGTCGTTCCCTGCCGGTCATGTGTCGGGGGGCACTGCGGGCTGCAAGCTCGCGCCGGCGTTGCGTTACCGCGGAGGGGGTTTTCGGTGGCGCAACACGGTAGAGGGAAGAGGGCGATGCCGACAAGCGCAGGATGCACCCGCCTTTCCTCTCTGGGACGACCGTCAATGGACAGATCAGCATCTGCTCGGCATCGTGATCGACATTGGCATATCAACCGCATGGGCTGCCCCAGCCCGTCAGCCGGCTTGTGCGCTCCACCCCCGGCTCCTGCCCTTGCATGAGTAAAAGGCATCGAAGCCCCAGAATTTATCGTTTTATTTGCCCCCCGCGCTGCCCTTACCATGAGGCTATCTCATAGTCACCCGGTCAAAGGCACGCAAATGACGATCTCCGCGCAGCACAGCAATCTCCATCAACTCCTGCTTTCCCACTACGGCGACGAGGCCCTGGTGCAGCGCCAGTTCGCGCGCCTGGAAGTCCCCGCCTCGACCCTGCGCCCCGCGGCGTCCGAGGTCTCGCGCCTGGAACTGGCGCAGGCCCTGAACATGCTGCTCTTCGAAGGCCTGCTGCAACAGGTCGCCACCGGCCGTGACTATGTGGCCGATGCCGAGCGCGAGGGCGTGAAGATCTGCTTCGACCACGGCGCCGTGCGCACCGTGCGCCTGGGCCGCGACAGCGGCTTCCCCGATGGCGAAACCCTCTTCACCAGCGTGCTGTTGCCGCTGGGCTACCAGCAGACCGGTACCTACCCGCTGGCGCGCATCAAGATGACCGGCCGCGTCTATACCCACATCGACGACGCCGAACAGATCGCCCAGTTCTTCGTGAGCGAACTGCATCCGGAACAGTTCTCGCCGCAATTCCAGCAGACCGTGGATGCCGTGCTGGCCACGTCGCGCAATCCCCTGTCCGATGAGGTACTGGCCTTGCTGGCCAAGCTGTCCGCACAAGGCAAGCTGGGCATGGACGAGGCCAAGCGCCTGCTGCCCGCCATGCTCAAGTGCTTCGCCCGCCATCACGACCTGCCGACCCTGGCGCAATACGAAACGCTCAAGGCCGAATCCGCCGAGATGGCCTGGATCTCCACCGAAGGCAATGCCTTCAATCACGCCACCGACCGCGTCTCCGACGTGGTCGCGACCGCCGAACGCCAGCGCCAGCTGGGCCGTCCCATCAAGGACCAGGTCGAAGTCTCGCGCAATGGCCGCGTGCGCCAGACCGCCTTCCGTGCGGTCAAGGTCGATTATCAACTGCAGGGTGAAGATGGCCAGCCGGTCGCCGTCACCGTGCCGGGTTCCTTCTACGAATTCATCTCGCGCGACTATTTCGCCGACGAGGCCGGCCAGCGCAAGCTGGACCTGACCTTCGACAGCGGCAACGCGCAAGGCATCTTCAAGATGACCGAGGCAGTGGCATCGGGCGCAGCCGGCGGCGAGGCGGCCAGTGTCTGCTGAGGCCACGCTGGCGCGTCTGCAGGACTTGTTGGGCAGCGCCGGCCTGATCACCTCCGCGCCCGAGCGCCAGCCCTACGAGCACGGCCCGCGCTATGGGGCCGGGCAGGCGCTGTGCGTGGCGCGTCCGGCCAATGTGGCCGAAGCCGCCGAGCTCATGCGCCTGTGCGCCGCCGAAAATATCCGCCTGATCCCGCAGGGGGCCAACACCGGCCTGGTCGGGGCGGCTTCGCCTGATAGTTCAGGTCTGCAACTAATCCTCAGCATGGAGCGCATCAAGGGCGTGATCGATATCGATCCGGTCGATGGCGTGATCCAGGCCTGGGCCGGCACCCGCCTGTCGGACCTGAACCAGGCGCTGGCCCCGCACGGGCTGTGCTTCCCCATCGACCTGGGCGCCGATCCCTCGGTAGGCGGCATGCTGGCCGCCAATACCGGCGGCGCACGCCTGATCCGCTATGGCGACGTGCGTCACAACACGCTGGGCCTGCAAGCGCTGCTGATGCGGCCGCCCGGCGAACTGCTGGAGATGGGCAACCGCCTGCACAAGAACAATACCGGCCCCGACTGGAAGCAGCTCTTCATCGGTACCGCCGGCAGCTACGGCATCGTCACGCAAGCGGTACTGCGCGCGCATCCGCTGCCGCGCCAGCGCGCCACCGCCTTGATCGTGCCGTCTTCGCTGGAAGCGGGTTTGCGCCTGCTGCAGGATGCCCAGGTGCAGTTCGCCGATTTCCTCACGGCCTTCGAAGGTATCTCGCGCAATGCGCTGGCGTCGGTCTTGCGCCACCTGCCGCAGGTGAATGCACCCTTTGATCCATTACCGGACTATGCCTTGCTGGTGGAACTGAGTTCGTCATCGGCGGCCAGTGAGCACTTCGATCTCGACCAGCTCTTCATGGCCTGGCTGGAACGCCACTTCGACGATGCCATCGTCGATGCCGTGGTCGACAAGCCCGAGACCCTGTGGCGCCTGCGCCATGCCATCAGCGACAGCGTCAAGCAGGAGGGCAGGATCGTGGCCTTCGACATCTCCGTCTCGCGTTCGCGCATGCCGGCCTTCCGTGCCGAGGCACTGGCCCTGGTGGAACGGGACTTCGCCGGTGCCGAGGTGTTCGACTTCGGCCACTGGGGCGATGGCGGCGTGCATTTCAACCTGGCCATTCCGCCGGCGCAGCAGCCGCAGTTCCCGCCGGAGCGCATCGAGGCCTTGCGCACTGCGCTGTATGACTTGGTTGCAAAAAGTTACCAAGGCAGTTTCAGCGCCGAGCACGGCATCGGTCCCTTCAACCAGCATTACTACCAGCGCTACACGCAGCCCGAGCAACGCGCGCTGGCCGGCCGGGTGCAAGACGTGTTCGATCCGCACTGCCTGCTGGGCAATACGCGCTTCACATGACGGGCAGCGTGCAGCGACGCGCCGGAGGGGAGGGCACGCC